>Ga0247829_10001038_pt1 | contig 12057 bp, 8 predicted proteins | sample 12C_Control_Day4_FD_207765 | JGI IMG/M metagenome (GOLD analysis project Ga0247829, IMG submission 207765) | Soil microbial communities from agricultural site in Penn Yan, New York, United States - 12C_Control_Day4 | ecosystem: Environmental > Terrestrial > Soil > Agricultural land | place: USA... | reverse complement strand
GTTCGGGGGTGGGACCAGGGGTCGGTGAAGGCCGCAGGGCGACCCATCCGCCGGCTGAGGCCGCCGCGGCAAGGACGACGAGGAGTCCGTAACGCAGCGGTCGCATGGGACGGGGAATGGGAACGGTGCGACGGTATCTGCCCATCGTACCACGGCGGTGCCGCGGTGTCGGCAGAAACGGCGGTGTGTAAGAACAAACCCCGGGCGGCCGTCACGGTCACGGCCATCCGGGGTGGCGTCGCCGGGAGTACCCGGCGACGATGGGCTCGGTTACTGATCGGTGATCACCAGACCGTCCGATCCGTGGCCCATGGCGTTGAACACGTCCGGGCTGATCCCGTAACGGACCACTCGGACGGACCCGTCGCCCATCACCACGTTGATCCCGCTCGGGTGCCGTGACCCGAACAGGAACTTGGACTCCCACCGCGCGGGGTCGCCGCCGTCGTCGGAGTTGGTGGAGCTACCTGCGTCGTCTCTCCGCACGCACCCGCCGGTGTTGGCGGCGCAGTCCTGCATCGGGTTGGGACCGTACCCCGTATAAGTCTGGGTCGAGCGGAACGTGTTGTCGTCGAACCCGTGGAAGGCCCCCTTGTCGTCGCTGGACCCGCCGTCATAGCCGCCCGTCAGGTAGAGCTTCTCACCGATCGCGATGGTGTTCGAGGTCCCGTCGCTCAGGGACCCGAACGTGGCCGCGCCGTAGCGGGTGCGGTTGGACTGGTCGTAGTCCCCCGACCACCCCTGGGCGTTGATCACCCCGTAGAACCGCCCGTTGTCGCCCCAGAACACGTCCTCCGGGTTCACCGTGCGGGCCACCGGCAGCCGGGGTGGGGCGATGACGCCGGCGTAGTCGTTCTTGACGTTCCGCCACCCGGCGTTGATCTGGCCGCCTCGGCGGGACGGGCAGAGGTAGATCTTCGGCTGGGCCTGGTTGAGGAACGTGTTGCCGAACCCCCCGGCAGCACTCCAGTTCTGGTTGGCGTCCAGCGCGGCGACCCGCGACCCGGCGGGGAAAGCGCTGTTGTTGGCCGGCGGGACCGAACTCTGGTTGGGATACATGGACAGGTTTTCGCCCGGCCGAATGTCGATCAGCTTGTACATGGCATCCTGTTCGATGTACGGCAGGAGCTGGTAGAGCCAACCGGCCGTCTGGTCGGTCGCCCCCATCGGGCTACCGCCGGCGTCGTAGCTCGGGCCTTCCCGCCAGCTCCCGCCGCCGGTCGGGAACTTGCTGTTGGCCGACTCGAAGTTGTGGAGGGCCAGCCCCATCTGCTTGAGGTTGTTCTGGCACTGGGTCCGGGCGGCGGCCTCGCGGACCTTCTGGACGGCTGGCAGGAGCAGGCCGATGAGGATCGCGATGATCGCGATCACCACTAGCAGCTCAATGAGCGTAAACCCGGACCAGTTGGATCTCGTTCTCAATAGTCGAATCATCTTCCACCTCCGGACCGGATAACGGAATGGACTGACACCACTCGGGCTACCAACCCCGTATTCGTGCCGTGCAAGTCGGGGGAGCGGCCCGCGGGCAGACCACTGCCCCTCACTGGCCGAACTCGGGCACCCGCTGCTTGAGCATTTCGCGGTCGATCTCCGCTGGTCGTGCACCCATCCCTGCGACGGTCATGTGTTTCCCATTCACCCCCTCCTTCTCGTAGAAGATGAGGCCCTGGGCGCCCATCCTGGCCGCCTTGTCATTCCGGGGCTGTGTCATCCCGAACACTTGGTTGTCTCGCGGCGAGACGAACAACCTGTCGACGTCCGAAAAGCCCAGCCTGTCCAGTTCGTCCGGCTTCATGGACTTGACCCACTTCTTCAGCTCCACGACGGTGGCGGGCGCCTTCCCGCCGTGCTTCGACCGGTAGGTGCTGTAAATGGAAACAAGGGTCATCATCTGCTTGTCCATGTCGTTTGGGGGCGGTTGCTGCGGGGGCTCGCTGGTGCACCCGACCGCCAAGCCCAACACGACCAACGCCCCGGACAACGACCTCCGCCTGCAGGACACGCTCATGACGGGTACTCCTGTCTCACCCACCAGGGACCGAATGTTGCCTCGATAAAGGACGACCGACCTTGCCGAACCCGTCACTTCAACTCCAACCGCGGCGCGCCAGGGGACGACAGGTCCCAGACGCGGACGACCCCGCCGGCCCCGCCAGCGGCCACCGTCTTCCCGTCCCGGGTCGCGGCGACGGCGTGTACCCGGGGCCCCTTGTCGCGGAGGACAGTCCGCGGGATTTTCGCCTCCACGTCCCAGACCCGGACCGACCCGTCGTCGCTGGCCGACACCGGACCCAGGGGGGTGAATGCGACGGCGTTCACCCGGTCCGCGTGCCCCTCGAACCGGGCTTTCTCCTTGAGGGTCGTCGGGTCCCACAGGGTAAGGGCTTTGTCCAGCCCGCCGGTCGCCAGGGTCCGGCCGTCCGGGGAGAAGGCGACCCCTGACACCCCCGCCCCTTGCGAGTTGACGGCCGCCGGACCGGCCGGCTTGCGCGCCGCGGTGTCCCACAGGCGGATCTTGCCATCAACCCCCCCGACGGTGACGAACCTCGTGCCGTCCGGTGAGAAGGCGACCCCCATGATCGTGTCCCCCGGGTTGTCGAGCACCCCTAGTTCCTGGCCGGCCACCGGGTCGAGCATCCGGACCTCACTGCGGACGTTCCCTCGCTTGTCGGCGTACATGTTCGGGTCCCCGGCCGCGACGACGAGCAGTTTCCCGTCTGGCGACCAGGCCACGGCGTTCACGGGGGCTTTAGGCCCCGCGAGTGTGTGCCTTACTTGCCCGCCTGCCACATCCCAGACGAGCACAATCTTCCCGTGTGTCCCCCCGGCCAGGAGTGAGCCGTCCGGAGACCAGGCCAGCGTCGGGACTACGTTCGACGCCGTGAAGGTCTGGAGGACCGACCCGGACGTGGTGTCGAACACCTTCACCGTCGAGTTGAAGGTGGCTGCCAGCTTCGCCCCGTCCGGGGAGAAGACGAGGCAGTCCGTCGTCGGGATCGGCTGGGCACCCTCGGACAGAGTCGGGCCGGCCCCGCTACAGCCCGCGAGGAGAGTCGCCGCCAAAGCAACGAGAACGGTGATGGTCGGTCGCTTCACTTGGTCCGTCCGGGCTGGGGGAGTGAAGGAGTACTTTTGTCCGCCGGCCGCGGACCGGGGTCGCCGAGGGCCGCCAACAACTCACGATTCGCGCGGTCGGTCGGGTCGCAGGCGAACGCCGCCCTGGCCCACATCAGGGCCTCCTCCGGCCTCCGCAGGTCCCGGCAGACCTGAGCTGCCTCCCGCCGGGGGGCAGGGTCCCACGGTCTCTGCTCCGCCTCGGCATGGAGTCGGGTCATCCGCCCGCGAAGCGCTGTCGTCCGGTCGAGCGCCAGACGGTGGGTCGCGGCGGCCTCGCGGTCACCCAGTTGATCGCACGCCGAAGCCAGCTTCGTCAGGACGGCCAGGTCGTGCGGGGTGAGTTGGGCCGCCCGCTCCAGCAGCGGCCGGGCCGCGGCAGGCGCGTCGGCGTCGAGGTGGAAGCCGCCCCGCAGTAGAAGCGCGGCCGGCAGGTCCGGCGCCGCAACCAAGGCCTCGTCCGCGAGCCGGGCGGCCTCGTCGCGCCGGCCGAGCCTCCAGAGGGTGGCGGCGCGCTGGACCTTCACCTGGGGCTGGTCGCGCCCGGCGGCCGGCACCTGTTCGAGCGCCTCCAGTGCCCCGCGGTGGTCCCCCAGATCGTCGAGCAGCACCTCGGCCAGCTCGAGAGCGGCGGCCGAACGGAGGTCGTCGTCGAGCGGGCGGGCGAGGGCGGTCCGGTACGCCTCGACGGCCTGGGCCGGCTTGCCGGCCGACTTGTGGAAGAACCCGGCCCACCGGAACGGTCGGCCGGTCGAGGGGTCCAGCCGCCCCCACTCGGCGAGGTGGTGGGCAGCGGCCAGCGGCGAGTTGAGGTCCACGTACACCGCGGCCGCCCAGCGGTGCGCCTCGGCCAGGTCGGGGTGGTCGGTGAGGATCGCCCGCAGTGCGGTCAGGGCCAGCGGCCGCTCGCCCAGCCGGATCAGGCACTCGGCCGCGCGGGCCGTCGCCTCGGGGACCGCGTCGGCGGACCGCACCCGACTGAACTCGGCCAGCGCCGACCGCAGCGCGCCCCGCGGGTCGAGACCGGACTCGGCCTGCACCCGCGCGCGTCCGAGCCACGCCGCGCCGCGTAGCTGGCGCGCGGCGTCCGGTCGGTCGTGGCGGTCGAGACCAGCCGCGTGGGTCTCCGCGCGACGCCAGTCGCCGGCGCGGAGCGCCTCCTGACCGGCTCTCCATTCCGACTGCGGACTGGTGGGTAGGAAGTGATACCCCACCACCCCAGCCAATGCGAGCATGGGGAGCAGCAGGAACCCGTTTCTAGCAGGACGCCCGACCATTTCACCTCGCAGGAGACGAGGTACGGCGGACGAATCAGGGCGCGCGAATCTGAAAGAACCGCGAAAAAGTGCAAAATGATGGTCGCCGTAATCGAGTGACGTGTCAATTCGAAAGTTCCTTACTTATTGATCCGGCAGGGATCGCAACTCATCACCTGGACATCGCAAGGCTGCTCGGTGTGGGGAATGGGAGCAAGTTCAAGTGGCGGTCTCGGGTTCCCCACTCGTACAATCGAGGCCGAATCCATGTGGGCGTGCGAGTGTGTCGAAGGCGTGCCGACCATGACTACCCGTTCCGTGACACGCACCGAGTCCCGGCGGCCCACACCCGGCCGCCGATGGGTCCGGCGGTCGGTCGTCCTGGTGGCCGCTGTTGGGGCGCTGGCTGGCGGTTGGGTCTGGGGCGTCCCCCACTGGCAGGCGCGGGGCCACTGGAACGCGGCCCGCGAGGCGGTCGAGGGGCGCGACTTCGCGGCGGCCGAGCAACACCTCAAGAAGCTCATCGACCTCCGACCGGACGACTCCGACGCCCGACTCGAGCTCGCCCGTGTGTACCGGCGCGGCCATCGGCCCGACCCGGCCGCAGCCGAGTTGACCGAGGCCGAGCGATGCGGCGCGCCGCGCGCCGCCGTCGAACTGGAGCGGGTGTTGCAGCGTACGCAGTCAGGGCACGTCGCGGCGCTGAGCGGGTTCCCGGCGTCCGCCGTCGGCTCCGAGGAGGACCGGCTCATCCGCGAGGCCCTCGCAGCCGGCCACCTGCAGGTGCACTTCCTCGACCGCGCGTTCCGCGTGACCGAAAAGTGGATCGAGGACCGGCCCGGTGACTGGCTGGCCCACCTGTGGCACGGCCGGGTGCTGGAGCGCGGACTGCAGTTCGAGTTGGCCGCCGACGCCTACAAGCGGGCGCTCGAGTTGCGACCCGGGCAGCCGGAAGCCGAGCGGGGGCGGGGCGAGGTGCTCCTCCGCCACGGCCGGTACGACGAAGCGCGGCCGCACTTCGAGGCGGTCCTGCGGGCCGACTCGGGTGACGCGGCGGCGCGGCTCGGGCTGGCCCGGTGTTATCGCGCCCTCGGGTCGCCCACCGAGGCGCGCGAGGTGTTGCAGCCGCTCCTGGAGGCGGCGGACCCGGCGCCGGCGGTCTGCCTGCTGGCCGGCGAGCTGGACCTGGACGGGGACCGCCCCGGCGACGCGCTGCCGTGGCTGCGCCGGGCCGCGACCGCCGTTCCCCACGACCGGGATGTCAACCAGACGCTGGCCACCACACTCCGCCAGCTCGACCGCCCCGACGAGGCCAGGGTGTACGAGGCCAGGGCGGAGGCAGCCCTCCGGGACTACAAGGAGATGGAGGTGATCACCAAGGCCGTAACCCAGGCCCCCGGCGACGCGCAACTGCGCTACGAGGCCGGGGTGATCCTCGCCCGCCTCGGACAGGATGCCGGGGCCGCTCGCTGGCTGCTCAGCGCCCTGACTCTGAACCCCCGACACGAGCCCAGCCGCAAGGCGCTGGCGGACTTGACGGACCGGCTGGGCGACTCGCAGCTGAGCGCGTACTGCCGCCGGGTGCTCGTCCCCGCTTCCCCTTAACTCCCCCGCGGGAGGGTCGCCGATGCGCCGACTTGCGTTGCCCCTGCTGGTGGTCGTCTCGGCGCTCGCGCTGACGGCCTGCCCGGGCTCGCCCAGCGGCAGCCCGCCGCCCGCGCCCGCTGAAGACGGCGCCGGCTCCGTCTTCTTTGCCGACATGACTGCCGAGTCCGGCGTCGGGCACGTCTACCGCAACGGGGAGGAGTCCGGCCAGGCCGCCATTCTCGAATCGCTGGGCGGCGGCGTGGCGCTCTTTGACTACGACGGCGACGGCAAACTGGACGTCTTCCTGAGCGGCGGCGGCGAGTTCGCCGGCCCAGACACGAAGGAAATCCGCGGCCGGTCGAGCAAGCTCTACCGCAACCTCGGCGGCTGGAAGTTCGAGGACGTCACGGCCCGGGTGGGTCTCGACGTGCCGCTCTTCTATACCCACGGGGCGGCGGTCGCCGATTGCGACAACGACGGAGCGCCCGACCTGCTTGTGACCGGTTGGGGGCGCGTGGTGCTCTATCACAACGAGCCCGACGGCCGCGGCGGGCGGCGGTTCGCGGACGTCACCGCCAGGGCCGGGCTGACCGGCGTCCGGTGGGCCACCAGCGCCGCCTTCGCCGACTTGGACGGGGACGGGTATCCCGACCTGTATGGCTGCCAGTACGTGAACTGGTCCTGGGACAACCACCCGCGGTGCCTCGACTACGCCCGGGACGAGGTCCCCGACGTCTGCCCGCCGAAGCGGTTCGAGGCGCTGCCGCACCTGCTGTTCTGCAACAATGGGGACGGGACGTTCCGGGACGTCAGCGCCGAGGCGGGGCTGCGCAAGGACGGCAAGGGGCTCGGAGTGGTCGTGGTCGATGTGGACGGCGACGGCAAGCCGGACGTCTACGTCGCCAATGACACTGTGGACAACTTCCTGTACCTGAACCGGTCCGCGCCGGGGAAATTGCGGCTGGAGGAGTCGGGTCAGCGGAGCCTGACCGCGCGGGACGACAACGGGGTGCCCAACGGCAGCATGGGCGTGGCCGCGGCTGACTACGACGGGTCTGGCCGGTTCTCGCTGTTCGTGACCAACTACCAGCACGAGACGCACGGTCTGTACCGCAACCGCGGCGGCGGCCTGTTCCACCACGCCAGCCGGCCGGCCGGGATCAGCGCCATCGGGTTGGTCTACGTCGGGTTCGGCACCTGCTTCCTCGACTACGACCGGGACGGGGCGGAGGACATCGCCATCAGCAACGGGCACGTCGTCCACATCCCCCCGCCGCCCGGGGAAGTGCGGCAGCGGCCGGTCCTCTTCCGCAACCTGCGCCAGCCGGAGGACCAACCGCACCAGGTGCGGTTCGCCAACGTCGCCGACGAGGCCGGGCCCTACTTCCGCGGCAAGCACTGCGGTCGCGGGCTGGCGGTCGGCGACCTGGACAACGACGGCCGCCCGGACCTGGTGGTCGCCCACCAGAACGAGCCGGCCGCCCTGTTGCGGAACGTACTGGACAACGGCAACCACTGGCTCGGGGTCCGACTGACGGGCCGGGGGTATCGCGACGCCGTCGGGGCCAGGTTGACCCTGAAGGTCGGCGGCCGCAAGCTCGTCCGCACCGTCCTCGGGGGCGGCAGTTACCTGTCGGCGTGCGACTCGCGGGTACTCTACGGGCTCGGCCCGAGTGACGGGCCGGTGCGGCTGACCGTCCGCTGGCCGTCCGGACGGGAACACACCTACGAGGACTTGGCATCGGACCGGTATTGGGATTTGGTTGAGGACCGGCCGCCGGCGAAACCGGGAGAGTGATTATGGGGGAACCGGTCGCGCCGCCCGCCCCGTCCCGCGTGGGCCGGCGGCGACTGATGACGGTCGGGGTAGCGGTGACGGCGGCGGTGGTAGTCGGCGTCGTGTGGTGGGCGCGCGACAAGCCGTCCGCCGACCCGACCCTCGCCGAGTTGCAGGCGGCCCGCGCCGACCTGGCCGCGTCCCGGTTGCCGGACGCCCAACGGCGCCTGCGCGCCGTCCTGGCCCAGTGGCCACTCGACGCCGAAACCCACTTCCTGCTCGCCCGGGCTTGCCGCCGGGCGGACGACTTGGCCGGCTGGCAGGACCATCTCCGCGCCGCCGAAGTCCTCCAGTGGTCGGCTGCCGATATCGACCGCGAGCGGGTGCTGGCCGACGCGCAGACCGGCCACTTCAGTCGCGCCGAGCGAGAACTCGACCCCTCTGGTGATGCCGGCGACGACTGGACGCTAGCGGCCGAGGCACTGCTGAAGGGTTCTCTGGTCACCTACCGCCTCGACGAGCTGCTGACATCCGCGCAGTCGTGGATCGACCGACGGCCGGACGACTGGGTGCCGTACTATCACCGCGGCGACGCGTTCCGGTACGCCCGACTGATGGCCCGGGCCGCGGACGACTACCGCCGGGTCCTGGAGCGTTACCCGGATCACCCGCTGGCCCGACTGAGGCTCGCCGGGGTCCTGATGGTCGACGGCCGGTTCGAGGAGGCTCGCCAGGAGTTCGAGGCATACCTGACCGGTCACCCCGTAAACCCAGAGGCGCTGGCCGGGCTCGCCAACTGCCAGTTCAACCTGTCGCAGCCGGAGGGCGCCCGGGCCACCCTGGACCGGCTGTTCGCCGTCAGACCGGACGACCCCGCCGGGTGCTACCTCCGCGCGCAGCTCGACCTGCAATCCGACCCGCAGTCGGCCCTTGAGTGGCTGGCGCGGGCCGAGCGGAAAGCACCCCGAGAGACGGACATCACGAGTGCCCTGATCCGCGCGCTGACCCAACTCGGCCGCCACGACGACGCCGCCTGCTACCAGCACCGTCTGGAGGATCTCCGCACCGAGTTCCTGGCCCTGGACGACGCGCGGCGGGCTGTCCGCCGCGACCCGGACAACCCCGCCCTCCGGTTCGACGCGGGCGAGCGGTGCGTGCGGCTGGGTCGGGACCAGGAGGCAGCGAACTGGTTCAACAGCGTGCTGGCACTCGACCCCGGTCACGCGGTCGCCCGGCGCGCGCTGGCCGACCTGGCAGGTCGGCCGGCTGCGAAGTAGACCGCTCACCGCGCCCGCTCAGCGAACCACTTCCGCAACTCCTCGGGGTTCGGTGGCCGCGCCGCCAGGAGCACGTCGAACTCGACCTGTGCCGCGGTCTTGTCGCCCGTCGCGAGCAGACACGAGACCAGGACCACCCGGGCGTCTGTGCAGGTCGGGTCAATCCGCAGCGCCGCCCGGCACTCGTCGACCGCCGCGGCCCACGCGCGCCCGGCGGCCAGCGCCCCGGCCAGCCGCGCCCGATGCGCCGCCGACTGCGGGTTGACGGCGACCGCCCGCCGGGCGTAGTCGCGGGCCGCCTCGTAGTCGCCCACCTCCGCCGCGGCCGCGGCCGCGTCAGCGAGTACCGACTCCCGGTCCGGTGTAGTGGCCAGGGCGTCACCCAAGTCGGCCAGCGCCAGCTCTGGCCGGCCGACCAGCCTCAGGATCGCCGCCTTCGCCTGCCACGCCGCCACGTCATCGGGCCAGCGGCGGACAGCCTCCCGCAACAGGGGCACCGCCTCCCGAGCGGCGTGTCCCCTCAGCGGCGGCGTGTCCGCGGCCACTTTCGCCAGCGCCAGCCCCAGGTCTCGCCCAACCTCCGCCTCGTCGGGGCCGGGCAAGCCCCGGAGAAATGGGAGCAGCAGCGCCTCGCCCGGCCGAACGACGGTCGCCGCCCGCGGGACCGGAGGCCCGGGCCGCCGGGGGATGCGGTGGTCGGTGTCGCTAACGTGGACCGCCTTCAGGCCCCCTTGCCGCGGCATGTGGCAAGCGCTGCAGCTGTCCGCCGGGTTCTGCCGCCGACGCTCCGCGGGCGGGACGGCACAACTCGCTTCCTGGTGGCACGTCAGGCACCGGCCGCGATAGAACGCGGGCGCCTGCTCCTGGGCTGGAGTCGCGTGCGGGTCGTGACAGGTGGTGCAGCCGAGCTTGCCGCCGCTCGCCGTGAAGCAGCGGCTCGCGGTCATCTGTTCGACCCGGTTGTCGAACCGGCGGTTCTGGGCCAGGTGCGCGGGCCGGGTGAACAGCGTCCAGAACTCCTGGAGCGGCAGCCCGGGGCGGAAGTCGAACGTCCCGTGGCCCCGCCGCACCACCCGGTAAGTGCTGGTGAAGTGGCACTGCTGGCAGACCGCCTCCCGCAGCGCCGGCTCCAGCTTCGCCGGGTTAACGATCGTGTCGTCGAACGCCCCGACCGGCTCGGCGGCCAGGTGCCGGGCGACGTGCAGCTCGCCCGGCCCGTGGCACCGCTCGCACCCGACCGCGGCGGTTTCGGCCGGCCGGTGGTAGCGGTTCACCGTCCCCTCGACCGGGTTGGCCCCGTTGCTGTGGCAGAACAGGCACCCCGGTTCGACCGGTAGACCGCCCAGATGGGCCCGGCCGAACCCCGGGGACAGCCCCCACCTGCCAGACTCGGAGAACCAGCTCACCGGGGACTGGAACAAGTGGCCGTCGAGGTTCACGACGTAGGACCGGCCGCGGGCGCCGGAGCCGATGGCAAACGCCACCCTGGACGTGTGGTCCATCGACGGTTGCCCCACCGGACCGGGCCACGAGACGTGGTGCGTGACCCGCCCGTCCCGCCGCTCGACGGCGAACGTGAACCCGAGCTTCTCGAACGGGTTCTGTGCCGACGCGTCGTACCGCTCCGGCCCGTCCGGGTCGGCCGTGGGGCGGAGGTCGCGGCCCATCGGGTGACGGCGGTACGTCTCCGCGATGTCGGCGTGACAGTCCGCGCACGCCGCATCGCCGACGGTGGCGACCCCGGGCCGGGTGTTCCGGTACGGCGACGGAGGGACCGTCGGCCCGGGCGCGTCGGACATTGCTTCCCCCGAATGCCCCAGCCACCACGACAGGAGTGCGGCCGCACCGAACACGACCGCACAACCCAAGAGGACCGCGACCCGGGGTCGGTGCGTCAGCCAGCGGGTGAGGTCAGCCATGTTTACCTGATTTCCTTCACGACGCGGGACTTCAAGTAAGTGCGGAGTTTCAGAATATCAGGCCCAACCGGTTGGCGGCGTCCTCGAACCGGGCGGGTTCAACTGCGACCGCACCCGGTGTGTGGGGCGGCCAGTGGCAGGGCGGATACGCCCGACCGGTAGGAGCGAGTGGCGGCGGTCATGGCCTCACAGGGGCGCGTAGTATCGGCGCACTTTTACGCCGGCACTCGACGACCCAGACCGCGGCCAGCGGGCGCTGTGTATGCCGTACTTCGGCGGGGCGTCGCTGGCCCGGTTGCACGAGTTGCTCACGGACGTGCCGCCCGGCCGGCGGACCGGCTGTGACCTCCTCGCCGCCCTCGATCACATCCAGGCCGGGTTGCCGGCCCAGCTTCCGGCCCGCGGATCGGCCCGGCAGTTCATCGAGCGGGCGACGTTCGCAGACGCCATCGGCTGGATCGGGCTCTGCCTGGCCGAGGCGCTGCAGTACGCCCACGAGCGGGGGATGGTCTACCTGGACCTGAAGCCGGCGAACATACTCCTGGCAGCAGACGGCACGCCGACGCTGCTGGACTTCCATCTCGCCCGGCCGCCGTTGCCCACCGGGGCGCCGGCGACGGAGCGGCTGGGTGGCACTCCGCTATACTTGGCCACGGAACAGGCGCGGGCGCTCAACGCCTTCCACCGGGGCGCGGCCGCGCCGGACGAGGTGGACGGCCGGGCCGACGACTATTCCCTGGGGCTGACGCTCTATCAGTTCCTCGGCGGGCCGATCCCGTGTGACCCAGCTCGGCGGGGCTTCGTCGTGGCCCCGTTGCCAGACGGCACCGCGATGGTCGGCAACGTGTTCGACGAGGCGCTGATCGACAACGCCCGCACTCCGGTCGGTCGGCGGGTGGTTCGCCTGCTCGGCCCCGAGCGCGTGCGTCGTCAGACCGTTGTTGACGATCCGCTGCGCCGGCACCTTGTCGAGCAGCGGCGGGTCGGGACCGGTCGACTCGGCCCACGGCGATTGCGCCTCTTCGGTCAGCCCGGCCTCTCGGACCGGGTCACCGCCGGCGATCTTCGCGATGATCTGCCGCGTCGCCTGCCGCCCCCGCGACCCGGCCGGATGGGTGCGGCAC
>Ga0247829_10001036_pt1 | contig 12065 bp, 11 predicted proteins | sample 12C_Control_Day4_FD_207765 | JGI IMG/M metagenome (GOLD analysis project Ga0247829, IMG submission 207765) | Soil microbial communities from agricultural site in Penn Yan, New York, United States - 12C_Control_Day4 | ecosystem: Environmental > Terrestrial > Soil > Agricultural land | place... | reverse complement strand
TCGATCGGCGCGATGAACGACGGCTCGAAGGACCGCTACTTCCAGGGCGATGTCGAGACGCCGCAGAAGCTGGTGCCCGAGGGCATCGAGGGCCGCGTGCCATACAAGGGGCCGCTGCGCGAGTCGATCTATCAGCTCGTCGGTGGACTGCGCGCGTCGATGGGCTACCTCGGCTGCCACACGATCGCCGAGATGCACAGCAAGGCCAGGTTCGTGAAGATCTCGTCGTCGGGCCTCCGCGAGAGTCACGTGCACGACGTGATCATCACCAAGGAAGCCCCGAACTACCGCGCGGAGTAACTCGTGTCGCACCAGCTGATCCTCGTCCTCGACTTCGGGTCGCAGTACACCCAGCTGATCGCGCGGCGGATCCGCGAGCAAGCCGTCTACTGCGAGATCCATCCGTACACCCTCGCCACCGACCCCGAGCTCACCCAGCTGCGCGCGATGAAGCCGACGGGCATCGTGCTGTCGGGCGGGCCGTCGTCGGTCTACGACGAGGGCGCGCCCACCATCAACCCGAAGCTCTACGAGCTCGGGATTCCGATCCTCGGCATCTGCTACGGCGCGCAGCTCACCGCGAAGCTGCTCGGCGGCGACGTCCGCCCGGCGGACAAGCGTGAGTACGGGCGCGCCGAGGTCCGCGTACGCGCGGGGAACACGGGCGTGTTCCGCACGGTCGCCGCGCAGGAGCAGATCACGGTGTGGATGTCGCACGGCGATCATGTCGAGGCGATCCCGCCGGGCTTCACGCACACCGCCGAGTCGGACAACTGCCCGTTCGCGGCGTTCGCGCACGAGGCGCGCAAGATCCACTGCATCCAGTTCCACGCCGAGGTGGTGCACACGCCGCGCGGCGCGGAGCTGCTCGGCAACTGGCTGTTCGGCGTGTGCGGCGCGGCGGGCGACTGGTCGATGGCGTCGTTCGTCGACGAGGCGGTCGCGAGGATCCGTGCGCAGGTCGGCGCCGACGGGCGCGTGATCTGCGGCCTGTCGGGAGGCGTCGACTCGAGCGTCGCGGCGGCGCTGATCCACCGCGCGATCGGCGACCGGCTGACCTGCATCTTCGTCGACAACGGGCTGTTGCGAAAAGGCGAGCGCGACTACGTCGCCTCGATCTTCCGCGATCACTTCAAGGTCGACCTCCGCGTGATCGACGCCGAGGCGCGGTTCCTCACGGCGCTCGAGGGCGTCACCGACCCCGAGAAGAAGCGCAAGATCATCGGCTACGAGTTCATCGCGGTGTTCGAGGAGCAGTCCAAGAGCATCGAGAACGCAAGGTTCCTCGCGCAGGGCACGCTGTACCCCGACGTGATCGAGAGCGTCTCGTTCAAGGGGCCGTCGGCCGTGATCAAGAGCCACCACAACGTCGGTGGCCTGCCGGAGCGCATGCAGCTCTCGCTCGTCGAGCCGCTGCGCGAGTTGTTCAAGGACGAGGTCCGCCAGCTCGGCCTCGAGCTCGGGCTGCCGCGGCACATGGTGTGGCGCCAGCCGTTCCCCGGCCCGGGCCTCGCGGTGCGCTGCCTCGGAAACCTCACGAAGCCGCGGCTCGACGTGCTGCGCAACGCGGACGCGATCATCGAGGAGGAGATCCGCGCGGCGGACCTCTACGAGTCGATCTGGCAGTCGTTCGGCGTGCTGTTGCCCGTGAAGTCGGTCGGCGTGATGGGCGACGCCCGCACGTACGAGGAGACGCTCGCGCTGCGCGCCGTCCACTCGCGCGACGGCATGACGGCGGACTGGGTGCCGCTGCCGTACGACCTGCTCGGCCGGATCTCGACCCGCATCATCAACGAGGTGCGCGGCATCAACCGCGTCGTCTACGACATCACGAGCAAGCCGCCCGGCACGATCGAGTGGGAGTGAGCGGCGCCCAGCGCGTAGGCGCCGGCGGTCGCGCGCGCGTGTCATGAAGTTGCAGCGAGGCGCCGGTCGTCGCGCGCGAGTCACATGAGGTCGGCGTTGGCGTCGCACGCACGAAGGCCGAAGCGGCAGCAGTCGTGCGCCCCGTCGGTCGCGGCATCCTCGCCGTCGAGCATCGGTGATGGCTAACGTGACGGCGTCGAGCCGGCGCTCGCCATCACTGGGCACGCACGCGTCGCTGCACGTGATCGTGCTGCTGTGGGGGCTGACGGCGATCCTCGGGCGGCAGATCTCGATCTCCGCGATCCCGCTGGTCTGGTACCGGCTGCTCGGATCGATCGCGGTGCTCGCGCTGGTCGTCGCGCTGCGCCGCACGTCGTTCCGGATCCCGTGGCGAACGGCGGTGACGTACGGCGCCGTGGGTGGCCTGATCGGGCTGCACTGGGTGTGCTTCTACGCGGCGATCAAGATGGCGAACATCGCCACCGCGGTGCTGTCGCTGTCGACGGTGACGTTCTTCACCGCGGTGTTCGAGCCGATGTTGTTCAAGCGACGGGTCGACGCGGGCGAGCTGATGATCGGCGCGATCGTCGTCGGTGCGGCGTCGCTGCTGATCCAGTACGAGCTGCGGGTGGAGCCGCTCGGCCTCGTGCTCGGGCTCGGGTCCGCGGTGCTCGCGGCGGTGTTCGGCGTGCTCAACGCGCGGCTGGCACATCGCGAGCCCGCGGAGCGCCTGATGTTCTTCGAGCTCGCGGGCGCGACGATCGTCGTGGGCCTGTGCTTCGTCGGTTGGCCCTCGCAGCTCGTGCTGCCACCGGCGGCGGATCTCGGCTGGCTCGCGTTCCTCGCGATCGTGTGCACGGTGATCCCGCAGGTCTGGATCATCCACGTGCTGCGCGTCTTGCCGCCGTTCACGATCGCGGTGACGCTCAACCTCGAGCCGGTGTACGCGCTGATCCTCGCCGCGGTGTTGTTCCCGAACGATCCCGCGCCGAGCGCGCAGTTCTACGCGGGCGCCGCCGTGCTGTTCGCGCTCGTGATCGTCAACGGCGTACGCAAGGCGCGCGCGCTACGCGGCGCCCGCCCGGTCGCCTGACCACTGGTAGAAGGATCGCGCGCACCGGCACCACGCTCGAGCTCGCGTTCGACAGCGACCTGTTCGGCGGCGCCGAGGCGTTCGTGTCCGCGCTGCAGCAGCTCGGCGAGGCAACGTAACGCCCCGCGCTGGCCATCCACGCGAGCTTCGATCGCTTGCTACATTCGCAGTTGAAGAGGACCGCCGATGAACATCTCGCGACATCTCGCCCTGCTGGTCTTCTTCACCTCGCCCGCGATCGCGCACGCGCAGGTCGACTGGGCGAAGGGCGTGATCACCGCGCCGGGCATCGGCCTCGCCGATCGCCATGCGCCGAATCCCGCGGTCGCGCGCGGGCCGTCGCGCCGCAAGGCCGAGGACGCCGGCCGCACGGCGCTCGCCGCCGAGCTCGCGTCGTTGCCGCTCGCGACCGGTGGCACCGTCGGTGACAAGCTCGCCGACGCCTCCGTCGCCAAGCGCATCGCGGCCGCCGTCGAGGGTGCGTACGCGATCAGCGCCGAGCCCGAGACGGATGGCTCGTGGCGCGTCACCATGGCGCTCCCCGTGGAGGCCGTGCGCCAGGCGTTGACCGGCCCACGCGCGCTCGCCGCGGGGGCGAGCGACACGGGCCCAGCCGCCGTCGTCGTCGAAGGCGTGACGGGAAAGCCGAGCCTCGGCGTCACCGTCGGCGGCGTCGCCGGTGCGGCGATCTGGGTCAAGTCTGTCCCCGCCTGGGCCAAGGATGCACCGCGCATCAAGGCCAAGGCCGTGAAGGGCGAGGCGATCGACGCCGACCCGGGCAAGGCCACGGTATCGACGCTGTTCGTGCTCGTGACGAAGTGACCGAGGGCCCGAGCCGACCACGTCGAGCAGAAACGAGGTCGGACCCCGATTTCTGCACGACTTGTGCAAAAAACGAGGTCGGACCTGATTTCTGCACAACGTGGCTGTCTCGCACGTCTCGTCACGTGATGTCCGTGGGTGCGAAGCGAGTCCTGGTGCTGTTGCTCGTCGCCGGGGCCGTCGCGTGCGGTAACGGCCGTCCACCGGGACGGACACCCCTGCCGAGACCAGCCGACGCGCCCAGCAGGCACGATGGGGAGCGCGTGCGCCCCGTCGGTGCCGCGGCGGCAGGCGACGAGGTCGACCGGGATGGGACGCTCGTGCTCGTCGGGAGGCTGCGCGAACGGCTCGGCGTTCCCGGCCTGGTCGCGCCCGAGGCGCCGGTGCCTGCGGAGGTCACCGCGTTGATCGATGCGCTCGCGGCGCGGCGTGACCCGGCGGTGGTCGACGTCCTCGTCGAGGCGCTGTTCGCGCTGCCGGGCGCGCGCGAGCGGATCTGCACCGCGCTGGTGGCGCAAGGCGCCGCCGCGATTCCAGAGCTCCGGCGCGTGCTGCGCGGCGAGCACGCGACGGTCAACGCGCGGATCGCGATGCGCGTGCCGGCGAGCACCGAGCGCGAAGAGCTCGCATCGCTCGTGCTCGCCGAGCTCCACGCCGACGACGCGACCGCGGACCTCGTCGCGGCGCTGGAGCGCACGCCTGCGGCGACGCCGGCGATCCTTCGTGCGCTGGCGCAGATCGGGGATCCCGAGGCCGATGACGCGGTCCATCGCGTGTGGGCGGATCGACGGAGCCCGTACCGCGCACTCGCGCTCGACGCGTACGGCTACGTCGCACGCGATGCGGAGGCGATGCCCGAGCTGTGGCGGCTCGCCGCCGACAAGCGGCTCCGCGATCAGGTGCTCGACACGATCGGTCGGGTGGCCGAGTCGGACGTCGATCTCGCCAAGCTTCGCAAGCTGCAACGCGCGGCGCGCACGCGATGGCGGGCCGCGCACCGTCGTGTCCAGACGAGCGCGGCGATGGGCGAGCTCGAGAGTGCGGCCTCCGAGGTCGAGCGTTCTCTGGTCGTCCGCGTCGACGGCGTCATGCGCGCCGCCCCTGATCGCTTCGAGGCCGCCGAGCGACGGCGCCAGCGCGCGATCGCGGCGCTCGAGCCGCTCGAGGCGGCAAGCCACGCAGCGCTCGACGAGCTGCGCCACCTCGATCGTCAGATCGCGCGCGTCGAGCTCGCGTGGCGGTGCCGGCGTCGCGTCGCGTGCCTGGTCGCCAGCCTGTCGACGCCGCAGGACGCCGTCGCGGATTCGCTCGGCCTGGTGTCCGACGCGGAGCTCGGCGACGAGCTCGATCACCGCGACGACCGTCCGCTCGCGCTCGCGCAGATCGATCGCGCGATGCTCGAGCTCGCGAAGCACGCCGAGCTTCCGCACGCGCGCAAGACCGGCGACGTCGCGCCGGCGGCGGCCGTGTTGCGAGCGGCCCTGAGCTGCAAGCCGGCCATGGATTGCTACTCCGATGATGCCGGCGTGCGCGAAGCGATCCTGCGCGCGCTGGCGTGGATCGAGAAGCCGGCGCCTTAGAGGATCACGAAGCCGCTATCGCACTCGGTCAGCGGGCCCGCGAGCCCCGACCAGCCGGCGTTGCCTTGCCCCGGCGTCGGACCGGTGCCGAGGGACGGTGAGAGCGTGTGCGTCGCCGGGTCCATCCGGTACAGCTGCGCATCGCTCGACAGCAGATACAGCCGCGCGGTGCCGTCGGTGAACAGCTCCTTGCCGAGCGCGTGCACACCCCACGTGCCGCCGGTGCCGGCCATCGTGCCGGTGCCGGTCTCGAAGTTGAAGTCGTAGAGGTTGCCGCTGTCGAGCGCCAGGCCCGGGTTGTCGTGGATCTCGTTGTTGACGATGGCCGGGCTCATGTCGTCGATGTCCGCGACGGTCGCCATCGACAGATCGCTCACGACCGCGAACGTGAAGTCGCTGGCGAGCGGGTTGCCGGTGAACCGCAGCAGGCGATTGCCGTCCGAGCTCCCGACGTCGACGCCGGTGTCCATGGCGTAGAGACGGTCGTCGCAGTCGGTGTACAGGCCCTCGAGGTTGATGCCGTCGGGCATCACGCCGAGCGAGGTCGCCGCGGCGGGGCTGCCGTCGCGCGGCGGGGCCGGGATGTGGAACAGGGTCGTCTCGTCGGCGGCTTGATCCTGACGACCGGCGAGCAGCGAGCCATCGGGCAGCATGGTGAGCATGCTCTGCCCGGGGGGCAGCGTGATCCCCGTGAGCGTGCTCGGCACGAACTCGACGACGTCGCCGTTGCTCGCGTCGAGCACGATCCGGACGAGCAGGGTGTCGACGGAGTACCAGAGCTCGGCGTATTGCGGCACCGGCGGCGGTGCGTCGATCGCGAGGCCGCCGTCGCCACCAGCGCCATCGCTGCCGGGGCCGCCGGCGTCGGGATCGAGGCCGCTGCGCGAGCCACAGGCGCTCAGGCACAGCACGAGAGTGAGCGCGGACAGTCTCATGGGAGACCACGATATCAGCCCGCGCGCGGCGGGAGCGGGAACATCTAGGCCGCGTCGAACGTTCGCGGTGCGAGCGTGGGCGCGTCTGTGCGCGGTTTGCTAGGCTCGGTGCGAGTGCGCACCTCGCTCATCCTCGCTGTTCTCCTCGCCTTGACCTCGGCGGCGTATGCCGAGGATGTCGCCGCGTACGAGACCGAGGGCGATGCTGAACTGTCGGGTAGCGACCCTCGGGTCGCGGCGCTCGACGAGGCATTCGCGCGTGGTGTGGCTCTCGCATTGGCAGACGTGGTCCCGGCGGACGTGCGCGTGGCGCGCAAGGCCGACCTCGACCGCGAGTTCATCGCGCGCGCCCGCCTGTGGGTCGCGAAGTTCCAGGTCACCAAGGACACGACCGCGGACGATCGCCGGCAACTCGCGGTCACCGTGCGTGTCGACCGGGACAAGGTGCGCGCCAAGCTGGCCGAGCTCGACATCGCGACGATGACCGCCGGCGAGGCCTCGCGCGGACACTCGGCCGTCGTGTTGTTGCGGGTCACGGAGCCCGCCGGCGTGCGCGCGACGTTCGGGGCCGGCGCCGAGAAGGATGTCCCGGGGCTCGCCGCGCTCTCGAGCGCGCTGCGGGGCGCGGGCATGGCCACCAAGCGCGCGCCTGCCGCGGGGCCGGCCGCGCGCCCCGACGGCGAGCTCCCTCTCTCCGACGACGAGGCCGACGCGCTCGCCCACGACGCCAAGGCCGACGTGATCGCGGTCGCGGGCGTGACCGCGAGCCCGCCGGTCGCCGTGCGTGGGCAGCCGATCGACGCCGCGCTCGTCACGGCGTCGGTCAAGCTCGTCGAGCGGAGGGCGCGCAAGGTGATCGGGCAGGGCAGGGCCCAGGTCGCCGCGCGCGGCACCGAGGCGAGCGCGAGCGCAAGCCCGACGGAGGTCGGGCGCGCAGCGGCGCCGGAGGCGATGCGGAGGTCGATCGCCCACGCCGCGGATCAGGCGCTCGTCGCCGCGATGGCGGACGTGTTCCCGCCCTCGAAGCAAGCGATCGCGCAGTCGACCGGGTTCACCGGCGACGATACGCCGCTCGCCGACGCGGGCGTCGTGCTCGTGCGGCTGCCGCCGAAGACGCCGTGGAGCCTGGTCGCCGCGGAGCTCAAGTACCTCGCGGGCGCCAAGGGCGTGCAGCGCGCGGTGCTGCGCCGGCTGTCGCCCGGTGGCTGGGTGATCGGCGTCGCGACGACCGAGTCGGTCGAGCGGATCTCGCAGATCGCGAAGAAGGCGCCGACCGCCGAGACCTCGGCCAAGGTGCGGGTCACGGGCGAGATCGTCGAGGTCTCGCTCGCGGGGGCGCCGTGACGCGCTGCCTCGTCCTCGCCGCCCTCGTCGCCTGTGGCCCCAAGGTCGGTCCCAACGGCGTCACCGCCGACGACGCGATCGTCAAGGTCGCGAGCAACGTCCGCGACGCCCAGGTCTACGTCGACGGCAGGTTCGTCGCGCCGCTGACCGTGCTGCGTGGCGGCGTCGCGGTCTCGCCGGGCGTGCACCGGTTCGAGCTGCGCCACGACGACTACTTCTCCCGCTACCTCGAGCTCGACCTCAAGCGCGCCGACCGCAAGACGGTGTCGCTCGACCTGGCTCCGATTCTTCCGTAGGACGTGGTACGCCCGGCGTCGGTGGAGCATCGACATCTCGGACAGGTGATCACGCTGCTGCGGTGGCTGCTGATCCTCGTCTTCGTCGTCATGGGGTGGGTGGTCTTGAGCTACCTCGCCGGTGTGCTCGGGCCGATCCTCGCCGCGCTCGGCATCGCGTATCTGCTCAACCCGGTGCTCGAGCTGCTCGTGCGCCGCGGCATGAGCCGGTCCGCGGGCGCCGGCCTGCTGCTGGTCACGTTCCTCGGCGCCCTCGTCGTCGCGATCACGCTCGCGGCCCCGGCGATCGCCGAGCAGGTGCAGCACTTCATCGAGGACCTGCCGCGGCTCGCCCAGAACCTCAGCGAATGGTTCGAGCACAAGTTCGGCGTCGAGATGCCGACCGAGTGGCGCGAGTACCTGGAGAGCGGGCACCTGCAGGAGACGCTCTCGGCGTCGTCCGGACCGCTCGGCCGGCTCGCCAGCGCGGCGCTCGGCGGGTTGTTCAGCGTGCTCGGCGTCCTGGCCGAGCTGCTGCTGGTGCCGGTGTTCGCGTTCTACTTCCTCGTCGACTGGCCCAACCTCCTGAAGCGCATCGAGCACATGATCCCGCCGCGCCGCCGCGCCGAGATCCGCGAGGTCGCGCGCGAGATCGATCGCGTGGTCGCCGGCTGGGTGCGCGGCCAGGCGATCGTGACGTCGATCCTGGCCGTACTCTACGCGATCGGGTTCTCGCTCGTCGGCATGCCGCTGTCGGTGCCGATCGGCCTGCTCGTCGGCGCGCTCACCGTGATCCCGTTCGTCGGCACCTTCGTCGGCGCGACGATCGCGGGCCTCGTCACGCTGGCGGCGTCGCCGCCGCACGAGGGCCTCCACACGCTCGGGCTCGTCGCCGCCGTGATCGTCGTGCTGCACCTGCTCGAGGCCGGTTTCCTCACGCCGAAGATCGTCGGTCACCGCGTCGGCCTCTCGGAGTCCGGGGCGCTGCTCGCCGTCGTCGCCGGCGGCAAGCTGCTCGGCTTCGTCGGCGTCGTCCTCGCGGTCCCGCTCGCCGCGACGTTCGCCGTCCTCGTGCGCTACGCGGTCCGCTACTACGAGCACACCGCGTTCTTCGGCCGCGAGTCCGACGCGGACGTCGTCATCACACCGGGCATGGCGCTGATCATGCCGGGCATCAGCCGCGGCGCGAACGTCGTGCACGAGGAGCCACCGCAGACGATCCTCGAGAAGGAGCTGGAGCTGCGCGCGGGGCCGATCGCCGAGGACGTGGCGCTCGTGCCCGAGCTGGGGCCGTCGGGCGCGAGCACGAAGCCCGAAAAGCCCTGAGGCGACCTACGGCGCCGCCGAGCCGGTCTCCTCGTCGTGATCGTGGTCGTGATCGTGGCCCGGGTCGCGCTTGATCAGCAGCTTTTGGAGGCAGTCCACGACCTCCTTGGCGACCTTGCGCGTGGAGGCCGTGCTCTCGCCGGTGCCGGGCAGCTTCTTCACCGCCGCCTCGCCGCACTCGGCGGTGGTGCACGCGCAGACCTCGTCGCGGACCGCCTCGAGCTTCACCAGCTCCGGGTCGCGGCAGCCGCCCGCGAGAGCGATCGCGATGATCCACGTTCTTCCGCCTCGCTGCGGAATCACGACCCAGCGCATGTGTGGAGCATACGTCAGGCTGTGCGCCGCGCCACATTGGCGCTCGTCGACAAAACCGGAGACAATCGTCGGATGGTGAGACCGACGTTGCTCGTGGCTGCCGTCGTCCTGTCCGCGCCCACCGCGGCGCACGCCGGTGTGTTCAAGCTCTACGGTGAGGTGCACGGCGGCGGCGTGTTCGGCAAGGGAACGAGCGGTGATGTCACGACGAGCACCGTCGACGCTGCGTTCTTCGAGAAAGCGCCGCACGGCATGTATGGCGCGCTCCTCGGCGGCCAGATCCTGTTCCTGACCGGCGAGGTCCAGCACCACCAGTTCACCGATGGCGACCGCATCTCGACGTGGACCCAGTTCGGCGCGGGGCTGCGCTTCGAGGTTCCCGTGGGCAACCAGACCGCGGACGACAAGAAGGCAGGGAAGGGCGGCTACGCCGAGATCGGGGTCGGCGCGCACTTCGGGCTCGGTACCGGTCAGCAGGTGATGCCGCCGCTGTCCAACGACGAGATCACCGACAAGGCGTTTCTCCTGCAGGGGCGCCTCGGCATCGGCAAGCACCTGAACAAGGTGTTCGACGTCGGCGTCGCGCTGCCGGTGTCGTGGGGCTACTTCTTCAAGAGTGGCAGCGGCGCCGTCGCGAACGACCTGTCGACGCACTACCAGGGCGTGCAGGCCGAGGCGATGCTCTACCTGCGCGCGAACCTCCGCTTCCTTTAGCGTTTCGCACGCGCGAGCAGGTCGAGCAGGCCCTGCTTGTCGACGAGCTCGCTCAGCCGTCCGACGACCTTGCCGTCGGCCGAGATGAACACGATCGCCGGCAGGGTCTTGGCGCCGTAGCGATCGCGCGCCGCCATGTCCTCGTCGCTTCCGTCGGAGACGTCGAGCGCGAGTGGCACGAACGCAGCGTTGATCGATCGCGCCACGTCGGCGTCTTCGAACATGCGCTCCAGCTCGACGCACGGGGTGCACCAGCTCGCGGAGAAATGGACCATCACGCGCTTGCCCTCGCTGCGTGCGCGCGCAAAGCCGGCCTCCTCGTCGGGTGCCCACACGAGGCGGCCGTCTGTGGGGGAGGCGGAACCGGAGGTCGCGGGTTTGGCGATGGCGACGTTCGAGGGCGGCGGTGCGGAGGACGTGCGATCAGCGCACCCTGGCGTCGACGTTGCGAGGCATCCGATGACGAGCAGCAACCGCATACCCTTCGGACGTCGGGCGGCGGTCAGGCGTCGCAGGTCGAGGCCGACGACTCGACCGCGCGGGGTCAAGGCGTCTTCGCCTGCTTGCCGGTCGAGCGTGCCTTCGTGGCGGCGGGCTCGACGAGGCCGAGCATGCAGTCCTCGTCCACGAGGTCCTTCACGCGCGCGAGCACCTTGCCTTCGCTGTCGAGGAACACGACCGCCGGCAGCGTCTCCGCGCCGTAGCGGGCGCGGAGCGCCATGTCCTCTTCGGAGCCCTGCGAGACGTCGAACTGCACCGGCACGAAGCCGTCGGTGATCGCCTTGTGCACATCGGCGTCGCCGAACACGAGCTCGAGCTCCGCGCACGGCGTGCACCAGCTCGCGGCGAAGTCGACCATCACGCCTTTCCCTTCGGCGCGGGCCTTGGCGAACGCGGCGTCTTCGTTGGCCGCCCACGGCAGGTGCAGCTTCGGCGTCAGCACCCAGGTCCACAGCCCGAACACGCCCGCGAGCAACAGCGCCACGCCGGCGCCCTTGAGCACCTTGTCGCCGATGCCGCCGTGGAACGAGCGATGGATCGCGCCGCTCGCGACGCCGCCGACCATCAGCGCCAATGACACGCCGAGGAACCACTTCTCCGGCGAGGCGATCTTGCGCATGTCGGGGAGCAGCGGCTTCAGGAAGTAGATCGCACCGACGAGCAAGAGGATGCCGCCGAGCGACTTCACGGCGTCCATCCACCGCCCGCTCTTGGGCAGCGACATCGCGGCGGCCGCGAGCACCCAGAACAGCACGCCCATGCCGAGCGCGTAGACGAACAGCAGCGAGCCGCCGCCCACGACGTTGCGCGTCTTGGTCACGAACCCGAGCAGGCCAGCGAGGAACGGGCCGGTGCACGGCGCGGCGATGAAGCCGCCGACGAGGCCCATGGCGAACGCGCCGCGGAAGCCCTGACCGCCGACCTGGTTGAGCTTGGCCTGCCACGACGCGGGCAGGTTGAGCTCGAACGCGCCGAACAGGGACGCCGCCATGGCGACGAACAGCAGCACGAGCGGGATCACGACGTAGGGCTTCGACAGCAGCGCGCCGGCGCTGCCGCCGAGCATCGCGAACGTCACCCCGAGGACTGCGTACGTGAGGCCCATGCCGACGACGTACGCGGTGGCCAGCGCGAGCCGGCGCGAGCGCGGCACGTGATCGCCGCGCGCACCGAAGATGCCGAGGGTGATCGGGATCATCGGGTAGACGCACGGCGTGAGCGAGGTGAGGAAGCCCGCGCCGAACGAGCCCGCGAACATCCAGATCCAGCCCTTCGCCTCGTAGCTCGCGAAGTC
>Ga0247829_10001033_pt1 | contig 12070 bp, 9 predicted proteins | sample 12C_Control_Day4_FD_207765 | JGI IMG/M metagenome (GOLD analysis project Ga0247829, IMG submission 207765) | Soil microbial communities from agricultural site in Penn Yan, New York, United States - 12C_Control_Day4 | ecosystem: Environmental > Terrestrial > Soil > Agricultural land | place: USA... | reverse complement strand
GCGCCATAGTGGGGCCGTCCGGCTCGGGCAAATCCACGCTGTGCCGCCTGGCTGTCGGGGCTTGGAAACCGACCAAGGGCCATGTGCGGCTCGATGGGGCGGATCTGTTCGACTGGCACCCAGACGATCTGGGGCGGCATATCGGCTATCTGCCCCAGCAGGTCGAGCTGCTCCCCGGCACCGTCGCGCAGAACATCGCCCGCTTCGGCGAGATCGACAGCACGGCGCTGATCCGCGCCGCGCAGCGCGCCGGCGTGCATGAGCTGATCCTGGGCCTCCCCAACGGATACGAGACCGAGATCGCGCTGCACTCCCACCGAATCTCGCAGGGCCAGCGGCAGCGCCTGGGCCTTGCGCGCGCCTTGTACGGCGATCCGGCATTCCTGGTGCTGGACGAGCCGAACGCGAATATGGACGAGGCCGGCGATCGTGCGCTCATCGAAGCGTTGGCCACGCTCAAGCGGCTCGAGGTAACGGTCCTGATCGTCACGCACCGCGCCTCCGTCTTGAAATGCGCCGACAAGATCCTCGCTCTCCAGGGTGGCGCCGTCGCCGCGTTCCGGCCGCGCGACCAGATCCTGCGGCCGGTGCAGCACGCCGCAGCGGCAAGGATCCCGTATCGCTCCCCCGCCTCGGCGCCGCAGCCGGCCATTACTGCCGCCCCCGCGGATCGAGTGTCAGCGGCGGAGTGATCCATGGGGCCTGTTCTGGAGCCGCTCTACGCCATGATCGACAGCCTGTTCGAGGCAGAGCAGCCGAGCCTCACCTTGGCCATGATCGCGGCGCTCGTGAGCGGGCTGTTCATTCTGGTCTGGATGTTCCGCGCCAGGTCGCCGCGCGGGAAGGCAGAACCTGCAGGCACGCTGAAGGATCTGACGGGCTACCCGCGACGGCTGGGCCTGGCAGCGGGAACCCTGTTCCTGCTGGTTCTGGGCGGCTGGTCGGTGGCCGCGCCCCTGGCGAGCGCGGCTCTCGCGCCTGGCGTCATCAGCCCCGACGGGCATCGAAAGACCATCCAGCATCTCGAAGGCGGCATCATCCGCGCCATTCATGTGCGCGAGGGCGACACCGTCAAGGCCGGGGCTCCGTTGATCACGTTGGACGACATCAAAGCCAAGGCCCTGAACGCGGAGCTGCGCGAGCGGCTCCTGCATCTGCTCGCGACCGAAGCGCGGCTCGAGGCTGAGCGGACGGCCGCCGCGGACATCCGATTCCCCGGCGCGCTTCTCGAGGACTCGGCGGAACTGCGGCAGGTCATGGACGGGCAGCGGCAGCTTCTGATGAGCCGACGCGCCGCCCATGAGGGCCGGGTTCAAATTCTGGAGGCCCGCATCCGCCAGCTGGAGGAGCAGAACTCCGGCCTGAAGGAAATGGTCGCCGCCGAGAACGAGCAGCTCGCGCTGGTCGACGAAGAGATCAAGGCGGTTCAGCAACTCCTGGACAAGGGCCTCGAACGCAAGCCGCGGATCCTGGCGCTGCGGCGCGGCCGCGCCGACATTGCCGCCTCCAAGGCCGCCAACCGCGCCAGGATCGCCGAGAATGCGCAGGCAATGGGCGAAACCCGGCTGCAGCTCCTTACCCTCAATGAAGAGCGGCAGGAGAAGATCGGCGCCGAGCTCGCCGAGATCCGCAGGGTCCTGGCCGAGATTAAAGGGCAGCTGCCGTCGCGCGAGGACATCCTCCAACGCACCGTGATCCGTGCGCCGATCGACGGCACGGTGATGAATCTGCGCGTCAATACCGAGGCCGGCGTGATCGGGGCGGGTGAGCCGTTGCTCGACATCGTTCCGGAGGGCAGCAATTTGATCATCGACGCCCGAGTGCGTCCGACCGACATCGAACGCATTCACCCGGGCATGCCGGCGCGTGTGGTGCTGACCGCCTACCGGCAGCGCAATCTGCCGCTGATCCACGGCACGCTGCGCTCGATCTCGCCGGACGCCCTGACGGACGAACGCACGGGATCCTCCTATTTCGTGGCGAAGGTCGAGGTCCGCCCCGAAGACCTGGCGCGCCTGGAGGAGGTGAAGCTCGTGCCCGGCATGCCAGCCGAGGTCATGCTGATGGATGGCGAGCAGAGCGTCCTGTCCTACCTCCTCGGCCCGATCCTCGACAGCGCCCGCCGCAGCCTTCGCGAGAATTGAGGATCGGCATTTCGGGCGGACTGGAGCGGGTCAGCGCTCGCTATGTGCCCCGCCTCGCGGTTCTCACCTCGAAGGCCTGGAGCAGCGCGGGCAGGTTCCGCAAGGACAGCCGGACGTCGATCGGGGCCTCCTCTTCCCAGTCGATCTCGAGCCTCGCCTTGCGGCCCACCCGCATCCGTTCGACGAGCTCGTCCTGGAAAAAGAAGCAGAGCAGCACCGCGCAGTAGGTCGCCTCGACCGGCTGTTCGCCATCGACCGCGAGCCGGGCCTGATCGACGACCACCACCTCCCCTTCCTCCGCGGGGCGGATCGCGAAACCCATGCCCCATCCGCCTTCGCTGCGCGTGATCACCAGCAACCCCACATTCGCTCTGGCCGGAAACAGGATCGCGATCCGGCAATGCTCGTCCTCGTCCTCGACGGTCCGGCTGCAGGATAGCGTCCAGCGGTCGAACGACATCGGCTGCTCCGGCGCGATCCCGTCGCTTTCTACGGCGCGCGCGGAACCGCTCACCGCCGCGAGCAACCCTGCCGCGAGGGCGGTCCGGATCAGGCTGCCGAGTCGGCGCATGGCACGGTGCTTCCGCCGAGCCTCTCCTCCGCAGCGGGCAGTGGCCACGCGGGTTCGGGGCGCCGGCCGGACCCCTGCAGCTCCGCCGGCGGCCGGCCCATGCGCTTCAGGAACCGGAAATGCGAGGCGATCAGCCGCCACAGCGTGGTGCGGTGATAGGGGATGCCGAACTCGGCCGCGGTGCGCGCGATGATCGGCGTCAGCGCGGCATAGTGCGTGTGCGCGATGGTCGGGAACAGATGATGGGCCGCATGCGCGTTGGCGCCGCCGGCCAGCAGCGTCGCCCAGAAGCTGGTCGGGCTCCAATCGACCGAGGTGACGAGGGCGTGCACGGCCCAGTCGTGGGAGATGTATCCGTCCGCGTCGAACTCCGGGAAGTCGGCCTCTTCGGCGAAATGCGTGCCGATCAGCAGCAGCACGAACACCGTCGAGTTCACGAAGGTCATCAGCAGGACGCCGCCCGCCACCTGCCACCAGGCGAAGGGCAGCACGAGGATCGGGATCACCACCGCAACCGCGAGATAGGCCAGCTTGCCGCCGAAGAACAAGAAATAGGCGTGCCGCGGGTGGCGGATATCGACCATGTTCGCCAGCCGGTCTTTGCGCAGATAGACGAAGTCCTGCCAGAACACCGTGTGAACGTCGGCGAGCCAGAAGATCGCCGGCGCGTACAGATGCTGGAAGCGGTGGTAGGGCCGGCAGGGGTGGTTGGGCGACAGCCTCAGAAACGTGGTGTTGTCGATATCGATGTCGCAGCCATTCACGTTGGGGAAGGTGTGATGCGACTTCACATGGCGCAGCCGCCACAGATAGGCGTCGGCCCCGAGCAACATGAAGATGATGGTCTGGACGGCGCGGTTGAGCCACGCCTTGCGCGTCAGCGCGTCATGCGCGGCGTCGTGCGCGACATTGATCGCCAGCAACAGCACCGACAGGCCGCAGAGATTGGCGAGGGCCAGCTTTTGCCAGCCGGACGTGCCCTCCCACAGGATGGCGGCGTAGCATCCGGCCGCTGTCACGGCGAAGACCGCGCCCTTGGCCCAGAGCCGCCAGTCCGCCGAACGCGAGCGGCCGGTCTCGTCGAAATGGGCATTCACCCGCCCCTTCAGCACGCGATAGAAGGCGCGGTCGGCAGGGCGGAACTTGATCTTCTTGATCTCGGCAGCCATGGCGGCCCCCCTTGCGGCGGGAAATCCGGTTCCGGGATGGGTCGGCCGCACGCCGCATGCGTGCTGATGCGAGAACCGCCACCCCGACAGGATCAGGGGACACCTGCCGTCGGGCGACTCAAAGCCGGTCGCAGTTCCAAGAAAGCTGCCGGTCCTCAATGGCGCCCTCGCGCGGCCCGGCCGGCGTGGGCCTTTAGTCCGGGATTCCCGCCATCCTGAGGCCTTGCGCGAGCTGGGCAAGGTCCTGGGGACGCCTCAAGATGAGGAAGCCGAGCTCTGAGGCGCGCAAGGCGGGATGGAGCTCGCGCAGGCGCTCGGCCACCGCCCTCGCGTCTGCGAGGCGGCCCGCATGCGCCCCGCTCGCCGCGGCGACGCAAGCGGCGATCAGATGGTTGGGGTTGCTGCGCACGGCCATGTGCGCCCAAGTCCATGCCTCCGCCGGCCGCCCGGCGAAAAGATGGCCCATCCCGGCGGCGGCCTGCATGTTCGACATGTGCGGGTCGTGCGGGCTCATCTGCATCGCGCGCGCCGCGCGCTCCAGACCGGCCTCGGGGTCTCCTCCCCAGATCCTGACAAAGGCGCTGAACGCCCAGGCCGACGCCAGATTGGGGTTGAGGGCGAGCGCGCGCTCGATCAGCTCGGCTCCGGTATCGATGTCGCCGATGACCAGCGCCAGCGCCAGCCCGGACGTACAAAGGGCCACGGCATCGTCCCGGCCCAACGCGGCCGCGCGGCGCGCCAGCCGCTCCGCCTCGGCCGTTTCGCGCGGCCGATCGACCATCCAGCCGCTGCCCAGCCGTTGGGAATAGCAACGCGCCGCCATCCCATAGGCGGCCGCAAAGCCGGGATCCAGCTCGATGGCGCGGCCGAACATCGCTAGGGCTTCGTCATTGCCCTCGCGCGTCCACAGGTGCACGGCCGCCATCCCGCGGAGATAATAATCGTAGGCGTCGAGGTTCTCGGTCGGTTTGCGCTTGGCGCGTTCGATCTCCGCCTGCTCCAGGCGCGGCGCGATGGCGATGACCACCCGCGCCGTCACCTGGTCCTGCAAGTCGAAGATGTCCTCGAGCGCCCCGTCGAAGCGGTCGGCCCACAGATGCGCCCCCGTCTCGGCATCGATCAGCTGGCCGGTGATCCGCACCTTGGCGCCGGCCTTGCGCACGCTGCCTTCCAGCACGTAGCGGACGCCAAGCTCGCGCCCGACCTGCTTCACGTCCACGGACCGGCCCTTGTAGGTGAAGCTGGAGTTGCGGGCGATGACGAAGAGCGAGCGCATGCGCGAGAGGGCGGTGATGATCTCCTCGACGATGCCGTCGGCGAAATAGTCCTGCTCGCGGTCGCCGCTCATATTGTCGAAGGGCAGGACCGCGATCGAGGGCCGGTCGGCAGGGGCGGCGCCGGGAACGGCGGCGGGCGTTCGGGGCGTCTCGCCTTCCGGCCGGGCCCGGAATACCGCGATGGGGCCGGCGATGTTCTTCAGCTGCCGCTCGCCACAAGGCTCGAACGCGAATGCGGATTTCTGGCGCGCATGTTCGGCCACCTGCCGGGAGACCGAGATCCCGCCCGGATCGGCGAGCTGCTGCAGACGGGCGGCGATGTTCACGGCATCGCCATGGCGGTCCTCCCCCTCGACGATCACCTCGCCCACATGCACGCCGATGCGCATCAGGATGCGCTGCTCGGCGGGCAGGGCCGCATTGGCCTCGTCCATCGAGCGCTGGATCACGGCCGCGCATTCCAGCGCGTCGACGACGCTGCCGAACTCGGCCAGCAGCCCGTCCCCCATCAGCTTGAAGATGCGTCCGCGCCGGTGTTCGACCGCGGGCTCGACGAGCTGCTTGCGCCTCTGGCGCAGCCGCTCGAAGGTGCCGGCCTCGTCCTGCTCCATGAGCCGGCTATATCCGACAACGTCGGCCGCCAGGATAGCGGCAAGCCTGCGCTCCATGGTGCGCGCTTCCTGCAGATCAGGAGGCGATCCTGACCCTGCCCGCCAGAGCGGGCAAGGGCGCATCCGGAGCGGCCAGCGTCAAGGGCCGCCCGCCGGCTTTCGGGCGCGCCGGGAGCCGGCGGACGTATTGCGGCGAGCTCAGCTCGGGGGTGCGTAGCCGGTCTTGGTGTCGTGCGCCTTCTGCATGGCGCGCACGGCTTCCTCCACCGGGATGAGAAGCGTCGTCTCGGTCTTGGTGAGGGCGCCCGCGGAGTTGAGCGCCAAGAGCGAGGCCATCGCCGCCTCATGGTTCGGGAACTCGGCGATGACGACGCCGTCATACTCCCCGAAGCAGTAGGAGAAGAACAGCATGCGTCCGCCGAATCCCTCGATCGACCGCTGCGCCGCCTCGGTGCGGTCGTGCGGCCGGTCGATCAGCGCCTTCATCGATTTCTGGGTGTAGCAGAACTGAATCAGGTAGCGAGGCATCCAAAACCTCCCTGACTTGCGCAGTCCGTTGAGCGCGAAATTCTAGACCCGGGGCGCGGTCGCGCGGCGACATTTCTCCAGCGCAAAGGACGTAGTGCACCCGCGAAGCGGACGGCTCCCGCGCGCGCGCCGCGGCTGCTATTCTCCTGACCCCACGGTCAGGATTTTCATCGAGGAGTGTGGAAGCCATGGCGAAGGTCAAGGCCGGCCTCATTCAAATGGGGCTCAAGGGCGACACCGGGCAGAGCCCGGAGCGCATCCGCGAGCAGATGGTCGAGGCGCATCGGCCCTTCATCGCCGAGGCGGCCAGGCGCGGCGTGCAGGTCCTGTGCTTCCAGGAAGTTTTCCACCAGCCCTATTTCTGCCCGAGCCAGGACGTGAAATGGTACCGCGCCGCCGAGAAGGTGCCGGAGGGGCCGACCGTCAGGCTCATGCAGGAGATCGCCGCGAAGCACGCGATGGTCATCGTGGTGCCGATCTATGAGGAGGACATGACCGGCGTCTATTACAACTGCGCCGCGGTCATCGATGCCGACGGCACGTATCTGGGCAAATACCGCAAGACGCACATCCCGCAGGTCGCCGGCTTCTATGAGAAATTCTTCTTCAAGCCAGGCAACTCGGGCTGGCCGGTCTTCAACACCGCCTATTGCAAGCTCGGCGTCTATATCTGCTATGACCGCCACTTCCCCGAGGGCTGGCGCGCGCTGGCCCTGAACGGGGCGGAATACATCGTCAACCCCTCGGCCACGGTGGCGGGCCTCAGCCAATATCTCTGGAAATTGGAGCAGCCGGCCGCGGCGGTCGCAAACGGCGTCTTCATCGGCGCGATCAACCGGCCCGGCATGGAGGGGCCTTGGAACATCGGCCGTTTCTACGGCTCCTCCTATGTCTGCGATCCCCGAGGCCAAATCTTGGCCGAGGCGAGCGAGGACAAGGACGAGCTGGTGGTCGCGGAAATGGACATGGACAAGGTGCGCGAGGTGCGCGACCTCTGGCAGTTCTTCCGCGACCGCCGGCCGGAGATGTACGGCGCGCTGACGGAGATCTGATGTCAGGCTCCAGGTTTCAGGTGTCAGGAACCAGACTCGCCTTGTGTCCTGATTCCTGACTCCTGGCGCCTGGAGTCACGGCCTCGGCAATATGTTCACCTCGCCGCCCGGCCTGAGCGTCGCCAGGCCGAGGATCGGCACGTCCTCGGGCGCGGTGACGGCATAGCCGAACCGGATCTCGCGCTCCTCGTCTTTTTGATAAAGGTAGCGCCAGGCGAGCACGCCCTTGCGGTCGTCGAGATCGGTCTCGGTCGGCTTGGTCGTGCTCTTCAAGAGCTCCACCTCGATCCGCTCGTCCTGCGAGACCGGCGTCTGGTCGAGCACCGTGATCTCCAGCGCCCGCGCATGGTGATTGGCGACCTTGGTCACGTATTGCCGCTCGATCCGCCGCTCGGTCGAGATCAGCCCCTCCTGGCTCTCCCCGTCGCTGACCAGCCGGTACTCGATCTTGACCTTGTCGTCGACGCCGAAGGAGAGCCTCACCTCCTCGCCGGGCGCCGTGAGCTTCAAATGCGCGAGCCCAACATAGGAGCCGTCGCGGAACACGGAGACGGGGCCCGGCAGCAGCGGCTCCTCGCCCTCGTGCTTGGCGGCGGCGATCAGATAGCCGACCGGCGCCAGGCGCGGCGTCGCCACCACCGACAGCGTCGAGGAGAGCGTGCGGTCGGCGACGGTGAACCGGTGGGAGGAGCCGTCGGCCGGGATCGTGCCCCGCCCCGCGATCTTGTACTCCGCCGCGAACTCGCTGCCGGCGAAGGCGGCTGACCCGCGATCGATCGGCATCTCGGGCGCGGGCGCCGCCGCGGGCTCCGCTGCCCGGCGTCCCGCCGCCAGCTCGTTCTCCTCGTCCTTGAGCTGCCCTCCGGCCTGACCTTCCGCCAGCCGATCGACCGGCTCGCCGACCCGGATGAACCAGGGCTCGAGCTCCGGCACCAGGGCGCCCAGGGCGGGTCGCGCGGTCGAGAGCGTCAGCGCCACATTGGTCCAATCCTCGCCCGTGTGCTGGCGCACCTCGCCCAGCTGCGTCAGCAGGATCTGGCCCGTCTCGCTGTCAAGCCGCGCCTCGTAGAGCGGGCTCCAGGAGGCGTTCGGCACCTGATAGGTGAGGGCGAGCCGCGCCCGGCCGGCAGCCTCGGCCTCGAGCTTGATCGCCACCTCGACCGAGCCTTGGCTGGAGCCCGAGGCGATCAGTGTCTGCTCCTGCTGCTTGGCCTGCAGCTCGCGATCGATCGCGCGCTGGGCCTGCTGCGCCTCGCGGATGCGCTTCAAGGCATCCGCGGTTCCCGCCGAAATGGTGGCCCAGGCCTGCTGCCAGATGGTCGGGTCGATGAGGCCCTGCTCGCGCTCCTCGTTGGCGACGTCGGGAGCGTCGCGCCGGAGCGCATCGATGAAGTCAAGCTGCGCCTGGGCGGCGCGGATCTCGTCGTCGAGGGCGGCGCGCCGATCGTGCAGCGCCTCGATCTCATCGGCAAGCCGGCGTTCGGCGTCCATGTCACGACCCTTGCCGTATCGATGCCGTACCTCGACGGCGCCGAGCCGCACCGCGGTCGCAGCGCTGCCATCGACCCGCACCGATTCCGGCAGCAGCGCGAGCGGCAGGTCGATGACCGTCACCTCGTTGGCGCCGGCGAGGAGCTCCACCTCGACGGTGCGGGTCACCGCGGCGCGGTCCGGGAAGACCGTCACCGCGCTGATGGCGTGAGAAGCCTGCTGCGCGGCCGCGGGGCCGCTCAAGGACAGGACGGCCAGCAGGAGCAGCGGCGGTCGAAGCCTCGTCATGGATGTCCCCCTCACAAGCGGCTCACGGGCCGCGGGTCAGATCTCCACCACCACCCGTCCCTGGACGTTCCCCTTGAGGATTCGCGCGCCAAGCTCGGGGAGATCCTTGAGCCCGACCGTGGTGGTCATGCGGTCGAGCAGCTCCATCGGCAGGTCGCGCACGATGCGGCTCCAGGCTTCCCGCCGCTCGGCCATCGGCGCCATGACCGAATCGATGCCGAGCAGGTTGACGCCGCGGATGATGAAGGGAATGACGGTGGTCTCCAGCTTCGAGCCGCCGGCCAGCCCGCAGGTGGCGACGCTGGAGCGGTAGCGCATGCCGGCCAGGAGGCTGGCGAGCGTGCTGCCGCCGACGGAATCGACCGCCCCCGCCCAGCGCTCGCCGAGGAGCGGCTTGTCAGAGGCTTGCGCGAGCTCCGCGCGATCGATGATGGATGTCGCGCCCAGCTCACGCAGATATCCGTGCGTCTCGGCGCGGCCCGTGGAGGCAGTGACCCGGTGGCCGCCCCGCGCCAACAGCGCGACCGCGACCGATCCTAGCCCTCCGGCGGCGCCGGTCACGGCGACCTCGCCCGCGCCGGGAGCGAGCCCGTGCCGCTCCAGCGCCGCCACAGCCAGCGCCGCGGTGAAGCCGGCGGTGCCGACCGCCATCGCCCGCGCTGGTGTCAGCCCCTGCGGCAGGCGCACGAGCCAGTCCCCCTTCACGCGCGCCTTCTCGGCATAGCCGCCCCACTGCATCTCGCCGACGCGCCAGCCGGTCAGGATGACCTTATCGCCGCGCTTCCACTCAGGATGTGTGGACTCCTCCACCACGCCCGCGAAATCGATGCCGGGAACGTGGGGATACTTTCGCACCAGCCGGCCCAGCCCGTTCAGGATCAGCCCGTCCTTGTAGTTCAAGGTGGAGTGGCTGATGCGGACGGTCACGTCGCCATCGGGCAGCGCGCCGTCCTCGACCTGCTGCAGCCCCGCGCGGACCTTGCCGTCGCGCTCCTCGAGCATCAGTGCGGTGAAACTCATGGCGTTCCGATCCGGTGTCGGAAGAATGACCTCGACGCCTCCTTACCACAATCGGGGCGCGCATTCATCTCGTGCGCACAGGGTGGGCAACTTCGCAATCCTGATGACAAGAATGCGGCAATATCGGGAATGCAATTTGAGGGCCTTTTGAAGAAAACCCGAAATCAAATAGCTATCCGAACGAGACTTTGTCAGGCAACGAAAGGGGTGCTTATGATGTTGACCCCTTGCTTCCCCAGTCGGAAAAAAGAAGAAGGGCCGATCGACCATTGCCCGGCCGGTTCGGGGGATTCTTTTAACTCGGGAACGGGAGACAACCAATGGCAGAAGGCAAGAACGACAAGTCGCGCAAGGACGAAGCGCAGAGCGGCGGCCGCCGTGCCGCTGCCGCGGCCCACAATTTCGCCGAGGCCAGCCGCGATGCGGGTGAAGCCGGGCGGCGCGGCATCGAGGAAGCCGGCGAGGCTGGACGTCGCGGCGCCGAGCAATTGCGCGGAGCCGCCGAGGAGGCGGGCCAGGCCGCCTCGGACATCTATACGCGCTCTGCCCGCGAGACCGCCCAAGGGCTGGAAGCCGCGATGAAGTACGGCACCGTGCTGGCCAGCGGCATGCAGACCTTCTGGCAGGAATGGATCGGCTGCGCTCAGGACGTCATGCAGCGCAATGTCGACGGCATGCAGAACCTCATGCGCTCGCGTTCCCCGGGCGATTTCTTCGCCGCGCAGACCGAGCTGCTCCGCGACGAGGTACAGGCCATCATCGACACCGGCAGCCGCATGTCGGAGGTCTCGGCCCGCATCGCCAGCGACGCCGCGCGCGCCTTCGGCGAGCAGATCGAAGGCGAGGCCAATGGCGGCGGCGGACAGCGCCAGTTCGGCCACGCCCAGCAGCAGAAGCAGGGCGGCCAGGCCGGCCGAGCCCAGCAACAGGGCCAGGGCGGACGCGGCCAGCAAAGCGTGTCCCGCACCTGATGATCTCGACGTCCCGGCCGGGCGACCGCCCGGCCGGGGCGCCTCTCACGCCTCGGCCGGCAGCGTGTCGACGAAGCGCACCGGCTCTCCCCGCGCCGCGCCTAAGAGTTCCCCCTCGCGCATGGCGACAGCGCCGCGCAGGAGCGTCATGACCGGCCAGCCGGTCACCTCCCGTCCCTCGAACGGCGTCCAGCCACAGCGGCTCGCGAGTCGTTCGGCCCGGATCGTCTCGCGCCGTTTGAGGTCCACCAGCGCCAGGTCGGCGTCGTAGCCGACCACGATGCGGCCCTTTGCCGCGATGCCGTAGATGCGCGCTGGCCCGGCGGAAGCGAGATCCACCAGCCGCTCGAGGCTGAGCCGCCCCGCCGCGACATGGTCCAGCATGATGGGCAGGAGCGTCTCAACGCCCGGCATGCCGGAGGGGCTGGTCGGGTAGGGGCGCGCCTTCTCCTCCAGCGTGTGCGGGGCGTGGTCCGAGCCGAGGCAATCAACGATGCCCTCGGCGATGCCGCGCCAGAGCGCGTCGCGATGCCGCGCCTCGCGGATGGGCGGGTTCATCTGGGCCAGCGTGCCGAGCGCGCGGTAGCAGTCCGGTGCGACCAGGGTCAGATGCTGCGGCGGCACCTCGACGGTGGCGATGTCCTTGTGCCGCGAGAGCAGGTCGATCTCCTCAGCCGTGGTGACATGAAGGACGTGCACCGGCCGCCCGCAGCGGCGCGCGATCGCCAGCAGCCGCAAGGTCGCGCGCAGCGCCGTCTCCTCGTCGCGCCAGACCGGGTGCAGGGAGGGATCGCCGCTGCCCTGGACCAGCGGCAGCCGCTCGCGCAGACGGGCCTCGTCCTCGGAATGCACCGCGATTCGCCGCCGCCCCCCGCGCAGCACCGCCTCGACGCCCTCGTCGTCGCCGACCAGAAGCGTGCCGGTGGAGCTGCCCATGAACAGCTTAAC
>Ga0247829_10001031_pt1 | contig 12080 bp, 10 predicted proteins | sample 12C_Control_Day4_FD_207765 | JGI IMG/M metagenome (GOLD analysis project Ga0247829, IMG submission 207765) | Soil microbial communities from agricultural site in Penn Yan, New York, United States - 12C_Control_Day4 | ecosystem: Environmental > Terrestrial > Soil > Agricultural land | place... | reverse complement strand
TGCTGGAGCTTGGCCGCGACGCGGATCTCGCGGAGGAAGCGATCGCCGCCGAGGGAGGCGGCCAGCTCGGGGAGCAGGACCTTGATCGCGACCTGGCGATCGTGGCGGACGTCGTCGGCCAGAAACACGATGGCCATGCCGCCCCGCCCGAGCTCCCGACTCACAGCATAGTGTTCAGCCAGCGTGAGGCGGAGGCGCTCGAGCGTATCGCCAACCAGCGCATCACTCAACGGTCGGTCCCAGAGATATCAACCATCCTACAATAATACGGCACTCCGCATCGCGCCCGCGGATTGCCACCGGTCCTCAGGTGCCTTGGCGAGGGCCCGATCGATGGCTTGTGCGAGACCTGGGGGCAGGCCCGGCACAAAGGCGGCCAAGTTCGGCGGCGACTCGGTAAGGTGTTGGCGAAGCACCATGAACTCGTTGCCGTGAACAAACGGGGGCCGGCCGGCCAGGCACTCGAACAGCACGCAGGCCAGGGCGTACAGGTCGGTGGGCGGCCCCAGGACCCGGAGCCCCTGCACCTGTTCCGGGCTCATGTAGCTGGAAGTTCCGAGCGTAATACCCGAACGGGTCAGCTGTTCGGCGCCGATTTGCTCCACGGCCCGCGCGATCCCGAAGTCGAGCAGGACCGCGCCCGCGGAGGAGAGTACGATGTTCTCCGGCTTGACGTCGCGATGCACGATCCCCCGCTCGTGCGCATGCTCCAGCGCGGAGAGCAGGTCGGCGGCGAGGCGCCGGGTCTCGTCGAGCCCGAGCGGCCCAGTGGTGAGCCGTTCCCGGAGCGAGGGGCCCTCGACGTACGCCATCGTGTAGTAAACCGCCCACCCCTGTTCGCCGGACCCGAGCAGCGGCGCGATGTTCGGATGGTCGAGCGTCCCGGCCAGGCGGATCTCGCGGAGAAAACGATCGGCAGCGCTGCTGGCCAGCAGCTCGGGGTGGAGCACCTTGAGGGCAACCCGGCGCCCCCCGGGCTCCCGCGCGAGGAAGACCCGGGCCGCGCCGCCCCGGCCGAGCTCGCGCTCGATCTCGAACCGCTCGCCCAGCACTCCCTGGACCAGCGCGACGAAGTTGCGCCGCATCAGAGCAGGAGGTCGGAGCGCACCCGCTTGCGCACGCCCCACCAGAGCACCCCGGCGACGGTAGACCGCCGGATGCGGACGCTGGCCTCGCCGGTGCTCCCCGGGAGCCAGGCACCGCCTGCGGCCGTCCGGGCCCGCGCTTCGAGCACCTCAGCCCCGCTGGCGGCGGGCGCCACGCTCAGGATCGTGGCGTGCACCGGATGGGCGGGATCGGCGTGAGATACCAGGCTCACGGCCTGACCCGGCTGGACCAGCGTGGCTCCGCCGCCGGCAAGCCGCACCCGCAGCTCAAGCGAGTCGGCGTCGCCGACGAGAAGCACGGTGTCACCCGGGGCGGTACGGCGGCCGAGCATCAACTCGGGGCGGGGCGTGAGCACGTCGCCCCCGGCGACGGCGCGAAGCGTGAGCGCGCTCCGCCGGGCATCCAGGGCTCTGAGCTGCGCCTCGGCGCTCGCACGCTCTGCCCCGAGCCGCTCTACCTCGTCCGGCCAGCCCTGCCCTCGGGCCAGGAACTCGTCGGCGGCGAGTGAATCGGCCGTGCGTGCCGCCAGGGCTCGCATTTGCTCGAGCTCGGGACTCTCCAGCCGGGCGAGCAGGGCGCCTGAGGGGGCGCGGAGTCCTTCGCGCGCCGTCATCTGTCCCACCACGGCCTCCTCCGGCGCCACCAGCGCGAGCGCCCGGGCCGGCGCGGCGGTGAAGTCGCCGGTGACTGTGACCCAGCGCGGGATCAACAGCACCACGAGCAGAATGATCGCGCCGCCCAGCGGCAGCCACTGCCGCACCAGGCTCGTGCTGCCCCGGTCGCGCCACGCGGCGCGCCACGCGGCGCGTCTCGCCCGCAGGGCCAGGGCCAGGGAGCTCGCCCCGGCCCGGAGCGGCTTCGCGAACGAGACCAGCAGCCACGCGGCCACGATCAGCCCCCCGATGGCGCCGAACGTTTCGTGCGCCCAGCCCCCGACGACCAGCATCAGGACAGTGAGGCTCATCCCGATGTACGCGACCGCGAGCGCGCCGTACCAGAGAAACACCCGCCGCTCCCGCTCCGAGACCGGCGGTTCTTCGAGCTCGATGCGGAGCAGGTGTCGCTTGATCCACCAGGCCAGGTGTCCGAATGCTCGCTGCCGGAGGTTCGGGGTCTCGAGCCAGTCGCTCAACGCGAAATAGCCGTCGAGCGGGATCAGCGGATTCATGTTGCTGGCAATGTTGGTCACCCCACCGATGAGGACTGTCGCGAACGCGACATCGGAGACGAACGTTCCAGGGGCTGCGATCAACCACACCATGGCGGCCAGACCGGCGATCACGAACTGGATCCACGAGCCGGCTGCGGTCACCCACAGCCTCGGGCGAAGCTCCGGAAAGCTCCAGGCGTCGTTCACGTTGCAGTAGAAGCAGGGCTCGAAATACAGCAGCATGAACCCCATCTCATGCACCTGCCCACCGTAGTGCTTGCACGTGTACGCATGGCCAAGCTCGTGAATCGCGATCACCACGATGCTCACGCAATAGATCAGGACGATGCTGCCGAATGTGAGCGCGCTGGGGAAGTACGTCTGCTCGAGCATCGTGTAGAACTCGGGCCAGCGGAGGCCGATGACCAGGAAGTAGGTGGCGAACAGCGCGACCGAAACCCCGATGAAAGCGCGACTGAAGCACCAGCGGACCCACGGCATGGTTCGATCGAGCAAGGCGTCCGGATCACCCACGGACCAACGCATCCGGGTGATGTCGCCCCGGAAGAACCGCCGCCGGCGCCGCTTCTGCCGCTCCGCCCGGAGCCGCTCGATCTCGAGTGTGGTGCGCTCGCCGAGCGTGCGCTCCATCAGCCCCATCTGCGAGAGCTTCCGCGCGAACGCCTCCACTGCGGCGGCCGAGAGCCGGAGCCCCTCGTCCACCAGCGCTGCCGCGATCTCGGCCGGCGTGCGCCGGCCGTCGAACGCCTGGAGAACGAGCGCCTCGACGGGCCGGAAGCGGAAGTACTTGTGGGTGGTCGGATCCTTCAGGATGTAGCCAAGCTCGCCCCGATATACCTGCTCGACCAACCGGAGCTCGGGACGGCGCCGAGGACGGGAATTCACCGCTCGGACCGCACCACGCGCTCGCCAGGCGCGAGGCCGCTCACCACTTCCACCCGGCCGTCGCCGAGATCGGCGCCAAGCGTCACCGCACGCAGCGCGGTCCGGCCGTGCTCCGAGACCAGCACGTAGCCCCCCTCCGCGATTGCCGCGCTGGAGACGGCGACAACGCGGCGGCGCTCACTCCCGAGTCGGACCGTTACGGTGGCGCCGGGAAGGAGCCGTGCACCGGAGGCGAGCTGGACTACCACCTCGCGCGTGCCGCTTGCGGCGTCGATTGCCGGCGAGGCACGAATCACCCGTGCGTCCGCGCTGCCGCCGCCCGCGCCGATGACCCGCGCCTGAGAGCCGACTCGGATGGCCGCCGCGGCGACCTCCGGCACCCGCACCTGTGCGAGCAGCGGACCCGCGGCGGTGATCCGAAACAGAGTGTCGCCCGGAGCGACGAGGCGGCCCGGCCGGGCGCTTCGCGACGTGACCACGCCGGCGAACGGCGCCGTGATCCGGGTGAGTTCCTCCTCGCGCCGCGCCTTCCGGATAGCGAGCGCGGCCTCGCGATAGCGGAATTCCGCCGCCTCCGAGTCGGCCACGGTGGCCGCGCCCGACGCGGTCAGCGCGCGTACCCGGGCCGCGTTCTGCTCGGCGTTGGCGTTCGCCACCTCGGCCTGCGCGAGGGCGATCTCCTGATCCACGCTTTCCAACCTGGCCAGCAGCTGACCGGTACCCACCCGCGCGCCGAGGTCGGCGACGACCTGCTGCACCGTGCCGCCCGTGCGCGCCGCGACGACAGCGTCGTGCTCGACGTAGAGCTGCGCAGGGACGCTGAGCGGCACCGCCAGCGTGGCGGTGTCGGCGGTCAGCAGATCCATCGCGGCGGCCGGCGCCGTGGCGGTTGCTTCCGCCGGACGGTCGCGACACCCGGCGATTCCGAGAATGCTCATCGTGCCAAGGATCGCGAGCCAGGGGCGGGTCATGACCAGAGCCTCCACCAGAGAAGGCGCGCCTGCCGGATCGGTTCGCGGAGCAGGCGTCCAACCGCCGACGCCGGCGCCGTCAGCACCCGGGCATGCGCCGCCATGCCGGGACGGAGCAGTCCGTCGGGGTTCGGGACGAGCGCCCGCACCGGAAATCGCACCGCGTCGGGGGCGTCCAGCGGTAGCCGGCCGATCGAGCTCACCCGCCCGGAGATCGTGCGTTGCGGCAGCGCGTCCACCCGGAGCCGGACCTCCTGCTCCGGAGCGACTCGGGCGATGTCGCGCTGGTCTACCCCGAGCTCCAGCTCGAGTGTGTCGGTGCGGCCCACGGTGACGACGAGGTCGCCGGCGCCCAGCCTGGCGCCGACCTTCTCCTCGGGCCGCGCGGTCAGCACGATGCCCGCCGCGGGGGATCGGATCACTGAGGCGGCCAGGCGTTCGTCGAGTACGGCTGCCTCCGCCCGGTAGCTCGCGACCCGGATGCGCTGGCGCCGCTCCTCGCCTGCGTCGCCCCGTGCTGCCGCCTGCGCCGCCGACCGCTCGCTCTCCAACGCCGCGGACACCGCCGCGTCGCGTTGGGCCCGGAGCTCGGCGTCGCGGAGGGCAGCCACCGGCTCGCCGCGGGCAACGGCGCTCCCCTCGGTTACCAGCACGCGGTCCACTATGCCGGGGACCATTGAGCGCACCTCGGTCTGTTGGGTCGAACGGAACACCGGCTCGGAGCCCGTGACGCGGAGCGGCCAGCGGAGCAGGGTGAGAGAGGCCACGATCATGAGGGCGACGATGACCGCGGCCGCGCGGCGGCGCTCCGGAATCGCCAGCAGCGCGCGCCTCCGCTCGGCGATAGCGGTGAACGCGTCCACCATCGGTACCTGCGCGTAGAGCTGCGCGTTCCGGAGCGCGACCGTGGTCTGATTCGCGAGGATCGTGGCGAGCTCGCGCTGGGTGTCGCCGGCGAAATGCGGGATGGCCGCCTCGAACAGCAGGATCCCGACGATTCCCTCCTCGTCCTTGAGCGGCAGGTAGAGCCCGCTCCCGACATCGTCCGACTCGAGGTCGGGGCCGAAGATCGTGAGAAAGGTCCGCTCGGCGTCGGAGGTGGGCGCGGCACGGTCGGACAGATAGAACGGCTCGCCGCGCCCCGCCGCCCATGCCGCGCGTACCGCGAGATCCTGGAGCCGCGGATCCTTGGGATCCACCTGCTCCTGACCGGCCACCGCGCGGATCTCGCAGCGGCCGTCCTGGTACAGGGCGACCGCCCCGCGATCGAAGGGGAGCGCCTTGGCGGCGAGGTTCACGACCGAGCGGAGCACCCGGTCGAGATCGAGCGTCCCGGTGATCTCGCGGCTGATCTCGAGCAAGAGGGCGAGGTCGCGGGCGCGTCGCTCAGCGGTGTGAAGTTGCGCGTTCCGGAGCGCGATGGCGGCGCTGGCGGCGAGGCCTTCGAACAGCTCCCGGTCGCCGGCATCGAACACGCCGCTGCCGATGAGCTTGTTGGTGACCTGCAGCGCGCCGACGGTCTGGCCCTGCGCCACCATCGCGGTCGCCATCACGGTGGAGGCAGCACCGTCGTTGGTTACGTCTACGGTCGGGTCATACCGGGGATCCTGGATGGCCTGGGTCACGACGGTAGTGCGGGGGCGCTGGGCCACATCGCCGATAAAGCCAGTCCCTACTGGCATTTGGGCGCCGATCATCCGCTGGCTGGCGCCGCCTACCGCCAGCTTGCACGTCAGGAGGTCTCCCTCCGCGACCCAGAGTGACCCGCCCTCGGCGCCAAGCGTCTCCAGGACTGTTCGGAAGACCTGGGGGAGGAGTGCGTCGAAATCGAGTGACGCGTTGAACTGATTGGAGATCTGCTGAATCAACCGGAGGCGCTCCACCTCGGCGCGGAGGCAATCCGCGTCAGGGGGCGCCGGGGTGACGCCGGGAGCGACGGCCGAGGTGGCGTCCACGGAGGGTTGAAGACCTGGGAGAAAGGGGTGAACGCAAGGTACGGTCAGGCACGGGGTTGCGCCAGATTGCAACGAGAAGAGGGCGGGAGCCACGCGGCTCCCGCCCCTTCAACACCCGTCACAACCATCTCATTGAAGCGCTGCGCCTACAGCCTGATGGGGGCGATGCGCTCTTCCAGTTCTTGAACCGTCAGCTCGAGCGATCCAGCGTCCTTGCCGGTGGCATTCTTGACGGTCGCGCGCTGCTCCGGGGTCAGGCTGATCCGGACCTGCTCGTTCTGCTTCGACATCGGCGCCTCCATGGATTGTTGAACGGGTTGTCAGCCAGTCACACCTTACTTCGGGGTCACGCCACCTGGGGCGATCCGCTCTTCGAGCTCCTGCACGCTCAGCTCCAGCGAGGAGGCGTCCTTGCCGGTGGCGTTCTTGACCATCGTGCGCTGCTCTGGGGTGAGGGTAATCCGGACCTGCTCGTTCTTGCTGGCCATAGTGTCCTCCTGAAAGGTGGCGCCTTCGTGGACGGCCCTGCTGCGACCGATGCGAATGTGCGAGACGAGCGTGAATTCAACGTGAATCGCTCTTGCCTCAACGTGAAACGCCGGTACGTTGTAGCTCTCCCGAACGACAGCGACCGATGCCTGATCTAGCCGTCCGGCTGTTCGGCCAGCCTGCGGTCATTGCCCTTGGCGGCGCAGCCGAGACGAGCCTCGGGGCCAAGCCGCTGGCCCTGCTGGCTTTTCTGCTGCTGGAGGCGGGCCCGCAGCCACGCGAGCGGCTCGCCGCGCTCCTCTGGGGGGAGCACCCGGATGAGGCAGCCCGCGCGTCGCTTCGGCAGGCGCTGATGCAGCTCCGCGGCGTGCTGGGCGACGCACTTCGGGTCACCCGCCCCACCGTCGAGGTAGCGGCTTCGGTCGGCTGCGACGCCGTCGAGTTCCTTGCCGCAGCCGACCGGGATCCGGCAGCCGCGATGGGCTACGATGTCCCGCGGTTTCTCGAAGGATTCGTGATTCGTCACGCGCCTGGGTTCGACGAGTGGGCCGCCGATGTGCGGCAGCGGCTCATGGGCCGGTGGACCGCGGCGCACGGGGCGCTGGCACGTGCGGCGATGGGGCGCTGGGACTGGAGCCAGGCGATCGAGCACGCGACGGCCTGGCTCAACGCTGATCCGATCGCCGAGGAGGGCACTCGGCTGCTCGTCGAGGCGCTGTACCTCTCGGGTGACCGTGCCGGAGCACTTGCCCGATACGCCGGCTACCGGAGCCAGCTCTTGGCGGAGACGGGCGCGGAGCCGGGGCGCGCCACCCTCCAGCTCGTCCGGCGGATCGAGGCCGATGCGCGGCGCGGCCACACTCCCCGGCCGGTGACTGGCGAGCGATCCACACGGCTGCCGCCACTCGAGAGCGCGCTGGTGGGACGGAGCACGGAGATGGACGCGCTCGGCCGGGTATGGAATGCGGTGCGCCGGGGGTCCGGGCGCATCGCCCTCGTCGAGGGTGAAGCCGGGGTAGGGAAGACCCGTTTGGTGGAAGAGCTGCTCCGTCGCGCGGTAGCGGAGGGTGCTCTGGTGCTCCGTGGACGAAGCTACGACGCGCAGATCGGCCTTCCCTACGGACCGGTCGTGGAAGCCCTGGGCCCGGCGCTCGATGCCCCTGGCCTCGCCGGTACCGATCCGCAGTGGCTTGCCGAGCTGGCCCGGCTGGTGCCGGAGCTCCACCGGCGGTTTCCCGGGCTCCCTGACCCAACGGTCTCCACCGGCTCCGCCGACGCTTGGCGATTGTCGGAGGCGGTGTCACAGGTGCTGCTCGCAATCTGTGTGGAGCAGCCCGTGCTCGTGGCTATCGACGATCTGCACTGGGCCGACGCCGACAGCTGCAACCTGATCCACTCTGTAGTCCGCCGCCTCGAGCAGGCGCCAGTCCTCTGGTGCGCCACGCTCACCCTCGGCGAGCTCACCCGCGACGCGCCGGCGGCCCGGCTGTCTCGAGCACTCCGCGCGCGCCCGCACGCCGCTACCGTGACGCTCGCTCCGCTCGACGAAGACGAGGTCTGGCACATGATCAGGGATCTTGGGCGCATCCGGCTTCCTACCGGAGGCCGGCGGTTCGCCGCCCGCGTCCACGAGGTGACGGGGGGGAATCCCCTCTACGTGATCGAGCTGCTACGCACGCTGTTCACCCAGGGCTGGCTCGCGATTGACGCCGCGTCGGGCGAGTGGCTGGCCGCTCCGGCGTCCAACGGCCCATCGGAGATCGCCATGGCGCCTACGGCGCACGATGCCATCGCAGAACGCATCGAATCGCTTCCGCCCGATCTCCACGATCTGCTGATCACGATCGCGCTCGCGGGCGTGGGCTGCCGGCCCGATCTCCTGTCGCACGTGCATGGGATCTCGCGCCTCCGCGCCGCGACGATGGTCGACGGCCTCATTGAGCGATACCTGGTAGCGGAGGAGGACGGGGCGTACCGCGCCGCGCATCCTGTCATTGCACGCATCGTGCGGCACGGCGTCACCACCTCGCGACGGCGCGAGGTGCACCGCACTATCGCACTGGCGCTCGAACTTCTCGCCGCGTCGGGCGCCGCCACCGCCGGGCCCGGGGAGATCGCGCGGCACGCGGAGCTCGGCGGCGAACGCTCCCTCGCCTATCGTCACGCGCTTGCCGCCGCCGAGGCCGCGATCGAACGGTACGCCCACGAGGAGGCGCTCTCCTGGCTCGATCTTGCCGCCGCCTGCGCCGCCCCCGGCGCCGAATCGGACGGGGTGAACCGCCTCACCGCCGATGTGCTGGGCCGCGCCGGCTGGGGGGAGGTGCCGGTGCCCCCCCGCCGTCCCACTCCCGCTCCCGGTGAGCTGCAGCGAGCCGATCTCGATCTGCGGGTGACGTGACGAGTGATAAGTGACAAGTGATGAGTGGCAAGTGACTAGCGAAGGCGATTTCCAGCCGTGTGAGCATTCTCCCGACCTCGGCAGCTATCAGCAGCAGCTCTGCCCCATCGCCAGCACCGAAGGCACCTATTCGCACGCCCAGCAGCAACTGAGTCTCGATCTCCCTCAACGAGCCAAGCGTGATGCCGACATGACGGCGGAACTCGCGGCATCCGTGCCGTCCAACACCTTCGGCGATGTTGGTGGGAATTGAGATGGCGGCTCGGTTCATCTGCTCCGTAAGGCTGAATCGGAAGCGAAGCGGGGCCGCCCTGGTCAGCTGATGGACCCGAACGGCCAGGTCCATCGATCGCTGCCAAACGACAAGATCTCGAAAGGATTGGATGGAAGGAGTTGTCATCGAGCATAGTGGTGCCGGTGAGCACTCGACATGATATCACCTCGACGCACTGCGTATCCTTATCACTCGTCACTCGTCACTCGTCACTCGTCCCTCCCCACTCGCCATTCGCCATTCGTCACTGCTTCCGATAACCCGGCCCCCTCACCACCCGCCCGGGCATTGCTCCCGTGTGCTCTCCGTCCTTCAGCACCTGCACCCCGTTCACGAATACGTGCACCATGCCGCTGGCATACTGGTGCGGCTCTTCGAAGGTGGCGTGGTCGACGATCGTTGCGGGATCGAACACCGCCACATCCGCGAAGAACCCGGGCGCCAGCCTGCCCCGCCGTGCGATCCTGAGGTTGGCTGCCGGAAGGCTCGTCAGCCGGCGAATGGCCTCCTGCAGCGGAATCAGCCTCTCCTCCCGGACGTACTTGCCGAGCAGCCGCGCGACGTTGCCGTACGCGCGGGGGTGGGGGTTCGACTTGAGAAACACACCTTCCGGCGCCATCGCCTCGGCGTCCGAGCCGAAGCTCAGCCAGGGGAGGGGGATCTGCTTCCGCACGTTGTCCTCGGACATGAGGAAGTACACCGTGCCCACCCGGCTGCCGTCGAGCACCACCAGATCCATCGCCGTCTCCTCGGGGGATGTGCCCCTCAGCCGGGCGACCTCCGCGAGCGATTTCCCGGTGTACTGCTTCAGCGAGTCCGCTTTGAAGGCCACCAGCACCATCCGCCCAGGCCCTGCCAGTGCGAAGAAATTTTCCCATGCGTCGGTGGGCGTGTCCATCTCCCGTTTCACCCGCGCCCGGATCCTGGGGTCGCGCAGTCGCTCCGCCCACCTGAGGTATCCGCCCTCCTGCACCCAGGGCGGCATGGCCGCGTCGAGTCCGGTCGCACCGGCGGTATAGGTGTACATGTCGGCGGTGATCGCGAGTCCCGACGCCCGGGCCGCGTTGACCCGCGCGATCACCGGGTCCAGCTTGGACCAGTTCTGCTCGCCGCCCGCCTTCAGGTGGTAGATCTCCGCGCGGATCCCCGCGTCCCGGGCAATGGTGATCACTTCATCCACCGCCTCGAGCAGGCGGGTGGCCTCGCTCCTCATGTGTGAGATGTACATCCCGTCGTATTCGGCGGCGGCCTTGGACAGGGCGATGAGTTCGTCCGTCTTGGCGTAGAAGGCGGGCGCATAGATGAGCGACGAACCCACGCCCAGCGCGCCGTCCTGCATCGCCGTCCGGACCAGCGCCTGCATCCGCGCGAGCTCGTCGGCCGTCGGCGGGCGGTCCTGGTAGCCCAGCTCGTGAACCCGAACCGTGGTCGCGCCGATGAACGACGCGACGTTGGGGCTGATTCCGCGGGCCACGAGGTGGTCGAGATATTCGGCCAGCGTGGTCCAGGCGACCTCGTACTTGATGTCGCCCTGAAGGGCGACCATTTCCGTCTTCATGGAATCGGTGAGCGGGCCCATGGACTGCCCCTCGCCGAAAACCTCGAGTGTCACCCCCTGACGGATGTCGCTTTGCCCGCGGCCATCCTCCAGCAGCGACTCGTTCGCCCAACTCAGCATGTTGATGAAGCCCGGGGCGACGGCGAGTCTCCGCACGTCTATCTCGCTGCGGCCGGAGCCGGGCAGCGAGGGGCCCACGGCGGCCACGCTGTCGCCCCGAATCGCCACGTCAGCGATGTACGGTGCCGTTCCGGTTCCGTCGTACACCGTGCCGCCGCGGAGCACCGTGTCATATGTCGCGGTGGGCCGACAGGCGGGGGTCAGCAGTAGCAGAATCGCCGCGGCCTGGGCGCCACGCCGGGCTCTCTGGCGCATACCGTCTCCGGGTTATAGGATGGGCACAATCGCACCGAACGATGGTGGTCCCGGGGCCCTACAGCCAGCATGGCAATCAAGGAATCAATGCTGCCGGAGTTCGAGCACGAGATGGCGACCACCGGAGTCGCGCTCGACCGGGTGCCGGCGGAGCACGCGGCCTGGAAACCCCATCCCAAGTCCATGAGCCTGGGGGAGGTAGCCTCCCAACCGGCCGAGATTCCGTTCCGGGTCCAGCCCACGGTTCAGGCCGACTCGCTGGACACCGCGCCGCTCGAGGGCGATGCCTACCGGACTCCCACGTTCGCGTCGCGGGGAGCAGGCCGTCCAGCGGTTTGACCGCAAGGGGTACAAAGCACCGCATGCTGTTTCCGGCACGGACGATGCGCGGCTGTTAGCACCCTGGTCCCTCCAGTGTGGCGGCGAGACTGGGTTCGCCATGCCGCGGGTCTGCGGTCCTGCAGGCGTTTCTGCTCAACCAGATGATTCACCACCGGGGGCAGCCGACTGTCTACCTCCGGTTGAAGGATGTGCCGCTGCCCGGGATCTGTGGCTACCGCCGACGAGCGGTAAAGGGGGCCCGGGCACGGCTCCGCGATGTGGAGGCGTGATGGCTGGATCGTCGTTCGAAAGCCGACTGGCAGTCGGTCTGACCGTGTTCGCACTCGCCTGTGGCTCCGGCGGTTCGCTCGATGGCGGATTCATCGGGGTACCCTGGAAGACTCCGGCAGCCGCCTCCGCTCCCTATGCCGACAGCGCGACCACCACTGCCCTCGCCACCGGGGGGCCAGGTGCCGCGGCGGATTCGACGCCTGAGACCCGCCCCAGGCGGCCGCGTGGGCGCACCGGCGCGCCGCCGCCGCGGGCGCCTGGGGGCGCTCCGGCAACGGGTGAGCC
>Ga0247829_10001027_pt1 | contig 12091 bp, 8 predicted proteins | sample 12C_Control_Day4_FD_207765 | JGI IMG/M metagenome (GOLD analysis project Ga0247829, IMG submission 207765) | Soil microbial communities from agricultural site in Penn Yan, New York, United States - 12C_Control_Day4 | ecosystem: Environmental > Terrestrial > Soil > Agricultural land | place: USA... | reverse complement strand
GCGGGACTCGAGTACCGCGAGGACTTCCTCACGCGCGACGAGGAAGCGTGCCTGCTCGCCTTGTTCGCGGACCTGCCGTTTCGCGAGGCGACCTTCCAGCAATACACGGCGCGCCGCCGCGTCGTGCGTTTCGGCCGTGACTACGCCGCGGGCGCGGGACAGTGGCTCGATGGCGAGCCGCTGCCCGACTGGCTCGCCGCGCTGCGCACGAGGGTCGCGCGTGCGGGCGATCTCGACGAATCCGCGTTCGTGCATGCGCTCGTCACCGAATACCGCCCCGGCACGCCGATCGGCTGGCATCGCGACAAGCCGGAATACGGTCGCGTGTTCGGCATCTCGCTCGGCAGCGCCTGCAGGATGCGCTTTCGGCCCTTCGATCGTCGCGGCGACCGGGGCGCGGCGATCGCGCTCGAGCTCGCGCCGCGGTCGCTGTACATGATGCGGGACGACATTCGCTGGCGCTGGCAGCACTCGATTCCGCCGGTGAAGGCGCTGCGCTATTCGATCACGTTTCGTAGCGGCGCGTAGAATCGCGGCCGATGCAAAAGTACCCCCATCTGTTCGCGCCGCTCGACCTGGGCTTCGCGACGCTGCCGAACCGCGTGCTGATGGGTTCGATGCATACGGGGCTTGAAGAAGCGAAGAACGGCTTCGCGAAGCTCGCGGCGTTCTATGCGGCACGGGCGCGCGGCGGCGTCGCGCTGATCGTCACCGGTGGCATCGCGCCCAACCTGGCCGGCCGACTCGAGCCGCGCGCGTCGCAACTGTCGTTCGGATGGCAGGTAGCCAAGCACCGGCTCGTCACCGACGCCGTGCACGCCGAAGGCGGCCGCATCGCGCTGCAGATTCTGCACGCGGGGCGCTACGCGTATCACCCGCTGGCGGTTGCGCCATCGGCGGTGCGCTCGCCGATCACGCCGTTCCGGCCGCGCGCGCTGTCGCGCTTCGGCATCGCGCGCACGCTCGCCGCATACGCGCGCTGCGCGGAGCTCGCGCGGCGCGCGGGGTACGACGGCGTCGAGATCATGGGGTCCGAGGGCTACCTGATCAACCAGTTCATCGCCGCGCGCACGAATCACCGCGACGACGCGTGGGGCGGCACGTTCGAGAAGCGCATCCGGTTCGCCGTCGAGACCGTACGGCGCACGCGCGAGGCGGTGGGCGCCGACTTCATCATCATCTACCGGCTGTCGATGCTCGATCTGGTCGAAGGCGGCAGCACGTGGGACGAAGTGGTCGCGCTCGCGCGGGCGATCGAGGCCGCGGGCGCGACGCTGATCAACACCGGCATCGGCTGGCACGAGGCGCGCATTCCGACGATCGCGACGATGGTCCCGCGCGGCGCGTATGCGTGGGTCACCGCGCGCCTGCGCGGCGCCCTCAGGCTTCCGCTCGTCGCGACGAACCGGATCAACGATCCCGCGGTGGCCGAAGCGATCCTCGCGCGTGGCGACGCCGACATGGTGTCGATGGCGCGGCCATTCCTCGCCGACGCCGCTTTCGTCGCGAAGGCCGCGGCGGGACGGGCGGACGAGATCAACACCTGCATCGCGTGCAACCAGGCGTGCCTCGATCACATTTTCGAGCGCAGGACCGCGACCTGCCTCGTCAATCCGTTCGCCTGCCGCGAGACGGAGATGACGATCAGGCCCGCGGCGCAGCGCCGGCGCATCGCGATCGTCGGCGCCGGACCGGCGGGTCTCGCATGCGCAACGACCGCCGCCGAGCGTGGCCACCACGTCACGCTGTTCGACGCGGCGCAGTCGATCGGCGGCCAGTTCAATCTCGCACGGCGCATTCCGGGGAAGGAGGAGTTCGCCGAGACGCTGCGCTATTTCGACCGGCGCCTCGCGGCCCTCGGCGTCGTGCGCAAGCTCGGCACGCCTGCCGCTCCGGACGACGTGCGTGGAAGCGACGCGATCGTCATCGCGACCGGCGTCGTTCCGCGACGGCCGGCGATCGAAGGGCTCGCGCACGAGCGCGTGGCGAGCTACGTCGACATCATCGAAGGCCGGCGTGTCGCCGGCCGCCGCGTCGCGGTCATCGGCGCCGGCGGCATCGGCTTCGACGTCGCGGAATTTCTGACCCATGCCGGAGATATCGACGGGCACGCGAGCGCAGGCGAATTGCACGACGGTGCGATCGAGCAGTTTCGCGACGAATGGGGCATCGACGCCACGTACGCTCGTGCCGGCGGCATCAAGGAGGCGCGCGACGTACCGCCGCCGCGCGAAATCTTTCTGCTGCAGCGGAAGACGGCGAGGATCGGCGACGGCCTCGCGAAGACGACGGGCTGGATCCGCCGCACGCTGCTGCGAAGGCGCGGCGTCAAGATGCTGTCGGGCATCACCTACGAGCGCATCGACGACGCGGGATTGCACGTTCGCGTGGAAGGCGAGGCACAAGTGCTCGCGGTGGACACGATCGTCGTCTGCGCCGGCCAGGAGCCGCGGCGCGACCTCGCGCACGCGCTCGACGCGCAGCGCATCGCCTACACGCTGATCGGCGGGGCCGATGTCGCCGTCGAGCTCGACGCGAAGCGAGCGATCGAGCAGGGGACGCGCGTCGCGCTGTCGCTGTAGCGCAGTCGGTGCAGTGCGAGCGTGTCGCGTTTCGTCAATGCCGCGCCGGTTGCGCGACCCGCGCGCGCCGTCCAGAATGTTCGCCGGCCCAATGAACCGCAAGGGTGCATCATGGCGACAGGCGTGCGGACACCCGAGCAGCTGCTCGCGTACAGGCCGCTTACGGAGTTGTTCGGCGACAAGTCCCGCTCGGTGCACGCCGCGGCGCCGCGCGACTCCATCCATTCCGCGCTGCAACGGATGGCGCAGCACGGAATCGGCTTTCTCGTCGTGCTCGACGGCAAGCGGCTTGCCGGGGTCGTCTCGGAGCGCGATTACGCCCGCAAGGTGGCCCTGCGCGACCGCTCGTCCCGAGACACGCTGGTGCGCGACATCATGACGACCGACGTCGTCACGGTGACTCCGAAGCATACGGTTCCCCAATGCATCGCGCTGATGAGCGCGCGCGGCATTCGCCACCTGCCCATCGTCGACGGCGGCCAAGTCGTGGGCGTGCTGTCGGCGCGCGACCTGCTGAAGGCGGTCGTCGAGCATCACGAGCGCTGCATCCGCGAGCTCGAACTCGACCGGATGACGATGCTGAATCCGAACGTCTCGAGCTACTGAACCGACGCCGCGGCGACCCCCCCGGGCCGGCCTTCTGTCACGCGGACGTTCGAGGAGCGAGCGATGAGCTTCATCGTTGTGCTGGGCGCGCTGGTTTTCCTGATGTTCGTCGCTTATCGCGGCTACAGCGTCATCATGTTCGCGCCGGTGGCGGCGTTGCTCGCGGTGTTCTTCACCGACCCCGCGCTCGTCCTGCCGATGTTCTCGGGCGTGTTCATGGACAAGATGGTCGGCTTCGTCAAGCTGTATTTTCCTGTGTTCATGCTCGGTGCGATCTTCGGCAAGGTGATCGAGCTGTCCGGGTTCTCGAAGTCGATCGTGTCGGCGGTCATCCGCTTCGTGGGACAGAAGCGCGCGATGCTCTCGATCGTGATCGTGTGTGCGATCCTGACGTACGGCGGCGTGTCGCTGTTCGTCGTCGTGTTCGCCGTGTACCCGTTCGCCGCGGAAATGTTCCGGCAGGGCAACATTCCGAAACGGCTGGTCCCGGGGACGATCGCGCTCGGCGCGTTCACGTTCACGATGGACTCGCTGCCGGGGACGCCGCAGATCCAGAACATCATCCCGACCACGTTCTTCAACACCGACACCTACGCGGCGCCGTGGCTCGGCATCCTCGGCGCGGTCTTCATTCTCGTTCTCGGGCTCGCCTACCTCGACTGGCGGCGCCGGCAGGCCGCCGCGCGCGGCGAAGGCTACGGTACCGAGCTCGTCAACGAACCCGAGCCGTTCGAGCAACAGAAGCTTCCGAATCCCTGGATCGCGCTTTCGCCGCTGATCGTCGTCGGCGTTCTGAACAAGGTCTTCACGGCCGCGATCCCCAAGGCGTACGGCGCGACCATCACCGTGCCGGTTCCGGGTCATCCGATTACGATCCAGACCGGCAGCGTCACCGCCATCTGGGCGGTCGAGGGCGCGCTGCTGGTCGGCATCCTCACGGTGCTCGCCTTCGCCTTCAAGCCGGTGATCGCGAAGTTCGCTGAAGGCACGAAGGCCGCGGTCGCGGGCTCGCTGCTTGCGTCGATGAACACGGCGTCCGAGTACGGCTTCGGCGGCGTGATCGCCGCGCTGCCGGGCTTCACAGTCGTCGCCGACGCGTTGCGGGCGATTCCCAATCCGCTCGTCAACGAGGCCGTCACGGTGACGGCGCTCGCCGGCATCACCGGATCGGCGTCGGGCGGAATGAGCATTGCGCTCGCGGCGATGGCGGACACGTTCATCGAGGCCGCGAACGCAGCGAACATTCCCCTCGAGGTACTCCACCGGATCGCTTCGATGGCGAGCGGCGGCATGGATACGCTGCCGCACAACGGAGCGGTGATCACACTGCTCGCGGTCACCGGGCTCACGCATCGCAAGTCGTACGGCGACATCTTCGCCGTAACTTGCATCAAGACGCTCGCGGTGTTCGTGGCGATCGGCTTCTACTACCTCACCGGCATCTACTGATACGGTCCCCGCCCGCATGAAGAACAATCGGGGTTCGACCCGGACGAAGCAGGATCTGGTAGCAGCTCTGCGGACGCTCGAGAACGGCAAGATCGTCAGCGCGCACGACGCGGTCGCGCTGATCGCGAGCGGCGACACGCTCGCCACGGGTGGCTTCGTCGGCATCGGCTTCCCGGAGAACATCGCGGTGGCGCTCGAGGAGCGCTTCCTCGCCAACGCGCGCGTAGACCCGAGCGGCATCGGCGAGCCGCGCGATCTCACGCTCGTCTACGCCGCGGGACAAGGCGACGGGCAGCAGCGCGGGCTCAATCATTTCGGCCACAGCGGCTTCGTCAAGCGCGTCGTCGGCGGGCACTGGGGCCTCGTGCCGGCGTTGCAGGCGCTCGCCGTGGGCAACCAGATCGAGGCCTACAACCTGCCACAGGGCGTGATTTCTCAGTTGTACAGGGACATCGCCGCCGGCAAGCCGGGGCATCTGACGCGCGTCGGGCTCGGCACGTTTGTTGATCCGCGGATCAGCGGCGGCAGGCTCAACGAGCGCACGACCGAGGCGCTGGTCGAGCTGATCACCGTGGGCGGCGAGGAATGCCTGCTCTACAAGACGTTTCCCATCGATGTCGGCATCGTCCGCGGCACGACGGCCGACGCGGAGGGCAACGTGACGATGGAACGCGAAGCGCTGACGCTCGAAGCGCTCGCTATCGCGATGGCCGCGCGCAACTCCGGCGGCATCGTCATCGTGCAGGTCGAGCGGCTTGCCGAGCGCGGGACACTGAATCCCCGGCAGGTCAAGATCCCCGGCATTCTCGTCGATTGCGTCGTCGTCGCCGAAAGACCCGAATACCACATGCAGACGTTTGCCGAGCCGTACAGCCCGGCGTTCAGCGGCGAGGTCCGCGTGCCGATGACCACGGTCCGGCCGATGGCCATGAGCGAGCGCAAGGTGATCGCGCGCCGCGCCGCTTTTGAGCTCAAGGCCAATAGCGTCGTGAACCTCGGCATCGGCATGCCGGAAGGGATCGCGAGCGTGGCCGCCGAGGAGAATGTCATCGACTTGCTGACGCTGACGGCGGAGCCCGGCGTGATCGGCGGCGTGCCTGCCGGCGGCCTGAGCTTCGGAGCGGCGACCAACCCGCAAGCCGTGATCGACCAGCCGTATCAGTTCGACTTCTACGACGGCGGAGGGCTCGATATCGCGTTCCTCGGCCTCGCGCAGGCCGACGCGCACGGCAACCTGAACGTCAGCAAGTTCGGACCGCGGCTCGCCGGCGCCGGCGGATTCATCAACATCAGCCAGAGCGCCCGCGAGGTCGTGTTCGTCGGCACATTCACCGCGGGGCGCCTGCGCGTCGGCATCGAAGGCGGGCGGCTCGCGATCCTCGAAGAGGGAGCCATGCGCAAGTTCGTCGCCGAGGTCGAGCACCGCACGTTCAGCGGCGAATATGCGGCGCGGCGGCAGCAATCGGTCCTGTTCGTGACCGAGCGCTGCGTGTTCCGGTTGACGCTGGACGGTTTGGTGCTGGCCGAAGTGGCACCGGGCATCGACGTCGAGCACGACATCTTCGCGCAGATGGATTTCCGGCCGGTCATGCACGACACGCCGATGACGATGGATTCGCGCATATTCGATCCCGCGCCGATGGGGCTGCGCGAGGTCCTGCTGTCGATCCCGCTCGACCGCCGGTTCGCTTACGACCCGGAGCACAACCTGTTCTTCATCAATTTCGAACGGCTGACAGTCCGCAGCCGGAAGGACGTCGAGAACATACGCGACGCGGTCGAGCGCAAGCTGGGGCCGCTCGGCCGCAAGGTTTATGCGATCGTCAACTACGACAACGCGACAATCCTTCCGGACGTGCTCGACGCGTACGGTGCGATGGTGCGCTACCTGATGGATCGGTACTACGTCGACGTGACGCGCTATTCGACGAGCGCGTTCTTGCGCCTCAAACTCGGCGACGCGCTCAGCGCCCGCGGGGTCGCGCCGCACATCCACGAATCGGCCGAGGAGGCGCGCGCGTACCTGAGCGAGATCGAGCGGCGCGCGTCGTACCGGTGATGCGGCGGCCGGCGGAACCCGTCGTTCGGCGGGGTGCTATGCGCGGCCGGCCATCCGCGCCGCGCGCTTCAGGTCCGAAAGCAGCGCCGCCCGCAGCTTCGCGCGAGCGTCGTGATCGGGTGCGCGCAGCGCGGCCGACGGGTGATACGTGGCGACGATCGGCGTGCCCTCGGGGCTTGCGAGCTTTTTGGTCCGCGCCGTCGCGATCGCGATCTTGCCGCCAGAGACCGCGGCGAGCGCGGTCGCGCCGAGCGTGACGATGACCGCGGGATGCACGCGCGCGAGCTCGGCTTCGAGCCACGCATGGCAGGAAGCGATGTGGCGCTGCAGCGGCGTCTTGTGGATGCGCCGCTTGCCGCGCGGCTCGAAGAAGAAATGCTTGACCGCGTTGGTCATGAACACCTGGGCCGGCGGCAGGCCCGCTTCGTCGAGCAGCTCGCGCAGCAGCCGGCCCGCCGGTCCCACGAACGGCCTTCCCTGCAGGTCCTCCTCGTCGCCGGGCTGCTCGCCGACGAGCAGGATGCGCGCGTCGCGCGGACCTTCACCGGCAACGCCCTGCGTCGCGTGCTCGAAGAGCTCGCAGCGCCGGCAGTGGTCGAGGTTCGCCTTCGAGGGCTCGTCGCTGAGCTCGCCGGGTGGCTGCGCGGCGTCTGTCGGGGCGGCATTGCGCGTTACTCGAATGCCGTGGCGTCGTCGTCGCGCAGTACCGATGCCCACACGTCGGTGGGATTCGCCGCATCGGGTCCCGCCTGCGCGAAGAACGCCATGAACTTTCCGGACGTGCTCGCGAGCGCCTGGTAATCGCCGACGAACAGCCCGCCCGGCGTGACCGGCGCGCGGCGCATGTCGAACGGCCCGGCGACGTGCCGCTCGGTCCAGTCGCGGCCGTTCACCGAGGTCGCGAGCCACACGTCGCACAACAGCGTCGAGGCATCGCCGGTGTCGTTGCGAAAGTCGTAGTACAGCACCCCGATCGTGCCGTCCGCGCGCACCGAAACCGCAGGCATCAGCGCCTGCGTCGCCGGAACGGCGTTGATCAGCGCCGGGGTGCTCCACGTGCTGCCGCCGTCGACGGAGCGCGAGAACGCGACGCCGTCGCGCACGCCGTTGCTGAAACGCGCGTCCTGCCATGCGGCGACCAGCACGCCGTTCGGGCCGCTCGCGACCGACGCGAGGCTCGCGCCGTCGCGGATCGCCTGCGCCGGATTCTGCGGATCGTAGCCGCCGACGGCGAGTATGTCGGCCACGCGCGTCGCACCGCTCCACGTGACGCCGCGATCGCTCGAGCGCACGAACGCGAGCCGCGTCGTCAGCGAGTCGTTTGCGCCGACGGTGAATTCGGTGAAGAACGCGTACAGCGCGTTCGCCTGCGCGCCGCCGGTCGCGACGACGATCTGGTTGTTGAGCGTCTGGTTCACGCCGCCGGGATCGTAGATGGCGCGCGCCGGCTCCCACGATGCGCCACCGTCCGTCGTCCGCGCGAGATACGTCGGGCCGTGGCCGTTCGGCTCCAGGCGATCCCATGTCGCGTACGCGTGACCCGGGGTGAGCGGATCGGCGGTGATCGATTCCTTGTCGTTGAATGCCGCGGTGCCGTCGCGGATCAGCGTCGCGGGCACGCTCCACGTGCGGCCGCCGTCGAGCGAGCGGCTCACGAGGACGGAACCCGACGAGCCGGGCACGAACGTGGCGCCGTTGAACGCGATCGCGCTCTGGTATGCGATGCCGTCGGGGCCGATCGCGACCCACGGATCGCTTGCCCGCGCGTAGTCGGTGCCGTTGGCGGCATTGCCGCCGGTACAGCGCGTGAACGCGGCTTGCGTGACGTTCCACGTGATCCCGCCGTCGAACGAATAGCCGGTGCGCAGACCGCGCGCGCCGCCATCGGACCAGCGATCCTGCTGCCATGCGCCGATCAGATGCAGCGGATCCTGCGGGTCGACGGCGACGTGCGGCTCGACCTCGCTGCCCGTGTACGCTGTTCCGGTCGCCGGCACGCGGTCGCAGCCGTCGGCGAACGGGCCCGCGCCGGTGACGCGCACCCGCGAATTGCCGATGCCGGCTTGCGGCGTGCACATCGCGACGCCCAGCGCGCCGTAGCCTTCGGCGCGATAGCCGCGGGCGATCAGCGCGTCGCGCGTCGCGCGGTCGGTCGTGTAGCGGTGATTGGAATCGACGCGCTGGTTCCAGACCCGGTAGACGGGCTGCGTTCCGCTTGGGCACTCGCCGGTCGTGATGTCGGGCAGCGCGATGTAGAACTCGGCGGACGTCTCCTCCCTGTACCCGGCGTACGCGGGATTGGTCCGCATCTTCTCGCGCACGCCGGCGCATTCGTCAGGTGACGCGGAAAAGAAATGCGAGTCGCCGTTGTCGGGTGGAATGTAGAAGCGGCACACGGGATTCGTGCCCGCGGCGGGTGCGGCGAAACCCTCGAACGTGGATCCCGTGCGTCCCCAGCCGAAGAAGCGGCCACCGTCGAGCGCCGCGATCTCGTTTGCGAGCGGCGTCATGAAGTAGTGATCGAGGCCCGCGTGGTAGTACTCGACGACGGTCTCCGCGGACACCGGCATCGCGACAGCGAGCGCGATCGCGGCGAACGCCGTCGGTACGCGATGCGCGCGGGGCCTCATGGACCGGCAGTGTAGCGGCGCGCGCGCCGCTACACTGCCGGCGGTGGGCCGGTGCTGCCGCGGATCACGAGCTCGAACGGCAGCCGCTGCGACAGCTCGGCCGGCTCGCCCTCGAGCCTGGCGAAGAGCTGCAATGCGGCCGCGCGCCCGATCTCGACGATCGGCGTGCGGATGCTCGTGAGTCCCGGCGTCTGCGTCGCGCCGAGGTCGGTGTTGTCGACGCCGGTGATCGAGACGTCCTGCGGGATGCGCACGCCGGCCTCGCGGCACGCGAGCATCGCGCCGACCGCGAACACGTCGTTGGTCGCGATCACCGCCGTCGGGCGCGGCTTTCGCGCGAGCAGCCCGCGCATCGCGGCGGCGCCCGATTCGAGCGCGATCGAGGCGTAGCGAACGGCATCCTCGTCGAGTGGAATCCCGGCGGCGGCAAGCGCCGTGCGAACACCGGCGCCGCGCTCGCGGGAGCGGTCGTTGCCGGCGGTTGGCGCGCTGACGAGCGCGAAGCGGCGATGGCCGAGGTCGAGCAGGTGGCGCGTCATCGCGTACGCCGCCGCGCGATTGTCGAAGCCGATGCTGGGATGCAGGCCGGACGCGTCGACGCCCCACGTCAGCACATACGGGCGGCCGTAGCGGTCGAGCAGCGAATAGAGCGCCTTGTCGTGGTCGAGGCCGACGAACACGAACGCGTCGACGCCATGCTGCACGAGCTGTTGCGTGACGCGCACCTCGGTCTTCAGGTCGTAGTAATGTGTGGCGAGCACGAGCGCGTAGCCGCGCGCGTCCGCTTCGCGCTGCAGCGCGCTCGTCGTGCGCGCGTAGAGCGCGTAGTCGAACGAGGGCACGACGGCGCCGATCATGTCGCTCCTGCGGCTGCGCAGCGCGCGCGCGGCGCCATGCGGAACGTAGCGCAGCTTGTCGATCGCGGCGCGCACGCGCGCGAGCGTCGTCGGATCGACCGTCTCGGGCAGGTTCAGCGCGCGCGACACCGTCGCCGTCGAAACACCGGCAAGGCGTGCGACGTCGCGCGCGCTCGAGCGCTCCGCGCCGACCGCGGTTTCCGGATCGTCGATGCTCGCCATCGGCCTGCGAGCATACGCCGGCTGGTATCGATTGCAAAGGCAATGGGACGTATGCAATCGGCGATTTCCCATTCGGCAACCCGTTGACAGCGGCGCACATCGTCAGCAAGATATGTAATCGAATACATCAGGCGGAACGAAAGCGATGGCGGGCGGCACGATTCGGCACGTGGTCCTGGTGATTTTCGATACGCTGCGGCGGGATGCCGTCGGCTGCTACGGCACGCCCGCGCCGTGGTGCACGATTTCCACGCCGCATCTCGATGCCTTCGCGCGCGAATCGGTGCGCTTCGAGCGCGCCTATCCGGAAGCGCTGCCGACGCTTTGCGCGCGGCGCACGATCTACACGGGACGTCGCACGTATCCGTTCCACAACGGCGACTTTCGCCACATCAAGGGCGATTTCGTCGGCATCGCGCCCGGCTGGGGGCCGATTCCCGAATCGCAGGCGACGCTCGCGGAAATGTACGAGGCGGCGGGCTTTCGCACCGGTCTCGTGTCCGACCTCTACCACGAGTTCAAGCCGTCGAAGAACTTCTGGCGCGGTTTTCACCAGTGGACGTTCATCCGCGGCCAGGAAGCCGACGCGGCGCGCAGCGGTCCGTTCCCGTCGCAGGAGGAGATCGATTACTGGGTGCCGCGCGAACTGCAGGAGCTGCGCGGCAAGGCGACGGGCCTCGAGCAGCCCGGCTACGGCGCGCACTGGTTTTCGAGCCGCATCCTGCTCAACATGCGCGACCGCGTGCGCGAGGAGCAGTGGTTCAACGCGCAGGTGATGCAGGAATCGGCGCGCTGGATCGAGCAGAACCTGGACGCGAAGCGGCTGTTTCTGACCGTCGAGTCGTTCGATCCGCACGAGCCGTGGTTCGTGCCGGAGCACTACCGCCGCCGCTACGACGCCGGCAACGGCCGCGAGCAGGTGATTTCGCCGTACGCGGAGATGCCGTGGCTGCCGCCGGAGCTCGTTGCGCGCACGCGCGCCAACTACGCGGGCCTGGTCGAAATGTGCGACCGCTGGTTCGGTCACCTGATCGAAACGCTGCGCGTCACCGGGGTGCTCGACGAGGCGCTGGTCATCGTCACGTCCGACCACGGCCACAGCCTGTGGGAGCGCCGCGGCTATATCGGCAAGCGCGGCTATCCGTCCGATCCCGAGAGCTACGAGGTGCCGCTGCTGGTACGCCATCCGCAACGGCTTCGCGCGGGCACCACGTGCAACGCGCTCGTGCAGCACCACGACATCGCCGCGACGGCGCTTGCTGCGACGGGCATCGTGCCGCCCGAGAAGATCGACGGCCGCTCGTTCCTCGACGCGGCGTTCGGCAGCGGTGCGCCGATTCGCGACCACGTCACCGTCGGCTGGGGCGGCGCGATGACGGTGATCGACGATCGCTGGTGGCTGAACGTCAAGGTGAACGGCAAGGGGCCGTTTCTCTACGATTCGCCACGGCCGGTGCCGGACGCGCCGAACGTCGCGGAGCAAAATCCCGACGTGGTGTCGCGCCTGTTCGACATCGGCAAGGCCGATGCCGCGGGCGGATTTCCGGAGTACCTGCTGCTGCAGGCCGAAAGCGCGGAGGATGCGCCGGGCTGCAGCCCTTTTGCCGCGATACGATGACCGGAAACAACGAGGAGGAGACGATGAAGCGACGTTCGACGACGACACTCGCGCAGCCCGGCGCATCC
>Ga0247829_10001023_pt1 | contig 12096 bp, 15 predicted proteins | sample 12C_Control_Day4_FD_207765 | JGI IMG/M metagenome (GOLD analysis project Ga0247829, IMG submission 207765) | Soil microbial communities from agricultural site in Penn Yan, New York, United States - 12C_Control_Day4 | ecosystem: Environmental > Terrestrial > Soil > Agricultural land | place... | reverse complement strand
CCGGGGCCGTTGGCGAGGATGCTGAGCTTCGGCGAGGGCGCCAGGTCGGTGACCACCGGCCGCGCCGGCGGCGCGGCGTCGGGCAGGTCGAGGTCGAGCTTGTCCGCGATGGCGGAGGCGAGATCGGCGTCGACGTTCAGCAGGTGCGAGACGACCCGGGCGCGGATGTCCTCGCGCTCGACCTTGGCGAGCTCGAAGGCGAAGGCGTCGCGGATGTGGCCCTGCTCGACCGGCTGCTGGCTCAGGTAGAACTGCCGCGCCTGGCTGTAGTGGTCGGCGAAGAGCTCGCCGCGGCCGCGGAGCTTGGTGCCGGCGTCGTCGGCGGCGAAGCTGACGAAGCCGCGCGCCGGGTCCTCGCGCGGCCCGCCCTCGGCGCCCCAGGAGTTCGGCTCGTAGTTGGCCCGCCCCTTCGGGTTGCGGAACGCCATGTGGCCGTCCTGCTGGAAGTGGGCGAACGGGCAGCGCGGGGCGTTGACCGGCAGGTGGGTGAAGTTGGTCGAGCCGAGCCGCTTCAGCTGGGTGTCGAGATAGGAGAAGTTGCGCCCCTGCAGCAGCGGATCGTTGGTGAAGTCGATGCCCGGCGGCACATTGCCGGTCTGGAAGGCGACCTGCTCGGTCTCGGCGAAGAAGTTGTCGACGCAGCGGTCGAGCACCAGCCGCCCGACGATCTCGACGGGCACCTCCTCCTCGGGGATCAGCTTGGTGGCGTCGAGCACGTCGAACGGGAAGGCGTCGGCGAAGGCCTGGTCGAACAGCTGCACCCCGAGTTCCCACTCGGGGAAGTCGCCCTTGCCGATCGCGTCCCAGAGGTCGCGGCGGTGGAAGTCCGGGTCGGCGCCGTTGAGCTTCACCGCCTCGTTCCACACCACCGACTGCAGCCCCTGCTTCGGCTTCCAGTGGAACTTGACGAACGTCGACCTGCCGACCTCGTCGAGGAAGCGGAAGGTGTGGACGCCGAAGCCCTCCATGAAGCGGAACGAGCGCGGGATCGTCCGGTCGGACATGATCCAGAGCGCCATGTTGATCGTCTCGGGGTTAAGCGAGATGAAGTCCCAGAAGTTGTCGTGCGCGGTCTGCGCCTGCGGGAAGCCGCGGTCGGGCTCTTGCTTGGCGGCGTGGACGAAGTCGGGGAACTTGATCGCGTCCTGGATGAAGAACACCGGGATGTTGTTGCCGACGAGGTCCCAGTTGCCCTCCTTCGTGTAGAGCTTCACCGCGAAGCCGCGCACGTCGCGGGCGAGGTCGGCCGAGCCCTTGTTGCCGGCCACCGTCGAGAAGCGCACGAAGGCCTCGGTCTTCTCGCCGGCGCGCTGGAAGATGTCGGCGCGGGTGACGTGGGCGAGCGACTTCGTGGTTTCGAAGGTGCCATGGACGCCGAAGCCGCGGGCGTGGACCACGCGCTCCGGGATCCGCTCGTGGTCGAAATGGAAGATCTTCTCGCGGAGGTGGAAATCCTCGAGCAGGGTCGGGCCGCGCCGGCCGAGCTTCAGCGAGTTCTGATCGTCGGCGACCGGGATGCCCTGCGCGCTGGTCAGCGTCTCGACGCCGTTGCCGGCGACCTGGTGGGTCTCGCCGCCGTCGCCGATGCGGGTCTGCGGCGCGCGGGCGGTTTCGGATGTCTTGCTGGCCATGGCTCGCTTCTCCTCCGGGGTCGGGGAAGAGAACCGCCGTGGCGCGCGGTCGTTCCCCCGCGGCCTCCGAGGGTGTATCCTCGGGGCCGACGAACGGAGGGAGCCATGCCGCACGACGGTCACGACGAGAACGGCAGCACGCTCGATCCGATGACGGCGCGGGCGATGGCGCTCGAGACGCTGCTGGCCGGCAAGGGGCTGGTCGAGCCCGCGGCGATCGACGCGATCGTCGAGCTCTACGAGACGCGGATCGGGCCGCGGAACGGCGCCCAGGTGGTGGCGCGGGCCTGGAGCGACCCGGGCTTCGCCGACCGGCTGCGCACCGACGCGACCGCGGCGATCGCCTCGCTGGGCTACGGCGGGCGGCAGGGCGAGCACATGCGGGCGGTGTTCAACACGCCCGCCGAGCACAACCTCGTCGTCTGCACGCTCTGCTCCTGCTACCCGTGGAGCGTGCTCGGGCTGCCTCCGGTCTGGTACAAGGCGCCGGCCTACCGCTCGCGGGCGGTGCTCGACCCGAGGGGGGTGCTGGCGGAGTTCGGCGTGACGCTGCCGGAGGCGACGACCGTCCGGGTCTGGGACTCGACGGCCGAGCTGCGCTACCTCGTGGTGCCGATGCGGCCCGAGGGAACCGATGGGATGGACGAGACGGCGCTGGCCGGGCTCGTCAGCCGCGACGCGATGATCGGCACCGGGCTGGCGGTGAGCCGGTGAACGGGCCGCAGGATCTCGGCGGGCAGATGGGCTTCGGGCCGGTGGCGCCCGAGGCCGACGAGCCGGTGTTCCATGCCGGCTGGGAGCGGCGGGCGCTCGGTCTGACGCTCGCGGCCGGCGGGATGGGTGCCTGGCCGATCGACGAGAGCCGGTTCGCGCGCGAGAGCCTGCCGCCGGCGGTCTACTACGCATCGAGCTACTACGAGATCTGGATCCGCGCGCTGGAGCGGCTGCTGGTGCGGCACGGCTTCGTCACCGAGGCGGAGCTTGCCGGCGGGCCGGCGTCTCCCGGCGCGACCCCGAAGCGCGTGCTCGCCGCCGCCGAGGTGCCGGCGGCGATCGCGCGCGGCGGCCCCTGCGATCGCGATCCGGGCGGCCGGGCGCCGGCCTTCGCCGCCGGCGACGCGGTGCGGACACTGGTGATCCACCCGGCAGGCCACACCCGGCTGCCGCGCTACGCGCGCGGCAAGCGCGGGCGGATCGAGGCGGTGCAGGGGTTCTTCGTCTTCCCCGACAGCAACGCCCACGGCCGCGGCGAGGCGCCGGAGTGGGTCTATACCGTGCTGTTCGATGCAGCCGAGCTCTGGGGGCGCGACGCCGACCCGGCGAGCCGCGTGTCGATCGACGCCTGGGAGAGCTACCTTGAGCCCGCCTGAGCGGCCGGAGATGCCGGCGGTGTTCCCGGCGCCGTGGGCGGCGCGGGCGTTCGCGCTGGCGGTGGCGCTGAACGAGGCCGGCGCCTTCGGCTGGCCGGAATTCTCGGCGGCGCTCGCCGAGGCGCGGGCGGCAGCGCCGGAGGGCGACTATTTCGTCGCCTGGCTCGCGGCGCTCGAGGCAGTGCTGGCGCGCCGTGGCGTGGCGTCCGAGGCGGTCGCGGCGATGGCGGCGGCCTGGCAGGCGGCGGCGCGCGCGACGCCGCACGGGCAGCCGATCCGGCCGCCGGCCCCGGCGGTCCGGCCCGGGGAGCGGCAATCGTTGCCGAGACGTTAAAGTCGTTTCGTCGAATCGTTATAGATCAATGCCTGCACGGCGAAGCTCGATCGCGCCTCATAATCGGCGAAGGCGGCATCGAGGTCTCGCCCGAGCGACAGCGCCGCTGGGTAGGCCGCCCGTGGGCTGGCGGTGTTGACCGGCGCGAGCCGCGACACGAAGCCGGGCTCCTGCGCCGCCGCCCGCGCCAGCGTGAGGAGCAGCGCGGCCAGGCGGCGGATCACGCGGCGACGCACTCCGCGAGCCGCGCGACGTAGCGCGCCAGCGTGTCGATCTCGAGGTTCACCGCGTCGCCCACGCCGACCCGCCCCCAGGTGGTGGCCTCGAGGGTGTGCGGGATCAGGTTGACCCCGAAGCTGGCGCCCTCGACCTCATTCACCGTCAGCGAGGTGCCGTTGAGCGCCACCGAGCCCTTGGGCGCGACGAAGCGGGCGAGCGCCTCGGGAATGCGCAAGCGGAAGCGCACGCTGTCGCCCTCGGGCCGGCGCTCGATCACCTTGGCGAGGCCGTCGACGTGGCCGGAGACGATGTGGCCGCCGAGCTCGTCGCCGAGCCGCAGCGCCCGCTCGAGGTTGACGCGGGCGCCCGGCGCCCAGGCTCGCCGGACCGCCGTGCGCGCCACGGTCTCGGCCGACAGGTCGACGTCGAACCAGGCCCCTCGCGCTTCCGGGCCGCGGTCCACCACGGTCAGGCAGATGCCGTCGCAGGCGATCGAGGCGCCGAGCGCGATGCCCTCCGGCGCATAGCGGCTCGCCAGACGCACGCGCAGGTCGCCGCGGTCCTCGAGGCTCATGACCGTGCCGACGTCGGTGACGATCCCGGTGAACATGGCCCACGGCCCCCGCTGCTGCCCGGTCCGCCTCCTAGCCCGGGCGCGGCGGCGCTGCAACAACCGCCGCCGGCCGCCGCCTGGACTCTGGCTTCCCGCCGCCAAACCGGCTAGATTCCGGAAAAACACGAAGGGCGAACGAGGCCGGTGAGGCAATCGATGCAGGTTCGGCGGGTCGCTAAGGCGATGGTCGCGTCGCTGTGCGTGGTGGCGATGGTGCCGGGCTGCACCCTGCCCCGCTCCGGCCCGACCGCCGGGGAGATCAGGAAGGCGGGCAATGTCCCGCAGTACGACATGCACATCGTCACCGTGACCCCGGGCGTCGCCGCCGCCTCGCGCTCGGTCGAGGCGCTCGGCTTCGGGCCGGAGTTCGTCAACGCCGGCTCGGTCTCCCCCGACACCATCAGCCCCGGCGACACCCTGTCGGTGCGGGTGTGGGAGAACGTCGACGCCGGGCTCCTCGCCGGCGTCGGCCAGCGCGCCACCCCGATCGAGGCGATGCAGGTCGACCAGTCCGGCGCGATCTTCATGCCCTACGTCGGCCGTGTGCAGGCGGCCGGCCGCACGCCCGAGCAGCTGCGCGAGACCATCACCGCGGGGCTGATCGACCAGACGCCCGACCCTCAGGTCGAGGTGGTGCGCGCCGCGGGCGACGGCTCGACGGTCAGCGTGATGGGCGGCGTGCAGTCGCCCGGCGTATACCCGATCGAGGCGCCGACGCTTCGGCTGTCCTCGATCCTGGCGCAAGCCGGCGGTGTCGTCATGGTGCCCGACGTCGCGCAGATCAAGCTCGAGCGCGGCGGCCGGACCGGGCGCGTCTGGCTGCAGGACCTTTATGACAACCCGCGCTACGACGTGGCGCTCAGGCCCGGCGACCGGATCATCGTCGAGGAGGACCGGCGCTCCTTCACCGCCCTCGGCGCCAGCACCGTCCAGCAGCGGGTGCCGTTCAACAAGCGCGACATGTCGGCGCTCGAGGCGATCGCGGCCGCCGGCGGCCTCGACGGCCGCGCGGCCGATCCAACGGGCGTGTTCATCTTCCGGCAGGAGGATTCCTCGGTCGCCAACCGGGTGCTCGGCCGCAGCGACCTGCTCGGCCCCCAGCGCATGGCCTATCTGCTCGACCTGACGCGGCCGGAGGGGCTGTTCTCGGCCCGCGAGTTCGTCATTCGCGACGAGGACACCCTTTATATCACCGAGGCGCCCTTCGCCTCGTGGAGCCGGGTCCTGGCGGTGGCGACGACGACCGTCAGCCTCGCCGGCTCGGTCGCGGCGATCGACGGTCGTTAACCCGCGGCCGCACCCAGCCTAAAAATTCCGGAAACCTTTTTGGAAATCGCGACAGGCGATTAACTATTCGTTAACGTTGACAATCCCTTTGTATACCGGTGACAGGATGGGAGTAGCGAGAGAGTCTCCTCAAGCAAAGCTCCCGCAACCCCGTGTCCGCGGCAGCAGATCGCGACACAGTCATCAGGAAAGGAAAAATGGTTGGGCTGGACGGTAGATGTAGACTTCAAGAGAAGCAATGTTCATGGCACCGGTGTGTTCGCCCGTAATCCGATCCCAGCCGGAACCCGAGTTTGGCAGGTCGATCCGACGATGCACGTCTGCGATCGCGACGCCATGTATGCGCTGTCGCCGCGGAAGCTGCGGTTCGCGCTGCATGGCGGCTACTATCACAAGCCGTCGGGACTGTTCCTCTGGTACTCCGACGGGATGCAGTACATGAACCACGCCGTCACGCCGTCGGCCAACATCGGCTTGTATACATGGCCGCCGCTGGCGCTCGATCACACCGTGGCGCTGCGCGACATCGAAGCGGGCGAGGAGCTGTTCGAGGACTACACTTTCTGGGCCGACGGGGGCCTCTCCCCGGACCACTGGCTGTACCGTCTCTACCAGGACCACAGTCCGCAGCACTATCGGTTTCTGTGCTCGCTCGACCCGCTCAGGGTCGCGGCCTGATCCCGCTCAGGCGGCCCCGAGCAGCCGCCGCACGGTGGCGATGAGATCCTCGAAATCGATCGGCTTCGTCAGCACGCAGGCGAAGCCGGCCGCCTCGCAGGCGTCGACGATCTCGCCGGCTGTGTTGGCCGTCACCGCGACGATCGTCGGGCTGGCGCCGCCGGCCTTGCGACGGATCTCGGCAGCCGCGGCGAAACCATCGAGCCGCGGCATCTGCAGGTCCATCAGGATCAGCCGCGGCCGATGCCGGTCGCTGAGCTCCACCCCCTCGATGCCGTCGGCGGCGACCACCGGGTCGTAGCCGCGCTTGCGCAGCATGCTCCGGAGGATCAACGCATTCACCTCGTTGTCCTCGACGATCAGGATCGCCCCCGGCGGCGGGCCGGAAGCCTCGAGCCCCTCAGGCAGCATCCCTCGCCTCACCGTCGGCAGCGACAACATCGAAGTCGAGGAACAGCTCGAAGGTCGAGCCGCCTCCGAGCGTGCTCGCGACCTCGATGCGCCCCCCCATCATCCGCGCCAGGTTCTGGCTGATCGCCAGGCCGAGGCCGGTCCCCTCGACGCCGCGGGTCAGCGAGCCGTCGACCTGGTAGAAGCGGTCGAAGATGTGCGGCAGGGCCTCCTGCGGGATCCCGCGTCCGGTGTCGGTGACGGTCACGACCAGCCCGGCGCCTTCCTCCGTGCGCTCGAGCCGCGCGGCGAGGCCGACCCCGCCGCGGTCGGTGAACTTCACGGCGTTTCCGAGCAGGTTGGTGAGGATCTGGCGGAACGCCCGGGCATCGCCGCGCACCGTCAGGCCGTCGACCGCCGACCAGTCGCCCTCGAAGCCGATCGCCTTCTTGTCGGCGGCGACGCGGATCATCTCGGTGACGTCCTTGAGGATCGCCGCCGGCTCGAACGACTCGCTGACGAGCCGGCGGTTGCCGCTCTCCATCCGGCTGATGTCGAGCAGGTCGGAGATCAGCGCCATCTGCGCCGTCGCCGAGCCGAACAGCACCGAGACCAGCTCCTTCTGCTCCTCGTCGAGGCGGGTGGTCTGCAGCAGCTGGGCCACGCCGAGGATGCCGTTCATCGGCGTCCTGAGCTCGTGGCTGACGTTGGAGAGGAACTCGGTCTTGCTGCGGTCCGCCGCCTTGGCATCGTAGAGCGCGCGCTCGAGCCGCCGGGCCGAGCGCACCGCATAGGCCGAGCTGATCGCGCTGACGAGGGCGATGATCAGCAACGCCACGCCGAGCGGCAGCGCCACCCGCTGCAGGATGCTGGCGCCCGGCTGCGGGGGGTTCCAGACGACGTAGCGGATCACCGCGCCGCTGCCGTCGCGAAGCGCGATCGACGCCTGTCCGGGGGCCGGCCTGGCCGCCAGCGTCAGCCCGTCGACGAGGAGGCGCCGGCCCATGTCCGCCAGCCGCTCGGGAGAAAGCTGCTGGCCGTGGATCTGCAGCGGCAGGTCGGCGGCGTCGACCCCCTCCGGCACGCCCTCCACCGGTCGCACGCGGGCGATCGAGAAGGCCCACGGCGCGCCTTCGAACTCGGCGAACAGCGTGCCCGAGGTCGCCTGGTCGGTCTCCGAGGCATCGAGCATCTGGGTCAGGGACGCCAGAAGCGCCGCGGGAAGTGATTCGGGCCGGCCCTCGGGGGCGGAGCCGGCGCGCCAGCCGTAGCTCGTGGCACCGGTCCGCGGCACGAAGACGATCAGGTCGAGCGAGCCGATCTCGACCGCCGCGCTGCCGATGTTGCTGTAGAGCCAATCGCGATCGTCGGTCTTCACCGCGTCGTAGGCCTCGTCCCAGATCGAATAGTCGTTGACGAAGCTCCGGACCCCGGCGCGGAACGACGCAATGCCGCCGCGCACCATGCTTTCCGACGACTGGAGAGCCAGCTTGTTATGCTCGGCCGTCACCCAGAGCACGCTCGACAGCACGACGAGGATCAGGATGGCGAGCCCGGTGATGTGCATCGCCACCAGCCGGTGCGAAAGCCGCATCACCCCGTCGCGGTCGTCAGACGTCTGCATCATTACGGCAATCCCGGGTTCCGCGCGCCGGTGTCCAGGCAGGAGGCAGCCGACCGCTCAACTACCGATTTAATACCACAAGGGTCTTTCCATCCGAAGAACGTATGATCCCGACCTGCCACTGTCGAGAGCATATCGAAAACTGGCGGTTGAGCACCGGAAACGTGATCGGCTCCTTGTCCAGCCACGGACGCCGCCTGCCGCCCGCCGCCGTTCGCTGGGCTCGGCCGGCACCAGCGGCTGCGCAGGTCCGGCCCGACCGGCGTCGCGTCGACGAGGCGGAAGCGGGGCGCCAGCTGCAGGGCCGCCACCTCCAGCGGCCCGACGGCCGGAATCGCCGCCGCCCCGAGCACCAGCCCGGCCGAGTAGCAGACCACCTCGTCCACCAGCTCGTCCTCGATCAGCGCCGCCGCGAGGTGCCCGCCGCCCTCGCAGAGCACCCGGGTGACGCCACGCTCCCCGAGCCGCTGCATCATCGCCGCCAGATCGAGCTGGCCGTCGGCCTGCCAGGGAATCTCGATCAGCTCGGCCCCGAGCTCGGTCCAGGCCGCGCGCCGCGCCGGATCGGCCTCCGCGTCGTGGCAGATCCAGGTGGGGACCTCGCCGGCGGTGCGCCCGAGGTTGCCGTCGCGCGGCAGCGACAGCGCGCCGCTCACCACCACCCGGACCGGGTGCCGGTCGTCGAGCCCGAGCCCGCGCACGTCGAGGCGCGGGTCGTCGCTGCGGACCGTGCCGGCGCCAACCAGCAGGGCGTCGGACTGGGCACGCATCAGGTGCACCTCGGCGCGCGCCCGCGGTCCGGTGATCCACCGGCTCTCGCCGGTGCCGGTGGCGATCCGGCCGTCGAGCGAAGCGGCCAGCTTCAGGGTCAGCATCGGCCGGCCGGTGGCCAGCCGGCTCAGGAACCCGCGGTTCAGCGCCGCCGCCTCTGCGGCCAGGCAACCGACCTCCACCGCCATCCCCGCCGCCCGCAGCGTCCCGAGGCCGCGGCCGTCGACACGCGGGTCGGGATCGCCGATCGCCACCACCGCCCGGGCCACCCCGGCGGCGGCCAGCGCATCGGCGCAGGGCGGCGTCCCGCCGACGTGGGCGCAGGGCTCGAGCGTGACGTAGGCGGTCGCGCCGCGGGCGCGCCCCCCGGCCTCGGCCAGGGCCACGGCTTCGGCATGCGGCCGGCCGCCGGTGCCGGTGCGGCCGCGGCCGACCACGGTCCCGTCCCGGACGAGGATGCAGCCGACCGCGGGGTTCGGCCAGGTCTGGCCCAGCCCGCGCCGCGCCAGCCCGAGCGCGGCGCGCATGAAGCCCGCATCCTCCTCACGCGGCATGGCGTCAGTCGTCGTCGCGGCCGACCGCGGGCGGACGCAGCTCTGAGACGAAATCCTCGAAGTCGTCTGCGGCCTGGAAGTTCTTGTAGACGCTGGCAAAACGCACGTAGGCGACCGTGTCGATCCGTGCCAGCGTCTCCATGACGATCGCCCCGATGGTGTCGCTCGGGATGTCGGTCTCGCCCATCGACTCGAGCCGCCGCACGATCCCCGAGATCATCTGGTCGAGGCGCTCGCTCTCGATCGGCCGCTTCTGCATGGCGATGCGGATCGAGCGCTCGAGCTTGTCGCGGTCGAAGGCCTCGCGCTTGCCCGACTTCTTGATGACCACCAGGTCGCGCAGCTGCACCCGCTCGTAGGTGGTGAAGCGCCCGCCGCAGGCCGGACAGAACCGCCGCCGCCGGATCGAGACATGGTCCTCCGCCGGGCGGCTGTCCTTCACCTGGGTGTCGATGTTGCCGCAGAACGGACAGCGCATGCCTACCCCTCGCCCCGGTTCGCCCGTCTTGGCCCGGCACTATAGGCGGCGGTCAACAACTTGGGTAGCGGTTTGATCGCGTCACAAGATAAGGTCGGCACCAAGGGCAACGCAGCCGCGAATGGGAGGCCGCACATGGGATCGGGTGGACACGAACCGATCGTTCTGATGCCCGGCGAGGGCCGCAGCTACGACTGCGGCACGATGCGCGCCGTGTTCAAGGCCGACGGCGCCGAGACCGGCGACCGCTACTCGGTGTCGGAGTGGTGGCTGGAGCCGCGCTCCACCGGTCCGGGCGCGCATTCCCACGAGGCCAACGACGAGCTGTTCCTCGTCCTCGAAGGCCGGCCGAGCGTCCGCGTCGGCGAGACCTGGCACGACCTGCCGCCGGGCGGGTTCCTTCTGATCCCGGCCGGGACGGTCCACGACTTCGAGAACCGCACCGACGCGCCCGCCGGCCTCTTCAACGTCTTCATCCCCGGCGGCTTCGAGCCGATGATGCCGGCGATCGTGGCATGGTTCCGCGAGAACCGCTGAGCCTTCGCGGGCTCAGCCCACCGCCTTGCGCAGGATGTCGTTGACCCGCCGCTGCCACCCCGGCCCGGTGGCCTTGAGCTTGGCGAGCACGTCCGGGTCGAGCCGGATCGACACCTGCTGCCGCGCATTGGCGAGCTTCGGCCGCCCGCGCCGGCGCGCCCGCTCCATCGTCTCCGCAAGGTCGGGCCGCTCGCGCAAGATGCTCGCGGCGAGGTCCGGGTGGGTCTCGACGAACGGCCGGGCCCGGGCGAAGTCCTCCTCGGTCCATTCGTGGTCGTCCGGGTCCTCGGCGATCATGGCCTGGATCTCCGCCTCCTCCTCGTCGGTCAGGGGCGGCACGGGCGGTGTGGCGGGCCTACGCTTGCCGGTCATGGAGAGCCCTTTCCTTGCGGCTTGCGGGACGCATCGAAATCACGCTGATCGCCTCGGCCCCCAGGAGCGCGAAGACCACATGGACGAGGCGACCATCGAGCCTGCCCAGCGCCGAGAGGCGACCCCGCTTCGCCGGGCGGACGATCGCCTCCGCGAAGAACGCGCCGTCGAGGCTCGCGAAGTCCAGTCCGCGCGCCGCAAGGGCGGTCTGACGCTTCGGCTCGTCCCAGACGATCTTCACCGGATTCATGTATCACGAAAAATGCCGGCGACAAGCGCCCCGGTGCCCGGCCGTTGTCCATGACCGGCGCTTTTGCTTGGCAGCCTCGGCGCGGCCCAGCTAACGTCGCGGGTCCGCGAACGACGGGCGCGCCATGAACCACCTCTACTACGGCGACAAGCTGCACGTCCTGCGCGACGGCATCGCCAGCGAGAGCGTCGACCTGATCTACCTCGACCCGTTCAACTTGAACGACAGCTACAACCTGCTGTTCAAGGGGCCGTCCGGCAACGCCATCGCCGCGCAGATCGAGGCCTTCGAGGACACCTGACACCGGCCGACGCCGCCCATACCGAGGTGCTTGGATAACACTGCGCCATCATGCGATTTTTGGGCCTCAACCCGTCGGCTCAGTCAGGGAACATCAGTTGCAGATCGTGCCCGTAGCGAAGGCCTGCGACCTCGCAAGCAATCTGCAGTCGGCTTTCGACTTGTGGACGAGACAGATTTACGTCGAACCACCAGCCATCTGTGAGGGGTGCCGCAGTCCCGGGCAACGCGTCCGCCAGTCGGACGGCCTCAGAGCTCGAGGCGGCCCTGGCGCTCCGGCGCCTCCTCGCGGGTGGCGCGCTTGAAGGCGTCGTCGCGGCGGGCGGGCAGCTTGTGTCGATCCCCCCGCTCCCTACGCCCCGGACCGCGAGCCGAACGGCTATTCGTATGGCCGCTTTCCAGCCCTTTTCCAGACGTGCTTTTCTCAATGATTTCAGCAATCCGGACCGGCCAGCGCCTCGAACCCCTCCAGCACCCCCACCGCGTTCACCCCGATCGCCTCGACCGCGTAGCCGCCCTCCATCACGAACAGCGTCGGCACCCCGAGCCCGGCGATCCGCCGCCCGATCACCGGATAGTCCGGGGTGTCGAGCCGGAACCGGCTGATCGGGTCGCCGTGGAAGGTGTCGACGCCGAGCGACACCACCAGCCGGTCCGGCCCGTAGCCGGCGACCGCCACCAACGCACG
>Ga0247829_10001022_pt1 | contig 12097 bp, 12 predicted proteins | sample 12C_Control_Day4_FD_207765 | JGI IMG/M metagenome (GOLD analysis project Ga0247829, IMG submission 207765) | Soil microbial communities from agricultural site in Penn Yan, New York, United States - 12C_Control_Day4 | ecosystem: Environmental > Terrestrial > Soil > Agricultural land | place... | reverse complement strand
AATTCGATCAGCGGCAACGTGGTGGGTGGCAGCGTGGCCAACGTCGCGCGGGCAGGCATCCGCGGCGCGGTCATCGCGGGCGGCGGTGCCCCGGTGGGATCCGAGCCGCTGGGCCCCGTGACGTCGCCGTGGGAGCACGTGGTCCGGGACTCGTACGGCACGATCGGCGGCGGGCTGCGTAACATCGTGGGGGACACCAACGCCGACGTCCTCGACGGCTTGGGAGGCACCGTGGCGGGCGGCATCGTGAACACCGCCTCCGCGAGGACCGCGACGGTAGGGGGCGGGTCGCAGAACACCGCGTCGGGCTCGTCGGCGACAGTCGCGGGAGGACAAGTCAACCAGGCCAACGGCGCTTATGCCGCGGTGGGTGGCGGGCGCGAGAACGTCGCGGCACTGGAGAGCGCGACGGTCGGAGGTGGTGCGCAGAACTTCGCTGCCATGGATTTCTCGACGGTCGGGGGTGGCCAGTTCAACCAGGCACTGGGGCTACGGTCGACCGTAGGCGGGGGCTGGAACAACCAAGCTATCAACGATTACAGCACGGTGGCCGGGGGTTACATCAACCAGGCGTCCGGCCCATACGGCACTATCGCCGGCGGCTACAACAACCAGGCGAGCGGTGATACCAGCGTCGTGGCGGGCGGCCGCCTGAACTTCGCCACGGCCCAGTACAGCGCGGTCGCGGGCGGGTTCAACAACCAGGCGACCGGCGTCGACAGCACGGTGCTCGGCGGCGAGGACAATATCGCGAGCGGAAGCCTCTCGATGGCCGGGGGCTACAAGGCCCGCGCCAACGGCCACGGCTGTTTCGCCTGGGGCGACTTCTCGACCGCCAACACCATCAGTTGCAACGCCGACAACCGCTTCGTCGTGCGCTCGCTGGGCGGCGTGTTCTTCTTCGCCGGCGGCTCGACGCAGGCAACCTACACCGGCGTCGTATTGCCGCCGGGGGCGACGGCATGGGTTGCGGGTAGCGACCGCAACCTGAAGGAGAACGTAGTGGCGGTCGAGCCTCGCGAGGTCCTGGAGCGTGTTGCCGCGATGCCGATCGCGACGTGGAACCTGAAGGGCCAGGGGGCATCGATCCGCCACATGGGGCCGATGGCGCAGGATTTTCGCGCCGCGTTCGGGTTGGGCGAGACGGAGCTCGGCATCAGCACTATCGACGCGGACGGTGTAGCGCTGGCCGCGATCCAGGGACTCAACGCGAAGCTCGAGGCCACCATCGCAATACAGGCCCGCGAGCTCGCTGCGCAACGCGCCGAGATCGACGCACTGAGCGCGGTGTTGGACGGGCTTCGCCGGACGATGCGGTGAAACTACTTCATGGCTGCTTGCAGATCACGCCTGGCGAGGTTACCGACAACGCACAGCTCGTGACCTCGGGCGGCGCCTTGCGCGCGAGCGCGATGCGCGTATCGGCGTAATTGCAGACGACGAAGATGTCGCGCGTGCGCGGCTTCTTGAACGTCCATTGCACGATGCGCGCGTTGGGATTGTCCGGCACGAGGTCGGCCATCTCCGACGGCGGACCGTCGAACACGCTGATGGCCACCGGCGGTGTGGCTTCCGTCGTGGAGGCTCCCGGCTTCGCCTCGTGCACCGACGACGCGGTGCGGGCGATGCCGCTCCAACCGGCCGGCAACTCGCCCGCCGGCATCTGCGAGGTCGACAGCTGCGCCGGACACTCCATGATCCAGTCGGCGGCGTGCGCTGCATTCGCGAGCAGCAACAAGACAGCCAGCAGCGCTCTCATCGCACTTCCTTCGGTGAAGCCACGCCCAGCTTTTCGGCCCACGGCGCGAGCGACGCCATGATGCCGTCGAACAATTCCAAGCCGTGCGCCTTCTGCTCGCGATACCGCCGTATGCCGCGCTCGCCCGGCAAGCGCACGCGCTCGCCGCCCGGACGAGGGGTCGCTGTGCGGCAGGCGTCGGCGACGTGATCGATCTGACGGTGGAAGTCCGCGACACCGCCGAATGCCGCGGGATCGAGCACCTGCACGAAAATGGTCGCGCCCCAGCCTTCCGACGCATCCGCGCGTCCGTGTCCCGCGAGCGCGCCCGTCGCCGCTTCGACGAGGAGCGCTAGCGCGTATCCCTTGTGACCCGCCTCGAGGCCGCCGAGCGGCAGCAGCGTGCCCTTGGGTTCCGTGAAGAGAACCGAAGGATCGCGCGTCGGGTTGCCTTGAGCATCCTGTATAAACGGGTGGTCGAGCTGCTTGCCGCTCGCGTGCAAGCGCCCGGTGAGTCCGTTGGTGGTGTAGCTCGCCGAGATGTCGAGGATGATCGGGTCGCCCGATGTCGGGATGCCTGCGGCGAGCGGATTCGGCGTGAACACGGACGACACGCCGCCGAAGGGCGCCACGCTCTTCATCGCAGGATCGGAGCACGCGACGATGCCCATCAGGTTGCGATCGGTGATGCGCTTCATGTATGCGGCGAGGCAGGCAATGTGATGCGAGCGGCGGACAACGACGGTGCCGCAACCGTAATCCTGTGCCATGCCCGAGGCCGCATCGAGCGCGCGCAACGTGACCCAAGGCCCCGGCAGGCGCCCGGCGTCCCAGGCCTGCACGGCGGGGCGCGCGTTGACGACGTGCGGCTCGCCCGACTTTGCCATCGAGCCCTTCTCGAGCTCCCCCAGGTACGGCGCGAGCAACGCGAGCCCGTGCGTGGTATGCCCGAGGAGGTCCCCGTCCACCAGGACCGTCGCGACGTCACGCGCGATGTCGTCCCGCATGCCGGCGCACGCTAGCAGAGTGGACGCGTACGCAACGAGGTCGTCGGCGGAATAGCGGGGCGTGCCCATCGAAGTTGACGTGCGAAGTCGATTCCCCGATTCTAGCCCAGCCCAAAACGACAAGAACGCAACGTGCTGCCTTCCTCGCTGCAGATCAGCATCGTCACCCACCGGCCGGATCTCAAGCTGCTCGAGCGCTGCCTGCGCAAGCTCGCGCTCGCGATCGCGGCGGGACAGGAAGCCGGCGTGATGAAGACGGTGCATCTCGCGCTCATCGACAATAGCGAGGACAAGGCGGCGGCGGATGGCGTCATCAAGCTCGGCAAGACGCGCTTCCAGGACACCGGCGTCCACGTCACCTACCTGCACGGCCACGCGAACATCGGCTACGGCGCCGCGCACAACCTCGTGCTGCACGGGACCGGGTCGGACTATCACCTGGTCCTCAATCCCGACGTCGAGCTCGCACCCGATGCGCTCGCCAACGGCGTGCGTTGGCTCGACGAGCATCCGGAGGTCGGCGCGCTGGCGCCGTTCGCGCGCGACGGCGCCGGACGCAACGTGTTCCTGTGCAAGCGCTACCCGGCGATCTTCGACTTGTTCCTGCGCGCGTTCGCACCCGGGGTCATGCGCCGCGTGTTCAAGCGGCGGCTCGACCGCTACGAAATGCGCGACATAGTGGGCAAAGACCCGCCGCGGGACGTGATCGGCATCCCCGCGCTGTCCGGCGCGTTCATGCTCGTGCGACGCGACGCGATCGACCGCACGGGCGGATTCAATCCCAAGTTCTTCCTTTACTTCGAAGACTTCGATTGGAGCGTGCGCCTCAATCTCATCACCAAGACGGCGTACGTGCCATCCGTGGAGATCGGCCATCACGGTGGCCACGCCTCGCGCAAGGGCCTGCGCCACATCGGCTGGTTCGTGCGAAGCGGATGGCGCTTCTACCGCCTGCACGGATGGAAGTGGTTTTGACCACAGTGGTAGTCACAGGCGCCGACGGCTTCATTGGCCGTGCCTGTGTCCCGGCGCTCGCGCGCGCGGGCCATACCGTGCGAGGTCTCGTGCGCGCGCTGTCGACGGAGACCGCCGCCCGGCCGGAATTCATGGCGGCCGGCGACCTTACGCGGCTTTCCGAAGCGGCGATGGGCGTCGCTTTGCGCGACGCGAACGCTGTCGTCCACCTTGCCGGGCTCGCGCATCGCGCGGGCGCGTCGCCGGCGACTCTGCGCGCCGTGAACGTCGAGGCGACGGCACGCCTTGCGCGCGCGGCCGCATCGCAAGGTGTGGATCACTTCATTTTCGCAAGCTCGGTCAAGGTGAACGGCGAGACGACGCTGCCCGGGCATCCGTTTCGGGAAAGCGATCCGCCGAATCCGCTCGACGCGTACGGCGCGAGCAAGTGGGCAGCCGAGCGCGCGCTCGCCGAGGTGGCCGAATCCTCCGGCATGCGCACGACCGTGTTGCGCCTGCCCCTGACGTACGGCCCGGGCGCGAAAGCGAACGTCGCCGCGCTCTCGCATGCGGTGCGCTGGGGCGTTCCGTTGCCGCTGGCCGGAATCGACAACCGGCGCAGCATCCTGGGGGTCGGAAACCTCGCCGCAGCACTCGCCGCGTTGCTCGCGAGCGAGCGGGACGCGCAGCCCGTCGCGACTTACTTCGTCGCCGACGCGAACGCCGTTTCCACACCGGCGCTGGTCGAGGCGATGGCACGCGCGATGCGGATCCCACCTCGGCTCTTTGCGCTGCCGACCTCGCTGCTTCGCGTGGCGGGTGCCTGGTCGGGACGCAGCGAGATGGTCGAGCGGCTCCTTGACACGCTCGAAGTCGACACCGCCGCGTTCCGCACACGCTTCGCGTGGTCGCCGCCCTACGCCCTGGACGAAGGCATGGCGCACGCGTTGCGACCCGGCGCGTCGCTATAATCGCGCCATCATGCTCTCCCGATCCGGCGGCCGCCGCGCCGATGAATTGCGACCGCTCCGCTTCACGCGCGGCTACACCCGACACGCCGAGGGTTCCGTGCTGGTCGAGATGGGCGACACGCGCGTGCTGTGCACTGCAAGCGTGGAGGAAGGCGTCCCCGCGTTCATGAAGGGCCGGGGACAGGGGTGGCTCACTGCCGAGTACGGCATGCTTCCCCGCGCGACGCACACCCGCGGCCGGCGCGAGGCGAGCGACGGACGTCAGTCGGGCCGCACGCAGGAGATCCAGCGCCTCATCGGGCGCAGCCTGCGCGCCGTCACCGATCTTTCGGCACTCGGCGAGCGCACGCTCAAGATCGACTGCGACGTCCTGCAGGCCGATGGGGGCACGCGCTGCGCGTCCATTACCGGCGCCTGCGTCGCGGTGGCCGACGCCATCGCGTGGTGCCGTGCGCACGGGCTCGTTGCAACCGACGCCATGCGCGACTTCGTCGCAGCCGTCTCGGTGGGGATTGTTGCGGGCGAGCCGGTCCTCGACCTCGACTACGCCGAGGATTCGGGCTGCGACACGGACATGAACGTCGTCATGACGGGCAGCGGCGGATTCGTCGAGCTGCAGGGCACCGCGGAAGGCCCGCCGTTCACGCGAACGCAAGTGGATGCGCTGCTGGCGCTTGCGGACGCCGGCATCCGCGACATCGTCAGCGCGCAGAAGGCCGCGCTCGCCTGATGGAACGGCTGGTGCTCGCGTCGAGCAACGAAGGCAAGCTGCGCGAGATGCGGAGGCTCTTGTCGCCGCTCGGCATCGACGTCATTGCGCAAGCCGATCTCGGCATCCCTGATGCCGAGGAACCACACGCGACCTTCGTCGAGAATGCGCTCGCGAAGGCGCGCCACGCGAGCACGCTGTCGGCACTGCCCGCGCTCGCCGACGATTCGGGCGTGTGCGTCGCAGCGCTCGGCGGCGCGCCCGGCGTTCACTCGGCGCGGTATGCGGGCTCGCCATCATCCGACGCGAGCAACAACGAGAAGCTGATCGCCGCGCTCGCGGGCATTACCGACCGGCGCGCGCACTACGCATGCGTCCTCGTGCTCGTGCGCCACGCGAGCGATCCCGAGCCGATCATCGCCGAGGGACGCTGGCACGGCCGCATCGTCGATGCGCCGCGCGGCAGCGGAGGTTTCGGCTACGACCCGCACTTCGAGGACGCCGAGACCGGCATGACCGGCGCGGAGCTTCCGCTCGCCCGCAAGAACGACTTGTCGCATCGCGGTAAGGCGATGCGCGCGCTGATCGCAAGGTTGCAGGAATGAACCTCGCCGACCCCGCGAAGCCCAAGTTCACGGCGCTGCCGCCGCTGTCGCTTTACGTGCACATCCCGTGGTGCGTGCGCAAGTGCCCGTACTGCGACTTCAACTCGCACGAGGCGCGCGGCGACGTTCCCGAGACGCAGTATGTCGATGCGCTGCTTGCCGACCTCGAGACGACGCTGCCGCTCGTCTGGGGACGCAAGGTCGTGAGCATCTTCATCGGCGGCGGCACGCCCAGCCTCTTCGCGGCGGAGTCGATCGACCGCCTCCTCGGCGGCATTCGCGCGCGTCTTCCGATCGTGCCGGGCGCCGAGATCACGCTCGAGGCCAATCCCGGGACCTTCGAGCGGCAGAAGTTCGCGGGATTTTTTGCCGCAGGCGTCAACCGCCTCTCGCTCGGCGTGCAAAGCTTCGACCCCGCGCAGCTTCGCGCGCTCGGCCGTGTGCACGACGACGACGAAGCGCGCCGCGCCGCCGAATCGGCGCTCATGATCTTCGGCAACGTGAACCTCGACTTGATGTACGCGCTGCCGAACCAGACTGTCGAGTCCGCGCAAGCCGACCTCGCCGAGGCGCTTTCGTTCGCGCCGCCTCACCTGTCGTTCTATCACCTGACGCTCGAGCCTAACACGCTCTTTCACAAGTCGCCGCCGACGCTGCCGGACGAGGACACCGCGGCGGACATCGAAGGCGCGGTGCACGCGACACTCGCGCGCGCGGGCTACGCGCATTACGAGACGTCCGCGTACGCGAAGCCGGGACGCGCCTGCGTGCACAACACGAACTACTGGCAGTTCGGCGACTATCTCGGCATCGGCGCGGGCGCGCACGCGAAGCTTTCGTTTCCCGACCGAATCGTGCGCCAGCTTCGATGGAAGCAGCCCAGGCAGTACCTCGCGAAGATCGCCGAAGGCGTGCCGCTGCAGGACGAGACCGTCGTCACGCGCGACGAGGTCGGCTTCGAGTTCATGCTGAACGCGCTGCGTCTCACCGACGGCGTCCCGGCGTCGTTCTTCGCCGAGCGCACCGGTTACCCGCTCGCCATCGTGAGCCGTGCGCTCGACGAGGCTTCGCGCAAGGGACTCCTGGAGTCCAATCCGCAGCGCCTGCGCGCGACGGAGCTCGGGCGTCGGTTCCAGAACGATCTGCTCGAATTGTTCCTGCCGGCGACGCCGAGGAAGTCGATTCGGCGCGTCACGATGGAAGCGACGGGAGTCGAGCGGTGAGCGATTCGATCGCCGCGGCGCGCGCCGCGATCGAGGCGGGTACGCTCACCGCGGTCGAGCTCGCCGAATCGCAGCTTGCGCGTATCGCCGCGACCGACGGTGCGATCGGCGCGTGGGAATCGCTCGACGCCTCGAACGTGAAGGACCAGGCGAAGCGCGCCGACGACGCCGGATGCCCGGGCCTGATTGGCGGCATCGGCATCGGCGTCAAGGACATCATCGCGACCGACGACCATCCGACGTCCGCAGGCACGCCGATCTACGCGGACCACCGGCCGTCGGAGGATGCGACGTGCGTCACGCGGCTGCGCGCGTCGGGCGCGTTCGTATTCGGCAAGACGGTGACCACGCCGCTCGCGTACATGGACCCGTCGCGCACGCGCAATCCCTGGAACGGCGCGCACTCGCCGGGCGGATCGTCGTCGGGATCGGCGGCGGCCGTTGCGGCGGGCCACGTGCTCGCGACCATCGGCACGCAGACCAACGGCTCCATCATCCGTCCAGCTGCGTATTGCGGCGTGGTCGGCTACAAGCCGACGGTAGGCGTAATCTCGGTCGCAGGCGTCCATCCGTTTGCGCCCACGTTCGATACGGTGGGCACGTTTGCGCGCACCGTGGCGGATGCCGCGCGCGTGGCGAGCGCGCTCACCGATCGCGGCCGCATTGCGCCCGCCGCCTTGCCCGCGCATCGCCCGCGCTTCGCGTGGCTCGCGAAATTCCCGTGGGTGGAGCCCGACTACGAAACCTTGCGCGCGCTCGCCCATGCACTCGACGCCTTGCGCGATGCCGCGGACATCGTACCCATCGCCGTTCCGTCAGCGTGGAAGGACGCCAAGGCCACGCACCGCACGCTGATGCTGAAGGAAGGTTCGGAAGTGCTGGGCGCGCTGCAGACCAGGGAGCGCGAACGCCTTACGCCCGCGATCAACGCGGCGATCGACGACGGTCATGCCATTTCGAGCGAGGCGCACCGCGACGCCATCGTCGCCCGCGAGCGCGGCATCGCGTTCTTCACCGGGTGGCTCGACGAATACGATGCGGTGCTGGCACCCTCCGCGCCGAGCACGGCGCCGCGCGGCCTCGACACGACCGGGGACCCGTCGTGCTGCTCGCTGTGGTCGCTCCTTGGGTTTCCCGCGATCAGCATCCCCGCGGGTCTCGTCGACGGGTTGCCGATCGGGCTGCAGCTCGCCGCACCCCAGGGACGCGACGACTCGCTGCTCTCCGCGGCAGTGTGGTGCGAGGAGCGTATCGCGTTCCGCGGATTGCACGCGCGATGAAGCGCGCGAAACGACCCCCACGCACGCTTCACTCGCCGCCCCCCGAGGGGGCGCAGTTCGCACTCGGGACGGCGCTTCGCGCGAAAGGTATTGGGCCGGTCGTGCCGAAGGTTCGCAATCCCGTCGCGCGCTCGCCGCTCATGGGCAAGGGCGGCGCGCATGGCAAGACGACTCGCGCCAAGCGCCGTCTTGCCAAGATGGAGCTCGCCAAGGTCGATCCGCGTGGCGAAAAGAACTGATCCAACGCTTTGCCGCGACGACCTCGAGTCGGGGCGCATGCGCTCGCTCTACATGGAAGCATTCGGCGGGGAAGGTCATGCGCTCGACGACTTCCAGCTGTCCGACTCGCTCACCACCACGCTCAACGCCAAACCCAAGGGCGCGGGATGGTGGGTGTTCGCGTACGGATCGTTGCTCTGGAATCCGCTGTTCCCGTTCGCGGAAGCGCGGCCCGCGCTCCTGCGTGGACTGCATCGGCGCTTTTGCCTGTATTCGATGGCCTCGCGCGGGACGAAGGATGCGCCCGGCCTCGTGCTGGGCCTCGACCGCGGCGGCGCCTGCACGGGCGTCGTGTACCGGATGCCGGCACCGGTCGCGATCGACGAGCTGCATCTGCTGTGGCGGCGCGAGATGGTCACGGGCTCGTACCGGCCAAAGTGGGTCAAGGTGCAATCGCACGACAAGGAATTCGTGGCGCTTGCGTTCACCGTGCGCCACGACCATCCTCAGTATGCGGGGCGGCTGTCCATCGACAACGAAGCCGCGATCATCGCCAGAGCGGCCGGCGCGTTTGGATCCTCGCTCGACTATCTCGAGCGCACGCGCGTCGCGCTCATCTCGCACGGCATCGTCGATCCGTATCTCGAGCGCATCGCGGCCAAGGTGGCTTTGCTACGCGGCGCCGGCCCCTGATGCATTCACCATCGCGTCCTTGCCGTCGCGCGCGAGGCGTGCACGCTGGATCGGATACCACGGCCACAGTGGCGCAACACGGCGCTGAAGCCGCCCTTCAGCGTGTAGCGTCATATTGCAACATTCCTGCCGCCGTCCACGTCGAGCGTGACGCCTGTTACGTAGTGCGCGTCCGCTAGCAGGAAGTACACGGCGACTGCGATGTCGTCGGGCGTGCCCTCGCGGCGCAGCGGCGTGTGCGAGATGATGCGCTGGCGCGAGAGCTCGTCGAACGACTCGTCGTCCGGCCACAGCACGGGCCCTGGCGCGACGGCGTTGACGCGCACGTCCGGCGCCATCTCGCGCGCGAGCGTGCGAGTGAGCCCCACTAGCCCGGCCTTCGCGATCGAGTACACGATGTAATTCTTGAGCGGGCGCTCGGCGTGGATGTCCGCCAGGTTCACGATGGCGCCTTGCGCCTTGCGAAGCGCGGGCGCCGCGGCCTGGGCGAGGAACAGCGGCGCCATCAGATTGGTGCCGATCAAGTCCTGCCAATGCTCTTCCGTAATGTCGCCGAGCGGCGTCGGGAAGAACGATGAGGCGTTGTTGACGAGGCCATCCAGCCGGCCGAACGTTTGCACGGTTTGCTCGACGAGAGACGAAATCTTGTCGATGTCGAGCAGGTCGGCCTGGATCAGCGCGACCGAGTTCTTGCGCGTGTGATTGAGCTCGGCTTGCAGGAGACGCGCTTCCCCGGCGGAAGCTCGGTAATGCAGCATGAGGTTGGCGCCCGCGGCATGGAGCCGGCGGCAGATGGCAGCGCCGACCCGCTTTGCGCCGCCCGTGATCAGGACCACTTTCCCCTGCACGTGAATCAGGACCCCATCCTGTCAGGCGTAAACTGCAAGAGCCGGCCAATCTAGCACAACCACCCCCACCCGGTGCGAAAGCCACTTTCCCCAGCGTTGCCCGCGCCCGACGCCGTCGCGGCCGCGCACAGCTCGCGCGTCCTTGCCTTCGTGTGCGACGCCATCGCTGCTGCCGGCGGGTGGATTTCCTTCGCCGATTACATGCAGCATGTCCTGTATGCGCCGGGGCTCGGTTATTACGCGGCCGGCGCCCGCAAGCTGGGGCCAGCCGGCGACTTCACCACGGCACCCGAGATGACGCCGCTGTTCGGCCGTACGCTCGCGACACCCGTCGCGGCGATCCTGGAGGCGACCGGAACCGACACCGTGCTCGAGCTGGGGGCGGGCTCCGGCGCGCTCGCTCGCGAGCTTCTTGCGGAGCTGCCCGGGGCGATGTATCGCATTCTCGAAGTGAGCGCCGACCTGCGCGAGCGCCAGATGCAAGCGCTAACACCGCACGGCGCGCGCGTGGAATGGATCGAGCGCCTGCCGGAGGCATTCGACGGCGTGGTCGTCATGAACGAAGTGCTCGACGCCGTTGCGCCGCGTATCGTCGCAAGGCGCGACGGCGAATGGTATGAGCGCGGCGTCGCGTGGAGCGGTGCGTTGGAGTGGGACGACCGCCCGTTGCGGCCAGGCCCGCTGCGCGCGCTCGCGCAGTCGCGGTTTCCCGCCGCCGGCGACTATGTGAGCGAAATCAATCCCGCGGCCGAGGCACTGGTGCGCGCGATTGCGACGCGTGTGCGGCGCGGCGCCATCATCGCGATCGATTACGGCTTCCCGCGGGCTGAGTATTACCACCCGCAGCGCCGCGAGGGCACCCTGATGGGACATTACCGCCATCGCTCGCACGCCGATCCGTTCCTGCTGCCGGGATTGAGCGACCTCACCGCGCACGTCGATTTCACTGCCGTGGCGGAAGCGGGTGTTGCGAGCGGCCTGCGCGTGACAGCGTACACCTCGCTGGCGGCGTTCCTCGTCGGCGCGGGGTTGCTCGACCGCCTTGCCGCGGTCGGAGACCCGGCGTCGGTGCGCTACGTACGCGAGGCGGCGGCGGTGCAGCGCCTGCTGTCGCCGGCTGAAATGGGCGAACTGTTCAAGGTCATCGTCCTCACCCAAAAAAGTGGTGGTATCGTGTGGCCGTACATGCAAGCCGCGGATCGCTCGCACCGGTTGTGACAATGAAGTGCAAGAGCGAAGGGGATGGTGATGCCTGCGGCTTCGCACTCAGGAGGAATCGCGTGATTCACCGAACACCGCGAACAGCGTAGCAATCTTCAAATCCGGGCCGCGCACCCGGCCATCCGATCGATCCACGGGACAGTCCCTTTTCAACTGCCGCGAGACACTCAGAGGGACTGTCCCTTAAACCGCGAGGAGCATGCCCATGGGCATCGTCAACGATCACGATCCGGTCGAGACACGCGAATGGCTGGATTCGTTGCGAGCTGTCGTCCAGTACGCGGGCGTCGAGCGCGCCCGCTTCCTGCTGACGCAGCTGCGCGACGAAGCCCGGCGTGCCGGTGCAATACCCGAATTCACGGCGACGACGCCCTACCGCAACACCATTCCGCCCGGGCTCGAGGCGAAGTCGCCGGGCAACCGCGAGCTCGAGCACAAGATCCGCGCGGCGATCCGCTGGAACGCGGTCGCGATCATCCTGCGCGCGAACAAGGAGTCGTCCGAGCTCGGGGGGCACATCGCGAGCTTCCAGTCCTCCGCGCTGCTGTACGACATCGGCTTCGGGCACTTCTGGCACGCGCCCACGGCCGAGCATGGCGGCGATCTCATCTACGTGCAGGGTCACGTGT
>Ga0247829_10001019_pt1 | contig 12107 bp, 11 predicted proteins | sample 12C_Control_Day4_FD_207765 | JGI IMG/M metagenome (GOLD analysis project Ga0247829, IMG submission 207765) | Soil microbial communities from agricultural site in Penn Yan, New York, United States - 12C_Control_Day4 | ecosystem: Environmental > Terrestrial > Soil > Agricultural land | place... | reverse complement strand
CCACTGCACGTCGTACTTGTGCGCGACGAGTTCGTCGGCCAGCAGGTCGAGCAGTTCCGGGTGCGATGGTGGGTTGCTGGAGTGGTCCAGGTCGAGCGGGTGGACCAGGCCGCGGCCGAGCATCAGCCCCCAGAGCCGGTTGGCCGCGGTCCGGGCGAACGCCGGGTTGTCCGGGGCGGCGATCAGCTTCGCCAGCATCTCCCGCCGGCTGAACTTCGGAACCGGCCGGACATCCTTCGCCGGCGCGACCTTGTACTCCTGGCCCTTGGCGAGCTTCGGCTCGGCGACCGGCTTGCCGTCGGGCAACTTCGGGCCAGTGGACTTCTGCGTCTTGGTCTTGTCGAAGACGCTGACGAACGTGACGTCCCCCGGCTCGGCCTTCTCCGCGATGACGGCGTTGGCGTCGGTGGCGTTCGGGAACAGGTACGAGCGGTTCAGGAACGCGAGGATGCCGTGGAAGTGCGCCTGCTTGTAGTCGTCGATCTGCGGGTGGTCGTGGCACTGGGCGCACTGGATGTTGCGGCCGAGGAACACCCGGGCGACGTCCCGGGTGACGAGGTTCGGCTCCAGGTCTCGGTCGAGGTAGAACTTCGCCGGGCCGCGGTTCTTCGGGTCCGCGCCGTCGGCGGACAGGACCTCGCGAACGAGCCGGTCGTAAGGCTTGTTCGCGGCGAACGACGCCCGCAGGTACTCCTCCCACGCGGCCCGCGGCACCTTCTCGTCGCGCCGCCGCTCCATGAACGCCACGTCGAAGTGCTGCGCCATCCGCCGGGCGTAGCCGGGGCTGGTCAGCAATTGATCGACGAGCCGGCTCCGCTTGTCGGGCGACTGGTCTGCGAGGAAGGCACGCGCGTCGGCAGCGGTCGGGATGGTGCCGGTCAGGTCGAGCGTGACCCGCCGGTGGAACTCGGCGTCGGACGCGGACGGCGCGGCCTGCTTCGCATAGTCCGGGTGCCCTGCGGCGATGAGCTGGTCGATCCGCTGGTGCAGCGGGGCGGCCGGCGCCAGGGCCGTAGACAACAGAGCGAGGACAGCCGCCAGGGCGGAAGCGGGTACGGGCATGTCGTGCGATCCTCGACCGAAAGGGAGTCGGCGGGGATGATTCAGGCAGGTCCGGGCCAGGGCAGCGGCCGGCGGTTCAGGCGGGATGGTGAAACTGTGGCGTGTTAAGGCCCGGTTGTCAAGCGAGATCTCGGGCTGGGAGGGCGAAGCTCCTGCCGAGCCGAAGCTTCACGAGGCTCGGCAGGAGCCTCGCCCTCCCAAATATCACGCCAGGGCCGCGTCGATCACCTCGCCGCCGTTGTCGGTGAGACGTTCGGCGCGGCCGTTGTGGCGGAAGGTCAGCCGCTTGTGGTTGAACCCGAGCAGGTGCAGGATCGTGGCGTGGATGTCGTTGACGTGGGCCTTGCCCACGGCGGCGCGCAGCCCGATCGGGTCGGTGGCGCCGATCGCCTGCCCGCCCTTCACGCCGCCGCCGGCCAGCCACATGCAGAACCCGTGCGGGTTGTGGTCGCGGCCGTTGGTGCCCTCGGTCATCGGCGTGCGGCCGAACTCGCCACCCCAGATCACCAGCGTGTCCTTGAGCAGCCCGCGGCGCTTGAGGTCGGTGAGCAGCCCGGCGACAGGCTTGTCGCTCGCCAGGCAGAGCTTGCCGTGGTTGCCCTCCAGGTCGGAGTGGGCGTCCCAGCCGTTGGTGTCGCCGGAGTACAGTTGCACGAACCGCACGCCGCGCTCGACCATCCGCCGGGCGAGCAGACACCGCAGGCCGAACTCGGCCGTCTCCTTGCGGTCGAGGCCGTAGAGCGCCTTCGTCTCCCTGGTCTCGGACGCCACGTCCACGACCTCCGGGGCGTGGGCCTGCATCCGAAACGCCAACTCGTAGGCGGCGATGCGCGCGGCGAGTTCGGAATAATGGCCGCGGGCGGACAGGTGTTCGCGGTTGCCAGCGGCGACGAAGTCCAGCGTGCGGCGCTGCTGCTCGTCGGAGACGCCGGGCGGGTTCTTCAGGTGTGCCACCGGCGAGGCGCCGCCGCGGACGAGCGTGCCCTGGTATGCGGCCGGCAGGAAGCCGTTGCCCCAGGCCGGGGCGCCGCCCTTGGGCCAGCCGCCGGGGTCGGGCAGCACCACGAACGCCGGCATGTTGCGGTTCTCGGTGCCGAGGCCGTAACTCGCCCACGCCCCGAGGCTCGGCCGGCCCATCAGGATGGAACCGGTGTTCATCAGGTACACCGACTCCGGGTGAGTCACGCTGTCCCCGTGACAGCCGCGCAGGATGCACAGGTCATCCACGCACGACGCGATGTGCGGCAACCAGTCGGAGACTTCGATGCCGGACTGGCCGTGCTTCTGGAACGTCCGCTTCGACGCGAGGAGCTTGTTCTTATCGACGCCGCGGCGGGTCTTGACCATGCCGAACGACGCGGGCAGCTTCTGGCCGTGCAGCCGGGTGAGTTCGGGCTTCGGGTCGAAGGTATCGACGTGCGACGGCCCGCCGGACATGAACAGGAAGATGACGCGCTTGGCGGTCGGCTCGAAGTGCGGCTGCTTCGGCGCGAGCGGGTCGTCCGCGGCGACCCCGTCCTCGGCGAGCATCGCGGCCAGCGCGACGGCCCCGAACCCGCACCCGGCGTTGCGGAGGAAGGCCCGGCGGTTGGTGTGAGGGTTCATGGCGAGGTCCGGCGATTCGGTGAGGTCGGGATGTCAGTCGTCGCCTTCTTCGGACGATACCGCGGCTACGAAGACGGATCGACCGTTGAACTGGACCGGGCGGATCAACTCGGCTTGGGTCAACTTCGACAAGGTCCGGTAGACGACGGCGCGACCAACGGTGCCGCGCAACGACGCCACGAGGTCTTCGACGGCAAACGGGCCGGTGACCGCGAAAGCCGCATCAACGACCTTCGCCCCTTGTTCGGTGAATCTCTGGCCTCGCCTTGCCAAAAACTCAGCGTAACGATCAGCCGGTGAGGGTGTCATGGAACGAAGCCCTTCCACCTATCGGCCAACATCCCGTTCCTCTCTACGACGGCGGGCAGTCTTGTAGGGTGGGTCGAGTCTTCGAGGCCCACCGATACTAGCTATGTGGCTTCGGTGGGCCTCGAAGACTCGACCCACCCTACAAGAGTTAGTCCAAGTACACAAACTCGTTCAGGTTCACCAGCCCCCGGCACAGTTCGCTCAGCGGCGACTCGCGCAGGAACCCCGCGGCCCGCTCCCGCTCCGCGTCGGTCGGCGCACGGCCGAGCGTTAGCCGGTACGCCAGTTCGACCCGCTCGGCTTCCGTCTTCGCCTCGCGCTCCAGTCGCGCGGCCATCGCCTTCGCGGCGGCTGTCGCCTCGGCGGAGTTCAGCAGCGCCAGCGCCTGCGGGGCGGTGGTGCTGCGCTCGCGGCGGGGGCAGCTCAGGTTGCTGTCCGGCAGGTCGAACGCCTCCAGGAACGCCAGCCGCAGGTTCCGCCGGGCGAACAGGTACACGCTGCGGCGGGCACGCTCCGGCTCGGGGCTGGGCGGCGCGGCCTTCGCCCCGCCGGTCGGCTGCGCGGCTTCGGGCAAGACGACCCCCGGCCCGCCCGCCTTCGGGTTCAGCCGACCGCTCACCACCAGGAGCGAGTCCCGTACGGCTTCGCCTTCAAGGCGTAGTCGGTTCATCCGCGACAGGAGTTGGTTGTCGGGATCGGCCTTCGCGGCTTCGGGGGATACCTGCGTTGACTGGCGGTAGGTCTCCGACGTGAGCATCAGCCGGTGAATGCGTTTCAAGGTCCACGCACCAGGCGAGCGGGGGCCGTCAGTCCCCCGAGGGTGCGCTTCCTCGGGGGACTGACGGCCCCCGCTCGCTGTGTTGGTTGGTTCCACCAACTCCCGGGCCAGCCAGTCGAGCAGTTCCGGGTGCGTTGGCCGCTCGCCGCGCAGGCCGAAGTCGCTCGCCGTCGGCACGATGCCCTTGCCGAAGTGGTACTGCCAGAGCCGGTTCACGATCACCCGCGCCGTCAACGGGTTGTCTGGGCTGACGACCCACTTCGCCAGCGCCAGTCGCCGGCCGGTGCTTTGCGGAAGCGATTCGACCGTGGCCGCGACCGGCTTGCCGCCGGGCGACAGGACCGTGGGGAACCCCGGCCGCACTTCGGTCCCCTTGTTCGCCAGTTCGCCGCGCTCTAGTAGGTGCGTCTTCGGCGGCGGGCCGGGGCGGTCGGTCAGCCCCATCGCCACCGGCAGCGCGGCCGGCTTCTTCACGTCGAACGCCTTGAGCTTCTTCTGCAACTCGGCTAGCTTCGCGCGGTCGTCCGCCGGCATCGCCTTGGACACCTCGGCCGGCGTCACCGCCACCTTCTTCTCCGTCTCGGCGACGAGTTCCTGCTCGCCGCCGGTGCGCTTCTCCGGTGGTGTGCGGTGGGCGGCCTGCGCCTCGGGGGAGAGCTTCGCCAGCTTCGCCGCGAACAGCTTCTCCCGCACCGGACCTTCCAGGGCCGCGATCTCGTCGCGCAGCGGCACCGTCAGCTTCCGGTATTCGCGGTCGGCCGACTCGTGCGCCGCCCGCTGCTCCGCAGTGGCGACCGGCAGGTCGCGGCGGAACGCTGCCGGGGTGAAGAACGCCTGCAAGCGGAAGTAATCGGTCTGCGGGATCGGTTCAAACTTGTGGTCGTGGCACCGCGCGCACGTCACCGTCATCCCCAGGAAGACGAGGCTGGCCGTGTCGGTCATGTCGGTGAGTGTGTTCAGCCGCCGCTGCGCCTGGTCGGCCGCGTCGGTCATGTCCGGGCCGAGCAGGTTGAACCCGGTGGCGATCAGCGCGTCCCGGTCGCCGGGAAACGCCTCGTCGCCGGCGAGCTGCTCGGTCACGAACCGATCGAACGACTTATCGGCGTTGAACGAGCGGATGACGTAGTCGCGGTAGCGCCAGGCGTCGGGGCGCGGCTCGTCGAACTCGTAGCCGTTGGAGTCAGCGTACCGGGCCAGGTCGAGCCAGTGCCGGCCCCAGCGCTCGCCGTAACGGGGGCTGGCCAGCAGCCGGTCGATCACCTTCTCCCACGAATCGGCGGACTCGTCTTTGAGAAAGGCGTCGATCTCCTCCGGCGTCGGCGGCAGCCCGGTCAGGTCGAACGTGGCCCGGCGAATCAATTGCTCGCGAGACGCCGATGGCGCCGGCGTCAGTCCGGCTCCCTCCAACTTCGCCCGCACGAAGGCGTCGATCGGATTTGGGATTTGGTGCCTGGTACTTGGGATTTGCCCCCGCTTCGGGGGCCGGAATGCCCAGTGGTCGCCCGGCGGGTCGGCGTGAGTGAGGGTGGTGGTCGCCAGGATGACGGCCAGCGTCAGCCAGCAGCGGGAGTGCATTGGTCGTCCGGGGTGCGGCGGGCGGCGGGTCGCGGGCCTCACCCAAGTGTGCGGGACCGGATCGGGGGTGTCAATCCGCTATCCCCCCGCGTCGGCGGACAGCAAGAGGAGCCGCGTCCCAGGCGGCAGCGGCTCGGCAAGGTCGGCGACGAACCGCTCGCCGTCCACAGACAGCAGGTACAACGGTGCGAGCCGGCCGTCGGGCGTGACGAGCGGACCCAGGTCGGGACACGCCTCGGCGACCTGCGCAAGCGCGGCCGCCCCTGTGCCCGCGCTCACGGCCAGTTGTGCCCGGCCGGCCCGCTGACGCGGTATGCCGTAGAACTCGACCGTCATGTTCGCCATGCCGGTATACTATCGCGGATTCCCTTCCCCCTACCCGGGTTTCCCATGCCCAAGATCCTGCTCGTGATCGGCGACGCCGCCGAAGTCCTCGACACCTTCTACCCGTTGTTTCGGCTGAAGGAGGAGGGGTACGAGGTCCACGTCGCCGGGCCGGCGGCGCGGGTGTACCACCTGGTGCAGCACGACCGCCACCCGGACTGGGACATCACCGTCGAGTCCCCGGGCTACCGGCTGACCGCGGACGTGGCGTTCAAGGGCGTCAACCCGGACGACTACGCCGGGCTGGTGATCTCCGGCGGGCGGGCGCCGGAGTACCTGCGGTACGACCCAGACCTGATCCGGGTGACGAGGGCGTTCTTCGCCGCGGGCAAGCCCGTGGCATCGGTCTGTCACGGCATCGAGGTCGTGGCCGCGGCGGGCGTGCTGGCGGGCCGGACGGCGACCACCGTGGCCAAGTGCAAGCTGGACGTGGAGTCCTTCGGCGGCGAGTACGTCGATCGGGAGGTGGTGGTGTCCGGCAACCTGGTCACGGCGCGGACGTGGCACGACAACCCGGCGTGGATGCGCGAGTACATCAAGCTGCTCCGCGGCCGTCAGTCTGTGTAGGGTGGGTCAAGCCGGCTTTGCGGCGCCGACCCACCGTGAGGCGCAATGGTGGGTCGGCGCGTCCCAAGCGACGCTAGACCCACCCTACATGAGAGCCGCTACGGCGCGGCACTCATCGCCCAGCCGCCGCCGGAGGGCCGCTCCCGCCGGGCGTCGAGCCGGCAGGCGAACCGCTTGCGGCCGAGCCGGTAGTTCGCCGCGAACGTCGGCCCCGGCCCCCAGTCGCCGGGAGCGGCGTCCGGGTCGCCGACGATCCGGTACGCCGGCGGCCCGTCCAGCGGCGGGAGTTCCACCCGCTCGACCGGTCGCTCCTGCCCGTCGAACAGCCCGATGCGCACGTCGCCACGGCCACGGTGCAGCAGGTGCCAGGCGAAGTGGATGCCCTCCTCGGTGCCCAGTTCCCCGTCGTCCACCCAGGCGATCCGGGCACCCTGTGGGGCGGCCGCCTCGACGTGGTGCAGCGCCGCCCACAGCATCCGGGACCGGGCGGCGGCCTTCTCCTGTCGGCCGACGTTCGCCACCAGCAGCGCGGCGACCCCTACCCCGACGCCGGCCCAGGCGACCCGCCGCGGCAAGGACGCCGGGACGGCGATCAGCGCGGTGAGCAGCAGTGCGAACAGCACGTCGAAGCCCCACACCGCCGGCATCGTGTACCGGGCGGCGCCGATGGGGACCGGTAGGTAAACGACGTACCCCGCGACGAGGAGCAACACGCCGCAGAACAGCGCGGCGCGATAAGAGCCCTCAAGCCCACCCGTTGTAACGGGTGGGCGGACGCGCCGCGCCCTCCAGAGCGCCAGGAGTACCAGCCCCACCCCCGTGCCGAGGAAGTCCAGCCCCGCGGCGCCCTTGAGCCAACTCGCCATCCGCCCGGCTTGCGCCAGCGTCGGCCCCGGCGTCTCGTACTGCCCCGCGTGCCAGTTCAGCTTGAAGTACACGAAGTGCGCCGCCGGCCCCGCCAGCGGCAGCAAGTACGCCGCCGCAGAAGACCAGTTCCGCCGCAACCCGTCGCGGAGCGTCACGCCGTCCGGCCACAGTCGCAGCGCCAGCATCGCCGGGACCAGCGCCGCGAAGGTGTTCTTGCAGCCCAGCGCCGCCAGCAGTGCGACGACCGCGGCCGCGTCCCACGCCCACGGCGACCGCGATCCCGCCGCCTTGCGGGCCGCCACCAGCGCGAACAGGGCGTAGGGCATCGCCACGCCCTCCGCCAGGGTGAGGCTCGTCCAGATCTCGTTGCGGTACGGGTTCCACATCGCCGCCGCCCCGGCGACCAGCGCCGCGACCGGGTGCAGCCTCAACTCGCGCATCAGCCACAGCAGCATCACCGCGGCCAGCGCGCACCAGCCCAGCCGAGCCGAGCGCCAGGCCAGCGGGTCGCCGCCGAGCGTGTTCGCCGCCAACTCCCAGTGCGCCCACACTGCCGGCCGGAACGGGCCGAGGTGCTCGACGTTCGCCCGGACCCGGTCCCACCACCGCCCGGCGTGCCCGACGAGGGTGGTCCCAGGCGGCGCGGGGTAAACGAGGTTGCCGTCGTCGATGAAGTCGAACGGCGTGGTCAGGGTCGGCAGGTAGCCCAGCGCGAGCACCAGACCACCGACAACGACCCACCACGGGAAGGAACGGGACTCGGCAGGCATGGGCGGACCCTCCGCAAGGGGGCGGAATTCTAACCCGACGGCCGACGCCGTGGGTAGCCGAACCGCGGCCCGGTCCGCACCATACCCCCGTCGCGGAAACTCCGACGCTCCTGAGGGGAATCGCCATGCAACAGACGCTGATCCTGCTGAAGCCGGACGCGGTGCAGCGCCGGCTGGTCGGGGAGATCACCGGCCGGTTCGAGGCCAAGGGGTTGCGGCTGGTCAGCCTGAAGCTGGTCCACACCGGCCGGGAGTTGGCCGAGAAGCACTACGCGGTCCACAAGGGCAAGCCGTTCTACGAGTCGCTGCTGACGTTCCTGACCAGCGGCCCGACGGTGGCGATGGTGTGGGAGGGCCGCGAGGCGGTGGCGGTGTGCCGCAACCTCATGGGCATCACCGACGGCGCGAAGGCGGCCCCCGGCACGATCCGCGGCGACCTCGCGCTGAGCGTGCAGAACAACCTGGTCCACGGCAGCGACAGCCCCGAGAACGCCGCCGCCGAGATCGCGCTCTGGTTCCAGCCGGAGGAGCTGGTCAAGTTCGCCACGACCGACGCGAACTGGGTCGGGTAGGCCGGTGACTGGCGGGTGTGGTATCCTGAGGAGGTTCCCCGACTCGGGAGGACACCGCATTGAGTGCAATCCACGGACGAGTGAAGAACGGCAAGATCGAACTGGCCGCGCCGGCCGACTGGCCGGACGGGACCGAGGTCGAGGTGCGCCCGGTCGAGGAAGCGGTCGGTCTGACGGAAGACGAGTGGCCGGAGACGCCGGAAGAGATCGAGGCCTGGCTGCGGTGGTATGACACGGTCCAGCCGTTGATACTTACCCCCGAGGACGAGGCCCGGATCGCTGCCGCCCGGAAAGCCCAGAGAGATTTCGAGCTGGCGACCTGGGATGAGCAAGCCGAGAAGGCCCGGAAGCTCGTCGAATGAGGCGATACCTCCTCGACACGAACGCCCTCGGTGACTTTATCAATCGCCGACACGAGGTTGACGACCGCGTCCGGGGTGCCCTCCGCGCTGGTCACCGAGTCGGCACCTGTCCGCCCGCGGTCGGCGAGTACCGGTACGGGCTGGAACTGAGCACATCTCGGGACGAGAACCTGAAGCGATTCCGGGTCGGGCTCGACAGGCTCCTTGTCTGGCCGTTTGACGTCGCCGCAGCTGAGGAGTTCGGTCGGCTACGCGCCGCCCTACGTCGAGCCGGCCGGCCAATGCAACCGATTGATATCATGATCGCCGCAGTTGCCCTGACCCTCGGCAACTGCACCGTCGTCACGACCGACTCGGACCTGTCCGCCGTTCCGGGCCTGGCCGTCGAGAACTGGGCGGCCTGACCTCAGATGGTCGGTGTCCGGCTCGGGTCCGGCAGGCGGCGTAGGCCCAGCGCCATCGCGACCCACGCCCATCCGGTGAAGATCAGGTCGATCCCGACCAGCAGGCCGATCGCCCAGATGGCCGACTCCGGCCAGTCCTGCCAGATCATCACCCCCAGCACCACCGAGACCAGACCGCTGACCACCTCCCAGCCCCAGTTGGGGAAGCGGAGCGCCACGGCCGCCACGACCCGGAAGATGCCGCCGACCAGGAACATGGCGGCCACCAGCAACGTCAGGGTCGCCAGCGCCATCCCCGGCTTGCTGAGGATCAGGAACGCGAAGACCGCGTACAGCGCCCCGATCAGGAGATGCACCAGCACCCCCTGCCAGCGCCGCGACCAGATGGCGCTGGCGAACTCCGTCGCTGCCGCCACCAGGGCGATCACGCCCAACACCGTCACGGTCGCCAGGCCGGCGGCGAAGGTCATCGACACGGCGAGCATCCCGACCACGATCAGCACGATCCCGAGGGCCAGGAACCAGCCCCAGTTTGACCGCAGTTCGGCGATCTCGGCGCGAAGTGCGCTGACGAGTGGGCGGGGTTCGACTTCGGTAGTCATGGCGGATCCTCCGGGGTGAGAAGCCGGGCGGGACTCGCGTTGATGTTAGAGCATACATCCTGGCGGTGTCCAGAAGATAACCCGCGCCACCCAACCTTGCCCGATCGACCGCGGCGGGTCACAATCCCGGCACCGAACCGCCGAGGACTCGCCGATGGCCAGGCCCGTTGCCGCACGCGCCGCCGAGCTGCGCAAGCTCATCGACCTGCACAACCACAAGTACTACGTCGAGGCCAGTCCCGAGATCTCCGACCGGGAGTTCGACCGGCTGCTCGAAGAGCTGCGCAAGATCGAGACCGACCACCCCGATCTGCTCACGCCGGACAGCCCGACCCAGCGGGTCGGCGGCAAGCCGATCGACGAGTTCAAGACCGTCGTCCACCGGCACCCGATGCTGTCCATCGACAATACGTACAGTGCCGGCGAGCTGCGCGAGTTCGATAAGTCCGTCCGCAAGGTCCTCGGCAGCGAGCCGGTCGTCTACGTGGTGGAACTGAAGATCGACGGGGTGGCCATGTCGCTGACCTACGAGGCCGGCCTGCTGACGGTCGGCGCCACGCGCGGCGATGGCGAGCGCGGCGACGACGTGACCCACAACCTCAAGACCATGCCGGAGGTGCCGCTGCGGCTGCACGGCGACAAGCCGCCGAAGCTGTTCGAGGCCCGCGGCGAGGTGTACATGACCCGCGAGGACCTGATCCGCATCAACCGCGCCCGGACCGAGCAGGGGAAGAAGCCCTACGAGAACTGCCGCAACCTGACGGCCGGCTCGCTCAAGCAGCTCGACCCCCGCCAGACCGCGGAACGGCGGCTGCGGCTGTTCGCCTACGCCCTCGGCGCCACCGACGGGCTGACGGTGAACTCCCATGTCGAGGCGCTGGGGTTGCTCAAGAAGCTCGGGTTCCCGGTCAACCCGCACTTCCGCAAGTGCGGCACCATCGACGAGGTGATCGAGTACTGCGACTCCTGGGCCGAGCGCCGCCACGACCTGCCCTACGACACCGACGGCATGGTCATCAAGGTAGACAGCCACGCGCAGCGGCAGAAGCTCGGGTTCACCAGCAAGTTCCCGCGGTGGGCGCGGGCGTACAAGTTCGCCGCCGAGCAGGCGCTGACCCGGCTGGCTCGCGTCGAGGTCCAGGTCGGGCGGACCGGCAAGCTCACCCCGGTCGCCCACTTCGACCCGCCGGTGCGGCTGGCCGGCACCACCGTCAGCCGGGCCAGCCTGCACAACGCCGAGGAGATGGAGCGCAAGGACATCCGGGTCGGCGACATGGTCGTGGTCGAGAAGGCCGGCGAGATCATCCCGCAGGTGGTCCGGGTGGAGACGGAGTCGCGCACCGGCGAGGAGAAGCCGTTCGTCTTCCCGAAGCGCTGCCCGATCTGCGACTCGCCCACGAAGCGAGAAGAGGAGAGCCCTTTCTTCTACTGCACCGCCCCGCGAGGCAAGTGCGGCGGACAACTGAAGCGGCAACTCCTCCAGTTCGCGCGCCGGACCGCGATGGACATCGAGGGGCTGGGCGACGCGATCGCCGACGAACTGCTGGCCGCGGACCTGATCGAGTCGCTGCCAGACCTGTACACGCTGACCAAGGAGGATCTGCTCAAGGCCCGGCCGCCGAAGGACGCCAAGAAGGCCAGTGGCAAGTGGGCCGACAACCTGCTGGAGGGGGTCGCCGCCAGCAAGGACCGCGGGCTGGCCCGGTTCCTCTCCGGCATCAGCGTCCCGATGGTCGCCGACAGCATGGCCGACGTGCTGGCGCAGGAGTTCCTGGCCATCGACGCGCTGACGGACGCCACCGAGGAGCGGCTGACACAGGTCGAGGGCGTCGGGCCGGAGCGGGCGAAGGCGATCCGCGGGTACTTCCAGACCGAGGCGGTCCGCAACATGATCGCGGACTTCAAGGAGTTGGGGCTGAAGCTGACCGAGGAGAAGCGCGACGTGGCCGCGGCCGCGGAGGGGGTCGGCGGCGTGTCGCTGGCCGGCAAGACTCTGGTGGTGACCGGGACGCTGGCCAAGTACGGCCGCGCTGAGATCGAGGGGCTGATCAAGAGCCTCGGCGGCAAGGCGTCCGGCAGCGTGTCGAAGAAGACCGACTACCTGATCGCCGGCGAGGAGGCCGGCAGCAAGCTCGACAAGGCCCGCGAGTTGGGCGTGCCGGTGCTAACCGAGGCCGAGTTCGAGAAGCTGATCGGGAAGAAGTGACTGTTGTGTAGTTGTGTAGGGTGGGTCGAGTCTTCGAGGCCCAC
>Ga0247829_10001016_pt1 | contig 12125 bp, 11 predicted proteins | sample 12C_Control_Day4_FD_207765 | JGI IMG/M metagenome (GOLD analysis project Ga0247829, IMG submission 207765) | Soil microbial communities from agricultural site in Penn Yan, New York, United States - 12C_Control_Day4 | ecosystem: Environmental > Terrestrial > Soil > Agricultural land | place... | reverse complement strand
GTGTGGGACCTCAAGACGGGTCGGATGCTCCGGCGGCTGGGTGACCCGGCCGACCAGGTCATGGCCGTCGCCGTGTCGGCCGACGGCCGGCGGGTCGCCGCCGGCGGCGGGGTCGCCGTTGGCAAGGGCTACGTGCGGGTGTGGGAGGCCGGGACCGGTGCAGCGTCATGGTCCGCGGACGACCTCGGAATGGAGGTACTCGCGGTCGCGTTCGCGCCGGACGACTCGGCGCTCGCCGCGGGCTCGGCCGACGGCAAAGTGGCGGTCTTCGACGCCAAGACGGGGCAGGTCACCCTGACCCTCGCGGGCCACGAGGGGGGTGCCACGTCCGTCGCGTTCTCCCCGGACGGGAAGGCGCTCTTCTGCGGACAGGGCCACGGCGGGGCCCGCGTCTGGGACGCGAAAGCCGGTCGGCTCCTTCAGACGGTGCGTGTGGACGGTGCGCCGGCGGAGGCGTTCGCCCGGTCCCGTGAGGGGCACCGCGACCGGCTGATGAACGCGATCGGGCTGACCCGGGACGGCACCGCGCTCGCCACCTGCGCGTCCAGCATCAACAGCGAGTTCGTCGACCCGGTCCGGATCTGGGACCCGCAGACCGGCGAGCTGCGGCGGGAGTTCGCGGCCGAGAACATCCACGGCAGGCCGATGGCCGTCTCTCCCGACGGCACGATCCTGGCTACCGGTGGCAAGTCCGTCCGGCTCTGGGACTCCCGCACGGGGAAGAAGCTCCGCGAGCTGTTCGGGCACCTGAAGCGGACCCAGGCTATCGCCTTTTCGGCGGACGGGCGGGTGCTCGTCGCCGGAGGGAGTTACGGCACGACGAACGTCTGGGAGGTTGCGACCGGGCGGCACATGGTCACCCTGATCGCGTTCCAGGAGCGCCGCGGTGGGTCGGTCCGGGACGACTGGCTCGCGTACCACCCGGACGGGTTCTACCACGGCTCGCCCGACATCGACCGGCTGGTCGCGTGGCGGGTCGGCGAGGAGTGGAAGACGCCCGCCGACCTCGGCGCGGAACTCCGTAGTCCTCACCGGGTTGCGTCCGGCCTCAAGCTGCAGGCCGTCCCGAGAAAGGCACCCCGGTAATGACTACTGTAGGCCCGGACCCACTTCGTATCGCAGACTGCCCGGCGGGTGTGCTCTCCAGGCGGCGTGCCGTCACCGCGGAGTGCTTGCCGGCGCCCGGTGCCTTGATCAGCTTCTCCAGTGCCTCGTCCAGAACCTTCTCCCCCGGTAATCGGCCCACTTGTAGCTGATCACGCCCGAGTGGTTGTACCCTTGAAACGTCGGGGTGGTGAACAGGTTCCACTTCGACGCGATCCGCCCGGTCCGTTGCGCGACCGGGTCGCGAACGTGGAAGGGTCGCTTCACGATCGCGGTCGGTCAGGTTCGCCGTCGCCCGGACCGGCCTGGACGTAGCCGATCCGCCGCATGGCAGCCGCGTTCTCCGGCTGTGACCAGAATAGCTCGTGCAGTTCGGCCGGCATCTCGTCGCGGTGCGGCCGATCACGCCCCGCCGGGAGTACGTCGGGTCGATGTCGCGGAGCTCCCCGAACGAGGGGACGCGGGCGTCCGCGACCGGGGCCAGACTCGGCAAGAGCGACGAGACTGCCCGAGCGACCGCGCCGCGGGGGTCTGTGACCAGGTCCTCGTACCGGAGGACCGCGACCGGCCCGCCGCCGTCAAGCCAGCTCAGGACGTTCCCGCCCCAGGTGCCCGAACTCGGCTGGCCCGCGTCGTAGGGCCGGGCGATCGCTTCGCGGAGCAGCCGTTCGAACTGGTCCTCGCCCGCCCCGAGCTCCGACGCCCGGAGGCGGGCCTGGGAGACGACGGCGTCGCGGCCGTCCCGGACCAGGTAGACGGCGGGGTGGCCGTCGGCCTTCCGCCGCTTGTGGGTCTTGACGAAGTACACGTCCGCGGCAGCGGCCATCGCCGCCCGGTCGTCCGGCAGCGGGCGGTAGCCGACCCAGGCAGGTCCGACGCGCTTCGCGACCGGGTCGTCGTTTCGGTTGACGCTGTACGTGGGAACCCCGTACAGGCGGTGTAACACCACCCGCAGGAAGGTGTGCCGGAGCGGGGGTATGAGGCCAGCCAGACGATCATGGCACGCACCGACCTCGTGCGGACGCGGACGTACGGAACCGTGTCCCGCGTCTCCGATCACAGGTTCAACAGGTGCGGGCGAGCGGCCCGATCCGGGCGAGGGTCTCGGGCCGCATGCGGTCCGGCAGGTTGACCGGGGACTGCGCGTCCCGCCGGACATACGCATCCTGGATCGAGCGGCGCGGAATCCCGGACGGGTTCGCCGAGTGACCGTGCCACACCGACCCGTTGTACACGACGACCGAGCCGGCCGGCCCGCACGCCAGGACCTGGCCGTCGTGACCCCCGCTGAGGCCGTCCGGCGGGGCGGGCCACCTGTGGGAGCTGGGCACAAACCGGGTCGCCCCGTTGTCCGGCCGGAAGGCGTCCACCATGAGGATGAACCCGACCATCGACCACCCGTCGAGGTCGGTGGCGCAGTCGGCGTGGAGGGCCTGGGCCGGGCACCCGGCCGGAGCGTCCTCGCGAGCAATGTGCCGAGCTTGAACGGCCGGCCGAGGGTGCGAGCGCACGCCGCAAGCACCGGCGGGTGGACGTACACCCCGTCGAACGCCGCGCCCCGGTTGACCAAGTCGTGCACCCGGGTGGTGGTGCGGCCCACGGACACGTCCCCCGGGGCCGCGGCCGCCACGGCCGCGTCGTACGCCCCGGCGAGCTCCGCCATCTCGGCGGGCGGGACCGGGCCGGGGATGACGACGAAGCCCCGCTCGTCCAGGTCGCGAGCGGCCTCTTCCGAGAGTGCGGAGCCGGAAGCGATCTCGTGGAACCAGTCGTCCATGCGGGCGTTCCTGACACGGATCAGGTCACAGGTCGTAAGTTCAACACACGCGTGGCGGCCTCGAGCTCTGCCACGATAAGGTCTTCCTCGAGCGGCCGGAACATCGCCGAGCTGTCCGACCTGGAGGCGACGGCCCTCATCGGGGTACTCGAGGGGTTCACCGACCCGGTCGCGAAGCGGGTCGCGGCGAGGCTCGTCGAGCGGCTGCGCCACCTGATCGACATCGGGCTCGGGTATCTGAGCCTGGGGCGGGAGACCGCGACCCTGTCGGGCGGGGAGTCACAGCGGGTAAAGATGGTCCGGCACCTGGGGAACAGCCTGACCGACATGCTGTACGTCCTGGACGAACCGAGCGTCGGCCTGCACGCCCGCGACGTCGCCCGCCTGAACGGCCTGCTCCGGGCGCTGCGGGACAAGGGGAACACGGTGCTGGTCGTCGAGCACGACCCGGACGTCATCGCGGTCGCCGACCACGTCATCGACATGGGCCCGGGGGCCGGCACGCACGGCGGGCGGGTCGTCTTCGGGGGGAGCTACGACGACCTCAAGCGCTCCGACACCCTGACCGGACGGTCGCTCAGCCGGCACGCGCCGATCAAACAGGCGGTCCGTCGGCCGACCGGGTGGATGACCGTCGCGAACGCGACCCTGCACAACCTGAAGGGCGTGACGGTTCGCATCCCGATCGGCGTCCTCACCGTCGTGACGGGCGTCGCCTGGTCGGGGATGAGCACGCTCGTCAACGACGTGTTTCTCGCCCAGCACCCGGACGCGGTGGTGGTCGATCAGTCCCGGGTGGGGGCGAACAGCCGGTCCGCCCCGGCCACCTACACCGGCATCATGGACGAGGTCCGCAAGGCGTTCGCCAAGGCGAACGGGGTCAACCCGTCGCTGTTCAGCTTCAACTCCGAGGGGAGCTGCCCGACCTGCAACGGGCTGGGGGTGGTGTACACCGACCTGGCGTTCATGGAGGGCATCGCGTCGCCCTGCGAGGCGTGCGAGGGGAAGCGGTTCAAGCCGGAGGTGCTCGCGTACCTACTCCGGGAACGGACGGTGAGCGACGTGCTGGACATGACCGCAGAAGAGGCCCTCGCGTTCTTCACCGAAAGGAAGGTCCGGCCGGTCCTCCAGGCGCTGAACGACGTCGGGCTGGGGTACCTGCGGCTCGGGCAGCCGCTGAGCACCGTGTCGGGGGGCGAGGCCCAGCGGCTGAAGCTCGCGACCGAGCTGCACAAGAAGGGGAGCGTGTACGTGATGGACGAGCCGACGGCGGGGCTCCACCTGTCGGACATCGGGATGCTGATGGGGATCATCGACCGGCTGGTCGACGGCGGGAACAGCATCATCCTGATCGAGCACCACCTGGACGTGATCCGGCAGGCGGACTGGGTCATCGACCTGGGCCCCGAGGGGGGCGGCGCCGGGGACGAGGTGCTGTTCGAGGGGCCGCCGGCGGGACTCAAGGGGTGCTCGCGGAGCATCACGGCGAGGCACGTCTGACGGGAACGTGGTCACCCGCAGAATAGCCATCCGCCCCGGGCCGTCGGGAGCACGGGCGGGTCTCCACGGGTGGGTCTCACGGGCAGGCCGTGCGACCGACGTCGCACGGCGAGACTGTAGTTAACGGAAGCCGCCGGCGGTCCGCTTGACCCGCTCGCCGTGCGCGGCCAGTGCGGCGTACTCGTCGTCCCCGAGTTGCCCGGTGGCGTCCAACACTCTGAGGTCTTCGTCGAGTTCCGCCCGGGTCTTGGGCGCGGCGAGCGTGACGGCGACCGCCGGGTGCTGGAGGACGAACCGGTACCAGGCCGGAGGGCGGGGGACCGCGAACCCCGGCAAGTCTTCCGGCGTCGGCCGGAGGAGTGCGCCCCATCGGAGCGCGGTGTACGCGATGACGGGCATCCCGAGCCGCTGCGTGACCGGGAACACCTCCCGCTCGGCCCCGCGGTGGGCGGCGTTGTACCGGACCATGATGCAGTCGAGGAGCCCGCTTTCCGCCATGCGGGTCGCGAGCGGACGCTGGTGGCTCGTCACCCCGAGCCTTCGGACCGAACCGTCCCGCCTCGCGTCCCACAAGTATTCGATCGCCCCGCCGGGGGCGGCGAGTTCCTCCCACTCGTCCGCCCGCTCGACGTAGTAGAGGGTGAGGACATCGACGTAGTCGGTCCCGAGGGCGGCGATGGCCGATCGCAACTCGACCGCAGCGTCGGCCGCGGTCCTCGCCCCGAACTGGACGCAGACGACGACCGACACCCGGTCGGCCCCGAGCGATGAGACGGCCGCGGTGAAGGCGTCCCCTGCGGACGGGCCATCTGCGAGCCCCTGCCAGTTGAGGAAGTTCACCCCTCGGCCGACCGCATGGAGCACGTCGTCAGGCGTGATGGCCGTCTCGCCGTAGGACGCGAGGCCGAGTCGGCAGACGGGAATGCCGAACGCGGGGGCGGGGGTGATGAGAAACGGGTGGAGGGTCGAGACCGAACCGGCACCCGTGCCGCCCGCATGATCCCGACGCTCCTTCCGTTCTGATGCCGTTGCCATCCGACTTCCTGCGACAGTAGGGGCAGGGTGCCCCGGCGTTTCGAACGCCCCGGTCGGCTTACACCGTCGTCCTCCGACGCCCGGTTACCCCTCGAACAGGTTCGGGTATCGGCGGGGCTGCGAGCGGAGGTACTGCTTCGGGGCCTTCACGATCGCCCCGAGGTACGCCGCCGCGTGCCACGGCCACCGCGGGTCGTACAGGACGGTGCGGGCGATTGCGATCAGGTCCGCGTCGCCGGTCCCGACGATCATCACCGCCTGGTCGAAGTCGGTGATGAGCCCCACCGCGATGGTCGGCAACCCGGTCGCGGCCTTGACCCCCCGGGCGAGCGGCACCTGGTAGCCCGGCCCGACCGGGATCTTTTGCGCCGGCGTCAGACCCCCGCTCGACACGTGGATCGCGCCATAGCCGCGCTCACCGATCGCCTTGGCCAAGGCGATCGTCTGCCTGACGTCCCACCCGCCGTCGGCCCAGTCCGTGCCGGACACCCGCACGCTCACCGGCCGCTCCAGTGGGAACGCGGCCCGCACCGCGTCGAACACCTCGAGCGGGAACCGCATGCGGTTCTCCAGGCTCCCTCCGAAGTCGTCCTCGCGCCGGTTGCTGAGCGGCGAGAGGAACTGGTGCAAGAGGTAGCCGTGCGCGGCGTGGATCTGAACGGCGTCCAGCCCGAGCTGCCCCGCCCGCCGGGCCGCGTTCGCGAAGGCGTCCCGGACAGCCGCCATCCCGGCATGGTCCAGCGCCTCCGGCGGGTGGTCGCCGTCCGCGAACGGCAGGGGCGCCGGGGCGACCGTCTGCCAGCCGCGGGGCTCGCCCGGCCGGATCTGCTTGCCGCCCTCCCACGGGACGCGGGTCGAGGCCTTCCTCCCGGCGTGGGCGAGCTGGATCCCGACCGGCATGTCGGAGTACCGCCGGACGACCCCGAGCACCCGCCCGAGCGCCGCCTCGGTCTCGTCGGACCACAGGCCCAGGTCGTCCGGGCTGAAGCGGCCCTCGGGCGTCACCGCGGTCGCCTCGAGGAACAGGATGGCGGCCCCGGAGAGCGCCAACTGGCCGAGGTGGATGACGTGCCAGTCGGTCGCCCGGCCATCCTCGGCCAAGTACTGGCACATCGGCGCGATCACGATCCGGTTCCGGAGCTCGAGCGACCCGACGCGGAGCGTGGTGAACAGCGCGCTCACGGCCTCACCGTCCCTTCGCGAGGTCGAGGAAGACGACGTGGGACGGGTTCCCGACGGGGGCGTAGTGGCCGGTGAAGGCGAGCCCGCCGGTCTTGTTGTCGACCCGGAAGACCGTGACGTTGTCCGCCCGCTAGTTGCATCAGTAGAGGAACCGACCGGCCGGGTCGAATGTGAAGCTCCGAGGGTAGTTCCCCCGCGTCCACTCCTCGCCGATGTACGAGAGCGTGCCGTCCGTCCCGACGGCAAAGACGGCGATGGTGTCGTGCAGCCGGTTCCCGGCGTACACGAACTTGCCGACGGCCGAGACCAGGATCTCGGAGCAGAAGTTACTGCCGGCGAACTTCGGTGGGAGGGTGGAGATCGTCTGCCGGGCGCTCAGCCGCCCCTACTCGGCGTCATAGTCGAAGAGCACGACGGTCGAGCCCTCCTCCTGGATCGAGTAGAGCCACCGGCCGTTCGAATGGAAGTGGAAGTGCCGCGGCCCGTCGCCGGGCGGTAGCGACACGGCGGGGCGTTCGTCGCCTTGGTCGGGCCGACGTTCCCCTCGTCCGCCTTCACGTCCGTGGCGTCGCCCAGCCGCCCGTCCTCCAGAACCGGCAGTACCGCGACGGAGCCGCCGAAGTAGTTCGCCACCATCACGAACCTCCCCGACGGGTGGAGGCTCACGTAGGTCGGGCCGGCGCCACCCGAGCGGACGGGGTTTAGCGGCTTCAGCGTCCCGTCGCCCCGGTCGATCGCGAAGGCGGTGACCGTGCCCTCCTTCCCGTCCCCCGGCGGTCGGTCTCGTTGGCGGAGTACAGGCGGGTGCCGGCGGCGTTTAGTGCGAGGCAGCTCGGGCTCGTGCCCACCTCGTGGACTCCCGCAGCCGTCAAAGCCCCGGTGGCGCGGTCCACCCGGAAGAGGTGGATGCCACGACCGTTCCCGGGCGGGAGATCGACCTGTGTCGGCGCACGTCCTTCAGCGGTGAGCTGAAGGTGCCGACGTAGGCGAGGAGCGACGAATCGGCCTCCCTCGGCTGCGCCCGGAGCAAGCCACTCATCACGGGTGTTGCTCCTGCGATCGCGGAGGTCATCAGGAACGACCGTCGGGACGTGCCGGATGGATGCATGGTTTGGCGGCCTATCCTGTCGGGAGCGCGGGTCCGGGCATCTTAACCCCCGCGTCCGACGCGGGACAGGCGGGCGAAGCTCCATACGGTAATCACGACTTCGTCGCTGCGAATCCACAGCTGCCGTGGCATGATCTAACCGGGAGTTCTGTCAACTACACTCGGGAACGAAATGGTCATCTTGAACGCGGTGGTTGGGGGGCCTGACACCGCCGGTTGGCGGTTCGAGGGCACCTACGCACTACTGCCGGGCACCCTTTTCGCCCCGGCCGCGCCGGCCCGGGTGCGGGACCCGCGGGCGGCGGTTCTGAACCACCAACTCGCGGCCGAGCTCGGCCTCGGTTTGGGCGCGCTGTCGCCCGAAGCCGCCGCAGCTCTGTTCGCCGGTCAGGATCTACCGCCCGGCTCACGGCCGATCGCCCAGGCTTACGCCGGGCACCAGTTCGGCCACTTCACCATGCTCGGGGACGGCCGGGCGATCCTGCTCGGCGAGCATCGGACGCCGGACGGCCGGCTCGTAGACGTCCAGTTCAAGGGGTCGGGGCGGACCCGGTTCTCCCGCGGCGGGGACGGACTCGCGGCGCTCGGGCCGATGCTCCGGGAGTACGTCGTCAGCGAGGCGATGGCCGCCCTCGGCATCCCCACCACCCGCAGCCTCGCGGTCGTCACCACCGGCGAGCCGGTCTACCGGGACAGCGTCAAGCAGGGCGCGGTCCTGACCCGCGTGGCCGGGAGCCACCTGCGGGTCGGCACCTTCGAGTACGCGGCCGCGCTGCAAGACGAGACCGTGCTCCGGGCGCTCGCCGACTACGCGATCGAACGGCACTACCCGGCGCTGTCCGACTCCCCGACAAAGTACGTCGAGTTCTTCCGCGCGGTCGCAGACCGCCAGGCGTCCCTCGTCGCCCGGTGGCAACTGGTCGGCTTCATCCACGGGGTGATGAACACCGACAACATGGCCGTCTCCGGGGAGACGATCGACTACGGCCCCTGCGCGTTCATTAACGCCTACGACCCGAAGACGGTGTTCAGCTCGATCGACCGGGGCGGCCGGTACGCCTACGGCAACCAGCCGGCCATCGCCCAGTGGAACTTGGCCCGGTTCGCCGAGGCCCTGCTCCCGCTCATCGACCCCGACCAGGAGAAGGCGGTCGCGGCCGCCACGGGGGTGCTCGAAGAGTTCCCCGCCGTGTTCGAGCGGTACCGGCTCGCCGGGATGCGTAAGAAGCTGGGGCTCCAGACGGAGGAGGCCGGGGACCGGGACCTTGTTCAGTCGTTGCTCGACTGGATGCAGAAGTCCCGGGCCGACTTCACCAACACCTTCCGGGACCTGTCGGCGGACGACCCGCCGGCCGGCGACCGCTACCAGGACCCGGACTTTCGGGCCTGGTACGCCCGCTGGCAGGAGCGGCGCGGGCGGGAGGGCACACCGAAGGCCGCGACCATCGACATCATGCGGGCCGCGAACCCGGCGGTCATTCCCCGGAACCACCGCGTCGAGGAGGCGCTCGCCGCGGCCGAGGAGCGCGACGACCTCGCGCCGCTGCACGAGATTCTGGCGGTCCTTGCGTCCCCGTACGGGCCGACCGGCGACTGGGAGAAGTACCGGTACCCGCCGGCCGACGAGTGCGGCTACCGCACTTTCTGCGGGACGTAGGCGGGGAACAGCGAGAGATAGCGATGGGTGAGAAACACGACCGGACCGGAAGGCGGGTCCGACCGAATACCACGCCGCGGGGCAAGCGGTACCTCTGCGCCCGGTGCCGCACGCGGAGCCCGCGGCCGGTTTTCGGCCCGGCGCCGTGGTACTGCCCGAAGTGTTCCCCGGCTGCAGACGCCACGCCGGGGTAACCCGCCGGTCCCGGCTCCTCATCTACCTCACGCGTCGCGGAGCTCGACCCAGGCCGGGGCGTGGTCGCTCGTCTTCTCCCACCCGCGGACCTCCCGGTCCACGCCGGCAGAAGCGAGCCGGTGGACCGACGCGGCGAGAACTTGCTGCCGACTTCGGTGTCTTCAACACAGAAGCACTCCCACGGCCACTCCGCAAGTGGCTTACTCCTGCGCTTCCGCTCGTTGCGGACACCCTTCGTTACCCGTTCACGATCGCGCCCGGCGTCTGCTCCCACGTCGCACCAGCCTGACCACGCCTGCCGCCGCCGCGACGTGCACGGACACCCAGAAGAAGTCGATCGCGTAGTGCTTGTACAACACGGCCAAGCGAGCGCAGGCGGCCCTATCGAAGGAAAGGCGACCAGGGAGAGCGTTGACTTCCGTCCTGATGGCTATCTTCTCGGCTCATACCGCATCGCCACCGCCCCCGAGCCGAACTCCAGCCGGCTCACGAACTTCAAGTCGATACGCTTCGAGAGCCCCGCGAACAACGTCGGCCCGTGGCCCGCGAGCCTGGGATGCACGACGAACTCGTACTCGTCGATCAAGCCCAGCTCCGCCAACGCCTGCGGGACCTTCACGCCCCCCACGAACAGCCCCTGGCCCGACTCCCGCTTGAGCCGCTGAACGGCATCCCCCAGATCCCCGCGCACGAGATCCGCGTTCCAATCCACCCGATCCAGGGTGCTCGACACGACGTACTTCTTGGCCGCGTCGATCGTCCGGGCGAAGGGTTCCATCCAATCCGGCCTCGCTCCCGTCCCCGCCGGCGGCCGAAACGCTGCCTCCATCATCTCGTAAGTCACCCGGCCGAAGAGGAGGGCATCCGCCCGGGCGAGGTTCTCGACCGCGTGACGATGCAACTCTTCGTCCGCGGGAATCGCCCTATGATCGCAGCACCCGTCCAAAGTGACGTTGATGGAATACCGAAGGGGTCGCATTCCGTGCTCCTGAAGCGGGCTACGGACGAGCTCAACAGCCGGGTTCGGCTTCGATCGCCGCTCACTCCCGGCCCGTCGCCTCAACTCGGAGGGCCGTCAGTCGCGGGACCGGTCGGCCGCGCTACCCGGGGCGCCCGTGCCGCCGCTCGTCAAGCACTCGGCCTCGAGCGGCTCTTCCCGGATCGCCCCGTCGCGGACGCACACCCGATAGCCCCTGGCACCGGGCCGAGACGCGACGACCCGATGCACCCCGCCGTCCACGACGTGGACGGCGGCCCCGTCGTCCAGGGCGACGCCCGGCGGCACGGCCCCGTTCAGGAGGAACTGGTGGTAGGCCGGCCGGCGCTCGCGGTCACCGTCGTAGTGCGGGCAACAGCTCCCCGGCAGGAACGCGAGACATTCCAGGACGGCGAGCCGGCCCGCGTGCGAGTCGGTCACGCCGTGGTCAAACCAGCAGATCGCTCCCGCGCTCACCCCAGCCAGGACGGCCCCCGCCTCCCAGGCTTCCCGCAGCAGCCCCGGCAGGTCCCAATCCCGCCACACCGCCAGCATGCTCCTGGTGTTACCGCCGCCGACGTAAATGACATCCTGCCGGAGGAGGTAATCCCTCAGCGCCGGAGTCCGCTGGAAGAACGGGTGGTGGGAGGGGCGACACTCGTGGCGGGAGAAGGCGGTGTAGAACTTGGCCAGGAACGAGTCGGAGTCACCGCTGGCCGTGGCGAGGAACGAGACCGTCGGCCGAGGGGTTCGCGCCTGGCGGAGGACGTAGAGGTCCAGGGCCGGATTGTCGGGCTCCATCAGGAACCCGCCGCCGCCCAGGGCAACGACCTGTCGCTCTCGCCCGGCCATGGCCCCAGCACCTCCGCGACCCGTCCTCCGGGCATTTAGCCGAACTCTTGGATAGTTTTACCGACCGATCATCCCCGAACAGTGCGGGTTTGCAATCTATCGCGGCGGGGCACTCCGCCCTCCGGCGTTGCAAACGTCGGGGGTGGCGCTCGCCGGTACCGAGGGATCAGAACCAGGTGGTAGACGTCGGCGACGAGCGCCGAGGCCAGCATCCGTGACATGGTCACGATGACCGCGAGCGCGACGGTCGGGTAGTAGCTGCGGGTGACAACGAACCAGAACATGCTCACCGCCCCCTAAGAACCGAGCGACAGCACGAACCACCGCGGCGTCATCGACGTCCCTGTTCGTACTCCTCGACCCGGTCGTGATAGGATGGGTGCCCGACCGGAAGACGCGAGTCACTCCCGAGCCGGATATCGGTCCCGGCGAGAAAGGAACGGCATCGGCATGGACGAACGCCTCGTCTCCGAGCAATTTCCCCGCGCGTCGAGCTACAACCCCGAGTGGGTCCTCGCCGGCGTCAGCGGCGGGGCCAACGCCCTCCGGCTGACCGAGTGGCTGGCCGGGGCACTCGACCTGCGACCCGGGATGAGGGTGCTCGACCTCGGCTCCGGCCGGGCGTCGTCGTCGATCTTCCTGCGTCGCGAGTTCGGTGTGCAGGTGTGGGCCACGGACCTGTGGTTCGACCCCTCCGAGAACCTCCAGCGGGTCCGCGACGCGGGCGTCGGTGACGGCG
>Ga0247829_10001015_pt1 | contig 12128 bp, 11 predicted proteins | sample 12C_Control_Day4_FD_207765 | JGI IMG/M metagenome (GOLD analysis project Ga0247829, IMG submission 207765) | Soil microbial communities from agricultural site in Penn Yan, New York, United States - 12C_Control_Day4 | ecosystem: Environmental > Terrestrial > Soil > Agricultural land | place... | reverse complement strand
GATGCCAGAAGTACGCGCCGCGGACGGGGTCGAACGTCCAGTTCGACTGCTCCGAGTCGACGAAGATGATGCGCGCGTCCTCGTAGCGGTGGACCGTGTCCGACCACACGTACCAGTCCGACCGCGGGTTGTCCGGCCCCTGTCGCGACTCCTGGAACCAGGGGTGCTCGCTCGAGGTGTGGTTCATGACGAAGTCGCTGATCACCCGCATCCCCCGCTCGTGCGCGGCCTCGACGAAGGATGCGAACTCGTCGACGGTGCCGAACTCCGGGCTCACCGTGAGGAAGTCGGCGACGTCGTAGCCCCCGTCGCGGAGCGGCGAGGGGTAGAAGGGCAGGAGCCAGATGCAGTCGATCCCGAGCCACTGGAGATAGTCGAGCTTCTGGCGCAGGCCGCGGAAGTCGCCCGAGCCGTCGTCGGACGAGTCGAAGAACGCCCGCGTGTGCAGCTCGTAGAAGACTGCCGTCTTGAACCAGTCCGGCTGCGACTCGAACCAGTGCTCGGCCCCGGTCATGCCTTGCCTCGCGAAGCGGGCCGCAGGAGCGGATTCCCGGCACTCGATCCTCGCCTGCGGCGCGGCAGATCTCTGAAGGCGCCCGCTATCGCGGCCGCTTCTCGATTGAGGGTCGCCGCCGCAGCTGCCTCGAGGCTCGTCACGGCTGCCTCACCTCGAGCACGTGCGCCTTCCCCGGGCCGAGCCTCACGTAGTTGCGCTCGCCCCACGTGTACGTCTCGCCGGTGAGGCCGTCGACGACCTCGAAGCCGTCGCGCAGGCCGAGAGCGGGTGGGATGACGCAGACCCCGTCGTGGATCGCGTACGGATCGAGGTTGACGACGACGAGCACGAGGTCGTCGCCGAGCGACCGCGCGTAGCCGAGGAGGTGCTCCGACTCGGTCTCGAGCCACGTGAGCCGCTCGAGCCCCGCACCGGTCAACGCCGGGTGCGCCCGCCGGATCTCGTTCAGCCGGCGGATCAACGGGAGCAGCGGCCCTTCGAGCCGCCGCTCGCGCACCTCGTACTTCTCCGAGCCGAGGTACTCCTCGCTCCCGGGCTGCACGGGCACGTTCTCGCACGCCTCGTACCCCGAGTAGAGCCCGTAGCTCGGCGAGAGCGTCGCGGCGAGCACGAGCCGACACTCGAAGGCGGGGCGCCCGCCTTGCTGCAGCGTGGCGTGGAGGATGTCGGGTGTGTTCGGCCAGAGGTTCGGTCGGAGGAACGCCGACCAGTCACGGAACTGCTCGATGAGCTCGACCAGCTCGGGCTTGGTGTTCTTCCAGGTGAAGTACGTGTACGACTGCGAGAAGCCGGCCTTCGCGAGGAGCGTCATCATCGCGGGGCGGGTGAACGCCTCGGAGAGGAACACGACCTCCGGGTGCTTCCTTCGAACTTCCTCGATCAGCCACGCCCAGAACGGCACGGGCTTCGTGTGCGGATTATCGACGCGGAACGCGGTCACCCCGGCGTCGCACCAGCGCAGGACGACGTCGCGGATCGCCTTCCAGAGCCCCTTCCGGTCGGGTGTGTCCCAGTCGAAGTTGTGGATGTCCTGGTAGCGCTTCGGCGGGTTCTCGGCGTACTTCAGGGAGCCGTCGGGTCGGCGCTGGAACCACTCTGGATGCTCCCGGAGCCAGGGGTGGTCGGGCGACGCCTGGAGGGCGAGGTCGATCGCGAGCTCCATCCCGCTCTCGCGGAGAGCGGCGACGAGCGCCGCGAGGTCGGCCTCGGTGCCGAGGTCGGCATGGATGGCGTCGTGCCCGCCGTCCTCGCCGCCGATCGCCCAGGGGCTCCCGACGTCGCCCGGCGCCGCCCGCTCGATGTTGTTCCGCCCCTTGCGGTTCGTCTTCCCGATCGGGTGGATCGGCGGAAGGTAGAGCACGTCGACTCCGAGCTCGGCGAGCCCGGGGACGACCTCGACGACGCCCGCCAGGCCGCCCCACGACCGGGGGAAGAGCTCGTACCAGACGCTCGCCCGGGCCCGTTCGCGCTCGACGTCGATCTCGAGCGGCGACTCGCTGCGCGCGACGCCGTGGCGGTCGATCCCTCCGAGCTCCGGGGCGGCCGCCCGCCATTCCTCCACCGTCCCGTCGCCGAAGAGCGCCACGCCCTCTGCGAGCTCGCCGGCGAGATCGGCCTGGCCGGCGGCGACCTTGCGGTCGTGCTCGTCGAGCCAGCCGGCGTGGCGGTCGACCCACGCCTCGATCTCGAACCGGTGGCGCCCGGTCGCGTCCACGGTGAACGCGCCGCGATAGCGGTCGTTGCCGAGCGCGACGAGCGGCTCCTCGCGCCAGCGCCCGCGTGGACGGCGGTGGCGGACGACGGCCCGGAGCGGCTCGTGCCCGTCGCGCACGATCGTCGCGGTCACCTCGACCGTGTCACCGACGCATGCTTTCGCGGGCCAGCGCCCGCAATCGACGCTCGGTGTCACGTCGGCGATCGTGATTCGCTCGGCAGCCACCCACGCGACACGGTAAACAGTCCGCGGTGCTGTCGGGGCGGTCAGTCGGCGTTCAGCTTCACCCCACGTCGCTGCCGGGCGGCCGGCTGGGGCCGGAGGCGTTCGCCTTCGTCGACTGGCTGGCGGCCGCAGGGGCGCGCTGGTGGCAGGTCCTGCCCCTCAACCCGCCCGACGAGTTCGGCTCGCCGTATGCCTCCGCGTCGGCGTTCGCATCGTGGAGCGGGCTGGTCGCCGATCCGGAGTCGCGGGTCGAACCGAGCGAGCTGCGGGCGTTCAGGGCGCGGCAGGGACGGTGGTGCGACGACTGGGCGTCCTACGCCGGCGACGACGCCGTCGAGGAGCAGGTTCGGTTCGAGCGCGAATGGCTCGCGCTTCGCGGCTACGCGGCCGGGAGGGGCGTGCGCGTCATCGGCGACGTGCCGATCTACGTCGCGGTCGACGGCTGCGACCATCGGGCGCACCCGCAGCTCTTCCTCCCCCTCGAGGAGCTCGTCGCAGGCGCCCCGCCGGACGACCTCAACGACCTCGGCCAGCTGTGGGGCAACCCGCTCTACGACTGGCAGGCGATGGCCGCCGACGACTACCGCTGGTGGGTCGAGCGGATGCGCCGCGTGCTCGACCTCGTCGACGTCTTCCGCATCGACCACTTCCGCGGGTTCGCCGGGTACTGGACGGTCCCCGCGGGCGCGGAGACCGCGCGTGAGGGCTGGTGGTCGCCCGGCCCGGGCAGGTCGCTCTTTCGAGCCGCCGAGGAGGTGCTCGGGCCGCTGCCGGTGATCGCCGAGGACCTCGGCGTCATCACGGAGGACGTCCACGAGCTGCGCGACGCGCTCGGGTTTCCGGGCATGGTCGTGCTGCTCTGGTCGCTCTCGGGGCCGGCCGACAACCCGCACCGCCTCGAGAACCACCGCGTCAACCAGGCCGTCTACACGTCGACCCACGACACGGACACGCTGGTCGGCTTCACGGGCGACGAGGACGCCTGGCCCCTCGTCGAGCGGGCCCTCTCGTCGCGGTGCGCGCTCGCAATCGTTCCCGTGCAGGACGTGCTCGGGCTCGGGAGCGAGGCCCGTATGAACCGTCCCGGCGAGGTCGGGGGGGCGAACTGGCAGTGGCGCCTCGAGCCGGGCCAGCTCACCCACGGCCACGCCGCGCGGCTTCGGGCGGCGTCGGACGCAAGCGGGCGCGCCTGAGCGCCGCGGCCGCTACGGCCCGAACCAGGCCGAGGCAGTTGCGGCCGCGAAGCGGACGCATTCGGGGATGTGCCCCGCCGAAGGCGGCGGGCAAGCCGCAGGATTCGGCTCCTGCCGAATCCTGCTTGGCGAGCTAGAACAGGATCTGGAGCGCCGTGTCCGCCGGGCAGCCGCGCTCGAGGAGCGAGACGGCCAGGTGGAGGTCGACGTCGCGGTCGAGCGCGAGAACGAGCGCGGCCTCGCCGTCGTAGCCGGCCTCGAGCAGCCGCTCGACCCGCCAGGACGTCACGCTGTCGCGCTCGCGCTCGGAGCGGGTGGGTGCGATCAGGGTCTGTGTTGTCATCACACAGGAGAGAACGCGCGACATGTGTGGAGACCCTCAAGCACGATTGCCTGCGTGTGACGTGCGTGTTGCGGTGACGTTGCGGACGGGGCCGGCGGCGGCCGTCAGTCGGGCGCGGGCTCGAAGCGCAGCTTCGCGGCGACCTTGTTCTGGCCGCCGGACCGGTAGACGACGTCCACCGAGTCGTCCTTCCCGTACGACCCCGCGATGCCCAGCACCATGGACGTCCAGCGGCCGACGCCGACCTTCTCCTTCGCAAGCGGCCGGTCGAAGACGAGCATCCCGTCGCGCACGGTGAAGTCGGCGCCCTCGTGCTGCTCGACGCCGTTGAGGTAGACCTCGAAGGGCCGCTCGACGTCGGCCGGGAGCCGTACGGAGGTTGCTCGGCGCGGGGTATCGACCACGTTCATAGAATGCCCGCACCGTGCGCTTCGGGAGGCACATCGCCGCCATCGCCAGCGCGTCCGTCGCGCTGCTCGCCGACGCTTCGGGGGCACTCGCGGGCAACGGCGGCTTCGCGCCGGTCCCACCGGAGTCGCCGAACGCGGAGGGCATCAGCCAGAGCTGGTGGTTCGTCACCGCCTTCGTCGTCGCGATCTTCCTGCTCGTCGAGGTCCTGCTCGTCGTGTTCGTCGTCCGGTACCGGCGGCGAAACCGGCCGCGGGACGCGGACGGCGCTCAGATCCACGGCGCCAACCGGCTCGAGCTCGCATGGACGATCGCGCCCGTCGTGATCCTCTTCGCGATCGCCGCGTTCGTCTTCGCGAAGCTGCCCGGGATCCAGGACGTCCCCGCCGCCACGGGCGGCGAGGAGAACCTCGTCGTCGAGGTGACCGGGACGCAGTTCACGTGGGAGTTCCGCTACCCGAACGGCGTCGTCGCGATCGACCGGCTGCGGGCGCCCGAGGGGCGAACCGTCGAGCTGCACGTGACCGCGCCCGATTGGGACGTCGTGCACTCGTGGTGGATCCCGGCGCTCGGCGGCAAGATCGACGCGATCCCCGGCAAGGTCAACACGACGTGGTTCGCGGCGAAGCGCGTCGGCGTGTTCCCCGGGCAGTGCGCCGAGCTCTGCGGCATCTACCACGCGAAGATGCTCGCGAGCGTCGAGGTGCTCCCCGCGGAGGAGTTCGACGCGTGGCTCGCCGAGCGCGAGGAGCAGCAGGCGTCCGGGACGTCGCCTCTCGGCGAGGAGCTGTGGGAGGGGGCGTGCGCGAAGTGCCACGGCCTCGACGGCGAGGGCGAGTACGGGCCTCGGATCGCCGGCACCGAGCTGATCGAGGATGCCGAGGCGATCGAGGGCCTCCTGCGCGAGGGCCGGGGCGCGATGCCGCCGGTCGGCCGCGACTGGAACGACACCGAGATGGATGCGTTGACCGACTACCTGGAGCAGAGCGTTGGCGGTTGACGCCCAGCGGAACATCCCGGCCTGGCACCGCGGCAAGGTCGCGGGCTGGCTCGTCACGGTCGACCACAAGCGAATCGGGATCCTCTACATCGCGACCGCGGGGTTCTTCTTCGCGCTCTCCGGCTTTCTCGCGCTCCTGATCCGCACGCAGCTCGCGAACGCCGACGGCGGCGTGATCACCGGCAACGCGTACAACGAGGTCGTCACGATGCACGGGACGGGGATGGTCTTCTTCGTCGTCGTCCCGATCCTCGCGGGCCTCGCCAACTTCCTCGTCCCACTGATGATCGGCGCGCCGGACATGGCCTTCCCGCGCCTCAACGCGCTCTCGTACTGGCTCTACCTCTTCGCAGGGCTCGTGTTCTGCTTCTCGTTCTTCGCCGCGGGCGGCGCTGCGAACACGGGCTGGACCGCCTACCCGCCGCTCTCGGTGATCGCACCGGGGAACGGGCAGGACCTGTGGATCCTCTCGCTCCACATCGCGTCGATCTCGTCGCTCCTAGGGGCGATCAACTTCATCGTCACGATCCACAACATGCGCACCCGCGGGATGTCGTGGATGCGGATCCCGCTCTTCGTCTGGTCGATCGAGATCTACGCGTGGCTCCTGCTCTTCGTGCTGCCCGTGCTCTCGGCCGGGCTGACGCTGCTCCTCCTCGAGCGGCAGTTCCCGGACACCTTCGACTTCTTCGTGCCCACCGGGGAAGGCGAGGGAGGCTCGCCCATCCTGTACCAGCACGTCTTCTGGTTCTTCGGGCACCCCGAGGTCTACATCATGATCCTGCCCGCGATGGGGATCGTGTCCGAGATCCTCCCCGTCTTCGCGCGGAAGCCGATCTTCGGCTACAAGGCGATCGCGTTCTCGACCGTCGCGATCGGGTTCTTCTCGATGCTCGTGTGGGCGCACCACATGTTCACGGTGGGCATGCCGACGTACCTGAACATCTGGTTCATGCTCGCGTCGATGGTGATCGCCGTGCCGACGGGGATCAAGATCTTCAACTGGCTCGCGACGCTCTGGCGCGGGAACATCACGCTCGAGACGCCGATGCTGTACGCGCTCGGCTTCCTCAGCGTCTTCACGATCGGCGGGCTGTCCGGCATCTACCTCGCCGCGTTCCCGATCGACTGGCAGGTGCACGACACGTACTTCGTCGTCGCGCACTTCCACTACGTGCTGTTCGGTGGATCGGTGCTTGCCATCCTCGGCGGGCTCTTCTACTGGTGGCCGAAGATCTTCGGGCGGTTCCTCTCCGACCGGCTCGGCAAGTGGTCGTTCGCCTTCATCTTCGTCGGCTTCAACCTGACGTTCTTCCCGCAGCACCTGCTCGGGCTGATCGGGATGCCGCGGCGGGTCTACACGTACCGCGACGACGGGCTCTGGGAGGCGTACAACCTCGCCTCGACGATCGGCTCGTACGTGATGGGGATCGGGATGCTGATCCTCCTCGTCGCGATCGTGAAGAGCATCCACGGCCGCCGCGCGGGGAACGACCCGTGGCAGGCCGACACACTCGAGTGGTACACCACCTCGCCCCCGCCGCCGCACAACTTCGACGAGGTGCCGTACGTCACGAGCGCGCGGCCGCTGTACGACCTGCGCCGCAGGTTGCGCGACGCGGAGTCCGGAGCATGAGGAGCGACGGAGCGCCTGGGCCGCTCCTCCGGCTCGCCGTCGTCATGGCGGCGGTCGCGACCGGCGCCGTCGTCGCGGGCGCCGCGCTCGAGCTCGGCCGCGCGCACTGGGGCGCCGCGCTCGTCGCGCTTCCCCTTCTCGTCTGCGCCCTCGTCGCCGCGATCCTCGCGTACCCGCGGCTCGTGCGGCCTGCGGCGGCAGCGCTCGTGCTGATGCTCGCGGCGATCGCGACCGGCGGGCTCGTCGCCTGGACGGACGACGCAACGTGGTCGATCGTCGTCCACGTCGCCGCCGCCGGTGCGTCCCTGGCCGCGTCACTCGTGACGCTCGCCGTCTCGTTCCGTGGCGAGCCGCTCCCTCTCGGGCCGTGGCGCGACTACGTGACGCTGACGAAGCCCCGGATCATGTCCCTGCTGCTCCTGACCGGAGCCGCCGGAATGTTCGTCGGTGCGGGCGGCTGGCCCGGCGGCGTCGAGCTCGCGACGATGCTCCTCGGCCTGGCGCTCGCGTGCGGAGGGGCGAGCGCGCTCAACCATATGATGGACCGCGACATCGACCGGCTCATGGGCGAGCGGACCGCCGCCCGGCCCGTGGCGTCGGGCCGCGTCCCGGCGCCGCGCGCGCTCGAGTTCGGCCTCGTCCTCTCGGCACTGTCGTTCGCGCTCCTCGCGACGACCGTCAACGTCCTGACGGCGATCCTCGCGCTCGTCGGGAACCTGTTCTACGTCGTGGTCTACACGGGCTACCTGAAGCGCTCGACCGACCAGAACATCGTGATCGGCGGCGCAGCGGGCGCGGTCCCGCCACTCGTCGGCTACGCCGCGGCGACGGGCAGCCTCGCCCTTCCCGCGCTCTGCCTCTTCCTCGTCGTCTTCCTGTGGACGCCCCCGCACTTCTGGGCGCTCGCCCTGATGATCAAGGAGCATTACCTGGCGGCGAACGTCCCGATGCTGCCGGGGACGCGCGGGGACCGCGAGACGACGCGTCAGATCCTCCTCTACTCGCTCGGCCTCGTCGCGTTCACGCTGCTCGTCGGCATCTGGCTCGGGCCGTTCTACACCGTCGCCGCGGCGCTGCTCGGCGCGTACTTCATCCTCCTCGCGTGGCGGCTTCGGCGTGACGGGACGCGCCGCGACGCGGTCGTCCTCTTCCACTACTCCCTCGCCTACCTCGCGCTGCTGTTCGTCGCGGCAGCCGTCGACCCGGTGGTGATGTAAGTGACCACGCCCGAGCTCGAGCGGAAGAACAACATCCTGGGCCTCGCGCTCTTCGCGCTGTTCGTCGTGCTGTTCGTCGGCGCCTGTGCGATCGCGCTGATCTACCTCCAGGTCGACTAAGAGGCTTGATGCGAGACCCGAGCACGTACGGAAGGTGGCTTGCACCGGCGCATCGCGGCCGTCTCGATCGACATCCAGGCAGTCAAGCCTGCACGCCGTTCGAGCCGACCACACTGCGTGGCGCAGGCCAATCCCCGCACGCACTCCGATCTCGCATCAAGCCTCTAGTCCCGTGACGAGCGTGAGCCCGGACCTCGAGCTCGCGCTTCGGCTGGCGGACACCGCGGACGCGACCTCGCTCGGCCGCTTCCGCGCGCGCGACCTGCTCGTCGAGACGAAGCCCGACCGGACGCCGGTGACGGAGGCCGATCGGGACGTCGAGAAACAGCTCCGAGCGATGCTCGCGCACGAGCGTCGCCGCGACGCGGTCCTCGGCGAGGAGGAGGGGACGGTGGGCTCTGGCCCGCGCCGCTGGATCATCGACCCGATCGACGGGACGCGGAACTACTCGCGGGGGGTGCCGGTGTGGGCGACCCTGATCGCGCTCGAGGTGGACGGCCGAGTCGAGCTGGGCGTCGTCTCGGCACCGGCCCTGCACCGCCGCTGGTGGGCCGAGCGCGGGGGCGGCGCGCATGCGGGCGGCGACCGCGTCCACGTGTCGGCCGTGAGGAGGCCGGAGGACGCGGTGCTCAGCTTCGCCCTCGAGCAGTCGCTGCCGAGCCTTGCAGCCCGCGCCTGGCATGCACGCGGCTACGGCGACTTCTGGAGCCACATGCTGGTCGCCGAGGGCGCCGTCGACGGCGCGATCGACGCGATCGGCGTCTCGGTCTGGGACCTCGCGGCGGTGCAGGTGATCGTCGAGGAGGCCGGCGGCACCTTCACGGACTTCGCGGGCGAGCAGCGGATCGACGGCGGCAGCGCGATCTCGTCGAACGGTCACCTGCACCAGGCCCTGCTCGACGCCGTCGGCGATCTGAAGGCCTAGGCGACCGCCGCTCGAGCCGCGGCCTCGTAGACCGGGTCGCGGGTGAGCGTGTCGAGCTCGGCGGAAAGAAGGTCGCTGCCCGACGGCGCCTTGCCCACCGGCGGGTCGACCGGATCTCCGTCGACGCGGACCGCCGACACGATGTCCGCCGATCTCCGCGTGAGCGCGACCTCGTGGCGAAGGCGCGAGCGGAGCCAGCCGACGAGCAGTGACGCGTCCGCTCGAGGCCCCTCGACCGTCAGCCGCTCGACCGATCGGATGCCCGGCCAGCGGGCCGCGAGCGACGCCCGCCATGGGAGCGTGCGGCGCCAGGCGATGTCCGAGACCGCCGTCCGCGGGAAGAGGTGCGCGAGATCGGCGTACGCGGCGGGAACACCCGACCACTCCGAGGAGTCGACGACCAGGCGGTCGCAGACCTCGACGATCTCCGCGAGCGCCGGCGAGTCCCACGCCGGCCGGCCGCGCCAGCGGCAGAACGCGGGCAGGTCCGAGATGAGCAAGGGCAGCACGACCGACGCGGGGTGGCTCGCGGCCTCGCCGCAAAGACGCAGCTCGATCACCTCGGACAGCACCTCGCGCCCGCCCGGCAGCTCGAAGTCGCGAATCGTCGCGCGTGCCTCGACGCCGGTCCGGCTGCCGGGCAGCGGCACGAGGATGATCGTCCGCGACGGGTGTCGCTCCGCGAGACCCGCGAGGACGCGCTTCGCCGCACCGACCCACTCGGGCGGCGCCCAGACGAGGTGGGTCATCGTGCTCGTGCGGAGCTCCGGCACGCCGTCGGCCTCCTCGCGGCAACGCTTCCGCGCGAGCTTCCGCTCGATCTCTGCGACGACGCCCACGGTGCTCCTCAATGCCTCCGCCACGAGCGGCCGTCGCGATGCACGAGCTCGTCCGACCGCGATGGGCCCCAGCTGCCGGCGGGGTAGTTCGGGAACGTCGGGCGGTCGCGACCCCAGGCGCCGACGACGGCGTCGACGAGCTTCCACTGCTCCTCGACCTCGTCCTCGCGCGTGAACAGCGTCGCGTCGCCGAGCATCGCGTCGAGGATCAGCCGCTCGTACGCCTCCGGGACGCTCTCGCGGAACGCGCCGCCGTACAGGAAGTCCATGTGCACGGTCCGGATCTGCATCCCGGCCCCCGGGACCTTCGCGCCGATCGCAAGCGACACGCCCTCGTCTGGCTGCACGTGGATCAGGAGCACGTTCGGCCGTAGCCCCTCTCCGGCGATCGCCTCGAACGGCGGGTGTGGTGCGCGCTTGAACTGGATCGCGATCGTCGTCTCGCGCCGCGCGAGCCGCTTCCCCGCGCGAACGTAGAACGGCGTGTCCGCCCAGCGCCAGTTGTCCACGTAGAGCTTCGCCGCGACGTACGTCTCGGTCATCGAGCTCGGGTCGACGCCCGGCTCCTCGCGGTACGCCGGCACCTCCTCGCCCTCGACCCACCCGCGCCCGTACTGGCCGCGGACGACCGACTTCGGCCCGGGGGTGTGCATCGCCCGAAGCACCTTCACCTTCTCGTTTCGCACCGCGTCGGCGGTGAAGTCGATCGGCGGCTCCATCGCCGTCAAGGCAAGGAGCTGCAGGAGGTGGTTCTGGAAGATGTCGCGGATCGCGCCTGCGCGGTCGTAGTACCCGGCGCGCCCCTCGATGCCCATCGACTCGGCGACGGTGATCTGGACGTGGTCGACCATCTGGCGGTTCCAGATCGGCTCGAAGATCCCGTTCGCGAACCGCAGTGCCATCAGGTTCTGCACCGTCTCCTTGCCGAGGTAGTGGTCGATCCGGAACACCTCGTCCTCGCGGAACCAGCGCTGCACCATCGCGCTCAGCTCGCGGGCCGACGCGAGGTCGTGCCCGAAGGGCTTCTCGACGATCACCCGCGCCCAACCTTCGCGCTCGCGGCGCTCGCCGATCTCGCGGACGACCGTCGGGAACGCCTGCGGCGGGACGGCGAGGTAGTGGAGGCGGTTGCCCGCGGTACCGCGGGTGCGGTCGCAGTCCTCCAGGGCTTCGCCGACGCGGTCCTCGCCGGAGTCGTCGTCGAACTCCGTCGCGACGTATCGGACGCCCTCCGCAAGGGACTCGAACACGTCGGAGCGAAACGGATCACGCGCGTACTGCTTCACCGCAGCCCGCATTCCGGTGAGGAACTGGCGCGTCGGCTGCTCCGTGCGGGCGACGCCGACGACCGCGAACCGGTCGGGCAGAAGGCCGCGATACGCGAGGGCATAGAGCGCGGGGAACAGCTTGCGCTTGGTCAGGTCGCCCGAGGCGCCGAAGACCACGAGAGCGCAGGGGTCCGGCTTGCGCCGGAGCCCGAGGCCTTCCGCGAGGGGGTTCGCCATTCCCGCGCTACTTGGCCGTGACCGCTTCGAGCTTCGTGGTGATCCCGGCCAGGAGCTCGCTGAAGGAGTCGGCGAACTTCTCGACGCCCTCGCGCTCGAGGGTCTCGACGACGTCGTCGTAGTCGACGCCCGCGTTCTCGAACTCGACGAGGAAGGCCCGTGCGTCGTCGACGTCGGTCTGCAGCGTGTCGCGCACCTCGCCGTGGTCCTGGAATGCCCTGATGGTCTCGAGCGGCATCGTGTTCACCGTCTCCGGCCCGATCAGCTCCTCGACGTAGAGGACGTCGCGGTACGCCGGATTCTTGGTCGACGTCGACGCCCAGAGGCACCGCTGGTTCCTCGCGCCCTTCGCCTCGAGCGCCGCCCACCGGTCACCCGAGAACGTCTCCTTCCAGTGCGCGTACGCGAGCTGTGCGTTCGCGATCGCGAGCTTCCCCTGCAGGTCGGTGCGCCCGACCTCCTCGAGTCGCCGGTCGACACCGAGGC
>Ga0247829_10001012_pt1 | contig 12156 bp, 9 predicted proteins | sample 12C_Control_Day4_FD_207765 | JGI IMG/M metagenome (GOLD analysis project Ga0247829, IMG submission 207765) | Soil microbial communities from agricultural site in Penn Yan, New York, United States - 12C_Control_Day4 | ecosystem: Environmental > Terrestrial > Soil > Agricultural land | place: USA... | reverse complement strand
TGAATCAGAGGCGTCGAGCGCGCTGCCGCCGCCGGAGCTGCGCACGATCCTGGGCTATCCCGACTACGACACCCAGGCCAAGCGGTTCGCCGTGCCCGAGGGCCGGCGGGGCTGACGCGGTCAGCTACGAGCCGTTTGCCTCGAGGTGCTTCACGAGCCAGCGCGCCGTGCGCAGCAGGCGGCCGTCGTCGCCGCGGCCGGCGACGAGCTGCACGCCCATGGGCAGGCCGTCGGCCTCGAAGAGCGGCAGCGTGACGGCGGGCACGCCCAGGTAGGTCCAGAACCGGCAGAGCACGGCATTGCCGGTGGAGCCGAGCCCCTTCGGCGCCGGCCCGAGCGCGGCGGGCGTGAGGATCGTGCCGTGGTGCATCAGGACATCCTCGATGCCCGCCCAGAAGGTCTCGCGCGCGTTGAACGCGGCCACGTAGTCGACCGCGGACGTACGGCGGCCGTCCTCGATCTGTGCCGTCATCGCCTTGCTGATCATGTGCGGGGCGCGGTCGAGCAGGGGACCGAAATGGAAGGCGGCCTCCACGCGCTGCACGGTCTGCGCGGACGCGCCGCCACGCTCGGTGGTGTGGTCGAGCGAGATCTCCGCGACCTGCCCGCCCAGGCTCTCGACGAGCTCGCCGAAGGCCTCGTGCGTGGCCGGGTCGCAATCCCCCCAGGCGTGCGTCTTCACGAACGCGAACAGCGGCGCCAGCGGCCAGTCCTCGGTGGCGGCGGCGAAGAGGCGCGGGCGGCTCGTCGTCAGGCTCGCGGGATCGCCCTCGTCGTAGGCCTGCAGCGCGTCGGCGAGGAGGGCTACGTCCTCCACCGACCGGCCCATGACGCCGATCGTGTCGAGCGAGTGCGCGTGCGTCAGCACGCCGGTGCGGGGGATCATCCCGAACGTCGGCTTGAACCCATAGACGCCGCAGAAGGCGGACGGGCGGATGACGGAGCCCCCGGTCTGCGTGCCGAGCGCCGCCGGCACCATGCCGCAGGCGACAGCCGCAGCCGAGCCCGAGGAGGAGCCGCCGGGCGTGTGCTCGACGTTGTGGGGATTGCGCGTGCCCGCGGGATTGTGGGCTGCGAGCTCCGTCGTCACGGTCTTGCCGAGGACGACGGCGCCCGCGCGCCGCAGCGCCGTGACGCACGCGGCATCCTCGAGCGGACGCCGCCCCTTGAATACCGGGCAGCCGTGCTCGGTCGGCATGTCGGCGGTGTCGATGATGTCCTTGACGCCGACGGGAAGCCCGTTGAGCGGGCCCACGCCCTTGCCCGCCTTGCGCGCTGCATCGGCGGCCCGTGCCTGCGCCAGCGCATGCTCGCGATCGAGGAAGGTCCAGGCGCCGATCTGCGGCTCGAGCTCGTCGATCCGCGCCAGGCACGCGCCGACCAGCTCCTCCGAGCTGACATCGCCGGCGGCGATGCGCTGACCGGCCTCGGTAGCGGTGAGGGACGCAAGGTCGGCGGCGACCGCGCTAGCTCTTGGCGCCATCGTTGTTGCCTGTGCGCAGCGTCTGCACGAAGTCGATGATCAACAGCAGGAGCGTCACCGCCACGATGATGATCAGCGGCAAGGCCTTGATCCACCACAGCAGAATGCCGAGAAAGATGCTCACCGCGGCGATGCCGATGATGCCGGTCACGAGATTCGTCATGAGGCAGTCCTCTTCCTGGCGCGTCGCGCAGTGCCCTTCGTGGCGGCGGTGGCAGCAGTGGATGTGCGGCCGCGGCGACGTCCGCCGCTCTCGAGGGATTTGACCAGCCAGTTCGCCGTGCGCAGGAGCCGCGCATCGTTGCCGCGTCGACCGACGAGCTGCACCCCGAGCGGCATCCCGTGCTCCCCCTGCATCAGGGGCAGCGTCACGGCGGGGGTGCCGAGGTAGGTCCACGTGGTGCAGAGCGCCGGGTTGCCCGTGCTGTCGAGGCCGCGCGGCGCCTCGCCGGGCGTGGCTGGGGTGAGGATTGCGTCGTACTCTTCGAAGATCTGGTCGAGCGCCGCGTTGAGCGGGCCGGTAGCGGCCAGGGCCCGCGTATAATCGATGGCAGGGCACGCGCGGCCGCGCTCGATGAGCCGGCGCAGCACCGGGCTCAGCTTGTCTGCGCCCTTCTCGAAATCGCGATGCAGATTGTGAGCCATCTCGACCGCCATGACGATGCCGTGCAGCTCGATGGCGCGCTCGAAGCTCGGCCCGAGCTCTACGGTGTTTGCCGCCTCGCCGAGCACGCCGACCAGCTCCTCGAAGGCTGCCGCTGTCGCCGGCTCGACGTGCGTCCAGGCCGGCGAGCGAACGAAGGCGAAGCGCGGCGGCAATGGCGGCTCACTTGCCGCCACGGCGGCAAGCGGTGGGCGCGCGATCGGCCGCGTATCGGGGTCCTCATCGTCGAAGCCCGCGAGCGTCTCGGCCAGCAGCGCCGCGTCCGCGACCGTGCGCGCAAAGACGCCGACATGGTCGAGCGCGCGCGAGAGCAGCAGCGCACCGCTGCGCGGGATCAGCCCGTGCGTCGGCTTGAGGCCCACGACCCCGCAGAACGCGGCGGGTCGGATCACCGAGCCGTTGGTCTGCGAGCCGATGGCGCCGGGCACCATGTGCGCCGCCACGGCCGCGGCCGAGCCGCTCGAGGAGCCGCCCGGCGTGCGCTCGGGGTCGTGCGGATTGCGGGTCTTGCCCGGATGGAAATAAGCATACTCGGTGGTGACCGTCTTGCCCATGATCACGGCGCCGGCCGCGCGCAGCCGGGCCACTGCAGCCGCATCCCGCCGCGGCGTGCGGCCTGCCCACAGGGCCGAGCCGAATTCGGTCGGCATGTCGCCGGTGTCGAAGATGTCCTTGATGCCGATCGGCACCCCGTGCAGCGGGCCGAGCGCCCTGCCGTGCCGGCGATGGTCGTCGGCGGCTTCGGCCTGCCGCATGGCGTAGTCGCGGTCGAGGAACGTCCACGCCTGGACCTGCCCGTCGACCTCCGCGATGCGCTCGAGGCACGCGCCGACCAGTTCGACCGACGTGATGCGGCCCTCGCGTATGTCGGCGGCCGCATCGGACAGGGTGAGCGCACACAGGCTCATGCGTGGCAACCCTCGGGCAGGAAGCAGGCCTGCTTCATCGCGGCTTGTAGAGGTAGTCCGGCAGCCACAGAGCGATCTCCGGGAAGATGTAGACCAGCGCCATGGTGATGAACACCAGGCCCACGAACGGCAACGCCCCGCTGAAGATGTCCGTGAGCTTCACCTGCGGCGGCGCCACCCCCTTCAGATAGAAGGCTGCCATCGCCACCGGCGGGGTGTTGAAGGCGGTCTGGGTATTGAGGGCGACCAGGATGCCGAAGAAGATCGGATCGATGCCGAAATCGTCGAGCAGCGGCAGAAAGATCGGCACGAAGATGATGATGATCTCCGTCCACTCCAGCGGCCAGCCGAGCAGGAAGATGATCGTCTGGGTCAGCAGCAGGAACTGGACCGGTGTCAGGTTCATCGACAGGAAGAACTGCTCGACCACCGACTGCCCGCCGAGCAGGGCGAACACCGATGAGAATGTCCATGAGCCGATGAACAGGTAGCACACCATCGCCGTCGCGCGAGCCGTCAGATAGACCGACTCCTGCAGCATCCGGAAGTTGAGCGAGCGATATGCCGCCGCCAGCACGATGGCCATCAGTGCGCCTGCGCCGGCCGCCTCCGAAGGCGTGGCCAGTCCGAACAGAATGGCGCCTAGCACCGACACGATCAGCAAGGCGAGCGGCAGGAACGATGTCGCCAGCGCCCACAGCACCTTGCCGAAGGGCACATTGGTCTCCTCGGGCGGCAGCTTCGGCGCCAGCGCGGGATTGATCACCGCACGCACGATGACGTAAACGACATAGAGCCCCGCCAGCAGGAAGCCCGGGAAGAACGCCGCCGCGTAGAGCTTCACGGCGGAGACGCCGGCGGTCGCCGCATAGACGATCAGCAGGATGCTCGGCGGAATCAGGATGCCGAGGCACCCGCCGGCGCAGACCACGCCCGTGGACAGCTTGACGTCGTACCCGGCCCGCAGCATGGCCGGCAGCGCGAGCAGGCCCATGAGCGTCACCACGGCGCCGACGATGCCGGTGGCGGTGGCGAACATCGCGCACGTGAGCAGCGTGGCGACCGCGAGCGCACCGGGCACGTTCTTCATGGAGAGCTGGAGCGAGTAGAACAATCGGTCGAGGACGTTTGCTCGCTCGATCAGATAGCCCATGAAGAGGAATAACGGCACGGCCACGAGTGTATCGCTGGATGTGACCTCGAACGTCTTCTGCACCAGCAGCGTGAAGACCCGATTGGCGAAAAACTCCTGCCCGGGCGTGTAGTAGGCGTAGTAGCCGAACCCGACGCCCATCGCGACGAGCGTGAAGGCGATCGGGAAGCCGAGCATGATGATGAAGATGAACAGCCCCAGCATCAGCATGCCAATTTGAGGATCCGTCATACCCCAGTCCCCTTGTGGCCCGGCTCGACGCGAACGTCTTCCGCCTGCTTCTGCATGTGCTCCTTGATGATCAGGCTCTCGGTCTCCTCCACGTCGTGCAGGCGCTGCGGCCAGGCACCCTCACGGATGCAGATGACGCAGCGGATGATCTCGGCGATGCCCTGCAACAGCAGCAACACGCCGGTCGCAGGGATCAAAGCCTTGAGGGGGAATACGGGAACGCCCGCGGGGCTGAAGATGCTGACCTCGCGGAACTGGATCGAGAACTTCGCGTAGGCCCAGCCCGCGTAGATCCAGGCGGCCACTGCCGGAAGGAAGAATAGAAAGTAGAGCACCAGGTCCATCGTGGCCTGGGTGCGCGGCTTCCACAGGCGATAGACCACGTCTGCGCGCACATGCCCGTTGCGCGACAGCGCGTAGGCACCCGCCATCAAGAACATGGACCCGTACATGATGTAGCTCATGTCGAAGGCCCAGGTGGTCGGCGCGCGCAGGGCGTAGCGCACCAACACCTCGTAGCTGATGCCGAGCGTCAGCACGAGGATGAGCCAGGCGAACGCCTTGCCGACCCAGGTGCTGAGCGAGTCGATGAAGAACAGAAATTTGGTCATGCTGAACGGACCCGCGGCTTGCGGCGCATTATCTTGTCCCCCATTCAAAGGCAGGGCGGCGTCAACCCACGCCGCCCTCTCCCATCTGCATCGGCACCGGACTGCCGCAGAGCGAGATCAGATCTTGAGCACGCCCGGGAAGTGATGATCGAAGGCGCCGCGGTAGTCGGTGGAATTGTACATCCCGTAGTAGACGACGCGCCGCACCCACGCCTTCTGCGAGTCCATCACCTTCTTCATGAAGGGGTCGGCCGCAAGCTGGGTGATCAGGCCGTCCCAGGCCTTGATCTGGGCATCGAACACGTCTTTCGGCGTGCGCAGGACGTTGACCTTGTCCTTCGTGATCAGCTCCTGCAGGTCCTTCGAGTAGTAGTCCATGCCCTTCCACTCGTTGGCGGAGGAGACGGCCTCGGCGGCGTACTGCAGAATCGCCTTGTGCTCGGCGGGCAGCGCGTCGAACTTGCCCTTGTTGAACATGATCTCGAAGTATTCCGTCGCCTGGTGGTGGCTGCCCATCATGTAGTTCTTGGCCACGTCCTGGGCGCCGAAGCGGCGATCCGAGGTCGGGTTGTTGAACTCGAAGGCGTCGATCACGCCGCGTTCCATGGCCGGCACGATTTCACCGCCCGGAAGCTGCGCGACCGCGGCACCCATGGCCTGGAACAGGTCGGCCGCGAGACCGACCGTGCGGTATTTCAGGCCCTTGATGTCTGCGGCGCTGGTCACCGGCTTCTTGAACCAGCCGAGCGGCTGGGTCGGCATCGGCATGGCGAAGAAGCTGACGATGTTGACCTTCATGATCTGGCTTTGCAGCTCATGAAAGAGCTCGCGGCCGCCGCCGTTGTGGATCCAGCCCAGACCCTCGTTGGCGTTGAAGCCGAACACCGGGCCGGTGCCGAACAGGGACGCTGCCTTGTGCTTGCCGTACCAGTAGACGGTCACGGTGTGCGCGCCGTCGATCTGGCCGCCGTGCACGCCATCGAACACCTGGAAGGGGTGCACGACGGCGCCGCCGACGAGGAAGTCGATCTTCAGCCGGTTGCCGGCCATCTTGTTGACGCGCTCGACATAGTCCTGCGCCATCTCGTTGAAGACGTCCTTGGCTCCCCAGGAGCCCTGCATCTTCAGCGTGACGGTCTGCGCGCGCGACACCTGCGGCATGGCCACGGTGCCCACTGCCGCCGTGCCGGCGGCGACCGCTCCGGTCTTCAGGAATTTCCGGCGCGAAACGGCGTTTGTAGTCTGCTTCATGGGGAGTCCTCCTTGTCGCTTCCTCGGGGGAAATCTTGTTTGCAGCCGTGGTATACCACGGCTCTCGCGCGCGACGAAGTGGGTAGTCTCGGCGCACCGCGATCGGAATCGGCCGCTGGCCGCTATCGCAAGTGCGAGAGATTCGCGAGTGCGCACCAAGCCCTGGCGTCGCCGTCGAGCGCAACTTCACGCTGGGCCGGGCATTTCCGCACCGCAATGCACTAACGTCGCAAGAGAGGTAACTATTCCATTCGTCCGTCGCTCGAGAGCAGCCTTTCACGGCCAACGGCGAGCCCGCGGAACCGGATGCCTCAGTCGGCCTCCTGGAACACCTGTTCGCGGCTCTTGCGGATCGTCGGCAGGATGGCAATCAGCATCAAGATCAAGGCCACGAACAGCAGGCCGGCGCTGAGCGGCCGCTCCAGGAAGGTCATGAAAGAGCCGCGCGAGATCACCAGCGCCTGGCGCAGCTTCTCCTCCATCAGGCGCCCGAGCACGAAGCCGAGCAGCAGCGGCGCCGGCTCGAACCCGAACTTGACGAGCGCATAGCCGAACAGGCCGAACGCCGCCGTCATCACCACCTCGACCGGCGAGTTGTTGATGGAGTAGATGCCGATGCAGCACAGCAGCACGATCGATGGGAACATCAGTCGATAGGGCACCTTCAGGAACCGCACCCACAGGCCGATCAGCGGCAGGTTGATGACGAGCAGCATCAGATTGCCGATCCACATCGACGCGATCATGCCCCAGAACAGCTGCGGCTGCTTGGTCATGATCTGCGGACCCGGCACGATGCCGTGGATAGTCATGGCGCCGACCATCAGCGCCATCACCGCGTTGGGCGGAATGCCCAGGGTGAGGAGCGGGATGAAAGCGGTCTGCGCGCCGGCGTTGTTGGCCGATTCCGGGCCGGCGACGCCCTCGATGGCCCCTCGCCCGAAGCGTGAGGGGTCCTTGGCGAGCTTCTTCTCCAGCGTATAGGAGGCGAACGGTCCAAGCACGGCGCCGTTGCCGGGCAGCAAGCCCAGCATGGAGCCGAGGAAGGTGCCGCGCGCGATCGGCGCGGCCGCCGTGCGCAAGTCGGCACGGTTGGGCAGCAGGTTGCCGATCTTGCTCTGAATGACATCGCGCGTCACGGTCGTCTCGAGGTTGCGCAGGATCTCCGCGAACCCGAACATGCCCATTGCGATCACGGCGACGTCCAGGCCGTCGGCAATCTCGGTCCAGCCGAAGGTGAGGCGTTCCTCTCCGCTCTCGAGATCCGTGCCGATGGTGGAGAGGAGAATGCCGACGAGAATGATCGCGATCGCCTTCAGCACGGAGCCGCGCGCCAGCACGACGGCGAACATCAGGCCCAGCACCATCAGCGAGAAGTAGTCGGCCGGGCCGAACAGCAGCGCCATCTTGGTCAGCGGCACGGCCAATGCGGCGATGATGATGGTGGCGACGCAGCCGGCCAGGAAGGAGCCGATGGCGGCAATGCCGAGCGCCACGCCGGCGCGGCCCTGCTTGGCCATCTGGTGGCCGTCGAGCGTGGTGACGACGGAGGTTGCCTCGCCCGGGATGTTGACCAGGATGGCCGTCGTCGAGCCTCCGTACTGCGCCCCGTAGTAGATGCCCGCCAGCATGATGAGCGCGCCGACGGGGTCGAGGCCGAAGGTGATCGGCAGCAGCATGGTGATGGTGGCGATCGGGCCGACGCCCGGCAGCACGCCGATCAGGGTCCCGATCAGGCAGCCGATAAAGCAATACCAGACGTTCTTGAGGGAGAGGGCTACGTCCATTCCCAGCGCCAGATTGGCAATCAGGTCGGTCACGGCGTGCCCTCAGCGGCTGATGATGGCCTTCAAGCCTGCGAACAGTGCGGCGACCCCGCTCTTGAGGCCGACGTAGGCGTGGAAGACCGGCTCCGGGATCAACCCGCGCGGATCGAAGGGGATCGGCAGGCTGAGCAGCTCCTTGAACATCAGGCCGGACGCGACGGTAAGCGCCAGGGCGAGGATTGCCACCTCCACGGGCCGCGTGTCCTTGTCTGCGAGCGCGGAGACGATGACAGCAAGGGGCCCGGCTACCACCAGCCCCAACGGGCGGATGGTGAAGGCGAACACGATCACGCCGCTCAGCACGAAGATAGGGCCTCGGATCGCCCATTGGTCCAACTTGTCGCCGCCGGACAAGAAGCCCTGCACGAGAAGCGCCACTCCGAACGCCGCCACCAGCAGGGCCACGACCTTGGGCAGCAGGCCGGAGCCGATGCCCGAAAGCTGCCCGAACGGCAGGCTGAAGCCGCCGACGTAGCCGACGATCGCCAAGCCCAGGAGGAAGAGCCCGCCGCCGATATCGAGCGACGATCTGGTCACTCTGTTGTCCGCCCCCCGATTGCGGGGCGCTTGGGTGGCCATGGTCCCTCCCACGAATCCTTTTCGCACCCCTGCGCGAAGCCTGTCTCAGGGGCAATGGTTGTTGGCGATTGGGGGCGAGCCTACCTGCCCGCCGCGGGGGCGTCCACGGGGCACGCGTCCGCCAAAGGTCGCAATCGCGTCGATGGTTAGGGGCGTTGTGTTGCAGCGGCCTCGCCCATGGCGCGGCGCAGGATGCGCACGACGTGCAACGGGGTGCGGCCGGTGCCGTCGTGGATCTGGTGGCGGCAGGAGAAGCCGTCGGCCGCGATGGTCGCCTCGGCAGGTGCCCGGCGCACGGCCGGCAGCAGGGAGAGCTCGCCCATGGCGAGGGAGGCCGCGTGGGTGTCGGCGCCGTAGCCGAAGGCGCCCGCCATGCCGCAGCAGCTCGAGTCCACCGTTTCGACCTCGAGACCCTCCACGAGCCCCAGCGCCGCGGTGACCGCGCCCATGGTGGCGAACGCCTTCTGGTGGCAATGGCCGTGCAGCACGACCTTGCCGGGGGCCCTGGCGATCGATTTGGGAATGCGGCCGGCGGCCGCCTCGCGCGCCAGCAGCTCCTCGATGAGCAGGGCCTGGCCCGCGAGCGCATCCGCCTCCTCGCCCGGCAGCATCGCCGGCAGCTCGTCGCGCAGGGTGAAGAGACAGGAGGGCTCGAGCCCGACGATGGGCACGCCGCGCTCCACGAACGGCCGCGCCGCGGCCAGCAGCCGGCGCGCCTCGGCCCGCGCCTCCTCGACGAGGCCGGCGGAGAGGAACGTGCGCCCGCAGCATAGTGGGCGCCCGCCTTCCGCCGCAGCCAGCGGCACCACGCGATAGCCGAGCCCGCTCAGCACCTCCACCGCATCGCGCAGGTTCTCGGGCTCGAAATAGGTGTTGAAGGTATCGGCGAACAGCGCGACCTCGCGCGTCCCCTCTCCCCGCCCAGGTTCCCCTCCCCCTTGTGGGGAGGGGCTGGGGGTGGGGGGAATCCCGCGCGCGTCGAACACATCGCTGCGCCAGCGCGGCAGGCGGCGCTTGGCGGAGAAGCCGGCGAGGCGCTCGCTCAGCTGGGCGAGGCCCGGGACCATGTCGCGCGCGTTCATCAGCGCGGCCATGCGCGCCGCATAGGGCGCATAGCGCGGCAGATACGCGACCAGGCGGTCGTGCAGCGACAGGCCGCGGCGCGCGACGGAGGCGGCGAGCACCTCGATCTTCATCCTCGCCATGTCGACGCCGGTCGGGCACTCGCGCCGGCAGCCCTTGCAGGACACGCACAGCTGCATCGTCTCCAGCATGGCATCGCTGGTCAGCGCATTGGGGCCGAGCTGGCCGGAGATGGCGAGCCTGAGCGAGTTGGCGCGCCCGCGCGTCACGTCGCGCTCGTTGCCGGTGATGCGGAAGGAGGGGCACATCACGCCCCCGACGTGCTTGCGGCATTCGCCGTTGTTGTTGCACATCTCGACCGCGCCCTGGAAACCGCGCCCGGCCCCCGGATACGCCGACCAGTCGAGCGCCGTCCCGATCTCGGGCACGCGATAGTCGGGCTTGTAGCGGAACAACGCGCGGTCGTTCATGGGGCGCGCGCGCACGATCTTGCCGGGGTTCATGACGCCCTGCGGATCGAAGCGGTCCTTCACCTCCTCGAACAGGCGCACGGTCCGCGCCCCGTACATCGTCTCGTGGAACTCCGAGCGCACGAGGCCGTCGCCGTGCTCGCCCGAATGGGAGCCCTTGTAGGCCTTGACCAGCGCGAACGCCTCCTCGGCGATGGCGCGCATGGTGCTGGCGTCCTTCTCGAGCTTGAGATTGAGGACGGGGCGCACGTGCAGGCAGCCGACGGAAGCGTGGGCGTACCAGGTGCCGCGCGTGCCGTGTTTGGCGAAGATGGCGGTGAGACGCTCGGTATAGTCGGCGAGGTGCTCCAGCGGCACCGCGCAGTCCTCGATGAAGGAGACGGGCTTGCCCTCGCTCTTCATGGACATCATGATGTTGAGGCCCGAGGCGCGCACCTCCCACACCGCGCGCTGGCCGGCGGCGTCCGCCACCTTCACCACGCTTGCGGGGTGGCCGAGGTCGCCCATCAGCTCCTCGAGCCTCTCCAGGCGGCGCAGGTTCTCGGCCTGGTCGGCTTCCGCGAACTCCACCAGCAGCAGCGCATCGGGCTTGCCGCGCACGTACGTCTCCATGACCGGGCGGAACATGGCGATGTCGCGCGCGAGCTCGATCAGCGTGCGGTCCACCACCTCGACGGCGACGGGACCCAGCTTGACGATGTGCTGCGTTGCCTCCATCGCCTTGCGAAAGGTGGCGAAGTGGCAGATGCCGAGCGCCTTGTTCTTGGGGATCGGCGAGAGCTTCAGCTCGATGCGGCGCGAGATGGCGAGCGTGCCCTCCGACCCACACAGCAGCGTGGCGAGGTTGACGGGGCTCTGCGACGGCACGAGCGCATCAATGAGATAGCCGCCGACGCGCCGCGACACCTCGGGAAACGCCTGCGCGATGTGCTCCGCCTCGCGCCGGCCAAGTGCGAGCAGATCGCGGAACAGCGCGATGGCGGGATCCCCTCTCCCCGCTTGCCGGGAGATGCTCGTAGGTTGGGTTAGCGCGTCAGCGCGTAACCCAACATTGGCTTGCGCTTGCGGGTGTTGGGTTACGGCCTTCGGCCTAACCCAACCTACGTCCTGATCGAGAGGGAGTCCCAGATTGTGCCCAACCTCGCCGAACCGCGCCGCGCTGCCGTCGGGAAGAACCGCGTCGATGGCGATGACATTGTCGCGCATGATGCCGTAGCGGATCGAGCGCGTGCCGCAGGAGTTGTTGCCGGTCATGCCGCCGATGGTGGCGCGGCTGGCGGTCGACACGTCGACGGGGAACCACAGGCCGGTCGGTCTCAGCTGCCGGTTCAGCTCGTCGAGCACGATGCCGGGCTCGACGATGCAGGTGCCGGCGGCCGCGTCGGTCTCGATCAGCTTGTTCAGGTGCCGGCTGAAGTCGAGCACCAGCGCCCGCCCGACCGTCTGCCCCGACTGCGAGGTGCCGCCCCCGCGCGGCAGCAGCGCCACGCCCTCCTCGCGCGCGATCGCCATCGCCGCGCGCACGTCCTCATCCGTCCGCGGCACGACCACGCCCACCGGCTCGACCTGGTAGTGCGACGCGTCCGTCGAATAGCGCCCGCGCGAGAAGCCATCGAACAGCACCTCGCCCTCGAGCTCCCTGCGCAGGCGCTCGGCGAGGCGATGGGAGGTTGGTGTCGACTTGTTTGCGGTGGTCATAGCGCCGTATTGCCGGTTGCCGGGGTAGGGCGCAATAGCCGGAGGCGTATTGCGCCAGCTTCCTGCCCCGGTCTTCCAGTTTCACAACTCGGCGCAATACGCTATCGCTATTGCGCCCTACACTGGAGGCTCCCATGTCCAACGCACCGCGCCGCGCCGGCCGTCATTACCTGCAAATTCCCGGGCCGACGCCGGTGCC
>Ga0247829_10001011_pt1 | contig 12159 bp, 10 predicted proteins | sample 12C_Control_Day4_FD_207765 | JGI IMG/M metagenome (GOLD analysis project Ga0247829, IMG submission 207765) | Soil microbial communities from agricultural site in Penn Yan, New York, United States - 12C_Control_Day4 | ecosystem: Environmental > Terrestrial > Soil > Agricultural land | place... | reverse complement strand
ACGCGCTGGACGCGGTGTCCCTGGACGAGTCCGCCTCCGCCAGCCGGGCGTTGCGGGGGGTCCAGGCCGGGGAGGCGGGCGAGGTGCGGACGGTCGTCGCCACGCCGCCCAAGTGGGGCCCGATCCCGGCCATCGGCCTGGCGCTGACACTGATCCCGGCGTTCCTCGGGATGCTGATGACCTTCGAGATCCTTCGCGGGATGTGGGGTTACAGCCCGGGCGGCGGGGCCGGCGGCCTGATCGTCCGTGGGGTCGCCGACACCTTCGGGATGAAGGTCAACGACTGAGTGCCTAGAGCAGTTTCGGCCTCCGAGTAGCGGCTGTCTTTTGGGAGTGGGAGCCCAGGCTCGGCAGGAGCCTCGCCCTCCCACCGATACGAGGATCCTGAACCTGGTCTAACGGGATTTGAACAGCGACCGGCACGGGCGATGGCCCGTGCCGGTCTGCTTACTAATGAGTACTCAGTAGTCAGTACCCGGCGGTCGGCGCCCAGCCTTCCGCTCGGACTGCTGCTTCTTTGCGGCCAGCCGGCGCGTCTTGGAACCCTTGGTCGGTTTGGTTGGTTTGCGCGGCTTCGGCGGAGTGGCGGCCCGGCGGATCATGGCGGCAAGTTTGGCCAGGCAGTCCTCGCGGTTGCGCCCTTGGTCGCGGAACTTCTCGGACGTGACCAGCAAGTCCCCGTCGGTCGTGACGTAAGACGGGTGAGCGGCCCGGATTCGGTCCTTGACCGCCGGGGGTACGCTCGGGCTGGCGTCCAGCGCCCAACGGAGGACGACTTTTGACGCTACTTTGTTGACGTTCTGACCGCCGGGGCCGCCGGAACGCGCGTACGCCCAGCTCAACTCCGCGTCCGGGATGGCGATGGCCGGTGTGATCTGTAGCACGCCTCGACCCCTCCTCGTGGCCGCAGCCCGTCTTGACGCCCGAACCGGGCGTGGCCTACCATCCACCGTTCCCGTTCTACGGCAAGGGGGCCGCCCGGACATGGCGACGGACGTGCACATCGGCGGACGGCTGGAGACGGTCGCCCCGCGTCGGGTGACCGACGCCGCGGACCGGGTCCGTCTGTTGATTCTGGTCGCGGTCGCCGTCGCGGTACACGGGTGGCTGCTGACGCACACCAAGATGACGGCCCGTGACAGCATCGGGTTCGCCCGCATCGCCTTACAGTTCGAGCACCCGAAGGCCGCAGGGTTAGAGGACGTGGTCGCGGTCCTCAAGCACGCCCAGCACCCGCCGGGCTACCCGCTGGCCGTTCTGGCGGCGTCGTGGCCGGTCCGGGCCGGGTATGACGCCGACCTTCCCGACCAGATGCTCTTCAGTGCGCAGGTCGCAAGTGGCATCGCCGCGATCCTCCTCGTCTTCCCGACATACTGGCTCGGCCGGCTGCTCTTCGGCAAGTTCTGTGGGTTCGCGGCGGCCCTGCTGGTCCAGGTCCTCCCGGTGATGGCCGAGGTCACATCGGACGGGCTTACGGAGGCGCTCTATCTCCTGGGCCTGGGCACCGCGTTGTTGCTCGGGACCCGGGCCGTCAAGTCACCGACTGTCGGCGGGTTTCTGTTGTGCGGGCTGGCGACCGGGATGACATACCTGGTCCGTCCCGAGGGGTTGCTGGTAGCAGGGGCGGTCGGACTGGTGGCGGTCGCGATGGGTCTCGTCGGGAGGTGGACCCGATCCCAGGCCGCCGCAGGGGTCGCCGCGCTGGCCGTGGGGGCGGTCCTGCCGGCCGTGCCGTACATGGTGTTGATCGAGGGGATCACCAACAAGCCGGCCGGGAAGGCGATTTGGGAACATATGATCAAGTCCCCGCGGGAGATTATCCTCGGCGGGGGCCGCGTTTCGGCAGCGCCGCAAGCGGGGCCGCCGGTCGCCGCGTGGTACGTCCCCGACGAGGACGGCCCGCTGGCCGCATGGGTGGTGGGGGCCGTGACCAAGGAAGCGGTCAAGGCGTTCCACTACGTCCCGGCCGTGCTTGCGGTCGTGGGGGTCGTCCTCGCCGGCCGCCGGCTGCGGGCCGAGCCGTGGGTGTGGGTGCCGCTCGTGTACGGCGTGGCGATACTCGCGGTCATCACGGCGATGGCGTACGTCGGCCAGAACAGCGAGGGCGGACGGCAACACTACGTCTCGGAGCGGCACACGCTGCCACTGGTATACGTCGGGTGCTTCTTCGCCGCCCTGGGGATCGAGCAGTTTCCCGGGCTGTGGGTGCGCGTCTCGCTGGTCGGCCGCTGGCCCGGGCACCCGGCGGTCGCCTGGGTCGTGTTGCTCGGGATCGTCGCGTCCTCGGTGCCGAAGCTGGTCAAGCCGCTGCACGCCAACCGCGAGGGTCACGACCACGCCGGGCGTTTTCTCCGCGACCACCTCCACGAGCAGGACACCCTGATCGATCCCTTCGAGTGGGCGCAGTTCTACTCCGAAAGGGCGCTGCGGACGATCCCGCCGGACCCGCCGCCGGTCGCCGGCCGGTATCGGTGGGCGGTGCTGGAACAGGGCGAGTCGCCGCACTCCCGGCTGCACCGGCTCCAGCCGGCGCTGGATGTGGCTCGGGACGGCAAGAACAAGGCGGAGGTCGCGTTCGTCTGGCCCGAAGGCCCGGTCGAGGACGCGAAGGTGGTGGTCTACAAGCAGCGTATCACGGAAGCGGACCAGGCCGCCTACGAGGCTGCCAGGAAGGCGGCCGAGGACGCGGCGAAGAAGGCCGCGGATCAGTGATCGAAGAGTTTAATTAGCTCCGTCACGCTCGTCAGGTTCTCCAGGTCCCAGCACCTCGCCAGAACCGCGTCGGCCCTGGCTTTGCCGTAGCGCGGCTCCACCATCGTGCGGAACTTCCGCTCGACCTCCGCGTCGGTCATCGGGTTGCCGGCGTGGCCGCGTGGGAACTCCACCTCCTTTGTGAGTGTCCGCCCGTCATCGAGAAGAAGCGTGATCCGGTTCGGGATGCCGGCCGGGTAGCGCGTGCTCAGCGCGTCGTCGAGGTGGACCTTGACCTTCGCCGTGAACGCGACCAGTGCCGGGTCGGTGAACCGCGTCTCGTCGAAGGTGGCGAGCGTCACGTCCCCGTCGTGCAGCGCCGCGGCGGTGCAGTATGGCAAGCTGTGGTCGGCCGTCTCGCGGGTCTTCGGCGCCCACGCCTCCTTGTACTTGCCGATGATGTTGTAGCTCGCCTCGAAGGTGTGGATGTCGATCTCCGCGACCCGCGACACGTCGCCGCCGAGTTGGTCGCGGAGCTGGATGGCGGCGTCGATGGCGCTCTGGGAGTGGTACTCGGCCGGCCAGAACTTGATGTAGGTCTTGTTGATCATGAACCCGTCGGTGTTGCCCGGCTCGGCCCCGAACGGGGCCGGGTCGAACGGCCCGCGGGTGACGAGGTTGAAGAACCCCAGATCCCCCTCGAAGATCGGGGCCGGCCCGGTCAGCCCCTCGGCGGCGAGCGTGGCCGCGAACACCCCGTTGCGGGCGGCGTTGGCGAACGCGCACCCCTTCCACTCGCTCAGCTCGCCGGACCGCGTCTGCCGCAGGGCGACGTTGCAGACGCCCGCGATCCCGACCGCGTGGGCGATCTTCGCGGGGTCGAGGTCCATCAGCTTGCAGGCCGCGACCGCCGACGAGATCGCCCCGTAGGTGACGTGATCGACGCCGTACTGGCGGAGGCTGGCCGCATCGCAGAACCGGCACTGGACCTCGTAGGCGAGGACCGCCGCGGCGATCAGGTCGCGGCCCTTCGCCCCGACCGCCTCGCCGACGGCCAGCACCGGGGCGAGGTTGTCCGACGGGTGGGCCGGCTCCTTCGCCAGGTACGTGTCGTTGAAGTCGAGGTAGCGGATGAGCAGGCCATTGACGAAGGTGGCCCACTCCGGGCTGGACCGTCCGCCGCCGAGGACCGACGCCGCCGGGTCGCCGGAGACGCGGAGGGCGCACTTCTTGGCGACATGGTACGCCTCGCTGGGCATGGCCCCGACGGCAGTGGCGAACGAGTCGATGAATCGCCGCTTGGCTTCGTGGACCGCCTCGCGGGTGAGTTGGTCGAACGTGAGTGTATTGGCGTAAGCGGCTAGCCGCTGGGCAAGGGTCTGGGTCATGGGTACTCCTGGTGGCACGGACCCGACGCGGGAGTTATACAGAACCCATTGCCCTCGGCCGGTTTCCCCGCAATCTCAAGCCGGGATGAGAAAAGCTGTGCCTGTAAGCCCGCCTGACGGATCATTTGACATGAGCAGCCCAGGGGACGCGCGGCCAGATTGGCTCGCTTTGACCAGTGCGGCTGCCACCGCCGGACTGAACCTTGCCCTGCCCAACGGTTGGCCGACCGCCGTCTTCATCGCCGCGTCCTGCGTCCTCTGGGCTGCGTACGTTATCGTGCAGGCCCGCCGACATGAGAATGTACTCCGCGATTGGGGCTTCCGTGCCGACAATTTCGCCGGACCAGGCACGGCGTCCGCAGTGATATTAGTTCTCACGGCGACTGTCTTCGCGGTGTACGCTTACCAACACGGCAACCTCAGGTTCCCGCCGCATGTCCTTTTTCTGTTGCTCCTCTACCCAGTCACGGTGTCGTCCAACAGTTCTTGGCGCTGGCCGTGGTGGTGGGCAACCTTGAGCATGTGCGAGTATTCCGCCGCAGGAGATGGCTGGTCATCCCGATCGGGGCGGCGCTGTTCGGTGCGGCTCACGCTTTCGACATGCGACTGGTCGTTGCCACATTTCTACTGGAGCTGGTAGTCATCCCGCTGTACTTGTGGCGACGTAACCTGTGGGCGTACGGAGTGCTTCACGGTTGGATCGGGGCGCTGTTCTGGTTGTGGGTGCTGGGTCGGGACCAGTGGGTGGAGAACTTCGGACACTAGGCGCCGGGAGGTTAGCCGAGGTATCCCTCCACCTCGCAGATGACCCAAACCTCTTACAGAAAGGACGAAAGTTGCGGGCCGGCCATCGGCCAAGTAAACTGCCAGGATGAGTACGATTCACGAAATCGAGCAGGCGATCCGAAAGCTCGAACCCGCTGATCTAGCGGCCTTCCGGGCGTGGTTCGCCGCGTTCGACGCCGACGCCTGGGACAAGCAACTGGACGACGATGTCGCGGCCGGGCGGCTGGACCGGCTGGCTGAGGAGGCCCTGACCCTGTCCCAATCGGAACGGCTGGAACTGGCCGGGGCATTGCTGGCGGCGTCCGATCCGACTCCGCCCGAGCCGACGGGCGACGCCTGGGTGGACGAACTCCGCCGGCGGTCGGCCCAGATCGACACCGGCGAGGCTACATTGTCCCCGTGGCCGGAGGTCAAGCGGCGGGTGCGGGACCGGGTCGAAGGACGGGCCGATGGCTGAGGTGTTCCTCCACCCCGCAGCCGAAGCCGATTACGAAGCCGCGTTGGCCTGGTATCTGGCTCGAAGCCCGAAGGCTGCGGCCGGGTTCGAGGCCGCGGTAGAAAAGGCGATTGAAGCGGTCCGAGACTTTCCGGAAGCCTACCCATTGCGGGATGACCGGCACCGGCACTGCCCGCTCCGGCGATACCCATACGCGCTGGTGTACCGGGCGGACGGCGACCGGGTGCGGGTGGTGGCCATTCCCCACGACCGCCAACTTCCGCGCGACTGGTCCGAGCGCGACTGATCAACCCTTGTTACGCCGCCCGCGCGGTCCGAGCCATCGCCGGGAATAGCTCCGCCCGCAGCGCCCGTAACCCCTCGGCAGCGCCGCGGATCGCCCGCGGGCCGAGAACCGTTCTCAGCTTGAAGCGGTCGAGCCACACCCGCGACGGCCGCGGGTCGTCGGCAAACTCGGCGGCCGGGACGCCGCGGATCAGGTCCACATCGTAGCCGAAGACGTGCGCCGCCAGCCGGGCGAAGGTGAACTCGGTGTGCCGGTCCGGGCCGACCACGTGGACCGTGCCCGTCTGCCCGAGTCGGGCCAGTTCCACCGCTACTTCCGCGAGGTCCGGGCCGTAGGTCGGCTGGCCATGTCGGTCGGTCGCCACCTGGGACGGCTTGCCCGCCGCGAACGCCTTCGCCAGTCGGCAGCCGCGGTTGCGGCCGCGCTCCTCGGGGCCGTACACCCAGCCGGTGCGGACGATCAGGTGCCGGTCGGGCAGGGCCTTCCGCACGACCGCCTCGGCTTCGGCGTGGCAGCGGGCCAGCGCACCGGCCGGAGCCAGCGGGTCTTCCTCACGCCGGGCGGTCGGGCACTCGCCGAACACCTCGTCCGACGAGAACTGCACCAGCGTCCCGCCGTGACGGCCGACCGCGTCAGCCACCAGTTGCGTTCCCTCGACAGTTATCTGCCGGCACTCGTTCGGGTGGGCCTCGGCGTACCCGCCGCAGGTCAGCCCGGCTGCGAGGAAAGTCACATCCGGCTGGTAGTCGGCGATCAACTCCTCCACGGCATCGGCGTCACGGACGTCTAGCGGGGCGTACTCCGGCTGCGGCCAACGGTAATAGGTGCCCAGGTGGGCCAGCCCGCGATCAACACACGCAGCGATGAGATGCGACCCGATCTGGCCGGTGGCGCCGAGGATAAGGCAACGCATGTTAGCAACTCCAGGGGTGTATCGATTCACGCCGCGAACCGGGCGGGGATTACCGCCTCCGCCGCGGCGGGAGTGTGGAAGAATCGGCGATACCAGCCGACGGTCTCGGCGGCAGCGTCCAGCAGCGGGACGGCGGACTGATCCCTCACCCCCGGCCCCTCTCCCGCAAGGGGAGAGGGGTGATAAGGCGCGGTCAGCACCTCAAACAAGTCGGCCCCTGTCGCTGTGGCGGGAAAGGGCATCGCGCGGCCGGCCCACGCCTCCGGGTCGCCGGCCAGACACTCGGCCAGAGTCAGGCACGCCCGGGCCGCGTCGCGGACGTACAGGTACGGCTCGGTCCGCTCGTGGTCGCGCGGCGGCTCGATCGGTCGGCCGGTCAGGACGGCACGCAAGGTCCACGGCACCAGTCGCGACCAGGTCCGGTCGCCGCCGCCGAACAGCCGCGGCAGCACCGCCACGCCGGTTGCGAGGCCGGTTTGCCGGGCGAACGCGGCGGCTACATCCGCGCGGCCGGTGGCGTCTCCGGTCGGGATCGGGAGTACGACTTCCGCGGCCGGTGACGCCCGCCGGATGGCGGTGAGCAGCGTCCGTGCCCAGCGAGCGGCCAGGTGGCGGGACGGGTCGGATGGGGTGGCGAGCGCGACGGCTGGTGTCGCGAGGTGGAAGACAGTCTCGATGCCGTGGACGGCGAGCGCGGATTCCAGTCGCCAGCGGTCCTCGACCCGACCGCGGACGACCGTTATGCGCTCGAAGAGGCGATCGTCGAACAGGTCCGACGGCCGGACGCGGTCGCGGACCAGCCCGACCACGACGGCCCCGCGCCCGAGCAGTTCCCGGACGACCCAGGTTCCGAGGAACCCGGTGCAGCCGGTGACGAACACCCGGCGGCGGTGCCAGAATGAGGGCGACGGTCGGTCCATCCAGCCGCCCCTCCCTGGGCAGCGATCGGTTCGCAATGTGGCCGCGGTGGTCGGCGAGTCCGTGCCGGCGCGAGCCCGCGGTGAACGAGAACCTTACAGTGGCGCCCGCCCGGCGGTCAAGAGGAGTGGGACTGATCGCGGTCCCGCGGCCAGAAGATCAGCACCGTCAGGAACGCGACCAGCGCCGGGATGCCGGCCACTGCCAGCACCCATTCGTAGCGGTCGCGTAGCGAGTCGGTGACGGCGCCCTGGACGACGTACACTATCCCGAGGTAGATCGAGTTGAGTAGCCCGAGCGTGCCGGTCACTTTCCCCTGGTGCCGGCCCGACACCTCCTGGCTGAGTGCGAAGTACGTCGCGAACAGCCCCAGCGCACCAAACCCCGTGACGAAGATCACCGCCAGCACGGCGTCGCGGCCGAGGAACGGCATCAGCGCCGAGGTCAGTACCAGCCCGACGCCGACGCCGAACGTCGTCAGCCGGCTGCGGAACAGGTCCACCCGCGCCCGGGTCAGACCCAGGACCGTCAGCCCGACCGTCCACGAGCCGACGTCCGCGACGAGGTAGTACGTGAACGTCAGCCACTGCATGTCCGACTTCGAGTACCCGAGTTGCGTCTCCAGGTACAGCGGCAGCCAGACCCGGAACGTGTGCCAGGTGGTGTTTACCCCCGTGACCAGCACGATCAGGATGTAGAACTTCCGGTTGAGAAAAACTTCCCAGAACGACCCGCCGCCGGCGGTCCGGTCGCTGGCGCTGCGGACCGCGTGCTCCGGGTCGAGCACGCGGCCCGGCACGGTGAAGACCCACAACACCGCCCAGACGATCCCGATTAGCCCGATCACCCGGAACGGCAACTGCCAGGCGAACGGGTCGCCCGGGATGGTCCACGCCAGGCACAGGGCGACGATCCCCGGGGTGAGCATCGCGCCGAGTCCGGTCCCGCTCTGGAAGATCGCCACCCCAAACGACCGCTCCTGCGGCGGCATCACCTGCCGGACGGTGCGGATGCCACACGGCCAGTTGCCGGCTTCGAACAGCCCGAGCATCACCCGGCACGAGAGCAGGAACGTGTAAGTTTGCGAGAACCCGGTCAGGAACCCGGCGGCCGACCACCCGAGGACCGAGAGCGGGTACATCCACCGCACCCCGATCCAGTCCACGAGGATCCCGGTGACGACGGCCCCGATGCCGAAGGCCAGCACGAACCCGCTTTCCAGCCACCCGTAGTCGGTGTTGGACAGGGCGAACGTGGTCTTGATGGCGGCGGCGGTCTGGTTGAGGGCGACCCGGTCGAGGTAGTTGATGGTGGTCGCCCCCAGCAAGAGGGCGGCGACCCACCACCGCCACGGTGACGGGGAACCAGGCTCGGGTGAGGACATCGTCGGCCTCGTCGGGAGGGGTGCCGAAGTGCCCCAGGATAACACCCGCGCTTCCCGATTCCCACGACCTGAGGGATTCAGGCCATCCGGCCGGTGTCCACTTTCGTCTACTTGCACCACGTATGGGCAGTCAGGCACTCACCATTTTTGGTCAGGCGATCAGATAGGGTGTGCTGATCGCCTGATCGCCTGATCGCCTGACTGCCATTCCGGCAGCCGCCGGGAGGACCGAATCACACCCCGTGTTTAGCCCGTCGCCGCAAGGGTCGCCGGGGTGAAAGCCAGCGCCGCGGCCTTCGTCAAGAGCCTCGCCTTCTCGGCGGCGTACTTCTTGAACCATGCCGTCACCAGCAACACGCTATCGACGGTGTGGTCCGTCACCGCAACGCCGCCCGGTGCAGCGAAGGCCTGCTCGATAGCTTCGACGGCAGCACATCTCGTCGTCGGGCAGGCCGGCTCGCGCAAGGCTGCCCACACCTCGCCGCCGTGGATCAAATACCACAGAGTCCTGCCTGCCGGGCCAGTCAGCGGGTAGACGAACGAACCGCCCTGCCGTGCCGTCCGCAGGAACCGCAACCGGTCGTCCAGCCACGACAGCAGTTGAAGTCGGTCCCGAACTGCCGTCGCCTGTTCGAACCGCAACTCGGCGGCAGCGGCCGTCATCCGTCGGGTCAGCTCTGTTAACAACGATCGGTCCCGGCCGTCGAGGAACGCCTTCGCGGCTCGCACACTGGCCGTGTACTCCTTCCGGGTACACAGCCCGCCGCACGGACCGTGACAATTGGCGATGTCGTACCGCAGGCACTTCGCGGACCGGTCGCCGTCGAATAACTCCGGCTGGTCGGCGAACGCCAGCCGCACGGTGGATGGGCAGTCGCGGAGCTTGAACCAGTCGTTGAGCCGGCGCACGGCGTCGGTGGCGCGGTCGCGGCCGACGAGCGGACCGTACCGGGCGACCTCCTTGCCGGTCGGGTCGCGGGACAGGTATGCGTACGGGGCCGGCGTCTTGCCGAGACACAAATAGACGTAGCGCCGCGGCCCCGGCTGGCCGAGTACGTTGAACCGCGGCCGGTGCCGGCGGATCAACTCCAACTCGCGCAGCAGCGCGGCGAACTCGTCGTTGGTTTCCTCCCAGAGTAGCGTGCGCGTGTGGTCGAGGATGCGGCCGGCCTTCGGGTCGCGGCTGTTGGTGCGGAAGTAGCTCAGGAGCCGCGCGCGGAGGGACTTCGCCTTGCCGACGTAGATCAGCTTGCCCCGCGCGTCGAGCATCCCGTAGACGCCCGGTAGTTTCGGAGCGTGGGTCTTCATGTCGCGGCCGAGCTTCGCCTGCGACCGACCGCGGACACGGTGGCCGATCGGCACTTCGTCGGTCGGGCGGAACCGGCTGGGGCCGAACCCGGCGAACGGCTCGGCGGCGAAGAGCCCGTCCTGGGCGGGCGGCATGGCTATGCCCTTCCGGGGGACAAATGTTCCGGTGATTGTACCGGAACATTCCGCCCTCGCAACGCACACCTGGGACCGCGGCCGTCCCGGCCGCTCTTGCTGCCGCGGTCGGGGGGCGTCCCGGTACAGAGCGACTGCCCAGACCGGTGAAGGTGGTGCGGCCGGGACGGCTGCGGTCCCAGGGACGGTTTACGCGATCTTGACGTGCGCCGCGTCGGCGTACCGCACGCGGACGTGGTAGACGGCAATCAGCCCCTTGGCGATCGCGTCCTCGATCGCCTTGAGTTCGGAGAGCGTCAGGCCGCTGTCGTCGAACTGGCCGTCCAGCAGCCGCTTTGTTGCCAGTTCGTGGACCAGCTTCCGCAGCGCCGCCGGGGTCGGTGCGGTCAGTGCCCGGCCGGCGCTCTCGGCAGCGTCGGCCAGCATCAGGATACACCCCTCCTTGGACTGCGGCTTCGGACCGGGGTAGCGGAATGTCGCCTCCAGCCCCTCCGGCACGGCCTCGCCGGCGTGCAGCCGCAGCGCCTCCCGGTAGAAGTACTCGACCAGGGTCGTGCCGTGGTGCTGGCGCACGAAGTCCACGACGGGTCGCGGCAGCCCGTACTGTTCGGCCAGCGCCACCCCGTCCTTGACGTGGCCGATGATGACCAGCGTCGAGAGCGCCGGGCCGAGCTGGTCGTGGGCGTTCGACCCGGCCTGGTTCTCGATGAAATAGTGCGGTTTGAGCATCTTCCCGATGTCGTGGTAGTAGCAGCCGACTCGGGTCAAGAGCGGGTTGGCCCCGATCGCTTCGGCCGCCCCCTCGGCCAGCGTCGCCACGGTCATGCTGTGCGTGTACGTCCCGGGCGCCCGGCGGATCAGCTCCTGCAAGAGCGGGTGCGAGTTGTCGGCCAGCTCCAGCAGGCTCACGTCGGTGACGACCCCGAAGGCTCGCTCGATCAGTGGCAGGCACCCGGTCAGGATGCACCCGGCCATGACGGCCCCGATCAGATTGCGGCTGGCGTCGATCAGCACGAACCGCAGCGTCTGACCGGTCAGCACCTCGGCCGCCGCGGTCATCACCGCGAACGCGACCCCGGCCGCCAGACCGACCTCGACCGGCCGGGTCCGCGTCCGCACCTCGCGCATCGCCAGCACCGCCGTCCCCAGCCCGCCGAGGTGGACCAGCAGCGGCGTCAGGTCCATCCCCTGCGACAGCGCCATCAGGATGGTCAGGCAGACCGACATGAAGAGCGCGAACGGAGGGTTGTAGGCGATGGTCAGCACCATCGCAGTGAACGTGAGCGGGATGACGGCCACGTGCCACGGCCCGACGTTGAGCCGGTCAGCCAGTGCGAATGTGACCACCACCAGGGCCGAGACGCCGACCACCGAGGGGAAGCTACTGGTCAGTGCCGGCTGGAACCGGATCGAGTAGGCAGTCACGGTGACGGCCAGCAGACCGACGATCAGGAACACGGACGCCCGCCGGCCTCCCAGCCACACCGATGAGAGGGATCGGACGTAGGCCGCGTGCTCGGCCCGCAGGACGGCGAGTTTCTCCGGGCTGATCGGCTCGTCGCGGCGGACGATCACCATCCCGGCCGGGTAGCTGTGGACGACGACCGGTTGGGGCGGCGGGTCGCCACCGGGGGCCGGTTGCCGTTCGGCATCTTCCCGGGCCTGGGTGGTTTCGGGGTCGTCCACGAGGTCGAACGCGACCCGGGCCCGCGCGTCCCGGGGGACCGTCTGGCCGACCCGGAACGGCAGCGGCGGCCCGTCCCCGGCGACCAGCAGGGCCAGTGCGACGCACGCCGCCACGACCACCGCCAGACGGGCGAGCACGTCCCGCCGCAAGAGTGTGTGCCAGTCCACCGCATCGCTGCGGGACGACCGCCGACGGCCGTCCCACTG
>Ga0247829_10001009_pt1 | contig 12170 bp, 12 predicted proteins | sample 12C_Control_Day4_FD_207765 | JGI IMG/M metagenome (GOLD analysis project Ga0247829, IMG submission 207765) | Soil microbial communities from agricultural site in Penn Yan, New York, United States - 12C_Control_Day4 | ecosystem: Environmental > Terrestrial > Soil > Agricultural land | place... | reverse complement strand
CCACCGGGGCCCGCCCTTTGGCGGCGGCACGGGATGCGGGTTTCCTCGTCATTTCCTGCCTCGTGCTTTGCGGACGGCAGCCGTTCGCTTGCGTTCGAGCGCCGCGACATTGCGGTAGAGGTCGAGCACCTCCTCGGCGGCCTTCGTGTCCCGCCGCTCCTCGGTCACGCCGCGACCGTCCTCGATCGACACCCTGTAGGCGGCCCGGTCGGCGAGCGCACCGACGATGTCGAGCCCGCCCGCGCCGCATTGCGCCAGCGCGCCCTCGATATCCGAGCGCCAGGAAGCCGACGGGCGCGTCGGCGTACCGTTGAGCACGATCGCCGCCTTGCCGAGCGCATTGCGGCAGGCGAGCTCGGAGGGCTCGGTGTCGTCCACCGTGGTGCGCAGCAGGTCCATGGTGTTGCGCATGGCGTGCAGGTCGAACGTGGTGGCGCGCACGGGGACCAGGATGTGCTCGACCAGGCTCGCCACCCGCGCCACGATCTGGCCGCCGCCCGGCGGCACGTCGACGACGACGAGGTCGAAGCCCTCCTCCGCCGCCGCGGCGAGCTGCTGGGCGATGGTGTCGTAGCTGCCGGTGCGGATCTCGGGCGACTTCTCCTGCCGCAGCGCCGAGGCCCAGACGTGGATGGACGTCTGCGCGCTGTCGCAGTCGATGATGAGCGGCGTGCGCCCCTCGCCGGCGGCCGCGATTGCGTATTGGACCGAGACCGTCGACTTCCCGGCCCCACCCTTGGTCGATATGAACGCGACGCTGGACATCGGATCGCCTGTACTCGTTACCAGGTGCTAGCACCGCTAGCACTGCAGCAACGCTACCGCTGCAACCCTTTGTTAAGACAAATGTGCGCGTTCCGCAATGGTCTTGGGGAAATCGTGCTTACGCGCGAGCGTGGGGGTGTGCGCAATTTGAGCGCTGAAGGTCGTTCAAAATGCAAGGCTTTCGAGGCGGACTCTGTCGCCACCCCTTACCGCCGCTCGAAGCGCTTGAACTTGATCCGGTGCGGCTCGACGGCGGCGTCGCCGAGGCGGCGCTTCTTGTCCTCCTCGTAGTCCTGGAAATTGCCCTCGAACCACTCGACGCGGCTGTCGCCCTCGAAGGCCAGGATGTGGGTCGCCATCCGGTCCAGGAAGAAGCGGTCGTGGCTGATGATGACGGCGCAGCCCGCGAAGTCCTCCAGCGCCGCCTCAAGCGCCGACAGCGTCTCGGTGTCGAGGTCGTTGGTGGGCTCGTCCAGCAGCAGCAGGTTGCCGCCCTCCTTCAGCATTTTGGCAAGGTGCACGCGGTTGCGCTCGCCCCCCGACAGCAGCCCCACCTTCTTCTGCTGGTCCGCACCCTTGAAGTTGAACCAGCTCACATAGGCTCTGGAGTTCATCTCCATCTTGTCGCCGAGCTTCATCTGATCGAGCCCGCCCGACACCTCCTCCCACACCGTCTTCTTGTCGTTGAGATGATCGCGGCTCTGGTCGACGTAGCCGAGCTTGACGCTGTCGCCGAGCCGGATCTTGCCGGCGTCCGGCTTCTCCACCCCGGTGATCATCTTGAACAGCGTGGTCTTGCCGGCGCCGTTGGGGCCGATGACGCCGACAATGCCGCCCGGCGGCAGCTTGAAGGAGAGGTCGTCGATCAGCAGCCGGTCGCCGAATGCCTTCGACAGGCCCTCGACCTCCACCACCACGCCGCCGAGCCGCGGCCCCGGCGGGATCTGGATCTGCGCCTTGCCGGCCTGCTCGCGGCCCGCCTCCTCAGCGAGCTTGTCGTAGGCCTGGATGCGCGCCTTGGACTTGGCCTGCCTAGCCTTGGGGCTCGACCGGATCCATTCGAGCTCGCGCCTCAGCGTGCGCTGCTTGGCTTCCTCCTGGCCCTTCTCAACCTCCAGGCGCTTGGCCTTCTGCTCCAGCCAGCTCGAGTAGTTGCCCTTGTAGGGCACACCCTGGCCGCGATCGAGCTCCAGCGTCCACTCCGTGATGTTGTCGAGGAAGTAGCGGTCGTGCGTCACCAGCATGATGCAGCCGGCATACTCCTTGAGATACTTCTCGAGCCAGGCAACCGACTCGGCGTCGAGATGGTTGGTCGGCTCGTCGAGCAGCAGGATATCGGGCTTGGCCAGCAGCAGCTTGGTGAGCGCCACGCGCCGCTTCTCGCCGCCCGAGAGATTCGCCACTTCGGCGTCGCCCGGCGGACAGCGCAGCGCGTCGAGCGCCTGCTCAACCTGGGTATCGAGATCCCAAAGGCCCTGGGCCTCGATCTCGTCCTGCAGCTTGGCCATCTCGTCGGCGGTCTCGTCCGAGTAATTGGCGGCGAGCTCGTTGTAGCGGTCGACCAGCGCCTTTTTCTCCGCCACCCCCTCCATGGCATTGCCGAGCACGTCCTTCTCGGCGTCGAGCTCCGGCTCCTGGGCGAGGTAGCCGACACGGATACCGTCGGCAGCCCAGGCCTCGCCGACGAAGTCCTCGACCTCCCCCGCCATGATCTTGAGCAGCGTCGATTTACCCGCGCCGTTCAATCCGACCACGCCGATCTTGGCGCCGGGGAAGAACGACAGCGAAATGTCCTTCAGGACCTGCTTGCCCCCCGGATAGGTCTTGGAGAGCTTGTGCATGTGATAGACGTGTTGGGGGTTCGCCACCGGGCGCTCCTCGGGTTGCAGATGATAGGGAGTTGCGCGCCTTTTAGCCCAGGCGACCCCGATGCCTCAAGCGATCTTGCTAATATCGGTCCTGGAGCTCCGCATTTCGAATGACTGAGCTCGAATTCGCAGTACGAGAAGCCGCCGCGAGCGATCTGCCGGCCATTTCGCGGGTTCGCACGTCCGTGCGCGAGAACCACCTGAGCGTCGAGCAGCTCAGGGACCGCGGCATCACCAACGAGAGCGTCGCCGCCTCATTCCTCACGGACTCCAAGGGCTGGGTTGCCGAGCATGGGCGGGAGATCGTTGCGTTCGCCATTGCCGACCGCGCCGCCCAATCGATCTTTGCGCTCTTCGTCCATCCCGACTACGAGGGTCGCGGCCTTGGCAGCCGCCTCCTCGATCTGGCGCTGCACTGGCTGCAGCAAAACGCCGTCTCCCGCGTCTGGCTGACCACGGGACCAGACACCAAGGCCGCTCGCTTCTACGAGCATCGCGGATGGACAGTCGTCGGACCGGACGCGCATGGCGATGTGCGCTACGAGTTGGAGCTTACGAAGCTGGAGAGGCGGCAATGAGCACATTCGCCTACAAGGCACATCGTCGAATATGGGTCGGTTTCATCGCGGGCGTGCTGGCGCTATCGTGCGGCTCGCAGCCCATGGCCCAGGTCCCGCCCAGCGCCACCGAGATCGCCGCTTACACCGGCCTGCACGCGGCCGCCGCCAAGGGCGACGCCGCCGGGATCGCCCGCCTCGCCGGCTCGGGCGCCGACGTCAACGCCCGCGACAGACACGGCCGCACGCCGCTGATGGTCGCCGCTCACGGCCGGCACGTCGCGGCAGCCAAGGCTCTGATCGATGCCAAGGCCGACCTCAACCTGCTCGACAGCCAAGCCTACGACGTCATCACCATCGCCGCGGTCGCAGACGATGTACCCATGCTCGAGCTGGCGCTCGCCTCCGGCGGCAATGCGCGCGCCATCACCAGCCCCTACAAGGGCACCGCACTGATAGCGGCAGCCCACCTCGGCCATGCCAAGGTGGTCGAGGCGCTGATCGCTGCCAGAGCCCCGCTCGACCACGTCAACAACCTCGCCTGGACCGCGCTCATCGAGGCGATCGTGCTGGGCGATGGCGGCCCGCGCCACCAGGCGACCGTCGAGGCGCTGGTCAAGGGCGGCGCCAATCTCGATCTGGCGGACGGCCAGGGCGTGCGCCCCCTCTCGCTGGCGCACAGCCGCGGCTATAAGCGCATCGCCGAGATGCTGGAGCGCGCCGGCGCCAAGCCCTGACCCCAATCGCGGACCATGCTAGGGTGCGGACCAATTTGCGGCTGGTGCCCGTGAGCCCTACAGACGAAACCCCATGGCCGACAAACGCCTCGTCTATTTCGCCGACCCCATGTGCTCGTGGTGTTACGGCTTCTCGCCCGTCATCGGCGCGATCGCCGAGCGCTTCGAGGAGCGCATGCCCCTCGAAGTCGTCATGGGCGGCCTGCGCGCCGGCAACACGTCACCGATGCGCCCGCAGGACAAGGACTATATCCGCAACGCCTGGACCCAGGTGAATGGCGCGACCGGCCAGCCCTTCGACTTCGCCTTCCTGGAGCGCGACGGCTTCGTCTACGACACCGAGCCCGCCTGCCGCGCCGTTGTCACCGTGCGCCGGATGATGCCGAAGCTGGCGCTGGCCTTCATGGGCCGCGTCCAGCAGGCCTTCTACGCCGAGAATCGCGACATGACCTCGCCCGATGAGATCGCCGCCGTCGCCGAGGAAGCCGGCCTGGAGCGTGAGGCATTTGCCGACGCCTTCCTTGCACCCGACACACGCAACGAGACCTTCCGCGACTTCCTCACCGCCCAGCAGCTCGGCATCCACGGCTTCCCGACGCTGATCGCCGGCAGCGAAGCGGAGGGCTACGCGCTCGTCACCAACGGCTACCGGCCGCTCGATGACATTCTGGAGCCCATGGAGCGCTGGTGGGCCGCCGGCGCGCCCGTGAAGGCCACGCCCCAGCAACAACACTGACATCCCGGGAGGACTTTCATGTCGACCACGACCCTCGAGCCCTACGCCGTCGTCGCCTACAACAGCGCCTGGGACTCCGAGAACAAGATCCACGACGACGAGGTCGCGCGCCGCTTCGGCTTCTCGGGCGGCCTCGTGCCCGGCGTCGACGTCTACGCCTACATGGCCCACGCACCCGTGACACGCTGGGGCCGAGACTTCCTCGCGCGCGGCACCCTGGAGGCACGCTTCCACAAACCCGTCTACGAGGGCGAGACCGCGACGGTGGCCGCCAAGGAGGCAAATGGCGGTCTCGACATCGAGGTGATGAGCCGCGGTGAGCTCTGCGCCACCGGCCATGCCGCCATGACGGGCACCAAGCCGCCCGCCCTCGATGCCTTCGCGGCCGTCCACGCCGTCGCGGAGCGCTCCCCGGCCGACGAGGTCTCGCTGCCGATTGGCCGCGCGCTCGGCATCCGCCCGCTCGACATCACTAGGGAATGGGCGGCCAAGTACGTCGCCGACGTGCGCGAACGCGACCCGCTCTATGCGCGCGAGCACCTGTCGCATCCGGGCCAGCTGCCGCGCCTCTTCAACTGGGCTCTCACCCACAACGTCGTGCTTGGCCCATGGATTCACGTCGGCAGCAAGGTCGACCACTTCGCCGCCGCCAAGGTCGGCGACGAGCTGACGGTGCGCGCCAAGGTAACCGCCAACTACGAGAAGAAGGGCCACCGCTTCGTCGACCTCGACGGCCTCGTCATCGCCAACGGCACGACCCCCATCGCCCGCATCTCCCACACCGCCATCTATCGCCCGCGCGGGCTGTAGGTTGGGTTAGCGCGAAGCGCGCTACCCAACATTTCTCTTGTCTCGGACTGTTGGGTTACGCGCTTCGCGCCGACCCAAACTACAACTCCCCAAGCTACTCTCCCGGCGCCCGCGAATGCGCGCTCACCGGCACCGACCGGCCGGAAATCTCATCCCCCGCATCCGCCGGCAGCCGCAGCATCAGCAAAGCCGAAGCCATCGACATCAGACCCACCGCAACGAACGCGGCAGCAAAGTCCTGGGTCTGAGGCGTCGCGTGCCCGCGCAGCGCCTCCGACGTCTCCACGACCATCGCGCCGACCGCCACGCCGAAGCTCACCGACACCTGCTGCGCCACGCTCGCCATGCTGGTCGCCGACCCGACCTGTCGCGACTCGACCTCGGCGTAGGTGATCGCGGAGAGGCTCGTGAACTGCAGCGAGCGCAGAAAGCCTCCGCACAGCAGCACACCGATGATGACGAGATGCGGCGTCGCCGGCGTGAACAGTGCCGAGGCGAGCAGCACCAGCGATGCCAGCACGCCATTGACGAGCAGCAGCCTGCGGAATCCGAACCTGTGCAGGATGCTTCGCGCGAGCGGCTTCACGGCGAACGCGCCGAGCGCACCCGCAAACGTGAGCATGCCCGACTGCAACGCATCGAGCCCGAACGCAAGTTGCAGCATCAGCGGCAGCAGGAATGCACTGGCGCCCACGCCGAAGCGGAAGAACAGCCCGCCCGCGATCCCGATCTCGAATGTGCGCAGACGTAGCAGCCGCAAATCGAGCAGCGGCCTCGTCACGCGCAGCGCATGCCGCGCATATAGGCCGAGTGCGATGGCACCGCCGACCACACACCCGACGGCCACCTCCGGAGGCGCGATGCGTCGTCCCAGCATCGCCGTGCCGAGGATCAGGCCGCCGAGCCCCGATGCCGCGAGCAGGAACCCCACCCAATCGAGCGGCGGCGTCTCCTCCTTGATCTCGGGGATGAACAGCGTCGCCAGGATGATGCCGAGGATGCCGATCGGGATGTTGACGAAGAAGATCCAACGCCAGTCGGTGTAGGTGACGATCAGCCCGCCGAGTGGCGGCCCCAGTATCGGCCCGATCAGCGCCGGCATGGCGATGAAGGAGAGCGCAGCCACGAGCTCGCCCTTGGGCACGGCGCGGATCACGACCATGCGCCCGACCGGCACCATCATGGCGCCGCCGATCCCCTGCACGGCGCGCCAGAACACGAACTCGCCGAGCGAGCTCGAGTATGCGCAGCCGATGGAGGCGGCCATGAACACCGTCAACGCCAGCCGGAACGTCGTGCAGGCGCCGACGCGATCGGCCACCCAGCCGCTGACGGGGATGAACACCGCGAGGCTCACCAGGTAGGAGGTCACGGCGAGTTTCAGCGAGATCGGGTCGAGCCCAAGATCGCGCGCGATCGTCGGCAGCGCCGTCGCCAGGATCGTGTTGTCCGTGTTCTCCATGAACAGCGCGGTGGCAACCACGAGCGGGACGATGGGGAACGCCATGGCGTCAGGCCTCGCTGCCGGCTGCGGCAGGCGCCGCGCCCAGCATCTGGCGCCGCTTGAGCCAGCGCCGCGCGATCTCGCCGGCGATGGTCTCGGAGGAGTTGAGCGGCGCATACTCCCAAGTCTCGAGCCGCTCGAAACGCTCCGGCATCGGACGCGTGGCCCCGTGATTGCGCAGAGAATCGTGAAAGCGCGTGAACTTGACCGAGCCGCCCTCGGGCTCGAACACATAAACGGGCTTGCCCGTGGCGCATGGCTCGCCGGTCATGTTGACGGAGTCCGCCGGCGCGATAAAGGCATCGGCGTGGGCCAGGAACTGCGGATAGGGATTCGCGCCGGTGCCGTCCCAGAGAATGCGGGGCGCCCCCTCCGTTGCCTCCCGCACGAAGTCCGTCACCGCCTCGGGCGTGCGCCGCGACGGCGTGATGAGGAGGCTGGCTCCGAGCCGCACCAGCGATTGCAGTGCGGAGGCGAGGCGCGCCATAGCGGCAGGCGTGTAGTGGTAATCGCCATTGGGGCCGCCGAGCATCACGGCAACGCGCGGCCGTGGCAGCCCCGCGATACCTGGCGGCACGGACGCGCGCAGCTGCTGCAGGCGCCGCGCCGTGAAGCTGTGCGGGGCGGTCAGAGTGGTGATCACGTTGGGCCCCCGCCGCGTATCGTGCTCGGGCACCCAGAAAAGATCGGCAGCGCTGGGGCCCACCTTCGGGTTCTGCAGAATAATCGTATAGGTGGCAAGGCGCGCTGCCCGCTTGAGCCTGCGGATATAGGGCGTGGTAAGGCGGCCGATCGAGATCGCGAACTCGGGCCACGGCGGGCGGAATTGGCTATCGGTTGTGCCAAACCGCTCCGCGGGATCGACCGGACCCCAGGGCGAGAGCAGCTTCCAGATGCCCCTGGGATCGACCGATTTGACCTCATAGTTAAGCCCCAAGGCGTCGAACACACCCCGCGTCTGCACGTCGTTGCCGGTCTTTCCGTCACTGATGATCCAGCCGGTCTTGCCGGCGACGGCTTCGCGCGCTTCAATCATTCGTTTCCTCAGGACTGGGCTTTTATGTCGCGTGTGAGAAACAAAGTTGCCTTAGCGCCGCAGCTGCGTCAGATTCGCCACAAAGGCCCGGGAGTCTTAGCCCTATGCGCGCGCGCCTCGATGCTACCGATTGGCGCATCTTGAAAGAGCTGCAGGCCAACGGACGCATCAGCAATGTCGAGCTCGCCCGCAAGGTCGGCATCTCGCCGCCGCCCTGCCTGCGGCGCGTGCGCGCACTGGAGCAGGCCGGCATGATCTCCGGCTATTTCGGCATGCTCGACGAGAAGACGGTGGGTTTCGAGGTCATCGCTTTCGCGATGGTGGCGCTCCACAGCCAGTCCGAGACCGATCTGCGCGCCTTCGAAAACCGCGTGTTGGCGTGGCCGCTGGTGCGCGAATGTTACATGCTCTCCGGCGAGAGCGACTTTTTGCTCAAGTGCGTTGCCCCCGATCTGACCTCATTTCAGGATTTCATCATCCAGGATCTGACCGCGGCGCCCAATGTGGCCGGCGTCAAGACGACGCTCGTCCTGCGCCGCGTGAAGTTCGAGCCTGGCGTGCCCGTGGCACTGGCGCAGCGACGTCAGATGCGCTGAGCGGCGCGCGTCGACACCAATTGCGGCAAATCTGCGCCGCTCCTCCATCGGAATATTAAGACCCGGGAATTAACCGCTGGGAGGATTCGTTGTCATTGGGACTCGCGGGGAGGCAGGCGCGTGACGGACGAGCTCCGCACTCGGATGGTAGAGTTGTTGCCGCGTTTAAGGCGCTTTGCTGTTGCCCTCACAGGAGACTTGGATCAGGCCGACGATCTCGTCCAGGAAACCTGTATGCGCGCCTTGTCGCGGGTGGAGCAATGGCAACCAGGGACACGGCTCGACAGCTGGATGTACCGAATCGCTCAAAACCTGTGGCTAGATCGCGCCCGTGCCCGCAAAGTGCGGGGCGAGCAGGTGAATGTAGAGGCCGCGGAGGCGCTGGCGGGCACCGACGGGCGTGATGTCGTCGAGAGCCGCCTCACGCTGCAGGCCGTCAGCGCGGCGCTGGGGCATCTCCCCGCCGAGCAGCGGGTGCTGATCGCGCTCGTGTGCATCGACGGGCTGTCCTACAAGGAAGCCGCCGACATCACCCAAACACCCATTGGCACCGTGATGAGCCGGCTCGCCAGGGCCCGCCGCGAGCTGCATGCCCGCCTCGAGGGTCAGGCGCAGCGCGGGGGCCCTCGCCCTCCAATCCCCGAAGCGGGGAGCTGCACATGAGCGACCCTCTCGACGACAGGCCGCCCGACAGTCCATGCCTCGGCGCCGCGGTCACGGACGAGGAGATCATGGCCTACGCCGACGGCGTGCTCGCGGACGAGCGGCTGCCCGCCGTCAGGGAGGAGCTCGCCAACAATCCCGAGCGGATGAAAACGCTGGAGGCCTACCTCAAGACGAAGGAGGCGATGGCACACGCCCTCGGCCCCATCCTCGTTGCGACGGTTCCCGAGAGGCTGCGGGACACCATCCACGAACTCGCGGCCTCGCCAGCGCCGGCACGCGGCCTTGGGGCCCTGCTCAGATCCGCCGTTGGAGGGCACCTGTTCGCAAAACTCCGCGTGCCCATGCTCGCCGTCGCCGCCCTCTGCCTGGTCTTCCTCGGCGCTTGGCTCGGCGACTACGCGATGCGCCATGCCAATCCGCAACCCGAGCGCCAAGAGCTCGTGCGGTGGGAACCGCGAGGTCTCCTCGCTCAGCCACCGCTACAACGTGCGCTCGAAGGGACGCCGAGCGGGGAGGAGACCAAGCTCTCCGATCGCCTTTCGATCAAGCCCGTGGCCACGCTTCGCACCAACGACGGGATCTGGTGCAGGGAGTTCGACGTGCTTCACGGCGGCAGGCCGGGCGGCCGCTCGCTCGCCTGCCGCGGCAACGACGGCGCTTGGCTCGTCCCGGTGCCCGGGGTGCTCCAACCAAAGGAGTATGGCGTGGCCGGGGGGTCGGCACAGGGCCAGTCTCCGCCGATTGATCTGGGCAAGGCGGTACTCGAAGGCGCCAAGAAAGTTCTCTCGGGTACCGCGGTCGGTCGCGACAAAGAGCTAGACCTCATCGGACAACGCTGGCGGGAGACCCCCTGAGCCTTGTTGCGCAGCCATCCGGAAGCTTTTGACCCATCGGAGGGTCACAAGACGCAGTGCCGGCGATCGCCCGTGACAGAGCCCGCCATGCAAGGGGCTCTCGGCGCAATTGCCGGCCAAAGTTTGATCGGGCCCGCGTGGCTGATACCCCGCACCTCAGGTGCGTGGTCCCGATCGAAGGCGGGACCAGGCGGCACCGGCCCTTTCCGTGCCTGCCTGGGCCCGCTCCTATTCGATCTGTCTCGGGGCCGCACGGCATCCCCGCCGCCGGACGCGGCGGGAGGCGGTTGCAAGAGACCTGGATGCGACGCACGCGCGTGAGCCCGACCGAGCCGCGCCATCATTGCAGGCGCGTCAGCGGAAGGATGCCGGCCTGACGTCGGCCAGCCAGCCCTCCGCGGGCGCAGCAGCGCGCGGGACCACCTTTGCCGCCCAGGACTGAGGCTGGTCCTTCGGCATGCAGTCCGGGGGCGCCTTGATCAGACCTCGACCATAGGTCTCGCGCTGGCTCTTGCTGTCACCGTCCTCGATCTTGTCGACATAGAAGCCGGCAAGCGTCGTCTCCTTGGGATCGAGGGCAAAACGCCTGGCCACGATCTGCGCCTTCAAGGCACTGTTCTTGTAGGTGACGGCGGCAATCGCAGTGACGAACGGCGCGGCAAAGGAGGTTCCGCTCAGCATGCCCTCGCGGTCGTTGGGCAGCGCCGTCCAGATGCGCACGCCAGGTGCGGCCACGTTGATGTAACTGCCGCGATTGGCGTCGCGGTAGCCCTTGGCGTTGGAATCGACCGCCGTCACCGCGATCACCTCTGGATAGGCCGCAGGATAGCCCGGCGGAGCGCTGGGCCCGCCGTTGCCTGCGGCCGCCACAAACACGATGCCCCGGCGCTTGGCCAGATAGGCAATGCGGCTGTGCAGAACATCGTCGTAGGGCCCGACGAGGCTCAGGTTGATGATCTGAGCGCCATGCTCGTAGAGCCGCTGCAGCGCCTCCAGCAGATGCAGCGTGTCGGTCACCGGCCGGCCGCGTGAATTGGCGAAGAAGGCGTCAGCGACCAGGAAATCGGCATCGGGGATGAGCCCAGGCGTGCTGCTGGTAGCCGCGCCCGCCAGCAGCGAGAGCACGCCCGTGCCGTGCCAGTTCGGCGCCCTGTCGACCTTGTCCTGCGGAGACATGACAATGGTCGGCTCCGGCATGTTGCCGCGCTTGGTGAAGGCAGGATGCGCGCGATCGAAACCAGTATCGATCACGCCAACCTTCACCCCCTTCGCGCATGCCGACAAGTGATCCTTCCAGCCGACCACCCTTCGGCCGTAGCAGCGCTCGGTGGTGCAGCCAACGGACGAACCGACGGGCACTTCGCCCTCGATCGCAACATTGTCGAGGACGTGTCGATAGGGCTCATGGAAGAAGTTGAACGCAAAGCCCTGCTGAGGAAACTCCTCCCCGAGGCCGCGCAGGATCTCATAGGCCTCGCGCTGCGGTGGCAGCAGGATGCGCGTCAGGCCCGCTCTCGATCGCTCCTGAATTTCGTAGCCGAGCTGTTCCACGCGTGCCCGCGCAGCGGGTGACAGCTTGTCGGTGAGGATCTCGTTCTTGCGGTAGCTGTTGGGCGGCGGCGGCACGTTGGCGCCATGCGAGATGATGGGCACGCTGGGACCGGCTTCGGGCTTGGGGACCGCCTTGTCGGCTGCGGATTTCACCAACGGCTGCGCCCCGGGCTCGTTGTCCCGCGGCAGGACACCGACCCGCATAGGCTGATCGGCGCTGGCGTTTCCTGCGAACACCGGCATCGCGGGCTCCGCGGCCCTGACAGGCGCGGGCGTCGCCACGACAGGAGCTGGCGGCAAGGGTGGCAGGGTCGGAGCCGGCACCACAAACACTGGCGTCTTCGTGGGCTTGGGACTAGGCGTCGGCGCCGGAGTCGGCTTGGCGGCGGGTTTCGCTGCAGTCGGCGTCGGGGCTGCCGGTTGCGGCGGGGCGAACACGGGCTTTGGCTTGCTTTGTCCCGGGGGCTTGTGCGGCGGCTTGGCGGTAGCT
>Ga0247829_10001008_pt1 | contig 12175 bp, 12 predicted proteins | sample 12C_Control_Day4_FD_207765 | JGI IMG/M metagenome (GOLD analysis project Ga0247829, IMG submission 207765) | Soil microbial communities from agricultural site in Penn Yan, New York, United States - 12C_Control_Day4 | ecosystem: Environmental > Terrestrial > Soil > Agricultural land | place... | reverse complement strand
AAGTGGCCGGTCGGCGACCCGGCGACCGATGACTTCTGGTTCTGCGGCCTGCCGACGGTGCCCGGAAAGCCCTACTGCGACACTCATGTCGCGGTGGCCTTCCAGCCGATGTCGGCGCGCCGCGACCGCCGGGCCGGCGGTCGCTGACCCGATGCTTGCCCGGGCCGTCCTCGGGGCGGCCCTGGCGGTGGCGCCGGCAGCGGCGCAGGAGGCCGTCCCCGGCTACGTCGGGTCGGCGGCTTGCGCCGGCTGCCACGCCGAGGCGACCGCGGCCTGGACCGGGTCGCACCACGCGCTGGCCTGGACCGAGCCGAGCGACGACACGGTGCGCGGCGACTTCGGCGACGTGAGCTTCGAGCACGGCGGCGCGACGGCGCGCTTCTTTCGGCGCGATGGCGGCTGGTTCATCGAGGCCGAGGACGGCGAGGGGCAGCGGCGCGCCTTCGAGGTTGTCGGGGTCGCCGGATGGACGCCGCTGCAACAGTACCTGATCTCGCCCGAGCCCGGCCGGACCCAGGCCTTCGACGTCGCATGGGACGTCGCGGCCCGCCGCTGGTACCCGCTCTGGCCCGACCAGCCGGCGCCGCCCGGCGACGGGTTCCACTGGACCGGGCCGTACAAGAGCTGGGAGGCGCGCTGCGCCGAGTGCCACGCCACCGGCTACTCGCGGAACTACCGGCCCGGGACGCGGACCTATGCGCCGGAGCTCGCCGAGATCGGGGTCGGCTGCGAAGCCTGCCACGGCCCGGGAAGCGCCCACGTCGCCGACCCGCGCGGCGAGCTGACCGCCGACCTCGGCGCCTCGGCGGAGGCCGAGATCGGGCTCTGCGCCACCTGCCACGCCCGGCGCGAGGCGTTCGGCGACGGCAACCCGCTGCCGGGAACCCGGTTCCACGACGCCTACAACCTCGCGCTGCTGCGGCCGGGGCTCTACGAGGCCGACGGCAGCATCCGCGACGAGGACTACGAGTTCGGCTCGTTCCTTCAGTCGAGGATGTACGCGCAGGGCGTGCGCTGCTCCAACTGCCACGAGCCGCACGCCGCGACGCTGCGCGCCGAAGGCAACGCCGTCTGCGGCCAGTGCCATTCGCCGGCCGGCAATCCGGGCTTCCCGTCGCTGCGGCATGCTGCGTACGACAGCCCGGCGCATCACTTCCACCCGCCCGGGAGCGCCGGGGCGCAATGCCCGGCCTGCCATATGCCCGAGCGGACCTACATGGGCATCGACACCCGGCGCGACCACGGCTTCCGGGTGCCTCGGCCCGACCTCGCGGCCACCGGGGCGCCGGACGCCTGCACCGACTGCCACGCCGACCGCACCGCGGCCTGGGCGGCCGACGAGATCGCGCGGCGGTTTCCGGAAAGCAGCCACCGCGGGCCGCACTTCGCGACCGCCTTCGCGGCGGCGCAATGGGTGCCGGACGAGCAGGTCCCGGCGCTGCTCGCGATCGCCGGGGGCGACGCAGCCGGCATCGTGCGGGCGACGGCGCTGGAGCTGCTGCCGCCGGTCGGCGGCGCCGCGGCCGCGGGCGTCGCCGACCTGGTCGGCGATCGCGACCCGCTGGTGCGCGCCGCGGCCGTCGGGGCGCTGCGCGCCCTGCCGCCCGCGGAGCGATGGCCGCTGGTGGCGCCGGCGCTCTCGGATCCGCTGCGTGCGGTGCGGGTCGCGGCGGCCCGGGCGCTGCTCGACGCGACGCCTGCCGCGGGCTCGCCGGACGCCGGGACGCTCGCGGCGGCGATGCGGGAATGGCGGGCGGCGCTCACCGCGCGGGCGGACTTCCCCGAGACCCACCTGCAGATCGGTGGCGCCGCCCTAACCGTCCGCGACTGGCGTCTCGCCGCCGAGGCCTTCGGCGAGGCGGCGAGCCTCGATCCGCAGCTGGTCGATGCCTGGGTGATGCTGGTGCGCATCCGCGCCGGCACCGGTGACATCGCCGGCGCCCGCGCGGCGCTCGACGCGGCGAAGGCACACAACCCTCACGCGCCGGCGATGCGCGACCTCGCCGCCGAGATCGGCGCCCCCGGGCCCTGAGCCGGGACGCCGGCCGCCTTCAGGCGAGGCTGGCGTCCATGGTAATCTCGGCGTTCAGCACCTTGGAGACCGGGCAGTTGGCCTTGGCGCCCTCGGCGGCCTTGCGGAACGCCTCCGGGTCGGCGCCGGGGATCTTCGCCTTGACCGTCAGGTGCACGGCGGTGATCGCGAAGCCGCCCTCGACCGGGACCACGGTGACGGCGGAGGAGGCGGCGATCTCGTCGGCGGTCATCCCCGCGGCGCCGAGCGCGCCCGACAACGCCATCGAGAAGCAGGAGGCGTGGGCCGCGCCGATCAGCTCCTCGGGATTGGTCCCCTTCTCCTCGCCGAAGCGCTTGGCGAAGCTGTAGTTGACGCCCTCGAGCACGCCGCTCTCGGTGGAGACCGTGCCGGAGCCGTCCTTGATGCCGCCCTTCCAGACGGCAGAGCCGGTGCGTTTCATTGCAGACCTCCCATGGATTTGAACCCCGTCGTCATTACCGCGGGGGGACCTCGGCGGAAACCGATTCGTCGGACGTCCCGGGATCGCGGACCCCGCGGCCGGCACGCTTGCGGTTCGGCCGGTGAGCGGCGGGCTGGTTGCGGCGCGACCGCTGGGCCTCCGGCGCCGGCAGGAGCGCGAGCCCCGGATCGGCGCGGGCCTCCCGTACGATGGCGCGGACGAGGCAGGCGGTTCCGACCAGAACGGCGAAGCGAAACAGGCTCGAGGGACGAAGCATGCGATGCTGGCTCCTGCGGGGCTCGTTGCCACAACGGCGGTGGCCGACCTGCGTTCCCGGGCGATCGGGTGCCGGATCAGCCGCCGGTGTGGCTCATGTGCCGCGCCACCTGCCCGCGGACGGTCTGGCGGCTGTAGTCGAAGTCGTGGCCCTTCGGCTTGCGGGCGATCGCCTCGCGGATCGCCGCCGCCAGCGGGGCGTCGTCGGTCGGGTGGGCGCGCAGCGCGGCGCGCAGGTCGGCGTCGGCATCCTGGCCGAGGCACATGAACAGCTGCCCGGTGCAGGTCAGCCGGACGCGGTTGCAGGACTCGCAGAAGTTGTGGGTGAGCGGGGTGATGAAGCCGATGCGGCCCCCGGTCTCGGCGACGCGCGCGTAGCGCGCCGGGCCGCCGGTGCGCTCGGGCGTGTCGGTGAGGGTCCAGCGGGTCTCGAGGGCGCGGCGCAGATCGCTGAGCGACCAGTACTGCTCGAGCCGGTCCTCGTTGCCGAGGTCGCCCATCGGCATCACCTCGATGAAGGTGAGGTCGTGGCCGCGCTCGCCGCACCAGCCGACCAGGCGATCGACCTCGTCGTCGTTCACGCCCTTGAGCGCGACGGTGTTGATCTTGACCGAGAGGCCGGCGGCGACCGCGGCGTCGATGCCGTCGAGAACCTGCGCGAGCCGGCCCCAGCGGGTGATGCGGGCGAACCGCTCGGCGTCGAGGGTGTCGAGCGAGACGTTGACCCGGCGAACGCCGCAGGCGGCCAGGTCGGCGGCGAAGCGCGCCAGCTGGCTGCCGTTGGTGGTCAGCGTCAGCTCGTCGAGGGCGCCGCTGTCGAGGTGCCGGCGCATGGCGCGGAAGAAGCTCAGGATGTTCTTGCGGACCAGGGGCTCGCCGCCGGTGACCCGGAGCTTGCGCACCCCGAGCGTCACGAAGGCCGAGCACAGGCGATCGAGCTCCTCGAGCGTCAGCAGCTCGGCCTTGGGCAGGAACTGCATGTGCTCGGACATGCAGTAGACGCAGCGGAAGTCGCACCTGTCGGTCACCGAAACCCGCAGGTAGGTGATCGCTCGCGCGAAGGGGTCGACCAGTGCCGGGCGCACCGGAAGGACGGCGGTCTCCATGCGGCGATTGTAGGGTCGGCGGGCGAGCGGTTCAAGGCGCCGCCGCATCGTCAGCTAGAAGGCCTGACCGGAACCGCATCGCATGAACGACTGTGCGAAATATCTGGTCTGATCAGGGATTTACTCGGCCGGGCACGCGTGCCCAACCGTGCCGGTGGCAAGGGAAGCGTCCGGGGCTACCGGGTCAGTCCTCGCCGCCGCCCTCGAAGATCGCCCGCTCGTTGGCGGTGGCGACGCGCAGGATGTTGGTCGAGCCGGCGACGCCGAACGGGATGCCGGCGGTGACGACGATGCGGTCGTCCTCGCTGGCGAAGCCGTGCTCGCGCGCGACGCGCGCGGCGCTGACCACCGCCATCTTGAAGCGGTCGACCTCGGGGACCAGCACGGTGTGCAGGCCCCAGGAGAGCGCCAGCCGGCGCGCGGTGCCGGCGAGCGGGGTCAGAGCGATGATCGGCACCCGCGGGCGCTCGCGCGCGGCGAGCAGCGCGGTGGTGCCCGAGTGGCTGAAGCAGCAGATCGCCTTGACCCGCGTGGTCTCGGCCACCTCGCGCGCCGCGACGGTGATCGCGTCGGAGACGCCGGAGCGGGCCGCGGTGCGCTGCGCCTCGATCACCTGGCGATAGATGTCGTCGCTCTCCACCGACTCGGCGACGTTGTTCATCGTGGTCACCGCCTCGATCGGGAACTCGCCGGCCGCCGATTCGGCCGAGAGCATGATCGCGTCGGCGCCCTCGTAGATCGCGGTGGCGACGTCGGATACCTCGGCGCGGGTCGGCACCGGCGCGGTGATCATGCTCTCGAGCATCTGGGTCGCGACGATCACCGGCTTGCCGGCGGCGCGGCAGGCGCGGGTCAGCCGCTTCTGGATCGGCGGCACCGAATAAACCGGCAGCTCGACCCCGAGGTCGCCGCGCGCCACCATGATGCCGTCGGAGGCCTCGAGGATCTGCGCGAAGGCGTTGACCGCCGCCGGCTTCTCGATCTTCGACATGATCGCCGCCCGGCCGTCGGCGAGCTCGCGCGCCTCGAACACGTCGCTCGGCCGCTGCACGAAGGACAGCGCCAGCCAGTCGACGCCGAGGCTGCAGGCGAACTCCAAGTCCTTCTTGTCCTTCTCGGAGAGCGCGGCCAGCGGCAGCACCACGTCGGGGACGTTGACCCCCTTGCGGTTCGAGATCTCGCCGCCGACCACCACCTCGGTCAGCGCGTGCTGCGGCGAGCACTCGGTGACCTTCAGCCGGATCTTGCCGTCATTGACCAGCAGCGTCGAGCCGACCTCGAGCGACGCGAAGATCTCGGGGTGCGGCAGGCAGACCCGGGTCGCGTCGCCGTCGCTGCTGTCGAGGTCGAAGCGGAACGGCGCCCCCTGCTCGAGGATGTACGGGCCGCTGGCGAAGGTGCCGCAGCGCAGCTTGGGTCCCTGCAGGTCGGCGAGGATGGCGATCGGCCGGCCGACGTCCTCCTCGACCTGCCGGACCAGCGCGTGCCGCCGCGCGATGTCGTCGTGGGTGCCGTGGCTCATGTTCAGCCGGAACACGTCGGCGCCGGCGATGAACAGCTTGCGGATCATCTCGAAGGAGTCCGACGACGGCCCGAGGGTCGCGACGATCTTCACGTTGCGTTGCCGGCGGATCGATGTCATGCGCGCCCCCACGCCGTTTCGCTGTCACGCCGCTTATAGCCGAAGCGGGTGGCGATGGAACCGCAAATGCCCGCCGGGGAAACCGACCGGCCGCGCGCTGGAAACCGCCACGCCGCCCTCTATCGTTGCGGCGGTGCACAACCGGAGGAACCGCATGACGCCGTCGGCGCCGGTCGCCGAGATCAATCCGGCCGGGGGCTCTCGGATCCTCCTGCTCTGCGACCATGCGACCAACTGCGTCCCGGTGGACGTCGCCGGCGGCGACCTCGGGCTGCCGCCCGCCGAGATGTCGCGTCACATCGCCTGGGACATCGGCGCGGCCGGCGTCACCGAGGCGCTCGCCGGCCTGCTCGATGCCCGGGCGCTGCTCACCCGCTTCTCGCGGCTGGTCATCGACCCGAATCGCGGCGAGGACGACCCGACGCTGGTGATGCGGCTCTACGATGGCACGGTTGTCCCGGCCAACCGCCGGGTCGGCCGCGATGAGATCGAGCGCCGGCTCGAGCGGTTCCACCGCCCCTACCACCGGGCGATCGAGGCCGCGATCGCCCGGCTCGGCGCCGAGGGACGCGCGCCGGCGCTGCTCGCGATCCACTCCTTCACCCCGCGGCTGGTGGCGCGGCCGCCGCGCCCGTGGCAGGTCGGCATACTCTGGCACCGCGACGGCCGCATCGCGTTGCCGCTGATCGCCCGGCTGCGCGACCAGGGCCTCTGCGTCGGCGACAACGAGCCCTACTCCGGCGAGCTCGAGGGCGATACCATGAGCCGGCACGGCACCCGCAACCGCCTGCCGCACGCGCTGATCGAGATCCGCCAGGACCTGATCGCCGACCCGGAGGGACAGCGGTCGTGGGCCGAGCGGCTGGCCCCCATCCTGGCCGATGTGATCGAGGAGGTTCCCGATGGATGACGCCACCCGCACCGAGCTCGAGGCCGCGGCCTTCCGGGCGTTGCGCGATCACCTGCGCGCCCACCCGGAGGTGCAGAACCTCGACCTGATGAGCCTCGCGGGCTTCTGCCGCAACTGCCTCGCGCGCTGGTACGACGAGGCGGCCGCGGACCGCGGCATCGCCCTCGGCAAGGATGCGGCGCGCGAGATCGTCTACGGCATGCCCTACGCCGACTGGGTCGCCCGCCATCAGGTCGGCGAGCGGGTGAAGCCCGCCGGGGAGCCGTGACCGGTCGTCGCCCGCGGCGAGGGCCGGAGGGGCCGGCGCGCGGCGACCGCGCGCCGGCAGGCGGTCAGGGCTCGATGTTCATCACGCCGGCGAGCGGCGGGCCGTAGATCTGCCGCGTCCCGTTGCGGTCGACCGTGGTGATGTTGAGCTCGCGCGATCCGACGCCGCCGCAGAAGTAGTGCATCACCGACTGCGGGTCGTAGCGGGTGATGTTGATGGTGTCGAACAGCGGCTCGTCCGGGCAGGCCGCCGGCGCCCCGGACCGGATGTGCTCGTGGCGCAGGCCGATGACGTGCCCGAGCTCGTGCCGCAGCACCCCCACCTGGTCGAAGGACAGGTTGGGGTCGAAGAAGCTCGGGTCGATCAGCACCCGCCGGCGGTTGCGCGGATCGTTCGGGAAGAACGCCGCGGCGATGAACTGGCCACCGCTGTCGAACTCGCGGACCACGAACACTGCGCCCTCCTGGCCGACGCCGGGCCGGGCGTCGAGCTCGCTCCGGTGCTCGAACTTCACCCCGCAGGTCTCCTCCCAGGCCTTGGTCGCCTGCTCCATCATCAGGCGCGCCTGGTCGTAGCGCTCTTGGCTGGTGAAGCTGTCGCGGGCCAGCCGGTAGGTCAGGACCACGCCCGGCGCCCAGCGCACGATCCGGTTGTTCTGGAGGATGCCGACGATCCGCGCGCTCGCCGGCTCGGCGATGCCGGCGGTGCCCAGCCCCGCCATGCCGGCCGACTGCGCGGCGGCATGCGCGGCGTCGGCGCTCTCGCGCGCGAAGGCGAAGATCGCCAGCTGGTCCTCGTCGAGCAGCGTGTCGCCCTCGGTGACCCAGAACTCCTCGCCGTCGACAGTCACCCGCTTGAGGCCGTCCCTCAGCCGGGTGAACAGGCCGGACGAGGTGGCGGCCTGCCGCAACCCGGCGTCCCGCTCCATCGCCTCGCTGGCAACGCTTCGTGTCCTGGCTTCCATGGTGTCCGGCATGATGGTTCTCCGCTCCGGTGTCTCTAGCGTCCTGTCGTGGCCGCCCTGGCCCGATCGATCTCGTCCCTGCCCACGAGTCCCTGCTCGACGGCCCAGTCGAGGGCCACCTGGTCGACGTCCTTCTGCTGGTCGCCGCCGAAGATGACGATCTCCTCGCCGTCGATCGTCATCCGCGGGTGGCGCCGGAGCTCGTCCTGGAATTCGCTGGACGCGAGGATCCGCGCGCGCAGCTCCGGGTGCGCCCGCAGGTACCTCGCCGCGAAGCTGAGCTCGTCTTCTCCGGGCATCACGCCTCAAAAACTAACGAAATTCCGCAGACGCCGTGGCGCCGGATCGTCCCCTCATTCGATTTCCGGCCTTTGCGGCGCATGAATACTTGAGGCGCCACGCGTAATGCGCCTCTTATACCAACCGGTGGGCGATTCGTCTACGCATCTCGATGCGGTGGCAAGCTGGGGGGCGGCATGATATCAGGCGCAGCGGTTCGCGGCCGTCGGCTCGACCGGATCCGGCGTCCTTCACCGATACGGTGCGGCTCGACCCGGTGGTCGAGGCGGCCGAGCCGGCGCGGGTGCGCGCCGCGGTCGTCACCTTCGAGCCCGGCGCGCGGACCGGTCGATGAGCCCGGCGACCCCCTCGGCGCTGTAGCGGTGCACCCAGTCCCGCAGCGTCTGGCGATCCATCCCGCAGCTCTTCGCTGCCGTCGTCCGGTCCACCCCCTCCCTGGCGGCGCCCGTCAGGAGCGTGAGGTCGAGCGCGAGGCGTTCGGTCGTGCCGATCGGCCATCGCTTCTGAAAGGCCTCCAGCTCGTCGGCGGTGGCGGTCGGGAAACCCTCGCTCTCGGGTCGCTTCATCTTCAGGCCAAAGGTCGGATCGACGGGGATCAGCTTCAGCTTGTACGCGAGCACGAAGACGGGCCGCAGAGCCTTCAGCTCGTTCACCGCGGCGTGTCCGCCCTTGGCGACGAGCGCCGACTCAAGGTTATCGCGCGTGATGGTCGACAGCGGTCGAGCCCCCTGCGCCTTGACGTAGCGCCGATAGATCGCCTCGCGGTTCTGCTTTGTCTGCGGCTTCAGCCGCGTCTTCCACTCGGACGTCGCCTGATAGATGTCGACCGCCCAAGCGAAGGTGCCGCCCTTCGGCACCTCGGCCGACGGCGGACCCCAGCGGGCGTGCGCCGCGCAGTAGGCTGCGAAGACGCGAGGGTCGGTCCGGTGCAGGCCATGTACGCCGAGCGAGATCTCCTTGCCGGCACGCCTGTAGTAGTGGAACCAGCGGCCCTTGCCGCGGCGTTGCCTCGAGCGGAGGTAATCGGGATCGACCAGTTTCATGTGCGATCCGAGAACGGCTTACCGGCCCACTGATCATCGGCGGGCGACGTGCTGACGGCGGGAGAGCCGGGATGCTCGAAGCTCACGCCTTCGGGGCCCACTCGAGTAAGGCGCGCGCCCGGGCACAGCTTGGCGACGGTTTGATGCACGCCGCGAATCTGCTTGGGCGTTGGGATGGCTGGCGCTCGCGCGCTCATGTTGCGGGCCTCTCGGCGTCTCGGGTCGTATCCCGCGCCAGCTCTTCGTCCAAGTCGTCGATGTCCCGGCCGCGGCAGGCGACGACTTCCTCGCGGCTCTTAAGCCCGGCGGCGATCGCCGCGACCTCGGCGCTCACTTCGCTCTGTGGATCGACACACTGCCATCCTGGCGCGATGAAGCTGACCGCCTGATAGTCGGCGATCTGGTCGCTCGGGATGGCGCCCGCGAGGACCTGGCGCTCGACCCAGCGGCGCCAGAGGAGGCGCAGCACCTGGCGCTCGATCAGGGCGACCTGAAGCATCTCGAACGTCAAGCCGACGCCCGACGCGATCTCGCGGTCCTGGGCGCAGGAAGTCCACCGCCTGCGCGAGGCCCTGCCCGGGCGTCGTGAAAGTCACGCCAGCTCCCGCGGGCAGGACGCGCATGGCGCCTGGCTCCAGGCTGACGTTGACAACTTCGCTGGCCGGCGCACCTCCGAAGCCGGCGGAGCCGCCCTCGATGTCACGCACGAAGCCGGTCATCAGCGACCCTGCGCGCGCGCCCTGACGAGCGCGTCGCACATCGTCTCCAGCTCCTCCGGCGCAATCGCCATCAGACGCCGACTCGATACCAGCCGCGGTCGTCGATCCAGCCGCAGCGAAGTCGAGACGCACCTTGAACTCGACGCCGTCGACTTCGAAGCCGGCGCGCGTCTCCAGCTGCGGGCCGGGTGCGCCCTCGAGATAGGCGAACTCGACGCCGTCGACCATCGCCGGGTCCGCCGCGACGTACCACCGCGTCGCCGACGCGAGCCGCGGCTCGACCACGAGCTTGAGCGTCGCGAACGGGTTGACGTCGGCCGTCTTCGTGGCCTGCACGGCCGAGAGCACCTTCTCGAGGTCGGTTTCCAGCTCGGGCGGCGCCAGCACGTAGGCCGGCGCGATGGCGATCGCGGAACCGCCCAGCCCGGTCTGCCGGCGCATGGCCAGCCGCCCGGCCTCGAGGTCGGCCTCCAGCGACGCGGCCGCCGCCGCGGTGTTGTGGTGATTGGTCGCGTCGAAGACCGCGTGCGCGTCCGAGAGGGCGGGGTTCGCCTCGATCAGCAGTGCGAGCTGCGTGTCGACGAAGCCGCTCGCCGCGGCGCCCTGCCGCGCGCCGATCGCCGTGAACGCGCCGAGGTCGTCGTTAACCAGCGCCTGACGGCTGACGCCGAAGATCTTGCCGTAGGTCTTCGCGCGGTAGCTCTCGGCGGCCTCGACAAGGGCGCCGTGCTTGAACCCGGCCTGAGGGCACGCACCTTCACCAACCAGAAAGCCGAGGCGGCTATCGGCGTGCGCTGCATCAACAGCTTTACCCCTCTTGGCATGCCCGTGAGCGTCAAGATCACCTGACAGGCGCGAGGGAAAGGGCAACCTCGACCCCAAGCACTTCTATGCAACAACGCCGCGATACAGAATCAAGCCATTGATATGGCTCCGCGATTCGGGGCGCGCAAGCATTAGGAAAGCTTGGTCGACGCGAGGTTACCGTTCCCCCGGCGCCGTCAGAGGTGCAGCATCCGGCCGTAGGCGTCGAGCACCGCCTCGTGCATCGCCTCCGACAGCGTCGGGTGCGGGAACACCGTGGCGATCAGCTCGGCCTCGGTGGTCTCCAGCGTCCGCCCGATCACGTAGCCCTGGATCAGCTCGGTGACCTCCGGCCCGATCATGTGGGCGCCGAGGAGCTCGCCGGTCCTCGCGTCGAAGATCGTCTTCACCAGCCCCTCCGGGTCGCCGAGCGCGATCGCCTTGCCGTTGCCGAGGAACGGGAACCGCCCGACCCGCACCGCGTGCCCGGCCTCCGCGGCCTGCGACTCGGTCATCCCGACGCTGGCCACCTGCGGCCGGCAGTAGGTGCAGCCGGCGATCTGTCCCGGACGCACCGGATGCGGATGCCCGCCGGCGATCAGCTCGGCGACGACAACGCCCTCGTGCATCGCCTTGTGCGCCAGCCACGGCGGCCCGGCGACGTCGCCGATCGCATAGACGCCGTCGATGCCGGTGCGGCCGAGCTCGTCGACCACCACGTGCGTGCGCTCGACCATCACCCCGAGCGCCTCGAGCCCCAGCCCCTCGACGTTGCCGACGATCCCGACCGCCGAGATCACCGTGTCGAAGCTCTCCACCATGGTCTTGCCCGCCTGCTCGATCGTCGCCTCGACCGTGTCGGCCGACCGCCCGAGCCGCTTCACCGCCGCCGCCTCGAGGATCCGCATTCCCTGCTTCTCGAACGCCTTCCTCGCCAGCCCCGAGATCTCCGCGTCCTCGACCGGCAGGATCCGGTCCACCACCTCGACCACCGTCGTCTCGGCCCCGAGCGTCGCGTAGAAGCTGGCGAACTCGATGCCGATCGCCCCCGAGCCGATCACCAGCAGCCGCTTCGGCATGTGCGGCGGCTCCAGCGCGTGCCGGTAGGTCCAGACCCGCTTGCCATCCGCCTCCAGCCCCGGCAGCTCGCGCGCCCGGGCCCCGGTCGCGAGGATCACCGCCTTCGCCTCGATCGCCTCGCCGCCCTTCACCGCGATCCGCCCGGGCGCCGTCAGCGTCGCCTCGCCCATCACCACCGCGACCCGGTGCTTCTTCAGCAGGTGCCCGACCCCGGCGTTCAGCTGCTTCGCCACCCCGCGCGAGCGGCGGACCACCGCAGCGAGGTCGAAGCCGATCGCCTCGGCCGTCAGCCCGAACTCGCCGGCCCGGTGCATCAGGTGGAAGATCTCCGCGGTCCGCAGCAGCGCCTTGGTCGGGATGCAGCCCCAGTTCAGGCAGATGCCGCCCAGATGCTCGCGCTCGACCACCACGGTGGCGAGCCCGAGCTGCGCGGCGCGGATCGCCGCGACATAGCCGCCCGGTCCGCCACCGATCACCGCGAGGTCGTAGCGCGCCCCGGCCATCGCTCCCTCCCCCGGCCGGCTTCAGGCGGCCAGCTCCTTCAGCATCGCTGCATAGCCGCCTTCCTCGAGGAACGCGATCTCCTCCG
>Ga0247829_10001007_pt1 | contig 12179 bp, 4 predicted proteins | sample 12C_Control_Day4_FD_207765 | JGI IMG/M metagenome (GOLD analysis project Ga0247829, IMG submission 207765) | Soil microbial communities from agricultural site in Penn Yan, New York, United States - 12C_Control_Day4 | ecosystem: Environmental > Terrestrial > Soil > Agricultural land | place: USA... | reverse complement strand
TGCGCCGCGAGCACCAGCGCCGGCGATGCCGCCGCGGGCGGCATCGCGCGCAGCGGAGCCGCGGCCTGCACCGGGGGAGCCGCGGGCGGTGCGCTCGGGATCGCTGCTGCCGGCGCGGCGGGCGCTGGCTGCGGGCGCGGTGGAGCTGCGTGCGATGGAGCGCGCGGCGTCGTCGTGGGCGTCGGGGTGTACGTGATGGACGGCTCGGCTCCGGGGCGTCCGCGGCCGCGCGCGCTACCGATCATGGTCTTCTCGTCGGAAGGAGGATCGGCCGTGAACACGCCGGACTCGTTGATCGCATCACCGGCGAGCACGGTCGCCGCTTCGTGCGGATCGTCGAACGTGCCCGGCTTGTACGCGGTCGTGACCTCGGAGACCTCGTACCTCGCACGGGTGACGTCGTTGGCCTCGTCCGCGACGAGCTCGTCGAGCGCCGCGCCGAGCGCGCGCACATCGGCGAACCGGCGCTCGGGCCCGCGCGCGAGGCAGCGCATCACGATCGTGTCGAACGCGGGCGACACGGGGACGCGCTGGATGAGCGGCGTCGGGTCGGACTTCAGCATCTGCGCGAGCACGGCGACCGCGCTCTCCGCGTCGTCGAACGGCCGGCGACCGGCGACCATCTCGTACATCACGATGCCGAGCGTGTAGATGTCGGTCTGGCCCGTGACGACGCCGCCGACCATCTGCTCGGGCGACATGTAATCGAGCGTGCCGATCATCTGACCCGCTGCGGTCAGGTCCTGCGACTCGAGGCCGCCGCCCTGCAGGATCTTGGCGATGCCGAAGTCGAGGACCTTCACCACGTCCTCGCCATGGGGGCCTGGCTCGAGGTGGATGTTGGTCGGCTTGAGATCGCGGTGGATGATGCCGAGGCCGTGCGCTTCCTCGAGCGAACGGCACACCGCGCGGGCGATCTCGGCCATCGTGCGCCACGGCATGCGGCCGTTGGTGCGGAACCGCTCGAACAGCGTCACGCCGCGCAGCAGCTCCATCACGATGTACAGCGTGCCGTCGGGCGCCTCGCCCAGCTCGTAGGCCGTGACGGTGTTCGGGCTGCGCAGCGTCGTGAGCGTCGCGCCCTCGCGGCGGAACCGCGCGACCACGCCGGGGTCATGTGTCATCGACGGCAGCAGGACCTTGAGCGCGACCTCGCGCTTCGACGAGATGTGCTCCGCGCGATAGATCGCACCGAACCCGCCGGCGGCGAGCCGCTCGTCGATGCGGAACCGCCGATCGAGCACGGCGCCGAGCAGCGGATCCGCCCGCTGGACGAGCGTCTCGTCATGTAGGTCCCGAGCCACCTGCCCCAAGCCTACTACTTCTCGTCACGCCGCGGCCTGTCCCGCGCCGGCCTGCATCATCATCGTGATCGCGCCATAGGCGAGCTTCCACTGCTGCTCGACCTCCGGTGTCCACGCTTCCGCGGCCACCTCGGCGAGGGTCGCGAGCAGGGCGTCGCCGACCATGCCGTACATCGCGTCGGTGACGCCGTAGGACGTGTGACATGCACCGAGCGCGCCGAGTGTCGCCTCGAGCCAGGGCGCGTCCTCGAGGTGATCGAGGACCGCCGCGATCGCGCCCGCGAGCATCTTGGCCTGCGCCTCGCGCGCATTGCGGAACATGGGTTGGAGCTCGGGGTAGCGAGCGAACAAGATCTCGTAGAAGCGGATCGTCAGATCGGGGCGACGATCGATCACGAGCTCGAAGCTTGCACGGAGGAGGTCGGGGTTCAGCGTCATGGCGAGCGGAACGAGCACGGTGCGTGCCGCCCCGAGCACCTACGATCTCGCCGGGTTAGTCCGGTGCGAACGCGTGCGAACGCGTGCGGCCCGCGTGCGCGCACGCGGGTTCAGCGCCCCGGACGGGCCGCCAACGCCCGAGCGATCAGGTCGCGGGGCACCCTGGGCCTGGGCAGCCGCGACCTCCCGGCGAACCACGCGCGAGGGTCCTCCTCGAGCCCCGCCCCGTGCATGTAGTTGTAGACGGCGGTGCGCAGCCCCTCGGCGAACGCGTCGTGATCGCAGTCCGTAGGATCGTCGAAGCCGACGTCGTTGCGCGCGAACCTGGGTGCGCGCGTGCGTGGTGGCCGATGCAGCTTGATGCCGTACAGCTTCGGCTGCTTGCCGATCGGGCTGTGCACGGTGGCCGTGAAGCGATGCCAGAACGCCGACTGCACGCAGCCTTCGGCGAACAGCTGGCGCACGCGCTCGAGCGCATCGACGGTGTCCTGCGCGGTCTGCGTCGGGAACCCGTACATGAGGTACGCGTGCACCATGATGCCGGCGTCGGTGAACGCACGCGTGACGCGCGCGACCTGCTCGACCGTGACGCCCTTCCGCATCAGCTCGAGCAGGCGATCGGAGGCGACCTCGAGGCCGCCGCTGATCGCGACACAGCCCGAGCGCGCGAGCAGCTGCGCGAGCTCCGGCGTGAACGACTTCTCGAACCGCACGTTGCCCCACCACGTGATGACCACGCCGCGCGCGATCAGCGCCTCGGCGAGTGCACGCAGCGCGGCGGGGGGCGCGGCCTCGTCGACGAAGTGGAAGCCCGTCTGCCCGGTCTCGACGATCATCGCTTCGATGCGATCGACGAGCAGGTCGGCGGGCGCGCGCTCGTAGCGCGCGATGTAGTCGAGCGAGACGTCGCAGAACGAGCACTGCTTCCAGTAGCAGCCGTGCGCGATGGTGAGCTTGTTCCACCGCCCGTCGGACCACAGACGATGCATCGGGTTGAGCATCTCGAACAGCGAGAGGTAGCGATCGAGCGGCAGCCCCACGTACGTCGGCGTCCCGGCGGCGGCGATCGGCACGTCGTGCAGCGACGCGTCGGAGACCAGCTCGACGGCGCCGGCGCGGCGAACGAACGTGCGCAGCAGCGGCTTCTGCTTGTCGTGGAGGTGCTCGAGCAACGCGAGCAGCGGCGTCTCCCCATCGTCGAGCGTGAGGTAGTCGACGTAATCGAACACGCGCGGGTCGGCGAGCTCGCGCAGCTCCGTGTTGACGTAGCCGCCGCCGAGCGCCGCGCGCGTCTTCGGCGCGATCGCCTTGATCGCACGCGCGATGCGCAGCGCCCCGTACACGTTGCCCGGGAACGGGGCGGTGAGCCCGATGACGTCGGGCCGATGGCGGGCGTAGAGCTCGGCCGCGAGCTCGTCGAGCATCGTGTCGATCAGCGTCGGCTCGCCCTCGAGCGCGTCGCGCAGAGGATCGAACGTCGGCGCGCTCGCGGCGAGCCGCTCTCCGTAGCGCGCGAGCTCGAAGTCGGGTGCGATGCCATCGCGGATCGCATCGGCGAGGTCGTCGATGTACAGGCTCGCGAGGTGCTTCGCGCGGTCGGTGGTGCCGAGCCCACCGAACGCCCACGCGAGCGGATCGTCGTCGTCGGCGCCCGGCCCTTCGAGCGTGGCCGCGAACCGCGGTCCCTCGGGCAACACCTCGCGTCCGACGATGCGCAGCGCGAGGCCCGGGTCGCGCCCCTGCAGGAAGCGCACGACGGCGTCGACGGTCGCGACGTAGCGATCCGCGTGCGCGAGGAAGCTCGCGATCGACGGCGGCGGCTCGTCATCGGTCTCCTCTGCACGCGCGCGCAGCTCGTCGCGCACGCGCGTGAGGCCATCGCGGCTGAACACGCGCAGGAACAGCTCGATCGCGGCGTCGGCCTGCATCACCTCGAGGCCGAGGCGCGCCTGGTGCTGCCGCAAGAAGCCCGTGAGATACGCCGTCGCGGGGTACGGCGTGTTGAGCTGGGTCATCGGCGGCGTGATCAGGAGCAGGCGCACGCGCCGCCCACCCTAGCAGGCTTGCGCTACACGCGGCGCGGCCTCCGCTTGCGGCCGATCAGAAACGCGACGGCCAGCAGCCCTCCGATGCTGGTCGGGCTCGGTCCGCGCCGCGAGCTGCACGCACCGCAGCACCCGAGCTCGTCCTCGCAGTCGTTGACCGGCACGCGCACGCGCTCCTCGACGTACTCCACCTCGATCTTCTCGGTGGTGCCCGCCGCGTGCGCCACCGGATCCTCGTCGGGCGAGTCGCTCGCGAGCACCAGGTCGTTGCGCGTGAGCCAGCCGCTCGGCGAATAGTTCGTGCGCGCGGAGAACGCCACCTCGGCGCCGTCGAGGTCGTAGCGCTGGTCGGCCGCGATATAGACGCTGGTCGCACCAGCCGCGTCCGGGATCCCGAACGCAGCGGGCAGCCGCAGCTCCGAGCCCTGCCAGGTCAGAGCGATCGGCGCCAGCGCCGGCGCCGACGCCTCGTCCACAGCGACACGCAGCGCGACCACCGTGTAACCGCGCTCGATGTACGGCGCCGTCGCGTCGAGATCGTCTTGCTGGTACGTGTAGCCAAGACCATCGAGCCACGCCGAGAGCTCGGCGGCGCTCGCCGGCTGCGCGCGCACCACCTCGTACGGCCCCACCGTCTCGATGCCCGGCGGACCGCCCGCATCGTCGGGCACGCCCGCATCGGGGAACTCCGTCCACCACGCAGGAGGCGGGTCGCCGGTCTCCCACGACATCGAGCATCCGTAGTCGCACTTCTTGCCGAGCGCAGGATCCGGCACCTCGATGCGCGTCACCTCCACGCGCGGCTTCGTCACCTCGGCGAGGTTCGCGAACACGTTCGCCTCGTGCGTCTGCACGACGGGGCGGCTGGGCGTGACGAACAGCAGCGCGAACCGCCCGCCGCCCGGCGAGGTCATGAACCGCGGCTGCACGACGAGCGAGATGACGTCGCCGCTGACGGGAATGCAAAAGCCACCGTCGGGCACGCCGCCATCCCCGGGCAGGCCGCCACCGTCGGGCACGCCGCCGTCCAAGGGCACGCCGCCGTCCAAGGGCACGCCGCCGTCCAAGGGCACGCCGCCGTCCACGGACACGCCGCCGTCCAAGGGCACGCCGCCATCCGGCACGCCGCCGTCCACGGGCACGCCGCCATCCGGCAGGCCGCCGTCGGGCCCCACCATGCCGTCGCAGATCTCGCCGACCTGCGCCGTGCGTTTGACCAGCAGGATCGCATCCTCGCTGAGGTCCGGCGGTGGTGCGCCACCTTCGGCGAGGACGCGCGCGATCGCGAGTGTGACCAGCATCGCGGTCCGCGTTTTCACGAGGTGCGCCACGCCGGCTCATGCGATTGCGGGCCGTTACGCCGGCCGTGGTCGCCTCGGGCCCCCGCATCCGGACATCCGCGTCATGGGGTAGGCTCCGCGCCCGTGCGGCTGAACAAGTACCTGAGCGAGAGCGGCGCGTGCTCGCGGCGCGAGGCCGATGCGCTGATCGCCGAGGGTCGCGTGACCATCAACGGCACGCCGGCGACCCTGGGCACCCAGGTCGCCGACGGCGACGACGTCCGCCTCGACGGCGAGCGCGTCGGCGCCGCGCGCAAGAAGTCCAGGCCGGTCTACATCGCGCTCAACAAGCCCGTCGGCATCACCTGCACGACCGAGCGCCACGTCGACGGCAACATCATCGACTTCGTGAACCATCCCGAGCGCGTGTTCCCGATCGGCCGCCTCGACAAGGACTCCGAGGGCCTCATCCTCCTCACCAATGACGGCGACATCGTCAACGAGGTGCTGCGCGCCGAGCACAACCACGAGAAGGAGTACGTCGTCGCCGTCGATCGCCCCTACCCGCCCGAGTTCCTCGAGCAGATGGCCGCCGGCGTCCGCCTCTCCGACGCCACGACCAAGCCCAGCAAGGTCACGCGCCTCGGCCCCAAGATCTTCCAGATCGTCCTGACCCAGGGTCTCAATCGCCAGATCCGTCGCATGTGTGAAGCCCTCGGCTTCACCGTCGAGGGCCTGCGCCGCGTGCGCATCATGCACATCCGGCTCGGCGAGCTCCCCCTCGGTCGCTGGCGCCAGCTCTCGCAGCAAGAGGTCCAGCCGCTCCTGCCGCGCGCCAAGCAACCGCCTCACGCGAGTGGCGGTGGCAACGCGAGCGGCGGCGACAATCGGTTCAGTGGTCGGCGCGATGACAGTGGTCGCAGCCAGAGCAATGGTCGTCGCCCGCACGGCGGTGGTCGCGACGGCGGTGGTGATGGTCGGGGTGGTGGCGGTCGGGGATCTGGCGGTGGAGGTCGCTCGCACGGTGGCCATCCCGGCGCGCGCGGCGGTCAGCGCGGGCGGGGTCGGGGTCGATAGCCGCACGTCGAACGCGACACACACGAGCACGGTGGACTCGGCGTCGATGGGAGGTGCAAGGCGATCATCGCGTCGCGCAGCAGCTCTCGGTGAACGCCGCCGTCTGGGCCTGCACGTGCTCGGGGACCGCGCGTGGACGGCCGCGGCCGCGCACGAAGTAGGCTCGACGCGCACCAGCGCCCCCAACCGAGGGGCTTGCTCGCGCGTGCGGGTGCGACCTGCGTGAGCTTCGCGCGCAGAGCGGCGCGTCGTGCAGCCCCGAAGGGCCGGAGCGCGCGAAACACGCCGATACGATGGCCCGCGCCTGCGGCGTTCGCGAGCGCCATGTCGATGCGGGTGTCACTGTCGACGAGGAGACCGAAGCGCGCATCGGCGCCGCCGCACGAGCAGGAGCAGCTCCGGGTCGGCCGCCTCCCAGTAGGAGGGGCGTCCGGACGGTGAGTGCGCGTGGGGAGTCGCATGCAAACTCCCGAAACCCGTGACGCCTGGACGGTGTCGGTGATTCGCATGCGACGGACGCGGCTCCACTCCCTACTCTGTATCTGGGCGGCGGTCACGACGGCGGTGGGAGGGTGCCGAGCGCCCACGACCGTGAAGGCGCCCACGCCCGCGGTCCCGGCGACGGCGACAGCGACGAGCGCCGCGGATGGGCGCGGCGCTCGACCGACGGTGCAGCTCGAGCCCGATGCGGACACCGCGCGGCTGAAGATCGGGTTGCCGGATCCGCGCGCAGTGCCGGACACGCCGGTGAGCGTGACCGCGCTCGACGATGCGACGACGGCGCAGCTGCTCGCGCGCTTGCCGGCGCTGCCGAGTACGCCTGCGACGGCACCGGCGATGAGGCCGCCTTCGGCGCCGCCGCCGCGCAGCGGCCCGGTGGAGCCCCTCGTGTTCTTCGCGGCCACCGGCAAGGCGGTCGGTGATGCACCGCTCGCGCCCGCGAAGGCGAAGCCGCTCGCGCCGCTCGCCGCGCCGATGATCCTGCCGATCGACGAGGTCGAGGCCGAGTCGACCGTGCGCGTGCGGTTCGCCGAGCCGATGATCCCGATCGCCAAGGTCGGGGAGGCGGTGTCGCCGCCGGTGACGCTGTCACCGAACGTGCCCGGCATGTGGCGGTGGCTGGACACGCACGTGCTCGAGCTCGAGACGGACTCCGCACGGCTGCCCAAGGCGACGACGTTCACCGTCACGGTGCCCGCGGGCACGACGGCGCTCTCGGGCGCGCGGCTCGAGACCACGGCGGTCGGGACGTTTCGGACGCGGCCCCTGCAGATCACGGAGGCGTACCCGCGAGAGCTGCGTCCCGACGGCGCGGTGGCCATCGGCTTCGATCAGGCGCTCGAGCCGGCGCGCGTCGCGACGTTCCTGAAGGTCACGAATGCCAGGGGCGCGCGGATCGCGTTCAAGGTGATCGAGGCGACCGAGGCGCTGGAGCGCTGGCGCAAGGACCCGAGCCTCGGCGTCAAGGACGATGAGGTCGATCGACAGGTCGGCATGCACCGCGTGCTCATCGCACCGGCGACGGCGTGGCCGGCCGGCAGCGAGCTGCGGTTCGAGCTCGCGAAGGGCGCCCCCTCCGCCGAGGGCCCGCTCGTCACCACGGCGACGTCGAGCACCGACGTCGAGGTCGTGCCGGCGTTCACCGTGCGCGGCTTCACGTGTGGCTTCAGCGGCACGCCGCGCATGCGGTCCACGTGCCCCGCGAACAACTACGGCAGCGTCGTGTTCTCGAACGAGATCGACGTCAAGTCCTACCGCTCGAGCATGGTCCAGCTCGAGGGCACGGAGCTCGAGGATCACAACGCGTACGGGAACGAGGTCGGCCTCAGCATCCCGAAGCTCGTCGGGCGCACGTTCACGATCCGGATCGACGATGGCCTCGTCGACACGCATGGCCAGCCGCTCGTGGGCGCCCAGCGCCCGGCGTTCACGACGACGCGCGAGGTGTTCGAGCCGTACCTGCGCGCCGACAGCGGGCTCGCGGTGCTCGATCCGCGGTTCACGATCCCGCAGTGGGTGGTGCATGCGCAGGCGATCAGCAGCCTGCGCGTGCAGCTCTACAGGGTGACGCCCGCCGACTACTTCGCGTACGAGGCGTACGAATCCGGCGAGCGCGCCACGCCGCCCGGCACGCGCGTGTTCGACAAGGTCTACGCCGTCGGGACGCGCGGCGGCATGGATCTCCGCGTCGACCTTCGCCCCGCGCTCGGCCCCGGTGGCCTCGGTCACGTCATCGCGATCGCGACGCCCGCGGACAAGCCGCAGCTGCGCCAGCGCGCGTGGTTGCAGGTCACCAAGCTCGCGATCGCGGCGCGCATCGATGGCGAGCGGATCGGCGGCTGGATCCAGGACCTGTCCGCCGCGTCCTTCCTCTCGCCACCTGCGAAGGCGAGCGCGCAGCTGCTCGTGGACGGACGCGCCGCGGCACCGCCGGTGCCCGCCGATGCCTACGGCCACGTCTCGTTCGAGCTCCCTGCCCCGCCGGCGACGAAGCCGAAGCGCGAGCCGACCGCGGTGCTCGCGATCACCAGCGGCGACGACATCTCGTTCACCGCCATCTCGCAGTTTCAGAAGACGAACCGCACGCACGAGGCGCGCTGGTACGTCACCGACGATCGCTTCACGTACAAACCCGGCGAGAAGGTCTACGTGAAGGGCTGGGTGCGGTGGACGCACGATGGCCCCAACCCCGATCTCGCCCTGCCCGCGACGAGCGAGACCGTCGCGTGGCAGCTCGTCGACACACGCGGCAACAAGCTCGCGTCCGGCAGCGCGCCCTTGACCGAGCACGGCGGCTTCGACCTCGAGGCCACCTTACCGGCGACCGTGAACCTCGGCACCGCGATGTTCAGCCTCACCACGCGCGGCGCCACGCTCCGCCATCCGATCGCGATCCAGGAGTTCCGCACGCCCGCCTTCTCGGTCACGCTCGACGACGACGTCACGCACGCCGGCACGATCCCGCTCGTCGTCGGCGAGCGCCTCGAGATGCAGACGACCGCGGCGTACTACGCGGGCGGCGGACTGCGTGGCGCGGGGATCAGGTGGACCGCGGAGCTCGAGCCCGCGGCGTACTCCCCGCCGGGCTGGGATCTGTTCGTGTTCTCGCCGCCACGCGCACGCTCGTCGCTGGACTACCGGTACGGCTACGAGCCGTCGAGCCGCACCGCTCGCGAGGTCGTGGCCACGCACCTGACGGCCGCCTCGACCTCGACAGCGCTGTTCGACCTCGCCGCCCTCCACGCCAATCGTCCGAGCGTGCTCACGGTCGACGCCACGGTCACCGACGTCGATCGGCAGCGCATCCGCGCCACCTCCCGCCCGATCCTCGTCCACCCGAGCAGCTACTACGTCGGGCTGCGCAAGCGCGCGGGGGACGTGCCCGCGCTCGAGGTCATCGTCACCGACATCGACGGCGAGCCGGTCGCCGGGGTCCCCGTCGAGGTCACACTCGAGGGCGTGCTCGGCTCCGAGCGCACCCGCGACGACGCCAACGTGATCGACACGCAGGCGTGCAAGCTCGTCAGCGCCGCCACGGCGGTCGTCTGCCCCTACACGCTCAAGGATCTCGACACCGCGTACCTCGCGGCCGCGAAGGTCACCGACGCGCGCGGCCGCACCAACCGGACGCAGTACCAGGTGCCGTGGTGGCGCCCCGCCGACGCGAAGAGCGACTTCTGGGTCACGCCGGATCGGCCATCGTACAAGCCGGGCGACACCGCACGTCTCGAGATCCACTCCACGCTCCTCCCGGCGACCGCGCTGATCACGTTCGCGCGGCAGGGCCGGATCACCGAGAAGCGCGTCCAGCTGAAGCAAGCGTCGACCTTCGTCGACATGTCGATCGACGAGTCGTTCCTGCCCAACGTCCACGTCGTGGTCGATCGCCTCGCCGCGAACCCGCGCGCGGGGAATCAGACGCGCGGGCCGCTGCCCATCCACCAGAGCCTCGATCTCGATCTCCCCGTCGAGATCGAGAGCGCCCGGCTCGTCATGAAGACGCGCCCGACGGCGCCGATCATCGAGCCCGGCGCGAACGCAACCTTCGAGGTCCAGGTCCAGCGCGCCGACCAGCCGGTCGCCGGCGCCGAGGTCGCGCTCGTCGTCGTCGACGAGGCCGTGCTCGCGCTGTCCGACAAGCGCCACGCCGATCCGCTGCCCGGCTTCTATCGCCACGTCGGCGCCGATCTTTACAGCGCGGTCTCGCACAAGCTCGTGCGCGACGCCGGCAGCGACCTCGAGGGCACCCCGGGCGTCGACCGCTACTTGCTCGACGAGGCCACCGGCTCCGGCCATGGCGGCGGCCGCGGCGGCCTGCGCGGACGCACCGCCGGCGTGCCGAGCGTGAGGATCGGCCAGCCGGCCGCGCTCGGTGCGAAGCCGCGCGAGGACTTCCGCGCCAACGCCGTGTTCTCACCGCGCCTGCGTACCGACGCCAGCGGCAAGGTCCGCGTGACGGTGAAGATGCCCGACAGCCTCACGCGCTACCGGATCGTCGCGCTCGCTGCGTCGGGACCGCACTACTTCGGCATGGCGGAGAGCACCGTGGTCGCGCAGCGTAAGCTGAACGCGCGCACGCAGGTGCCTCGGTTTCTGACCCAGGGCGATGCGTTCTCGCTCCCCGTCGTGGTCCAGAACCTCGACCCGGGCGAGCGCACGATCGACGTCGCCGTGCGCGCGGCGAACCTCGCGAGCACCGGCCCGATGGGCAAGCGCCTGACGCTCGCCGGCGGCCAGCGCGCGGAGGTCCGCTTCGACTTCGCGACCCGCGCGCGTGGCAAGGCCGTGATCCAGACCGTGGTCGTCGGCGGCGCGACCGTCGATGCGTCGCAGGTCGAGGTGCCCGTGTACGCGCCCGCGACCACCGAGTCGTTCGCGACCTACGGCATCGTCGACGACGGCGCGAAGTTCGAGCAGCTCGCGGTGCCCAGGGACGTGTTCCCGGACGTCGGCGGCGTCGAGGTCGAGGTCGCGTCGACGCAGCTGCAGGCGCTCACGGATGCGTACTGGTACCTCCACGCGTATCCGCACGAGTGCGCCGAGCAGCGCTCGAGCCGCATGCTCGCGACCGCCGCCGTGTTCGACGTGCTCGAGGCGTTCGCCACGCCGGGAAAGCCGACCCGCCAGGACATCGAAGCGCAGCGTGACCTCGACGTGAAGAAGCTCGCAGCACAGCAGAACGGCGACGGTGGCTTCGGCTACTTCCGCGGCATGGAGTCCGACCCGTTCGTGACGATGCAGGTCGCGAGCGCGCTCGTCGCGATCCAGCACCAGGGTCCGATGCGCACCAAGGCCCTCGCCTACGTGAACACCAAGCTCGCCTCGCTGCTCGCCGCGATCGCCCGCGACACCACCTCGCGCCCGAACCAGCTCCGTCGCGAGGCGCTCCGCTACGACGTCACGCTCGCCGCCGCCGGGCTCGGCACGCTCGCGCGCAGCGGCGTCGACGTCACCACCCGCGCGCTGCGCGTGCACGCGCAGGCGACCTCCCTCGGCGTGTACTCCGTCGAGGCCAAGGCCCGCATGCTCGCGCTGCTCGCCGGCAACCCGCGCGCGCAGGACGCACGGCGCACGCTGCTGGCGCAGCTCGCCTCGGCGGCGCAAGAGACCGCATCGGCCGCCACGGTGACCACCCAGTACGTCGAGGCCGAGCGACTGCTGCTCGTCTCCGATACGCGCACCACCGCGCTCGCCCTCGACGCGTTCATGCGCGAGGCGCCCGCGCATCCGTTGATCCCGAAGCTCGCGCGCGGCCTGCTCGACGGGCGCCGCCGCGGCCGCTGGACGTCGACGCAGGACAACCTCGCCGTGATGCAGGCGCTGCGCCGCTACTTCGACACCTACGAGAAGGTCACGCCCAGCTTCACCGGCAAGCTGTGGCTCGGCAAGGCGGCGTATGCCGAGCAGGCGTTCGTCGGCCGCTCGACCGCGCGCGCGCAGACCCGCGTCGACTGGACCACGCTCGCGCCCGGCTCCAGCCACGACGTCGCGATCGCCAAGGAGGGCCCCGGCCGCATGTACTACCGGGTCGGGAT
>Ga0247829_10001006_pt1 | contig 12186 bp, 12 predicted proteins | sample 12C_Control_Day4_FD_207765 | JGI IMG/M metagenome (GOLD analysis project Ga0247829, IMG submission 207765) | Soil microbial communities from agricultural site in Penn Yan, New York, United States - 12C_Control_Day4 | ecosystem: Environmental > Terrestrial > Soil > Agricultural land | place... | reverse complement strand
GTCGCGCGCCGCCCATCCCGGCCGCTTCGCCCTCATCAAGCCGGTCGATCCGGCCGATCCCAAGGTAGCCGACGTCATCGCCGACTGGGCGGCGCGCGACGGCACCGTGGCCGTGCGCATCATGCTCAACGACAGCGTGTCGCCCGATCCTGCCGATCCCGGCATCACCCGCGTTCTCGCCGCCGCAGCGAAGCACTCCATGCCGGTCAACATCCTGGCCTGGGGCCGCCTGGACCAGGCGCTGGGGATGGCGGCGCGCAACCCCGACACCACGATCGTGGTGGACCACCTCGGCCTGCAGCAGCCGTTCGACCCGCCGGCCCCGCCCGAGCCCTTCGCCGAGCTGCCCAAGGTGCTGAAGCTCGCGGCCCACAAGAACGTCGTCATCAAGATCAGCGGCGCCTGCACGCTCTCGCACAAGCCGTTCCCCTATCCCGACATCTGGGACCCGGTGCTGCGCATCATCGACGCCTTCGGCCTCGACCGCTGCATGTGGGGCACGGACTGGACGCGCGCCGTGGCGCTGCTCACCTTCAAGCAGGGCGTCGACGCCTTCCGCCTCACCGACCGCCTTTCCGACAGCGACCGCGCCAAGCTCATGGGCGGCACCCTCGAGAAGGTCTACGGCTGGGCCCCGACCAAGGGCTAGGCCCCGCCATTGCTCGGTGACGGGCGCTGCAGGAGAGCAAGCATGACCGCCCATCCGCTAGCTGCTGCATTCCCCCTTCTGACGCCCGCACAGCTCGACCAGATCTCCGGCCTTGCGGAGAACGTCGCCATCGAGAAGGGCAGCGTCCTGCTGCAGGAAGGGCGCCATCCTGACGCTCTTTACATGATCACGGGCGGTGTCGCCGATCTGGTCAAGCATCTCGCCGAGACCGAGCTCATCGTCGCCGAGATCAAGACCGGGGAGCTGATCGGAGAAATGTCGTTTGCCGGAAACTTTCCCGCCACTGCAACCGTCAAGGCAGCTACCGATATCGCGGCCATCAAGATCGACAAATCCAGGCTGATGACGCTATTGGAGCGCGATGCAGTCCTGGGTATGGCTGTCTTTCGCTCCATTGCCTCGACCGTGTCGCGACGGCTGCTCCAAATCACGGAACGCTTCGCCTTCCTCCGGGCCTGACGGAGCGCGGGGCCTGTCTCGAGGCACAGCCCCACCTCCCCTTGCATCCCCGGACGCCGCGCCTCGGCGCGGCGAGCCGGGGCCTTGCCCCGTCACAGCCCGCGATAGCGCTCCACGGTCGCCGCCCAGCTGGCGAGGTCCTCGGGGCCGCGGATGCGGGCATCGAGCCCTGCCCCGCCCATCGCCGGCACCAGAACGCGCGTGACGCCCTGCTTGCGCATGGCCTCGAGCTCGGCGAGGTCGTCGGGCAGACTCGCCGAGATCTCGAGCTTGTCGGGGTCGCGCCCCGCAGCTTGCGCCGCGTTGCGCGCCACCGCGATCAGGTCGGCCGGTGCGCCGCGCGCCGGGAAGAAGCCGTCGCCCAGCCGGCCGGCGCGGCGGGCCGCCGCCTCCGAATGGCCGCCGACGATGATCGGCACCGCCTTGTTGACGGGCTGCGGCCGGCAGTAGGCGCCCTCGAAGGCGACGAACCGGCCCTTGAACGTCGGTGCCTCCGCCGACCACAGCTCGCGCATGGCGGCGATGTACTCGTCCATGCGCGCCCCGCGTTCCGCGAACGGCACGCCCAGCGCCTTGAACTCCTCCTCGAGCCAGCCCACCCCGACGCCCAGCAGGATGCGACCGCCCGAGAGATGGTCGAGCGTGGCGACCTGCTTGGCCGTGATGACGGGGTTGTGCTGCGGCAGGATGAGAATCCCGGTGGCAAGCTTGATGCGCTTGGTCGCCGCCGCGATGTAGCCCATCCAGATCAGCGGATCGGGCAGGGGGATGTCGTTGCGGCCGCCCGCCATCTTGCCGCTCGGGTCATAGGGGTAGGCCGAGGCATAGCCCGCCGGCACGATGGTGTGCTCCACCGTCCACAGCGACTCGAACCCCGCCGCCTCCGCCGCCTGCGCCAGGGCCACCGCCTCCTTGGCATCGACGTATCGCCCCGTGTTGCAGTAGCGCAGCGCGAACTTCATGAGCGTCCTCCGTACGTTCTTGCCCGAGTCAGTATCGCTGGTAGGGGTCGAATGCGAACTCGTAGGCCAGCAGGAATCCAAAGACCAGGCACCAGATGTTGATCGCCACCTCCAGGAACATGTCGAAGGACGGCGTCAGGTAGACCGCGTTCTGCAAGTTGAAGCTGATGTCCAATCCGCCCAGGAACAGCAGCGCCCCCGAGCAAACCAGAGAGAGGCCGCGGCCCAGCACGCGCTGGATCGGGTCCGGCCGAAGCAGCAAGGTCGCGGCGCGTATGAGGATCACGGCCAGGATGAGATCGGCATACGTGAACGTATTCTGGAACACGAAATAGCCGGCCGGCGGGTTTTCCGGCGCGACGCCGACGGTGAAGTACAAGGTCCAGTAAAGGATGAGCCCGGCGGCCGTCAGAAGCTCCAGCCTCGCTATCAGCCGCACTCGCATCAGGCCCTTCACGGGAGGCGGAGCCGACGCATCGGCATGCGCCGATCGCCTCGCTGCCAGGAACCGTCTGACGCCCTCCTCCAGCGGCATCGGCTTCCAGGCGAGCACCGCAATGGCCCTGCCCGCGTTCGGTCTCCAGCCCTTGGTGAGAAACGCCATCTGCACCGCCGAAGCGAACGGCTTGACCTTGATGATCCGGGCGATCGCCTCGATGAGGTAGATGCCCGCCATGGCGAACCAGAGCGGGACTGTCAGCGGGATATACGACCAGGTCTGCTTGCGCATGGTCTGGGCGATGTCGCGCAGCGAGGTCATCTGGTCGCTCACGATGTAGGCGCCGGGCTTCTCCAATGCCTTGACGATGGCGTCGGTGAGGGTGTCGACATGCACGACGGGGAAGCTGCTTCGGGTGATGAATGGCAGCCTGTGCCAGTTGCGCGATACCAGGTTCTCCATGTAGTCGGTGATGCCCCCGCCGGTGTTGCGTCCGCCGTACACCGCCGCGGGGTGGATCGTGGTCAGTGAAATGTCGTTCGTCCGAGCGAAGTCAACAGCGATCCGGTAGGCGCGGATCATCGACTGGAAGTAGGGCGTCATCTGGCTTTCATCGGCGATGGGGTGAGTCTCGTCGATCGCGCCCCCGATTTCCTCGAACACCTCGTAGGTGGATATGTAGGTCAGCCTGCGGACCTCGGAGTCCTGCAGCGCGCCCAGGAATGTTCGCAGCATCCCGCAATTGACTTTCTCGAACACGCTGTCGTCGAACAGGAACTGCTCCGGCAGGCCGATGCCGTAGATGACGTGGTCCATGCCGCGCAGAGCCGATCTGAAGCTCTCCGCGGTGAACTCGTCCTGCTCGATGATCGTTGCACCCTCGGGCAACTGCTGGCCGGCGGCCTTTCTGACCATGATCGTGAGCTGATGGCGGGCCTCCGACAACGTCCAGGCCAGGGCATGACCCACCTGCCCGGTCGCGCCCAGCAGCAAGATTCTCATCGCGTGGCTCCTCGCGTGTCTCACCAGGGTGCGGCCGGAATTGGTTGCGCCGGCCAAGTCGCGGCGACCCGCCGCGTCAGGCGCAGCATAGGGTGGCGGCGTAACGGCACAACCACAATCAGGCGACGCGGTACTTCGCAATCATGCCGGCGTCGAGCTCGAGGCCGAATCCCGGGCCCGGCGAGACCGCCATCATGCCGTCGACGATGGCCGGCCGGTTCAGCCACATCCGCTGCCAGACCGGATCGCGCTCAGGATCGGCGAAGCACTCGATGCACGTGCCGTGCGGGATCGCCGAGATCAGGTGCTGCGCGATCTGCGATTCCTCGTGGTGGGCGACCGAGAGGCCGGAGGCCGCACAGAGCGCCGCCGCGCGCCGCCAGTCCGTGACGCCGCCGCCCTCCGAGGCGTCGTAGTTGACGATATCGACCGCCCCCGCATCGATCAGCCGGCGCACGGCGTGGCTGGTAATCTCGCTCTGCCCTGCCGTGATCGGTATCGAGGTTTGCGCCCGCACCCGCGCCATCTGCGCCGCGTCGTCGTACCAGTGGCAGGGCTCCTCGAACCATCGGATGTCCAGCGGCTCGACGAGCCGCGCGAACTCGATCGCCTGCTCCGCCGCCCAGCCGCGGTTGGCATCGACGGCGAGCATGAAATCGCGCCCCGCCGCCTCCCTCGCCGCCCGAACGCGCTCCGCATCCGCCTGCGGGGAGAGCCCGCCGACCTTGAACTTGCAGCCCGCCATGCCCGCCCGCCGGTAAGCCTCCATCTCGCGGCCGATGTCGGCGAGCGTCTTGCCCTCCATGTAGTAGCCGCCAATGGAGATGATGGGCACCTTGTCGGTGTAGCCGCCGAGCAGCTCGCGCACGCTGCGCACCGTCGCCTTGCCGACCACGTCCCACACGGCGCAATCGATGCAGGCGATCGCCTCGAGCAGGGTCTTGCGGTCACGGGCGGGCAATGTGCGCGCGAACAGCTTCGACCAGATGCGCTCACCGGCGAAGATGCCCTCGCCCACGACCAGCGGACCGAGCTCTTCGCGGATCAGCCGCACGATCTCGGGCCCCGCCTCGCGGTTGTCGCCGTTGTAGACCTCGCTCACCAGCCCGTCGTCGGTCCTGAGCCGCGTGATCACGGTCGAGCGCTTCAGCACCGCATACGTGCTGCCGCCGAAGTTCTTCGCCAGCGGGATGTCGATGGCGATGGCATCAATGCCGGAGATGCGCATGGGCCCGTCCGCCGCCTAGATGAGACCCGCTTCCGGGCGCCTCGCGCGCCCGGGCGTCTCAGCCACTCGCCTCGACCGGACGCCTCAGCCCGCCGCGGCCCGCTTGTTCTGCCGGTTGCTGACGAGGTCCTCGACCACCGCCGGCTCCGCGAGCGTGGAGGTATCCCCGAGGTTGGAGAAGTCGTCCTCGGCGATCTTCCTCAGGATGCGGCGCATGATCTTGCCCGAGCGCGTCTTGGGCAGGCCCGGCGAGAACTGGATCTGGTCGGGCGCCGCGAACGGGCCGATCTCCTTCCTCACGTGCAGCACCAGCTCCTTCTTGAGGTCGTCGCTCGGCTGGTTGCCCGAGATCAGCGTCACGTAGCAGTAGATGCCCTGGCCCTTGATGTCGTGCGGGTAGCCGACGACGGCGGCCTCCGCCACCTTGGGATGGGACACCAGCGCCGACTCCACCTCCGCCGTGCCGAGCCGGTGGCCGGACACGTTGATCACGTCGTCGACGCGCCCCGTTATCCAGTAGTAGCCGTCCGCGTCGCGCCGGCAGCCGTCGCCGGTGAAGTACATGCCCTTGTAGGTCGAGAAATAGGTCTGCACAAACCGCTCGTGGTCGCGGAACACCGTGCGCATCTGCCCCGGCCAGCTGTCGAGAATGACGAGGTTGCCGCTAGCCGCCCCCTCCAGCATGTTGCCCTTCTCGTCGACCAGCGCCGGCTTGATGCCGAAGAACGCCCGCGTCGCGGAGCCGGGCTTGAGCTTGGTGGCGCCCGGCAGCGGCGTGATGAGGATGCCGCCGGTCTCCGTCTGCCACCAGGTATCGACGATCGGGCAGCGGCCGTCGCCGACCACGCGGTGATACCACTCCCACGCCTCGGGATTGATCGGCTCGCCCACCGAGCCCAGCAGCCTCAGCGAGGAGCGGTCCGTGCGCTTCACGAAGTCGTCGCCGGCGCCCATCAGCGCGCGGATCGCGGTCGGCGCCGTGTAGAATGTGTTCACGTCCCACTTGTCGATCACGTGCCAGAAGCGCGATGCCGTTGGGTAGTTCGGCACGCCCTCGAACATCAGCGTGGTGGCGCCGTTGGAGAGCGGCCCGTAGAGGATGTAGCTGTGGCCCGTCACCCAGCCGACGTCGGCCGTGCACCAGTAGACGTCGCCGTCGTGGTAGTCGAACACGTACTGATGCGTCACCGACGCGTAGACGAGATAGCCGCCGGACGTGTGCAGCACGCCCTTTGGCTTGCCCGTCGAGCCCGACGTGTAGAGAATGAACAGCGGGTCCTCGGCGCTCATTTCCGCGGCCGGGCACTCGGCGTCGACCTTGACCAGCTCCTCGTGCAGCCAGATGTCCCGCCCCGCGGTCCAGGGAATCGGCGCGCCCGTGCGGCGCACCACCAGCACCTTCTCGTCGCCCTTGCAGCGCTTGAGCGCCTCGTCGGTGTTCTTCTTGAGCGGAATCGGCCGGCCGCCGCGCACGCCCTCGTCGGCGGTGACGATGAACTTGGAGTCGGCATCGACGATGCGCCCGGCCAGGCTGTCGGGCGAGAAGCCGCCGAACACCACCGAATGCACCGCCCCGATGCGCGCGCACGCCAGCATGGCGTAGGCGGCCTCCGGGATCATCGGCAGGTAGATGGTGACGCGGTCGCCCTTCTTGACGCCGTTGGCCTTGAGCACGTTGGCGAACTTGCAGGTGCGCTCGTGCAGCTGGCGGTAGGTGATCTTCTCGTCGTGGGTGGGGTCGTCGCCCTCCCAGATGATCGCGACCTGCTCGGCGCGCGTCTTCAGGTGCCGGTCGATGCAGTTGGCCGACACGTTGAGGGTTCCGTCCTCGTACCACTTGATCGACACGTTTTCGGGCGCGTAGGAGGTGTTCTTGACCTTCGTGTAGGGCTTGATCCAGTCGATGCGCTTGCCGACCTCGCCCCAGAACCCGTCCGGGTCCTGGACCGAGCGCTTGTACATCTCGATATACTTCTCGTTGTTGACGTAGGCCCGGGCCGCCCATTCGGCTGGAACGTTGTAGACCTTGTCAGACATGTTGCCTCCTCCCGACCTGCCGCCCGAACCGGCGTGTGTGTTGCCCCCTATTATCGTCGCCATGGCGCCGCGGGCAACCGGCCCGTTGGTCGAATGCGCCCCGCGGGTCAAGGTTTGCGCGCCGGCTCCACTTGTGAGGCGCTCGTGGCGCCCAACAACGTGAACCGGGTATCTCGGCCCCTAACCGACAGCGTCCACGTCGTAAATTGGTCCGCACTCGTGCAGGAGTTGCCCGACCCGTGCAGGATCAACCGCCCCGAGGCTCGCGGCCCGCCGCTCGCCAGGATGCCGCGGAGCCGTACTTCGCCCTCCAGCCGCCACTCCTTGTAGAGAGCCGGACCCGTTCCTCCTGCCTGCACGCCCTCCTTGCGAGGGTCGATCTCGAAGCGTGTCATGCTCCGCGGCAGCGGCGCGCAGCGACGGCTCCTTGCCTGCGAAACCCTGCAGCGCGCAGAAGACCAACGCGGCGTTGAAGAAAATGATGATGTAGGTGCAGGCGAAGTAGAAGACGAACAGCAGGGCCCAGCCGACGGGTGCGCCCAGCTTCTTGTCTTCCACGAAGTGGGTCACCGTATCGCTCCCCAAGCCGGCCAGCACCGAAAGGCCGATCACCGCCATCAGAGCAACGAATGCCAGCCCCGAGAACACGGGCAGCAGCAGCAGCTTGGGATGCAGCTTGACCACCGCCCAGCTAGCCTTGGCTATTCCCCACCCGCGACCGATGCGCTCGAACATGGACGCTCTCCTTTCCGCAATGCCGGGGCCCAATTGAGCCGCGCAGGTGCAAACGAAGTGTTGAGATGACCTTCGCAAGGTCGACCCAGGAAGCACCCCCCAGGGTACAAGCGGTCCCTGCGACCTTGTAAGTGCCGCAGGGAACAGCGGCGGATCAGCCGCGCCGGTAACCTATGGAACCGCGGCCCCGGGGCGGACGTTTCTGGGCCATGCCTCCCATCTACAAGGACCCGGCCATACTCCTGCTCGTGGCCACCGCCGCAGCCACCGCCTTCTTCGCGGTCTACGTGTCCATCTGAGGCGGTGCCGTCGCGGGCCTGGCGGACAGCGCGAGCGTCAGCGCAGCCCCCACCAGCCCAGTATCGCGCCCTGGATCAGCAGCGTGCCGAGCCAATGGCCGCCGTCGATCAGGGTCAGCGTGTGCCTGGCGCCATGGAATGCGTAGTTGACGACCATGGTGGTGATGACGAAGCCGAGCCAGATGAAGGCGCCTGAGACGATCCCGTTCCAGAGCGTGGGCGGCAGCCCGCCGCGCGCCAGGTGCAGCAGGATGCCTGCCAGCATCCAGGCCATGACGAGTTGCGCTACGAACGCCAGCAAGTAGAGGCCGACACCGCCGCGCTCCTTGACGCGCTCGGGCGGCATGCCGACGGCTTCCATCCATTGCTTGGAGAACACGTTGTACCAGACGCCGCCGAACACGAAGCTCACGACCGCGGCCGCCATGATGGCGAGATAGTTGAGGCTTCCAAGACCCATCGCTGCGCCCTCTCTTCTTGGTGCGATCCCGAGACAGGTTTCGGGTCGCCAGCGCGCGCCGTTGGCGCTTTGCTCATGAGCTCACGATCCTTGTCGAAAGGGGAGCCCATGTCGATCCGAATCTCGGCCCTCGAGACCGCCCTCGTCGCGCGCCTGCAGGAGGGCGGCCTCGATGCCAACGGGCAGAAGCCCGAGCGCCAGATCTCGCCCGGCGGCATGATGCCCTGCCGGCACTGCCTCGCCGACATCGCCGCGGGCGAGCCCTACCTGATCCTGGCGCTCAGGCCGTTTCCGAAAGCGCAGCCCTACGCCGAGCAGGGCCCGATCTTCCTGCACGCCGAGCCTTGCCGGCGCCATCCCGACAGCGGCGAGATGCCGGCCATGTTTCTCGAGCGCCCGGGTTTTCTCATCCGCGGCTACGGTCCCGACGACCGCATCGTCTACGGCACCGGCCGGATCGTGGCGCCTGCGGCGATGACGGAGGCCGCGCAGGACATGCTCGAAGACCCGCGCGTCGCCTATGTTCACGTCCGCTCGGCAACCAACAACTGCTACCAGGCCCGCATCGACCGCGCGTGAGTCCTGACGGCAGTTGCCATAGTGTGACGCAAGTTTCCACGCCCGGGAGGCCCGTCCGCCATTGGGCGCAAGCCAGAAGCTTTTGAAAGAAGTTGGATCGACCTTACTGTTGAGACCGAGGGGACAATTGCTGAGCAACCTAGTGCGTTGCGAATTGGCTTGACCTGGTCCTCGCCAATCAGAGGGTCGGGCAAGAGCGCCGTGCACACCATCGAACTTGGGCTATTCAAATCAGGAGGGCTTAGTGTCGGACGCATCAAGCTCTTCCAACATCCGATCGGCTTCGGCCTGAAGCTGGTCGAGGCTCGCGATCAGACTCTGGGCGTTGTCGTCCGTGAGCTTGCTCAGCAACCGCTTTTGCCGCCGAAGTGCGTTGAGCATGATGGCGTCGTGAACCTGTTGGCCCTGCTTGGTCAGGCTGACGAGCGTTCGGCGCGCATCCCGCTTGTCCGAGACCCGCCGCACGAAGCCGCGCCGTTCCAGCTTCTGCACCGTCAGGCCGACCCAGGCCTTGTCCGTCGCCAGGGTAAGGCTGATGTCCCGGGCGCTCGTCGTCCTCTGTAGCGCGATGATCGAGAGTACGCGCCATTCGGGCAGCGTCACGCCGAACTGGCTGCGGTAACGGCGGCTGCTGTAGAGGCCGAGCGTGTTCGACAATCGGAGCAGGCGGGACGACAGCAGGTCGGTGACGGACTTCGGCTCTCGCATGCCGGCGGTAGTAGCACTTGACCGAGCGAACGCTCAAGTCATATGGTAGTGATCACTACCAATCCGCCACCCAAGGGAGGGACGCGCTTGAAGGTTGCCCGCGTGTCCTCTGCTGCCAATGATCTCGGCGAGTCGTCGTACCGGGACGCCGAAGGCCCGGGCGCACGCGACCTTCCCGAGCCGAGGTTCGCCGCATGAGCCAGCTGCCATTGCACGGCGTGCGCGTGCTCGAATTCGCGAGCGTCATCGCCGGCCCCTACTGCTCCTACATGCTGACCCTGCTGGGCGCGGAGACAGTCAAGATCGAGCGTCCGTCCACGGGCGACTGGATGCGCGGACAGGGTGGCGACGCGGAGCTGGTCGCCGCCGGCATGGGCAGCGCCTTCCTGTCCTGCAACGCCGGCAAGCGATCGGTGGCGCTGAACCTCAAGGATGCCCGCGGCGTGAAGATCGCGCGCGAGATTGCCTCTCGCGTCGACGTGATGATCGAGAACTGGCGACCCGGCACGGCGCATCGCCTGGGCGTGGGCTTCGAGGCGATCCGCGCCGTGAATCCCCGCATCGTCTACTGCTCGATCTCGGGCTTCGGCCAGGACGGACCGATGTCGCCGCGCCCGGCCTACGATCACATCATCCAGGCGGTGTCCGGGATCATGTCGGTCACCGGAACGCCAGAGACGGCGCCAAGCCGAACCGGGCCGCCGCTTGTAGACTACTTGACCGGTCTCTCGGCGGCCATCGCCATCCTCGCCGCCCTGCGCGAGCGCGACCGCACCGGAGAAGCGCAGTCGATCGATGTCGGCATGCTCGATTGCGCCGTCGCCGGCATGGGGTCGATGCTGTCCGCTCACGTCAATGGCGGCCTGCCCGCCGCGCCGGTCGGCAATGCCGCCGCCAGCGGCGCGCCGTCGTCCGGAATGTTCCCGACCAGCACTTCGCCCCTCGCCCTCGTCGCCAATACCGAGGCGCAGTTCGCCGCGCTGTGCGGCGTGCTGGGCCGGCCCGAGCTCGCCAACGATCCCCGCTTCCGCGAGCCCGCTCCGCGCAAGCAGAACCAGGACGCGCTGCGCGCCATCATCGCGGCGTGCCTGACCGGGCGGCCGGCGATCGAATGGGAGCGAATGCTGGCCGAGGTGGGTGTTCCAGCCGGCGCCGTCCGCTCGGTCCCCGAGCTGGTCGACGACGCGCAGATATCGGCGCGAGACCTGTTCCGCCGCCTCGAGCTGCCGGAACAGGGCCGCGACGTCGCGCTGCCGACGGCGGGGTTCAAGCTCAACGGACGCAGGGTCGCGCCCGAACGCGGCCCGCCGCTTCTGGCGGCCGACAACGAGAGTGTCCTGGCGGAACTGGGTTACGACGCGCAGCAGCGGCGGGCCCTGCGCGAGGACGGTGTGTGGTGAAGTAGCGCGACGCAGAACGTCCGTCGGCGTCCTGCCCATCAACGACAACAGGGAGCGAAACACATGCGCGAGAGAATCACTGCCCGAGTGGTGGCACTCGGCCTTGCGGCATCGGGGATCCTTGCCGCACCGGCGCTGGCCCAGGAGAACGCGAGCGTCGGCTACTATCCCGGCGCGCTCATATCGATGCCGGTGCTGGTCGCCAATGAGCAGAAGTTCTTCGAGAGGAACGGACTCGCTGTCGATCTCGTGCCGGTAGCGAGCGGCCCGGCGATGACCGCCGCCGTCGCCAGCGGCAGCGTGACGTTCGTCAACAATTCCTGGGACAATCTCATCCTGGCCGTCGACAAGGGCTTGCCGGTCCGGGCGGTGGCCGGGTCGACAGTGAAGGTGCCTTTCGCCCTGATCGCCCGCAACGGCATCGCCGTGCCCAATTTGGCGCAGGGCTATCCGGCCGTCATCAAGGATCTGGTCGGCAAGAATTGGGGGGTTCTTGCCCTCGGCGTGTCCGTGCATTTCATGGCGCAGACCATCCTCACCGATGCGGGGCACAAGACGAGCGACGTGACGTTCCTGGCCGTCGGACTTCCCAACACTGCCCGCCCGGCCCTGCAACGTGGCACTATCGACACGTATCTGAGCATCGAGCCGCTGCCCTCGATTGCGGCGGCCAAGAACGAAGGGATCGTCGTGGTGGATCTGGCCAAGAACCAAGGGCCCAAGGCCTTCCATGACCTCGGCTACAATGGCTGGTGGGCGTCGACGTCCACGATCAAGGACAAGCCCGAGGTGGTGTCGCGCTTCGCCAACGCGCTGGAGAACTCCTACTGCTGGTTCAGCAAGCCCGACAACCTCGACCAGGTCGTTGCGCTCCTGCAGAAGTATGTGAAGGTCCCCGACCTTTCCGAGGACGCCTACAAGGCGATGGTGAAGGGGCTGCTGCCGACATTCGGTCCCGAGATCACGCCGCGGACGATCGACACCTGGTCCAAGCTGCTCGTCGACAACAAGCAGCTGGGCGCACCCAAGACGCGGCAGGACGTTGTCGCCTCGACGGCCCAGGAAAGCTTCCGCTGCCCCAACTAGGCATCGTTCGATGGTCCTGAACGCCACCAGCGACCAGGAATCCGGGAACTGGCCGCCGGTCGACATCAGCGTGCAGGGACTGGCCGTGAGCTTCGGCCAGGCGCGCTACGCCCTGACCGGCG
>Ga0247829_10001005_pt1 | contig 12187 bp, 12 predicted proteins | sample 12C_Control_Day4_FD_207765 | JGI IMG/M metagenome (GOLD analysis project Ga0247829, IMG submission 207765) | Soil microbial communities from agricultural site in Penn Yan, New York, United States - 12C_Control_Day4 | ecosystem: Environmental > Terrestrial > Soil > Agricultural land | place... | reverse complement strand
TCCAGAGCCCGCGATGAGGGTGCTCGTTACCGGCGCCACGGGCTACGTCGGCCGTGAGGTGGCCGCGGCCCTCGCCGAGGCCGGCAACGAGACCCGTGGGCTGGTCCGCCCCGGATCTACGTCCCCGGTGCCCGCCGGCGTCACCCCGGTGACCGGCGACGTCACCGACCTCGCCTCGCTGAAGGCTGCCGCCCACGGAGTCGACGCCATCGTCAACCTGGTCGCCATCCTGGACGGCAGCGATGCGGAGTTCGAGGCGGTGAACGCGGGCGGCCCTCGCAACGTGGTGGCCGCCGCCGAGAGCGCGGGCGTACGGCGGCTGCTGCACATGTCGGCCGCCGGAGTCACCGAGCGCAACGCCCCCCGCACGCGCTACTGGCGAACGAAGCTCGCGGGCAAGCACGAGGTGATGGAGAGCAGCCTGGACTGGACGGTGTTCGAGCCGAGCTTCGTGTTCGGCAAGGGCGGCGGCGCCCTGAAGACGTTCGAGGGTCTGCTGCGGCCGCCGGTCGTGGCCGTCATCGGCGACGGCCGCTACCGCCACCAGCCGGTGTGGATCGGCGACGTCGCACGCGCCTACGTCGTCGCGCTGCAGCGGCCGGAGACGATCGGCAAGCGATATGAGCTGGGAGGGCCGCAGGTGTTCGAGTTCGACGAGCTGCTCGACGATCTGGCCCGAATCACCGGCCGTCCGCCGCGTCGCAAGATCCACGTGCCGGTCGGGCTGATGATGGCGCAGGCGACCGTGCTCAGCCACTTCCCGCCGCCCCTCAAGGTGACGCGCGAGCAGATCGAGATGCTCATCGAGGGCACCGAATGCGACCTCACCGGGATGCGCGAGGACCTGCGGATCGAGCCGGCCTCGCTGGTCGAGGCCTACACGAAATAGGCGAAATTCCGCCCGGGGACTAGCTCCGTCCGCACCTTCTTGCTACCATCGATTTACTGCGGAAAGGAGGTGGTCCGACTTGTCAGAACTTCCAAGACGGGCGAGTGGAGGTAGTCGCAGGTAGAGGCGAGTCCCTGAACCTACGGGGAATCGCTGCAGCCGGCGTTGGGACCGCCGCCGCCACGTTCCACTGAGCGTGGCAGGCATGCAATCGCCGCTACCGAATCCAAAGCGACCGAACCGCACGGGGCGCGTCCGCCGAGAACGGCTGGGCGCGCCCCGTTGTCTTTGGGGTTACATGCCCCAGCGTGACTCGCCCATCAGCTGCAGCTCCGCAGCCGATGCGGCAAGGCTGGACACGGGCCCGTCGCCGCGCTCGTCGACCCGCACCGAGACGGTGCGGACGAGCTCGTCGGCGACCACCAGCGGCTCGCCGTCCTCGCGCTCGAGGTCGGTCTCGGCGTCCTCGCCGTCGCCCCGCCGCGCGGTCACCAGATAGCTCAGCCCGGGCTCGACGCCGTGCTGCTTCATGTAGTGCAGCACCTCCTCGGCCTCGTTCTCCAGCCGCAGCACGACGATCCGGCTGCCCACCGGCACCGCCGGCAGTGGCTCGCCCGGTTCGCGCGGGTAGTCGCCGATCGGATGACCGTGGGGGCACGTGTGCACCTCGCCGATCATCTCCAGCATCTTTGCCTCGAGCCGCGGGGAGATGGAGTGCTCCAGTGCGTGCGCCTCCTCGTGGACGTCGTCCCACGGAATGCCCATCACCTTCACCAGGTACGCCTCGACCAGCCGGTGGCGGGCGACGATCTGCTCCGCGACCTCGCGCCCGCGCGTCGTGAACTGGATCAGCTTGTGGGCGTCGCGCTCGACCAGGCCCTCGTCGGTGAGCCGCTTCAGCATCTCGCTGGCCGAGGGCTGCGACACCCGCAGCGCGCGCGCCAGGTTGGCCTGGGTGCGCTCGATGCCCGACTCGTAGAGCCAGTAGATGCTCTCGAGATACTCCTGGGTCGCCTCCGACAACGTGTCCACGGGAGCGAAGTATAGGGGCGAGGCGTCAGGCCTCGACGAAGATCTCGCCGTCGCGAACGACGACCGGATAGACGTCGACGTCTTCCGTTGCTGGGAGTGACAACACGCTCCCGGTGCGCAGGTCGAAGTGTGCGCCGTGGCGGGGGCACTCGATCTGGAACCCCTCACGGCCGCCCTCGCAGAGCGGCCCGTCATCGTGGCTGCAGCGGTCCTCGATCGCGTAGTACGCCCCGTCGATCAGATACACGCCCAGGAACAGCGCGCCGGACTGGACGATCTTCACTCCGCCTTCGGGGATCTCCCCCTCGGCGGCTACGCGGACTTCCACTGGATCTCGTCGCTGGACGCCCACTCCTCCGGGAGCGGCTCCCCGGTCAGGCCGTTCAGCGCGACCTTGAGCACGCCGACCGAGAGCAGCGCGCACTTCAGCCGGATCGGCGTGAGCGGGATGCCCAGCTCCTCGAGTACATCGTCCTTGCCGACTCCGGTCAGATCGGAGACCGGCCGGCCCTTGATCTGATCGGAGAGCATCGACGCGGCGGCCTGGCTGATCGCGCAGCCGCGGCCGTTGTACCGGACGTCGGTGACCACGCCGTCCTCGACCTTCAGCTCGATCGCCAGCTCGTCACCGCACAGCGGGTTGACGCCCTCGGCCGTCGCGCTGGGGTGATCGATGTGGCCCGCGTTCCGCGGATTGCGGTAATGGTCGAGGATGTTCTCGCGATACAGGTCGTCCATGGTGGTTCAATCAGTGTAGATGGTTGGTTCCACGGGCTCCGTGGCTTCTGGGCGCAGGACGAGGCATTCCAGACGACGGGAGCGGCCGCAGGGCAGGCTGGACGAAGCCTGTTCAAGGCCGATCGTGGCGTCTGGGGCGTCCCGGACCAGCTCCAGAGCCGCGCAGCTCATGGAATCAACCATCCGAACGTCAGACGCCGAACGTCTTCTTGACGCGGACGATGCCGGCCGCCAGCGCGTCGAGGTCCTCCATCGTGTTGTAGAGGTAGACGCTGGCGCGGCTGGTCGCCGCGAGCCCGTAGCGGCGCATCACCGGCTGGGTGCAGTGGTGGCCGGCGCGGACGCACACGCCGTCCGCGTCCAGGATCTGGGCGACGTCATGCGGGTGGACGCCCTCCAGGGTGAAGCTGAGGATGCCGCCGCGGCGCTCCGGGGCCGGCCCGTACTGGACGACGCCGGGGATCTCGGACAGCAGGCCGTGGCCGTAGGCGGTCAGCGCCTTCTCGTGCGCCAGGATCGCGTCCATGCCAACCGACGTCAGGTAGTCGATGGCCGCCCCCAGGCCGATGTTCTCGGCGATCGAGGGTGTGCCCGCCTCGAACTTCCACGGCAGCTCGTTCCAGGTCGTCCGGTCGAGGTCGACGGTGCGGATCATCTCGCCGCCGGTCAGGAACGGATCCATCGTCTCCAGGACCTCGGTGCGCCCCCACAGCGCGCCGGATCCCGGGCCGCACATCTTGTGGCCGGAGATCGCGTAGAAGTCGCAGCCCAGCGCCTGGACGTCGACCGGCCGGTGAGGCGCCGCCTGGGCGCCGTCCACCACGACGACCGCGCCGCGCTCGTGCGCCCACGCGGCCAGCGCCGGCACGTCGTTGAGCGTGCCCAGCGAGTTCGACGCCTCGGTGACCGCCAGCAGCTTGATGTTCTCGACGTCGTTCAGCCGCTCGAGCGACGCCGGGTCGAGCTCTCCGTCGTCGGTCAGCCGCAGGTAGTGCAGCGTCGCACCCGTCTGCTGCGCCAGGAACTGCCAGGGCACCAGGTTCGAGTGGTGCTCCATCTCGGTGGTCACGATCGCGTCGCCGGCCTTGATGAACTTGCGGCCGTACGCGTAGGCGACCAGATTCAGTCCCTCGGTCGCCTGCCGCACGAAGATCACCTCGTGCCGGGACGGGGCGTTGATGAACGCCGCCACCTTGTCGCGGGCGCCCTCCAGCTGCTCGGTGGCCGCCACCGCCAGCTCGTAAACACCGCGATGGACGTTCGCGTAGGAGGTCTCGTAGACCTCGACCAGCTTGTCGATCACCTGCCGCGGCTTCTGGCTGGAGTTCGCGGAGTCCAGGTACACGAGCCGCTTGTCGCCGTGCGACGGACGCTCGAAGATCGGGAAGTCGGCGCGCAGCCGCTCGGCGTCGAGGGGCTTGCTCTTCTGGACGACTGCCATGCTGGCAGTGTACTTCCGGGCGCGAAGACGCCTTACGACAGCGCGGGCTGCTGCGGCACCTCGGTCGCTGCGATCGCCATCGCGACGACGATCGGCAGCAGCGCCCGGCGCGGGAACTCAGGCTCCAGGATCAGGATCTGCTTCGCCGTGTCCAGCAGCGGGAGGATCCGCGCGAACGCCGCGCCGGCCGGCCCGGGATCGGAATCGAGGCAGATCCGCCGCGCCAGCTCCAGCATCTCCAGCGCCGGCGTGCCGCCGACCACGGAGCCGAACACCAGCATCAGGCCCGTGTGCAGCCGGATCAGCCGGGCGTCGACCAGCAGCCGCTGCGGTGCGGGCGGGGTGGAAGCCGGCAGCAGCTCCTCGTCGGCGATCAGCCGCTGCGCCGCGCCGCCCAGCATGTGCCGCTGGACCTCGGGCGAGAGCCCGAGGCATGCCGCGGTGCGCAGCAGCAGGAACAGCCCGGTCAGCGTGCGGCCGTACGGCGGATCGGAGCCGAACGCGATGCGCTCAGCTGGGACGCGCGTGAACAGCGACAGCATGTCGATCGTCGACAGCCACGAGCTGTCGAACACCGCGCGCGGATGGTCGCGCAGGCCGTCGCCCATCACCGCCTGGTCGGCGACGCCGACGTGGGCCATGATCAGCCCGGCCCCGGGATGCTTGTTGGCCACCTCGACCAGCTCGGCCGCGAACGTGTCGGGCAGGCCGCGGCCGGCGTGGATCAGGATCGGGACGCGCGCCTCCTCGGCCAGTGCGAAGATCGGCTCGACCTGGCCCGCCAGGCCGAACGCCTGGGCGCGCGGATGCAGCTTGATCCCCCGCGCCCCCAGCCCGAGGCAGCGCTCCGCCTCGGCCACCGGCTGCTCGGCCGGATCGAGGCGGCAGAAGGGGATCAGGCGGCCGTCGCTGCTCGCGGCCCAGTCCAGCACCCGGTCGTTGGGCAGCCGGTACGCCGGCGAGCGCTCGGGGTCGTGCAGAGGGAAGACGACGGCCTGCTGCGCGTCGACCTGGTCGAGCATCTCGATCAGGCCCGCCGGGTCGAGCGTCATCCCGTCCTCGTCCAGACCCAGGTGGGTGTGGACGTCGATGATATGGGCGCCTCCCGGCCGCAGGCGCGCGACCTCATCCACGATCGGGACGAGCGACCGCTCGAGCAACGCCTGAGCTTCGGTCACATCACCCGGCGGGCAGCCGTTGATCGATCGCCGCGGCCAGCGTCTCGCGCACCTCGTCCGAGCCGATCCGGTCGAGCACGGGCTGGAAGAAGCCGCGCACGATCAGCTGCTCGGCCTCGCTGCGGGAGAGCCCGCGGCTGGTGAGATAGAAGAGCTGGAGCTTGTCGATCTGGCCGATCGTCGCGCCGTGCGTGCAGCGGACGTCGTTGGCCTGGATCTCCAGGCCGGGAATCGAGTCGGCGTGCGCCTGCGGCGTCAGCAGCAGGTTGCGGTTCTCCTGGTAGGCGTCGGTCTTCTGCGCGCCCTTGTCGACCCGGATCACGCCGCGCCACACCGACCGCGCCCGGTCGTCCAGCACGCCCTTGAAGTAGAGGTCGCTGGTCGTGTCCGGCGCCGCATGCTCTTGCGTCGTGTCGTAGTCCGCGTGCTCGGTGCCGCGCAGGAAATACGCGCCGGTCACCTTGACGTGCGCGCCGCGATCGGCCAGGTAGCTCTCCATCCGCGACTTCGCACGCGTGCCTCCCAGGCCGATGGCGACCCAGTCGAGCTCGGCATCGCGCCCGACGACTCCGCGGTGGGTGCCGAACTGGCGCGCCTCGGGATGATGCCGCTGCGTGGTCACGTACTCGAGGCGCGCCTCGTCGCCGACCACCAGCTCGACCACGGCGTTGACGTAGCCGGCCGCGGTGGACGAGAACTCCTCGCTGAACACGGCCCGCGCACCGCGCTCGAGCACGATCAGCGCGCGATAGTGCACCACCCCAGCCTCAGCCAGCTGGAGCGACGCCCGCAGCGGCACGGCGACCTCGACGCCGGCCGGCACGTGCAGGAACACGCCGTCGCGCCACTCGGCGGCGTTGCCGGCGGCGAACTTCTCGTCGTCGGCCACCACCGTGCCGTAGTGGCGCTCGACCAGCTCGGGGCACTCCTCGACCGCCCGGGCGATGCTCCCGAACCACACGCCCTCCGGCACATCGGCCTCGTTCAGCGCCAGCTCGGGCTGCTGCACCTCGTAGGCGTCGGGATCGAACCCGCGGAGGTTCGTGAAGCGCCACGCCTCCTCGCGGTTGGTCGGCACGGGGAGCGCTCCGTAGCGCTCGCGCGCAGCCTCACGCCGACCCGCCAGCCAGGCGGGCTCGGACACGGTCCGGGTCATCCGACCGATCCCTCCATCTGCAGCTGGATCAGGCGGTTGAGCTCGACCGCGTACTCCAGCGGCAGCTCCTTGGTGATCGGCTCGACGAACCCGGCGACGATCATGCCGGACGCCTCCTCCTCGGAGAGGCCGCGGCTCATCAGGTAGAACAGCTGCTCGTCGCCAATCTTGGAGACGGTTGCCTCGTGGCCGATGTCGACGTCGTTCTCGTCGATGTTGATGTACGGATAGGTGTCCGTCCGGCTCTCGTCGTCGATGATCAGCGCGTCGCAGACGACCTTCGACTTCGAGCCGACCGCTCCGCTGTTGACCTGCAGCAGACCGCGGTAGCTGGAGCGGCCGCCGTCCTTGGAGATCGACTTCGAGGTGATCACCGAGGTGGTGTTGGGCGCCGCATGCGTGATCTTGCCGCCCGCGTCCTGGTGCTGGTGCTTGCCGGCGAAGGCGATCGAGAGCACCTCGCCGTGAGCGCCCTCACCGTTCAGGATGACGGCCGGGTACTTCATCGTGATCTGCGAGCCGAGGTTGCCGTCGACCCACTCCATCGTCGCGCCCGCCTCGGCGACAGCCCGCTTGGTGACCAGGTTGTAGACGTTGTTCGACCAGTTCTGGATGGTCGTGTACCGGCAGCGGCCGCCCTTCGCGACGTGGATCTCGACCACGGCCGAGTGCAGCGAGTCGCTGGAGTAGATCGGCGCGGTGCAGCCCTCGACGTAGTGCACGTAGGCGTCCTCGTCGACGATGATCAGCGTCCGCTCGAACTGGCCCATGTTCTCGGCGTTGATCCGGAAGTAGGCCTGCAGCGGCAGCTCCACCTTGACGCCCTTGGGCACGTAGATGAACGAGCCGCCCGACCAGACGGCCGAGTTCAGCGCGGCGAACTTGTTGTCGTTGTACGGGATGATCGTGCCGAAGTAGCGGCGGACAACATCCTCGTGCTCGCGCAGCGCGGAGTCCATGTCCAGGAACAGCACACCCTGCTTGGCGAGATCCTCCTGGAGGTTGTGGTAGACGACCTCGGACTCGTACTGGGCGCCGACGCCGGCCAGGTACTTCTTCTCGGCCTCGGGGATGCCCAGCTTGTCCCACGTCTCGCGCATGCCGTCGGGCAGGTCGTCCCACGAATGGGCCTGCTGGTCGACCGGCTTCATGTAGTAGTAGATGCTCTCGAAGTCGATCGTCGAGAGATCGGCGCCCCACTTCGGCATCGGCCGGTCGACGAAGTGCCGGTGGCTCTTCACCCGGTACTCCGTCATCCACTCCGGCTCCGACTTGTGCGCGGAGATCTGGCGGACGATGTCCTCCGTCAGACCGCGCTCCGTCTGGAACACCGGCGTGAAGTCGTCGTGGAACCCGTACTTGTACTCGCCGATCTGTGTTGCCTGGGTCTCCTCGGGGGTGAGCTCAGTGCGCTCAGCCATCTAGACCGCCTCCTCGACCACGCCGTACGGCGTGTAGCCATCGCGTTCAAGCTCGTCGGCCACCTCGGGTCCGCCCGAGCGGACGATCCGGCCGTCGACCAGCACGTGCACGTGCTGCGGCTTGATGTAACGAAGCAGCCGCGAGTAGTGAGTAATGACGAGCGCGCCCATCTCCGGGCCGACCAGGCTGTTGACGCCGTCCGCGACGATCCGCAGCGCGTCGATGTCGAGCCCGGAGTCGGTCTCGTCGAGGATCGCAATCTTCGGCCGCAGCATCGCCATCTGCAGCATCTCCATCCGCTTCTTCTCGCCGCCCGAGAAGCCGTCGTTCAGGTAACGGCTGGTCATCGAGCGGTCGATCTTCAGCTGCTCCATGCTCTCCTGCAGCAGCTTGCGGAACTCGGGGATGCGGATCGGATTCTCGGTGCCGTCGTCGTCGCGCCGGTGCGCGTTGACGGCCATCCGCAGGAAGTTCGCCACGGTCACGCCGGGGATGGCGGCCGGATACTGAAACGCGAGGAACAGTCCGAGCTGCGAGCGCTCGTTGGGCTCGAGCTCGAGCACGTCCTCGCCGTTGAAGATCACCTCGCCGCCGGTCACCTCATAGGCGGGGTGACCCATCAGCACGTGCGCGAGGGTGGACTTGCCGGACCCGTTGGGGCCCATGATGGCGTGTACCTCGCCCTTGGAGAGCTCGAGGTCCACGCCCTTCAGGATCTCCGCGCCGTCGATCGACGCATGAAGGCCGCGAATGACGAGATCTGCCATGGTGGAGATGATTCCTCTCGAAGGGTTCAAGAACCGGACGGAAACGTCCGACGTACACCCCAAGTGTAGCCCCTCACGGGGAATCCCAATCCACTGTCTGCTAGGCTGGGAGCCATGCCTGACGTCTCTCCGATCCAGCTCATCATCGTCCTGATCATCGCACTCGTGATCCTCGGCCCCAAGCGGCTTCCCGAGGTCGGACGCTCGCTGGGCAAGGGCATCCGGGAGTTCAAGGACTCCGTCACCGGGAACGACACCGAGCCGCCGCCGCAACCGCCGGCCGCATCGATCGACCCGCCCGCGCAGGCCGCGTACACGCCGCCGCCCGCCGAGCAGGCGACCTCGCGCTCCGCCGACCAGTAGGGGACACACCGTGAGAGTCCCCCGCCGGGTGACGCCGGACGAGCAGATCGACCTGGTCGATCATCTTGACGAGCTTCGCAGCCGCATCATCATCGTGCTGGCCGTGCTCGCCGTCGCGATGAGCGTGCTGTTCTGGAAGTCGGGAGAGATGCTCGACTTCCTGGGCAGGCCGCTGAGAGCGGCAGATCCCAAGTTCGACGGCTATCTGGCCACCGGTCCGCTCGATCCGATCATGACCTCGATCTCGATCGCGATCTACGGGGGTCTGCTGATCACGCTGCCGGTGCTGACCTACCAGCTGTATGCCTTCGTGCTGCCCGCGTTCCCGGAGGAGCACCACAAGCACATCAAGCCGATGGTCTGGTCGGTGCCGTTCCTGTTCCTCCTGGGTGTCGTCTTCGGCTGGTACCTGGTCGTTCCGCCCTCACTGGATTTCCTGATCGGGTTCAACAACGACCAGTTCAACGTCCAGCTGACGGCGCAGAAATACATCCAATTCGTCCTGCTGACGCTGCTGGCGATGGGCGTCGTCTTCGAAATGCCGATGGTGATGATGACGCTGGGCCGGCTGGGCGTCGTCAGCTCGGCCATGATGAAGCGGCACTGGCGGATCTCGATCGTGGCCCTGGCCGTGCTGGCGATGCTGCTGCCCGGCGTCGACCCGATCTCCTACATCGTCGAGTTCATCCCACTGCTCGTCCTCTACGGGCTGTCGTACTTCCTGGTCAAGCTGGTCGAGCCCAAGCCCGCGTCGCCGCCGCAGTCTGAGCCGACGCCCGGCTGATGATCCTGGGCGCTGACTGGGTGCTGCCGGTCGACGGCGCGCCGATCGCCGGCGGCGCTGTGCGCGTCGAGGGCGGCGAGATCGCCGAGGTGAGCGCCGGCCTGGAGCCCGACCAGCGGTTCGACGGCTGCGCGATCCTGCCCGGCCTGGTCAACGCGCACAGCCACCTGGAGTATGCGGGCATGTCGGGGTTCGGCGACGGGCGGCCGTTCGACGGCTGGATCGCCGACCACATCCGCCGGCGCGACGGGCTGGGGCGCGACGACTACCTGGCGCAGGCGCGGGCCGGCGTCGCCGAGAGCCTGGCGGGCGGGGTGACCACGATCGCCGACTGCTGCTACGCGGGCACCGTGGCCGACGCGGCCGCGGAAGTCGGGATGCGCGCGATCGTCTACCTGGAGGCGTTCTCGCGCCACGACGTGTTCGACGTGCCGCTCGAACGGCGGCTGGACGCAGTCGAGCCGCGCTCCCTGGTCACCGTCGGCATCTCGCCTCACGCCCCGTACACGGTCGACCTCGACGACTACCGCCGCTGGGTCGACCTGGCCCGCGAGCGGGGGATGCCCGTCGCCACCCACCTACTTGAGGGCAACATGGACGAGCACCCGGCCGCGGACTTCCGCGACGTCCTGGGCCCGGACACGGCCGTGATCCACGCGGTCAAGGCGGACGCCGACGACATCGCGCTGTTCGCCGAGCTGGGCGTGCCGGTGGTGCACTGCCCGCGCTCGAACGCCCTGCTGGGCTGCGGCATCGCCCCCGTCCCGGCACTGCGCGAGGCCGGCGTGCGGGTTGCGCTGGGCACCGACTCGCCGGCCTCCGCGCTGACCCTCGACATGTGGGACGAGATGCGGGCCGCGATCCTGCTGGCCCGGGCGGGCGCCGCCAGGCCCGACGTGCTGACCGCGGGCGACGTGCTGCGGATGGCCACCTGCGAGGGCGCCGCGGCGCTCGGCCTGGCCGACGGCCTGGGGACGCTGCGGCCGGGCGCCCCGGCGGACCTGATCGTGGTCGACCTCAATGGATCGCCATTCCTGCCGTGGGACGATCCCGAGGCGGCCGTCGTCTACGGCGGCACGCCCGAGCGGGTTGCGCTCGCGATGGTCGCAGGCCGGATACGCTTCAGGGCTGGAGGCGCAGCCGCCGATACGACCCTGGCAAGCAGCGTCCGCGCTCGCATGATCGACGCCTGACTGACACCACAATGCTGTTCGAAAAGATCCGCCGCACCCAGAAGCCCGTCTTCATCTTCCTCGCCCTGATCTTCGGGATCGGCTTCGTGTTCCTGGGCGTCGGCTCCGGCGCCGGGGGCCTCAACCCGCTCGACTTCCTGAACTCGAGCAGCGGGTCGTCCAGCATCAACGACCTCAACGACAAGGTGCGCAGCAACCCGCAGGACGCGAATGCGTGGCTGCAGCTCGCGCGGGCGTACTCGGCCGACGGTCAGACCGAGCCGGCGCTGGGCGCCTACCAGCAGTATCTGCAGCTGAAGCCCGACGACAGGAACGCGCTGCTCTCGGCGGCCGGCCTGTACGAGCAGTCGGCGCAGCAGACGGCGCAGAAGGGCTCGGTCTACCAGCAGCAGCTGCAGGAGCTGCAGGGAACGACGACGGCCGGCGGCATCAACACGCTGAAGTTCTCGTCGTCGCTCCCCTCGCCGATCATCTCCAACCTGACAACGCCGCTGCAGCAGCAGGTGCAGGGCTACCAGACGCAGGTGGCGACGGCGCTGACACAGGCGATCGCGATGTGGAAGCGGGTGCTCAAGCTCGACCCGACGAACTCGGTCTACTGGCGCTCGATGGCGCAGGACGCCCTCAACGCGCAGGACTACTCGACAGCGGTGCCGGCGGTCAAGAAGATCCTCAAGCTCGAGCCCGACGCGCCGGACAAGGCGCAGCTGCAGAAGCTGGTCAAGCAGCTCGAGCCGCTGGCCAAGGCGTCGCAGTCGCAGTCCGGCACGACGACGCCGGCGCCCTAGGCGCTAGCCGTCGTCGGAGCCGCCGCCGTGCTTGGAGCCGCCGGACCCAGCCGAGCTCCCCGAGCCGCCGGAGCTGCCCGAGCCGCTCCCGGAGCTGCCGCTGCCGGAGTCATCGGAGGTCGACGATCCGGAGCCAGACGTCGTCTTGCCCGACCCGGATTCGGCCAGGTCGTGCGCGCTGTCGGAGCCGCGCGGCCCCTCGCCCTCCGCGTCGCGGCCGCGCGCCTCGGGCTCGCCTCCGCCGCCGGGGCCGGAGTTGCCGCCGTGGTCGTCGCCGGCGCGACCCGGGTGGTCGTCCGCGTGCTCCGGCCGTGAGATCGGCGCGATGCTCGGCGCGGCCGGCGCGGAGTGCTGTGGCGCCGCCGGACGAGGTGGCGCTCCGTGCTCCGCTTGCACCGCCTCGTAGACCGCCGCACCCCCGCCGCCGACCAGCGCG
>Ga0247829_10001003_pt1 | contig 12204 bp, 16 predicted proteins | sample 12C_Control_Day4_FD_207765 | JGI IMG/M metagenome (GOLD analysis project Ga0247829, IMG submission 207765) | Soil microbial communities from agricultural site in Penn Yan, New York, United States - 12C_Control_Day4 | ecosystem: Environmental > Terrestrial > Soil > Agricultural land | place... | reverse complement strand
CTCGACTACTACGGCATCTGGATGCCGTAGTAGTCGAGACGCCACAGAAGCGGCGTGATCGCCACGTCCAGCATCGAGTAATCCTCGCCGAGCATGTGCTTGTGCTTGGTGAACACGGGCGCGATCTGCATCAGCGCGTCGCGGACGAGCCCGCGCGCCTTCTCGATGTGCTTCTGGTTGCCGCCCTCGAACGCGTCGATGTGGACAAACAGCTCCTTCTCGAAGCGGTGCAGGAAGAGGCGCGCGCGCGCGCGCATCACCGGATCGGCCGGCATCAGCTGCGGATGCGGAAAACGCTCGTCGATGTACTCGTTGATGATGTTCGACTCGTGCAGCACGAGGTCGCGCTCGACCAGCACGGGCACCTGGTTGTAGGGATTCATCACCGCGAGGTCCTCGGGCTTGTGGTCCAGGTCCACGTCGATGATCTGGAAATCCATGCCCTTCTCGTGCAGCACGATGCGGCATCGCTGGCTGAACGGATCGGTCGTGCCGGAATAAAGGGTCATCATGGTCGTAATTCTCCTGGGATGCCGAAGGCAATGCGGGTCAGGGATGCATTCCGCGAAATGCATCTCTGACCCGCATTCGGGTGTTCGGCGCTAGTGCAGGTCTTTCCAGTATTCGCGCTTCAGGGCGTAGGCGAACACGAACAGCACGCCGAGGAACAGGAGCACGAGGATGCCGAGATGGATTCGCCTGTTCTTGACCGGCTCGGCCATGTAGTCCATGTAGTTGACGAGATCCGCCACGAACGACTCGTATTGCACGCGGGTCATGGAGCCGGGGACGTCTGGCGCCGACTGCAGGACGGCGTATTTGTGGCCCTGCAGCGGCTCGACGGCGGACAGGCCCTTGATGGCGATCGCCGCCGCCGTGGCCTTCTCGTGGTCCTCGTATTCGGTCTCGACGAGCTTGTTGATGCCGGACAGTTCCCACAGCACGTGCGGCATCCCCACGTTCGGGAACACGATGTTGTTCCAGCCCGTCGCCGATTTGTCGTCGCGGTAGAAGCCGAGCAGGTAGTTGTAGAGCCAGTCGCGGCCGCGAATGCGCGACTCGACCGACAGATCGGGCGGCACCACGCCGAACCACGCCTTGCCCTCCTTCTCGGTCATGGTCACCGTCATCGTCGAGCCGATCTTGTCGCTCGCGAACATCAGGTTGCTCGTGATCTGCGCCTCGGAGAGGCCCAGGTCGGTGAGCCGGTTGTAGCGCATGTACTTCGCCGTGTGGCACGACAGGCAGTAGTTGACGAAGTTGCGCGCGCCGCGCTGCAGCGATTCCTCGTCGAGGCGGTTCACCGGCGCGGGCGACAGGCGGATGTCGGCGCCGCCTGCGGCCGATGCGACGCCGGTCGCGCCGGCCAGAACTGCTGCGAAAAGCCAGGCGATCACTCTCATGGTCATTTCCACACCACCCGCGCCGGCACCGGCTTCGTCTTGTCGCGCGCCGTGTACCACGGCATCAGCAGGAAGAACAGGAAGTACACGATCGTGAGCACGCGCGCGACGACGGTCGCCTTGTCGGCAGCGTAGAACGGGAAGCCGTCGGCGAACTGGCCCCACACCGTCACCGGCACGACACCGAGATAGCCGAGGATCAGGAACGCAACGACGAACGCGGCGAGCCAACCCTTGTACAGCGATCCCTTGTACCGGATCGACTTGACCGGCGAGCGATCGAGCCACGGCATCGCGAAGAAGATCAGCACCGACACGCCCATCACGATCACGCCCCAGACCTGCGTGTCGAGGAACGACGGCACCGCGCGGAGCATCGCGTAGTACGGCGTGAAATACCACACCGGCGCGATGTGCTGCGGTGTCGTCAGCGGGTCCGCCGGGATGAAGTTGTTCGCCTCGATGAAGTAGCCACCCATCTCCGGCACGAAGAACACGATGATCGAGAACACGACCAGGAAGACGATGACGCCGACGATGTCCTTCACCGTGTAGTACGGATGCGAGTAGATGCCGTCGAGCGGCAGCCCGGTGGCGGGGTCCTTCGGCTGCTTCTTGATCTCGATGCCGTCCGGGTTGTTGGAGCCGGTTTCGTGCAGCGCCATCAGATGCGCGGCCACGAGGCCGATCAGCACCAGCGGCAACGCGACGACGTGGAACGCGAAGAACCGGTTCAGCGTGATGTCGGAAATCGTGTAGTCGCCGCGGATCCACACCGCGAGATCCTCGCCGACGACCGGGATCGTCGAGAACAGGTTCACGATCACCTGCGCGCCCCAGTACGACATCTGCCCCCACGGAAGCAGGTAGCCGAAGAACGCCTCGGCCATCAGCGCGAGATAGATCAGGCAGCCGAAGATCCACGTGAGCTCGCGCGGCTTGCGATAGCTGCCGTACATCAGGCCGCGGAACATGTGCAGGTACACGACGATGAAGAACATCGAGGCGCCGGTCGAGTGCATGTAGCGGATCAGCCACCCCCACTGCACGTCGCGCATGATGTACTCGACCGACTCGAACGCCTTCGTCGCGTCGGGCTTGTAGTTCATCGTGAGCCAGATCCCGGTCACGATCTGCAGCACGAGCACGAACGCCGCGAGCGAGCCGAAGTAGTACCAGAAGTTGAAGTTCTTCGGCGCGACGTACTTGCCCCACTGGCTGTTCCACAGCGCGGTCAGCGGGAATCGATCGTCGATCCAGGTCAATAGCTTGCTCATGTACGAGGCTCCGAGGGCCGCCGGGGTCTCACGAAACGCGCGGCCGTGCCGCTACGCCTTGGTGTCTTCGCCGATGACGACGCGCGTATCGGACAGGTATTTGTGCGGTGGAACGACGAGGTTCGTCGGCGCCGGCACGCCCTTGAACACACGCCCGGCGAGGTCGAATTTGGACTGATGGCACGGGCAGAAAAAGCCGCCGAGCCAGTCGTCGCCGAGATCGGCCGGCGCGAGCTCCGGCCGGAACGTCGGCGAGCAGCCGAGATGCGTGCAGATGCCGACCGCCACCCACAGGTTCGGCTTGATCGAGCGCGTCTCGTTCTTGCAGTAGTCCGGCTGCTGCGGGACATTCGACTTCGGGTCGGCGACGCGGTCGTCGAGCTTCGGGAGCGTGTCGACCATCGCCTGCGTGCGGTTCAGGAGCCAGCACACCTTGCCGCGCCATTCGACGTTGATCTTCTGGCCGGGCTCGATCTTGCTGATGTCGACCTCGATCGGAGCGCCCGCGGCCTTCGCCCGCTCGCTCGGCCACAACGACATCACGAAGGGAACTGCGACTGCGACGGCGCCCAGGCCGCCGACCACCGACGTGGCGCCGATCAGAAAGCGCCGCTTGTCTTTGTTGACTACCGCTTCTGTCGCCATTCCCGCCTTTCGCGCGCGTTTTCCGAAAGCCGCGTTGAAAAACCTTCGAATTATACGGGATTTGCGTTCGCGATTTGAACCCCGCCGCGAGATCGCGGTCCGATTGCGCCGGTAAAACAGGGGGTTGGCGCATCGAGCGCGCCGGTACGATGATTGCAGGAATGCAGGTCGCCCGTCGCCGATTCGGGTCGCCGCGCCCGCCTATAATGACTCGGTCCACCGGCCCCAAGGTCTCCGTGCTGCGAAAGTTCTGGCTCCTGTTCGCGCAGGCGTGCACGCTGTCTCTCGCAGCGCTGTTCGTCGTCGCCACGCTGCGTCCCGACCTCCTGCCGCGCATAACCGCCAAGAACGGCGGCGGCGTCGTCGTGCTGCGCGAATCCGAAGTGGCGCCCGCCACCGCATCCGCCGCGACCACCTATGCCGACGCGGCGAAAAAAGCGATGCCCGCCGTCGTGAACATCTATACGAGCAAGGCGGTGCACTCGCGCAATCCGTTGCTCGACGACTCGATGCTGCGCCGGTATTTCCCGGACCTCGCCGAGCGGTCGCCTGCGCGCCGCGTCACCAGCCTGGGTTCGGGCGTCATCGTGTCGCCGGACGGCTACGTGCTGACGAATCACCACGTCATCGACGGCGCCGACGACATCGAGGTCGTGCTGGCCGACGGGCGCGAGCTGTCCGCGCGGGTCAAGGGCACCGATCCCGAATCCGACCTCGCGGTGCTGAAGACCGCGGGGGATGCGCTGCCGACGATCACGCTCGGGACGACCGATCATCTGCAGGTGGGCGACGTCGTGCTCGCAATCGGCAACCCGTTCGGATTCGGCAATACCGTCACGCTCGGCATCGTCTCGGCGCTCGGCCGCAATCACCTCGGCATCAATCGCTTCGAGGACTTCATCCAGACCGATGCCGCGATCAATCCCGGCAGTTCCGGCGGCGCGCTCGTCGACACCTCGGGCAACCTGATCGGCATCAACAGCACGATCTTCTCCCAGTCGGGCGGGTCGATGGGCATCGGCTTCGCGATTCCGGTCTCACTCGCGCGCACCGTGCTCGCGCAGATCATCAAGGATGGCTCGGTCACGCGCGGCTGGCTCGGCGTCGAGCCGCAGGCGATCACCCGGGAGGCGGCGCAGGCGCTCGCGCTCGCGCGCACCGACGGCGTGCTCGTTCGCGCGCTGCAGCAGAATGGCCCCGCCGACCGGGCGGGCATTCAGGTGCGCGACGTGGTGGTGGAAATCGCCGGAAAGCCGACGCCGGACGTGCCGCAATTGCTCGCGCGCATCGCCGAGCTGACACCGGGGTCGAGCGCGCGGATCAAGGTCGTGCGTGACGGCAAGCCGCTGGACGTCGACGTCGTGGTCGCGAAGCGGCCGACGATGTAGCTACTTCGCGGGCTCGGTGCTTTCCTCGCCGCCCTCCGCGGCCGGGATGCTGACGAACCGCGCGAGCTGGAGGCCGAGCTCGTAGAGCAGCCACAGCGGTACCGCGAGCAGGCATTGCGATATCACGTCGGGTGGCGTGAAGACCGCGCCGATGACGAATGCGCCGACGATCACGTACGGCCGCATCGACCGCAGCTTCTCGAGCGAGACGACGCGCATCCGCACGAGCACGACGACGACGACCGGCGTCTCGAACGTGAGGCCGAACGCGATGAACATCGTCAGCACGAACGACAGGTACTTGTCGATGTCCGTCATCATCTGCACGCCGACCGGCGTGTAGCCGGCGAAGAAGCCGAACGCGACGGGAAACACGAAGAAATAGGCGAAGCTCATGCCGAGTGCGAAGAAGAGGCAGCTCGACACGAGCACGGGCAGCACCAGGCGCTTCTCGTGGTGGTAGAGACCCGGCGCGACGAACGCCCACGCCTGCCACAGCACGTACGGAAGCGCGATCAGGAAGGCGGCCATCAGCGTCACCTTGAGCGGCACGAGGAAGGTGCCGGTGACATCGGTGGCGATCATCGTCGACCCCTGCGGCAGCACCCGCAGAAGCGGCTGCGCGAGCAGCGCGTAGATGTCCTTCGCGAACGGGAACAGCACGAGCAGGACGACGAACACCGCGACGATCGAGCGCATCAGCCGGCTGCGCAGCTCGACCAGATGCGACATGAACGATTCCTGCTTGTCGGCGGGCTCGCTCAAATCTTGTCGAATCCGGGGAGCGCCGCCTGGCGCGACGCCTCGCCTTCGGGCGCAGGCTGCGCGGCGGGCGCGGTTGCGGCAGCAGGCGCGATGCCGGCGGGCGTGGCGGCCGCGTCGTTCAAATCGCGCTCGACGCTGCGAACGCCCGCCTGCACCTCACTGGCGGCGCTCGTCACCGATTGCTCGAATTCACGCGCCGCGCCCTGCATCTCGCGCTGCAGCTTGCGCAGCTCGTCGAGCTCCATTTCGCGGTTGATGTCGGCCTTGACGTCGTTCACGTAGCGCTGCAAGCGCCCGAACAGGTGCCCGACGGTGCGGGCGGTCTTCGGCAACCGCTCCGGCCCGATGACGACCAGCGCCACCACGCCGATGACGACGAGCTCGGAAAAGCCGATGTCGAACATGAGTTCAGCGACGCATGCGCGCGGGCGCGCGCTTCTGGGTCTCCGGAATTCGGCCGCGCCAGAGCACGGCGCCGGTCAAACCTTTGTCGACGGCTCCTTGCGCGCTTCGGCGTCGATCGTCCGGCCCGTCACCTGCGACGGCGGCTCGCCGGACCCTGCAGGCGCGTCGGCTTCGCTCGACTTCATGCCTTCCTTGAAGCCCTTGACGGCACCGCCCAGGTCCTGGCCGATGTTGCGCAGCTTCTTCGTGCCGAAGATCAGGACCACGACCAGAAGCACGATCGCCCAATGCCAGATGCTCAATCCACCCATCGTTCCCTCCGAATAATCGTCGTGGCAGCCTGCTTCAAGCCCGCGGCAGCATCGGCCCGAGCGGCTCCGGCCCGCCCAGCACGTGCACGTGGACGTGCTTCACGTCCTGGCGGCCGACGCGCCCGGTGTTGATCACGGTCCGGAAGCCATCGGGAGCCCCCTGCTCGCGCGCGAGCCGTCCGGCGAGCAGCAGGATGCGCCCCAGCGCCGGCGCGTCCGCGTCGGTGACGTCGTACAGCGATCCCACGTGCCGCTTCGGGATCAGCATGAAATGCACCGGCGCGAGCGGCTGGATGTCGTGGAACGCGAGGATGTCGTCGTCCTCGTAGACCTTTCGGCTCGGCACCTCGCCGCGCACGATCTTGCAGAAGATGCAGTTCGAGTCGTTCGCCATGGCGATGGTTCGCTCGCGGGTTCTGTCGAAACCCGCGGAATTCAGGCGCGGGACGCTTTTTCGGCGTGGCCGGAGACCCCTTCCCGGCGCGCCAGCTCGCGCAGCACGTCGGCCGGCCCGAGGCCGTGGCGAGCGAGCAGGACGAGGCAGTGGAACCACAGGTCGGCCACCTCGCCGACCAGTCGAATCTTATCACCGTCCTTCGCGGCCATGACCGTCTCGGTCGCCTCCTCGCCGATCTTCTTCAGCACGGCGTCGTCGCCCTTCGCGAACAGCGATGCGACGTAGGAGGTACCCGGTTCGGCCCCCTTCCGGCGCTCGATCGTCGCCGCGAGGCGCGCCAGCACGTCGTCCGGATCCGAATCACTCATGGTTGTAGACCGTCGCCGGGTCTTCGAGCACCGGCTCGACGACGTGCCATGCGTCGTGGTCGAGCCGGCGGTAGAAGCAGCGCTCGCGTCCGGTGTGGCACGCGATGCCGCCCTGCGGTTCCACCAGCAGGAGAATCGCATCGGCGTCGCAGTCGAGGCGGATCTCGCGCACGCGCTGGACGTGCCCCGAAGTCTCCCCCTTGCGCCACAGCGCGGCTCGCGAGCGCGACCAGTAATGCGCCTCCCGCGTGTCGCGCGTGCGGGTGAGCGCGTCGCGATTCATCCACGCGAGCGTCAGCACGCGATGCGTCGCGGCATCCTGCGCGATCGCCGGGACGAGGCCGTTGCCGTCGAAGCGGACGACGTCGAGCCAGTCGGTCATTGCTCGCCCGCGGTAGTCATCGCATCTCGATGCCCGCTGCGCGCATCGCCGCCTTCGCCTGCGGGATCGTGAACTCGCCGTAGTGGAAGATCGATGCCGCGAGGACTGCATCCGCACCGCCGACGGTGATGCCGTCGACGAGATCCTGCAGCGAGCCGACGCCGCCCGATGCGATGACCGGCACGTCCACCGCGTCGACGACCGCCCGCGTGAGCCGCAGGTCGAATCCCTTTCTCGCGCCGTCACGGTCCATGCTCGTGAGCAGGATCTCGCCCGCGCCCTGCTCCGTCGCTTCGGCTGCCCACGCGACGACGTCGATTCCGGTCGGCGTGCGCCCGCCGTGGATGTAGACCTGCCACTGGTCGACCGCGCACTTCTTCGCATCGATCGCCGCGACGATGCACTGCGCACCGAAGCGCGCCGACGCCTCGCCGATGAGGTCCGGATTGCGGATCCCCGCGGTGTTGATGCTCACCTTGTCGGCGCCGGCGTTGAGCAGCGCGCGCACGTCGTCGACCGATTCGACGCCGCCGCCCACCGTCAGCGGAATGAACACCTGGTCGGCGACGGCATTCACCATGTCGTAGAGCAGCCCGCGCTTTTCGACGCTCGCGCGTATGTCGAGGAACGTGAGCTCGTCCGCGCCCTGCTCGTCGTAGCGGCGCGCCGTTTCGACCGGATCACCCGCGTCGCGAAGGTTGACGAAGTTGACGCCCTTGACGACGCGGCCGTCCGCGATGTCGAGACAGGGAATGATGCGCTTCGCGAGCACCGGACCCCTAAGCAGCACCCTTCGCGGCCTTGAGCGCTTCCTTGAAGTCGAGCTTGCCTTCGTAGAGCGCCCGGCCCGCGATGGCGCCGATGATTCCTTCGCCTGCGTGCGGCACGAGCTGGTGGATGTCCGAAAGCGACGCGATGCCGCCACTCGCGATCACCGGCGTCTTGAGCTCGCGCGCGAGCTTCACCGTCGCCTCGACGTTGACGCCGGTCAGCATGCCGTCGCGGCCGATGTCGGTATAGACGATCGCCTCGACGCCGTAATCCTCGAACTTCTTCGCGAGATCGACGACGTCGTGACCCGTCATCTTCGACCAGCCGTCGGTCGCGACCTTGCCGTCGCGCGCGTCGAGCCCGACGATGATGTGGCCTGGAAACGCGTAGCACGCGTCGTGCAGGAATCCCGGGTTCTTGACGGCCGCGGTGCCGATGATCACGTAGCCGATGCCGTCGTCGAGGTAGCGCTCGATCGTGTCGAGGTCGCGGATGCCGCCGCCGAGCTGCACCGGTATCTCGTCGCCGATCACGCTCACGACCTCGCGGATCACGAGCTCGTTCTTCGGCCGGCCGGCGACGGCACCGTTCAGGTCGACGATGTGCAGGCGCTGCGCGCCGAGCTCGAGCCAATGCCGGGCAATCGCGGCCGGGTCCTCGGAAAAGACCGTCGCGGCCTGCATGTCGCCCTGCTTCAGGCGCACGCAATGCCCGTCCTTGATGTCAATCGCGGGGATGATCTGCATGGCGGCGGAACTGCGTTCGATGAACGAGGTGCGGCGAGAGTGCCGTGGAAGGCGGAAGGCTAGGACGACCCGTCCCAGCCAACGAAATTCGCGAGCAGCCGCAGGCCGGCGCGTTGGCTTTTTTCCGGGTGGAACTGGACGGCGAAGATATTAGCCCTCGCTATGGCGCAAGTAAACGGCGCCGGATATGCGGCGGTGGCCGCCACCAGCGCCGCTTCGGCGGGCACCGGGTAGTAGCTGTGCGCGAAATAGAATCGCGCGCCGTCGTCGATGCCCGCCCAGAGCGGATGCGCCCGCGTCTGCCGGACGGGGCTCCAGCCCATGTGCGGGACCTTGAGCCGCTCGCCCGATGGCAGCGTCATCGCCTCGTCGCGGAACTTCTCGACGCGCCCGGGAAGCGCGCCGAGGCCCCGCGTCGGGCCTTCCTCGCTCGCCTCGAACAGCATCTGCAGCCCGAGGCAGACGCCGAGGAACGGGCGATCGCGCAGGCAGTCGAGCACGACGCTGCGCAGGCCGCTCGCGTCGAGGCTCGCCATCGTATCGGGCATCGCGCTCTGCCCCGGCAGCACCACGTGCGAGGCAGCGCGAATAACGGCGGGATCGCTGCTCACCGTGACGGCGGCCTCGGGCGCGACGTGCGCGAGCGCCTTGGCGACCGAGCGCAGGTTGCCGGTTCCGTAATCGACGACGGCGATGGACATCAGATCACAGCGCGCCCTTCGTCGACGGCACGTCGAACGCGGCGCGCGGGTCGCGCTCGCACGCCATCCGCAGCGCGCGCGCAAAGGCCTTGAACACCGTCTCGGCCTGGTGATGCGCGTTGACGCCGCGCAGGTTGTCGACGTGCAGCGTGCACAGCGCGTGATTGGCGAAGCCCTGGAAGAATTCGTGGATCAGATCGACGTCGAACGTGCCGACGAGCGCGCGCGTGAACGGCACGTGAAACTCGAGCCCGGGACGTCCCGAAAGATCGAGCACGACGCGCGACAACGCCTCGTCGAGCGGAATATAGGCGTGGCCGTAGCGGCGAATGCCCTTTTTCCCGCCGAGCGCGCGCTTCACCGCCTGGCCGAGCGTGATGCCGATGTCCTCGACCGTGTGATGGGCGTCGATGTGCAGGTCGCCCTTCGCCGCGACGGCGAGGTCGAACAGGGCGTGCCGGCCCACCTGGTCGAGCATATGGTCGAGAAACGCGATGCCGCTCGCGAGGTCGGTGCGCCCGGTGCCGTCGATCGTGACGCTGACAACGATGTCGGTCTCGTTCGTGCGCCGCTCGACGCTCGCGGTGCGAACCGGCCATTCAGACGGTGCATTCATCTCGGTTTCGATCGTCGTCAAAGGTGCAGTGGGCCGGACCGCCCGTCAGCGGCCGTAGCGGGTCGCCAGCGCCGCGATGACGGCGTCGTTCTCCGCCGGCGTTCCGACGGTGATACGCAGGCAATTCGCGAGCAGTGGATGCCAGCCATCCAGATTCTTGACGAGGATGCGCGCGTCGCGCAGCGTCGTGTACCACGCAGCCGCGTCGGGGACACGCGCGAGCACGAAGTTCGTCTGCGTGGCGAACGTGCGCACGCCCGGCAGCCGCGCGAGCCCCGCCGACAGCCGCACGCGCTCGGCACGAATCGCCGCGGCCTGTTCCGCGAGCACGCCGGAATGCGCGAGCAGGGGCGGCAGCGCGGCCTGCGTCAGGCTGTTCACGTTGTACGGCGGCCGCACTTTCTCGAACTGCTCGATCCAGTCGGGGTGCGCGACGACATAGCCCGCGCGGAGGCCGGCGAGCCCGATCTTCGACACCGTGCGCACGACGACCAGGTTCGGAAACGCGAGTACGCGCGGCAGGAACGAGGCGTCGGCGAACGCGTAGTACGCCTCGTCGACGACGACGAGCGAAGGCGACGCGCGAATGATCCGCTCGACGTCGCCGGCGTCGAACAGGTTGCCGGTCGGATTGTTCGGAAACGCGAGCCAGACGAGCGCGGGCGACTCGCGCGCGATCGCTTCCTCGAACGCGGGCACGTCGAGGCTGAAATCGTCGCGCAACGGTATGCCGGCGAAGCGCGCGTGCGCGACGAGCGCATTGCGCCGGTACATGACGAACGACGGCTCGGGCGCGAGCACGACCGCGCCCGGCGTCGTTACCGCCGCGGTCAGTATCTGGATCAGCTCGTCCGAGCCATTGCCGAGCATCAGCCCGACGTCCGGCGAAAGACGCAATGCGGCGCGAAGCGCGTCCTTCGCCTGCGCCGCGTCGCCGTCCGGGTAGCGGTTCAGAGGCACCCGCGCGAGCGCCGACCCGAGCTGCTCGCGAAGAGCGTCGGGAAGTCCGTACGGGTTTTCCATCGCGTCGAGCTTGACGAAGCCGTCCGCGACCGTCACCGGATAGCGCGCGAGCGCGCGCACGTCGCCGCGCACCGTGCGCTCGATGCAGGCGCGCCGTGCTGCGCCTTGCAGATCTTCGTCGCGTGCATTCATCATCCGCCTGGCCGGTGCGGGCCGAGCCGGGCCTGCGCCGAGCGCGCATGCGCGACGAGGCCCTCGCCTTCGGCGAGCGTCGCGGCGATCGGCGCGAGCGCCTGCGCCGTCGCGGGTGCGATTCGCAGGATGCTCGTGCGCTTCTGAAAATCATAAACGGACAGCGGCGACGAAAACCGCGCGGTGCGTCCGGTGGGCAGCACGTGGTTCGGTCCCGCGCAATAGTCGCCGAGCGCCTCGCTTGCGTAATGCCCCGCGAAAATTGCGCCGGCGTGCCTGAGCGACGGAAGCAGCGCGTCGGGATCGGCGACGGCGAGCTCGAGATGCTCGGGCGCGATCCGGTTGGCGATCGCGCAGGCTTCAGCGAGATCGCGCGTGCGAATCAGCGCGCCGCGCCGCGCGAGGGATGCCGCTATGATCGCGGCGCGCGGCATGCCGGCGAGCAGCCGCTGTGCACTCGCCGCTACGCGCTCGATCAAGCGTGCATCGGGCGAGAGCAGGATCGCCTGCGCCATCTCGTCGTGCTCGGCCTGCGAGAACAGGTCGAGCGCCACCCAATCGGGATCGGCCGAGGCGTCGGCGATCACGAGGATCTCGGATGCGCCGGCGATCATGTCGATGCCCACTGCGCCGAACACGCGGCGTTTCGCGGCCGCGACGTACGCATTGCCCGGACCGCAGATCTTGTCGACGGCTGGTATCGATTGCGTGCCGTAAGCCAGCGCAGCGATCGCCTGTGCGCCGCCGATCGTGAACGCGCGCGTAACGCCGGCGACCTGCGCCGCGGCGAGCACGAGCGGATTGCGCGCGCCGCCCGGCGTCGGGACGACCATGACGATGTCGGCGACGCCCGCGATCTGCGCCGGAATGGCGT
>Ga0247829_10001002_pt1 | contig 12210 bp, 8 predicted proteins | sample 12C_Control_Day4_FD_207765 | JGI IMG/M metagenome (GOLD analysis project Ga0247829, IMG submission 207765) | Soil microbial communities from agricultural site in Penn Yan, New York, United States - 12C_Control_Day4 | ecosystem: Environmental > Terrestrial > Soil > Agricultural land | place: USA... | reverse complement strand
ACGTCACCGGCTTGAGGCGCGTGTAGAAGCGGACGCCGTCGGTGCCATGCACGTTCAGGTCGCCGAACAGCGAATTGCGCCAGCCGCCGAACGAGTAGAACGCCATTGGCACCGGAATCGGCACGTTGATGCCCGCCATGCCCACCTCGACGCCCTGCTCGAACCGCCGCGCCGCATGTCCCGAGCGCGTGAACAGCGCGGCGCCGTTCGCATATGGATTGCCGTTGATGAGCGCGATGGCTTCTGTGAGCGATTCCGCGCGCACGACGCAAAGCACCGGCCCGAAGATCTCCTCGCGATAGATGGCCATCGCGGGCGTCACGCGATCGAACAGCGTCGGGCCGACGAAGAAGCCGGACGGGTGCCCGGCGATGTTCGGCTTGCGGCCATCGACGACCAGCGTCGCGCCTTCGCCGACGCCCTGGTCGATGAGGCCGGTGATCCGGTCGCGCGCCGCGCACGTGATCACGGGACCCATCTCGCTGTCAGCCGCGTCGCCCGGGCCGGTCGCGACGCGCTTCGCACGCGCGGCAAGCCGCTCGACGAGCGTGTCGGCGACGTCGCCGACGGCCACCACCGCCGAAATCGCCATGCACCGCTCCCCGGCCGAGCCGTAGCCCGCGCCGATGATCGCCTCGGTGGCAAAGTCGACATCCGCATCGGGCATCACGATCGCGTGGTTCTTCGCACCGCCGAGCGCCTGCACGCGCTTGCCGTTGCGTGCGCCCGTCTCGTAGATGTATTTGGCGATCGGCGTCGAGCCGACGAAGGAAACCGCTCGCACCAGCGGATGCGCGAGTAATGCGTCCACCGCTTCCTTGTCGCCGTGAACGACGTTGAACACACCGTCGGGCAGCCCCGCCTCCTTCAGGAGCTCGCCGAGTCGCAACGAGAGCGTCGGATCGCGCTCGGAAGGCTTCAGCACGAACGTGTTGCCGCAGCCGATCGCGACGGGGAACATCCACATCGGCACCATGGCCGGGAAATTGAACGGCGTGATGCCCGCGCACACGCCGAGCGGCGCGCGCACCGACCAGCTGTCGACGTCAGTGCCGACGCTGTCGCTGTGCTCACCTTTCAGCAGATGCGGAATACCGGTCGCGAATTCCACCACTTCCATGCCGCGCGTGATCGACCCTTCGGCGTCGGCGAGCGTCTTTCCGTGCTCCTGCGTGACGATGCGCGCGAGGTCCTTGCGGTGCGTATCGAGCAGATCGCGAAACCTCATCAGCACGCGCGCGCGCCGCAGCGAGGGCGTCGTCGACCATGTCTTGAATGCGTTGGCCGCGGCGCTCACAGCGGCGCCGACATCGGCGGCATTCGCGAACGGCACGTGGCGAATCACTTCGCCCGTCGCCGGATTGGTCACCTCGCCATAGCGCGTCGTCGATGGCGAATAGGCACGGCCGCCTACCCAAAGCGGCAGACGTTCGAGGGTCGTCAGGTCCATCGTAACTCCTTCATTGGTAGCAGCGACGGCGGCCGGCCAGTTGTCCACGGAGACGAGGCAATCGTCGCATGGGTCGGCACACGATCGATCGCTTCGTACTGCGTGCTTGGGTCGGCCGCGCTGTGCATCGATGCGTGGTGGCGCATCAGGAATGTTGCTCATTATATTCGCCCCGCCGCCGCAGGTCCGCCAGCGTCACGCGCGAGCTCAATTGGTCGGCATCGACCCGCAGGTCGATCACCGCTGCCTTTCCGCTCGCGGTCGACCGTTCCCAGGCGGCCGCGAAGTCCTCGGTGCGATCGACGCGTTCGGCGTGCGCGCCGTAGCTCCTCGCGAGCAACACGAAGTCGGGATTCGTGAGATCCAGGCCAACGGGTCGCCCGGGATAGCGACGTTCCTGGTGTACGCGCACGCTCCCGAACTGCCCGTTGTCGAACAGCAGCACGACGAGCCGGCAGCCGTGGCGGCTTGCCGTCGCAAGCTCCGCCTCGCTCATCACGAATCCGCCATCGCCCACGCATACGACGACGACGCGGTCGGGATGGACAAGGCTCGCGGCGACGCCGGCATGCAGCCCGTAGTTCATCGCGCCACTGATCGGCGCGAGCACGCGACCGGGCCGCCCGAACGCGAGAAAGCGCGCCGGCCAGCCGGAGAATGCGCCCGCATCGAATGCGACGATCGCGTCCGCCGGCAGATGATCGCGCAGCCACGCCATCGCCTGGGCGGGATCGAAGCGGCGCGGCGCCGCACGCGGCGTCGCGTCTTCCCGCTGCAGCTCGCGGAGATGCGCCCGCCACGCCGATCGCGATGCGGACGGCGGCAGTGTCGTATCCGCAATCGCTACGGCGAATTCCGAAGGAGCCGCCGCAATCGCGAGCGTCGCACGATAGACCCTGCCGATCTCCTCGGCCGCCGGGTACACGTGAACAAGCGTCGGACGCGGCATCGGCACGTCGAGCAGCGTGTAGTCCTGCGTCGTGGGCTCCGAAAGACGCGTCCCGAGCGCGAGCACCAGATCCGCCTCGCGCAGACGCCGCAATAGCGCCGGGTTCGACGACACCGCGAGCTCGCCGGCGAAACAGTCATGGCGGGAGGCGACGATATCGAGGCGACGGTAGCTGCAGCACACCGGCACGTCGTTGCGTGCCGCGAACGCGGAAATCGCCTCGCATCCGGCATCGGTCCACGGCGCACCGCCGACGATCATGACGGGCCGTTGTGCCGCGGCCATCAGCGCGTGAAAGGCCGCGAGGTCTTCTGCACCGGGATACGCGCGCGCCCGCGGCGCGGGCGGACAGTCCGCCACGTTCGTGTGCTCCTCCAGCACGTCTTCGGGAAGCACGAGCACGACCGGGCCGGGCCGTCCCGACGCCGCCACGCGGAACGCCCGATGCACGAACTCCGGGATCCGGTCGACCTGATCGACCTGCGCGACCCACTTGGCCAGCGGATCCAGCATCCGCCGGTATTCGATTTCCTGCTGTGCCTCGCGCTCGAGATAATGGCGCGGCACCTGGCCCACCAGCATGACGAGCGGAGTCGCATCCTGAAATGCCGTGTGCAGGCCGATCGTCGCGTGACACGCACCCGGTCCGCGCGACACGAGGCACACACCCGGCGCACCCGTGAGCTTCGCGCTCGCCTCCGCCATCACGCACGCGCCCGCCTCGTGCCGGCAACCGATCAGCCGCAATCGCGGCCGATCATGCAGCGCGTCGAGCAACGGCAGGAAACTCTCGCCGCAGACGGCAAACGCCATCTCGACACTGTGCTGCAGCAGCGCGTCGGCGAGCACTTCGCCGCCGCTGCGCAAGGCTGCGACCGCGGTCATTGGCCGGCGTCGACATCGACGCCGACGACATAGCGCGGCGCCTCGCCGCGCGCGATGCGGCGCACGTTGTCGGCGGTCAGCTCCGCGAGGCGTTGCTCGGTTTCGGCCGTGTCCGCGGCGATATGCGGCGTCAGGATCACGTTCGGCATCGCGAGCAGCGGATCTGCCGGGTCCGCCGGTTCCTCCCACCAGACGTCGGCTGCGGCGCCGCCGAGGTGACCGGCGCGAAGCGCGTCGAGCAGCGCGGCACGGTCGAGCATCGGCGCGCGCGAGATGTTGATGACGAACGCGCCCTGCTTCATCAGCCCGAGCTCGCGCGCGCCGATCATGCCGACCGTTTCCTGCGTATTCGGCAGGTGCAGCGATACGAAATCCGCTTCGGCGAGCAACTCGGGCAGCCGACCCATCGTGCCGAGCCACGCCAGCCCGAGCGCCCGCGCCAGCGCGTCATCCGCAGTGCGCTTCACCGCGACGACGCGAAGGCCGAACGGAACGGCAATGCGCGCAAGCGCCTCGCCGGTATTGCCGAGGCCGACGAGGCCGAGCGTCTTGCCGTGCACCGACATCGTCTTCGGCAGGCCCACCCGGCGAGCCTTGACACTCTGGCGCGCAAGTCCCTGCTGCTTGGCCAGCGAGAGCAGCAGATGAAACGCATGCTCGGCCACGTCGCGGGCCGGCAATTCCTGCACCTTCGCGGGAAACCGCGATACCGGTATGCCCTTTGCGCGCGCATGCGCGAGATCGATGCGCGGCAGATGATCGCCCGGCCGCTGGATCAGCTTGAGATGCACGGCCGCATCGATGACCTCGCGCGTGATCGGAACGTCGCGCACGAGCAGCACATCGGCGTCGCCGACCTGCGCGGCGAGCGGACGCGTCGCGTCGTAGTCTTCGACGACGAAGCCGTCTCCCAGCACGCGGCCCAGGCGATTGCGCTGGTCGAGGCCCGGGCTTCCTTTCTTGATCTTCATGAGCCGCCTCGATCGGTTCTCGTGCGGTGAGCAATCGCCATCGTTGTCATTCGTCGACTCCGCGCGGTTCGTCGCCGGCGACCTGGAGCCGGTACATGATGCGGCGGTAACGGTCCTCGTCGAACGGCAGCGCGCAGTGCATCGTGCTGCGGTTGTCCCAGACGATGAGGTCGCCTGCGCGCCAGCGGTGCTCGTAGACGAAGTGCGGCTGCGTCGCGAACTCGCGCAGGTCGCGCATGAGGGCCTCGCCTTCTTCTCCCGGCAGGCCGATCACCGTGCCGCCATGCTGCTCGCCCCCGACGTAGAGCGCATGCTCGCCGGTTTCGGGATGCTTGCGCTCGATCGGATGCTGCACGTCGGGCAGCCGCGCCTTCTCGTCGTCGCCAAGCGGCGGCCGCTCGGGGTGATAGCGCGCGTACGCCTGCACGCGGCTGAAATTGATCCGCAGCCCGCGCACGCGTGCCCGAAGGTCCGCATCGAGCGCCCCGTACGCCGCGATCATGTTGGCGAAGCACGTGTTGCCCTCCGCAGGGGGCACTTCCTTCGCCCACAAAAGCGACGCGGACGGAGGCCTGCGCAAGTACTGCGCGTCGCTGTGCCATTGCCGCCCCGCCTTCGGCGCGCCAATGTAGCGGCCGCCTTCCTTGACGTTCGACACGATGGCGATCTCGGGGTATGCGGGCAGGCAGTACTGCGGCTGGTCGTGCTCGTCGAGCTCGCCGAAACGGCGCGCGAACGCGATCAAGTTCTCCGGCCGCAGATGCGCCTGATCGCGCACGAGCAGGATCGTGTGCCGCATCCACGCGGCGCGGATCGCGGCGAATCGCCCATCGTCCATCGGCTGCGCGAGGTCGACGCCGAGCAGCTCGACGCCGATATTGGGTGCGAGCGGTCGCAAGGCGATCGCAGCGCGAGAACCGGCCTTGGCATCCATTGCCGTCTCCATCATCCAAGCAGGCCCGTGTAGTCGGGCACGATGCGCACGTCGAGTACGTGAGCGTTGCCGGCGTCGACCGCCGCGATCCCACGCTCGATGGCCGCTACGAGGTCGGAGCGCCGCTCGACCCGCTCTGCCGTGAGTCCCTGCGCGCGCGCCATCGCCGGAAGATCGATCGACGGGTCGTCCAGGCGCTGGCCGATCCAGGCGTTGTCGAGGCTGCGCCGGCGCTGCCGCGAAACGGTGCGCTGGTGCTCCTCGTCGACGAAATACGCGTTGTTGTTCGCGATCAGGACGAGCACGGGAATGCGGTGATGCACGGCCGTCCACAACGCGGTGACGCCCATCAGGAAATCACCGTCGCCCACGAGCGCTACCGGTACGCGGCCACTGCCGCGCAACGCGAGCGCTGCGCCGACTGCATGCCCGGGTCCCGAGCCGATTCCTCCCGAGCCGTCGTACCCGAGGTAGTCGAGCGGATGGCGAAACGGCAGCGCGCCGGCGTGCCATCCAAGCGGCGCGCGAATGACACTGATCGGCCGCCCGCGCCGAGCCGCATCGAGCCCGATGCCCATGTCCCACAGCGCGATGTCTTCCGGACCCGCGTGCGCGGCACGCTTCGGTGCTCGCGATCGGCTTTCGCGCCGCCGCCGCACGACGCACTCGCCGGCGCGCTGCCGCTGCTGCGCGGTCTGCACGCGTCGAATTTCCTCGAGCAGCAGGGGCACGGTCGCACACGGCTCGGCGAGAATGTCGACGTCCGCCGCCGGCAACCCCATATGATCGCGCGTCCAGCCCCTGTGGACGAGGCGGTCGGCGGAAATCTGGATGATCTTCGGCGGCACGCTGCCGTCGGGCCACACGCGCGCGAACAAGTTCACCATATCGACCCAGTCGAGGCTCACGATCACGTCGGCGTCGCGGATCGACGCGAGGCTCGCCTCGTCCGCGAACACGAGCATCGGATCACCCGGATGCAGCGGGTGATCGGTCGGGAAAGCTGCGGCAACCTTCATGTCGGTGACGACGTCGGCACCGATCGCCTCGGCAAGCGCGATGCGCGCCGCCCACGCGCCTTCGTCGCGCGACACGCGTCCCGCCAGGATCACCGGATGCTTAGCCGCGGCCAGCAGCGCTGCCGCGCGGTTTACGGCCGCTGGATCGGGCCGGATCGGTGACGGCGGCGCATAACGCGCGACGTCGCGCGCGACGACGCGCGACGGCAAGGCATCTTCCTGCATCCGCTGGTCGATGGAGACGTAGCACGGCGCCATCGGCACGGTGCGCGTCAGCTGATTCGCGCGCAGCAGCGCCTCGAGCGTTCCGTGCAGCGAGAACGGTTGATCGTCCCATTTCACGTAATCGCGCACGAGCGCGCCCTGGTCGAGCACGCTGTGGTACCAGTGCGCGGGCGAGATCCGGCGACCGGCGTCCATCGGCGCGACGCCGCCCATCACCAGCATCGGCACACGATCGCAGAACGCGTTGTAGACGGCCATCGTCGCGTGCATGAGGCCGACGTTGGCGTGGACGAGCACGCCCATCGGCGTGCCGGTCACCTTGGCCCATCCGTGCGCGATCGCGACGGCGTGCTCCTCGTGCAGGCACAGCAGCATTTCCGGATCGCGGTTGCCGAGCACGTTCACGAGACTCTCGTGCAACCCGCGGAAGCTGGAACCGGGACTCAGCGCGACAAAAGGGATGCCGAGGTCCCGGAGCAGATTCGCGAGTGCGTCGCTGCACCATTCGCTGAAACCAACGACGCTTCCGCCGGTGTTCATGGCACCGTCGCGGCGCGGCTCTGCAACGTTCGTGTCACTGATCGCGTTCGTGTCGCTCATCGGGGACTTTCCTCGGCTTCGCGCGCCAGCCGCGATCGGCAGCGCGCCAACAGTGCATCGTTCACCGCCTCCAGCGGAACCGCGATCACGCCGTCGTCGTCGCCGATGACGAGATCACCGGGCGCGATCGTCGAGCCGCCGCACTCGATCTGCACGTCGAAGCGGCCGCCCCAGGCCGGCCCGCGCGGCGTCACGCCGCGGCTGCATACGGACATGCCGCTGTCGCGCAGTTCGGCCGTGTCCCGCACGTTGCCGTCGACGACGACTGCAGCGATGCCGCGTTCTCGTGCGATGCGCATCAGGTTGCCGCCCCATACGGCCGCATCCGGTGCGACTCGCGCGTCGATGACGACGCATGCACCGGGCCACACGTGCGCAAGCGCGCTTCGCGGAGCGACGTCGAGCGCCGACCCGACCTCGATCGTGAACGCCTGTCCGGCAAACGCACGACCCGCAAAGAGCGGCCGGACTGCGGCAAGCACGCCACGATGCTCCCGCTCGTCGCTGACGACGGCAACCGGAACGGCGCGCCATTGCGCGAGTTCCGACGCGGAAAGCCATCTCGCAGGCGTCACCGCTCGTCCCCGGTCAGGATTTCGATATGCTCCGGCCGGATTTCGACTCGCGCCGTGTGGTTCGCCGGCAGCGCGCCGACCCGCGCCTTGCAGCGCAGTGCGGGACCGCCGTTAGGCAATCGCAGCTCCAGGTCGCGCAGGTCGCCCTGGAAGCGCTGGCTCACGACGACGCAATCGAAGCGGTTGACGCCGTCGCCGGGGCCAACGAGCGCCACGTGCTCGGGTCGAACGAATAGCGACACCTGGCCCTGCGCGACGCGCGTCGTGCGCAGGACGCCGAAAGGCGTGAGCACGCTCGCGCCATCCGGCTCCGGCCGCGCTTCGCCGGTCAGGACGTTCGCTCCGCCCAGGAACTGAGCGGCGAATACGGTGCGCGGCGTATGCCACAGCGCCTCGGGCGTCGCGACCTCGATGAACCGGCCGTCGCGCATCACGGCGATACGATCGGACAGCGATAGCGCCTCCGCCTGGTCGTGCGTCACGAACAGCGTCGTCAGGCGCAATCGCTCGTGAAGCTTGCGCAACTCCGAGCACATCTGATCGCGCAGCGCGGCATCGAGATTCGACAGCGGCTCGTCGAGCAGCAGCACCTCCGGCTCCGCGACGATCGCCCGCGCGAACGCGACACGCTGCTGCTGACCGCCGCTGAGGCGTGACGCATAACGATCGGCGACCGCACCGAGCTCGACGAGATCGAGTGCAGCCATCGTGCGCGCGCGGATGTCGCTCCGGCCCTGCACTTCCAGCGGAAACGCGACATTCTGGTACACCGTCATGTGCGGCCAGATCGCATACGACTGGAAGACCATGCCTATTCGCCTTCGGTTCGGCGGCAGATTGATGCCGCGTGTCGACGAGAAGACGGCTTCGCCGCCAATGTCGATGTCGCCGGCGTCCGGGGTTTCGAGCCCCGCGACGCAGCGGAGAATCGTGCTCTTGCCGCAGCCGCTCGGACCCAGCAGCGTGAAGAACGTGTGGCTCTCGACGTCGAAACCGATCTCGTCGAGTGCGCGCACCCGCTCCGATCCCGCGTCGAACTGCTTGCTGAGCGCGCGCACGCGGATCATCCGTGGATCCCCAGCCTCCGGCCCAGCCTGCCGAACACGACCATCAGCACCGACATCAGCGCGATCACCATCGTGACGTACGCCGAAAGGATGTTCGAATTACCTCCTTCCCACATGTCGAGCACGAGGACGGCGAACACCTCGGTTCCCGGTGCCGTGAGAAAGATCGACGCCGAATACTCGCGGAACGCTCGCAGCGCGACGTAAAGCAACGCCGCGACGAAGCTTGGGGCGGCCAGTCGCAGGACGATGCGAACGATGCGCGTCGTCCATCCCGCACCCGCGACTGCGGCGGCCTCTTCCAGCTCCGGATGCAGCTGGGCGAGCCCGGACATGCAGATGCGCACTGCGAACGGCAGATGCAGCGCGACGTATGCGATCAGCAGGATCCAGCGCGTCCCGTAGATCGGCGCCGGCACGAGCAGGAATAGCCATGCGAGGCCGACGCCGAAGATCATCCCGGGAATCGCGAGCGGCGCGGTCGCGAGCTGGTCGAGCAGCGCCACCCAGGCGCGAGCGGACTGCATTCGCAGGCTGAGCCACGCGATCAGTGCTCCCAGCACCGTCGCGACGATGCCGGCGCCCGCACCGAGCATCAGGCTGTTGACGATCGCCCGCTTCGCGGGCCCGTAATCGAGCGCGGCCGCGAAATTCTTCGTCGTGAGCAATGCGATGCTCGCGAACGAAGGCGCCTGCGGATACGGCAGGAACGCGTTCCACACGAGCACGAACAGCGGCAATCCCGCCACGAGCAGGAGGACGGCGATGCCGAAGGTCGTGGCCGCAAACTGCCAGCGTCCGAGCTGTACGAGGCGCGGACGGTACGCTTTGCCCGTCACGGTGACGAAGCGCGCTGCGTCGGCCGTCGCTCGTCGATAGACCCAGATGCTGAAAATCGTGACGAGCAGGAACATCAAACTGTAGGCACTCGCGACGTTGAGATCGGACGGGACGCGGCGGTAGGCGAGATAGATTTCCGTCGCGTAGAGGAAGATCTTCGCCGGCAGGCCGAGCAGCAGGGGCACCGAGAGTGCTCCCAGCGAGTAGATGAAGAAAATGATCCATGCGCCGATGATCGTCGGCCGAAGCACCGGCAGCGTGACGCGGCGCATCGTCGTCAGGAAGCCCGCTCCCGCCACGCGTGCCGCCTCTTCCAGGTCCGGATTCATCGCGCGAAACGCCGGCCACAGCCACAGGAACGCGAGCGGCAGCTCCTGCAGCATGCCGACCCATACCATGCCCGCGAACGAATAGATGTCGAACACCGGGCCGGCGGCGCCGAACCAGTCGCGCGCAACGAGATTGATCATGCCGCTCTTCGGACCTATCAACAGGATCCAGCCGCTGATCAGCAGCACGGACGGCATGAGAATCGGCGCGAGCGTGAATAGATCGGCGAACGCGCGCATGCGCGAGTCCGTTCGCTCGATCAGCCATGCGAGAAAGCCGCCGATCACGAGCACGAGCGTCGCCGTCGCTGCCGCGTACAGCGCAGAGCGCGCGAGCGCCGCCCAGATGCGCGGCCGCGCGTAGGCGTAATGCAGCGTGTCGAGCGTGAAATGCGGCGCGACGCCGGGAGGCGTGTCGGTGACGCTGCCGTAGACGAGAATCGCGAGCGGCGGCACGATGAGCAGGCCAACGACCGCGACGACGGCGACAAGCAGCCACGTCTGCGGCGCCACGTCGAGCGACCATCGCGCGCGCGGCGAGCGGAGCGCGAGATCATGCGTAGCCATCAGGTCAAGGGAGCGAAGGCGCGCACGCGATTGCGCCAGGCTCTTAGCGTCCGACCATGACAGCGACGCCACCCACCCGCAAGCGTCTCGTCACGAAGCGGGCAGCGGCGGAATCTCCGATCGCCATTGCCGCACTGCGACGGGATTTGCGAGGGTCCCGATACCTTCGGCATGACAGCGGACGACCTGGCCCGGCTTCATCCAGTCGCCCGGCCCGGTAAGCGCGTTGCCGCTGCCGCTGCCGGTCGATATCACGTCCCCCGGCGCGAGCGTCACATACCGTGACACGAACGCGAGGATGCGCTGGATCGGCCATAGCAGGCCGGATGTGCGCACGTCCTGGCGCAGCTCCTCGTCCACCCACGTCTTGAGCGCGAGGTCGTTCGGATCGGCGGCCAGATCCTCGCGCGGGACGACCCAGGGTCCGCACGGGGCGAACGTGTCGCAGGCCTTGCCGCGCGGACTGTCGTAGCGGCCCGACCATTTCGGCACGTCGCGCACGCAGGCGTCGTTCAGGATCGTATAGCCGAAGATGTAACGGTCGGCTTCGGCGAGCGAGACGTCGCGGCACGTCCGCCCGACGACAATCGTCAGTTCGTTTTCGTAGTCCCATTCGCTCGAGTCGGGCGGAAAACGGATCGCCTCGCCGTGGCCGATCAGCGCCGTCGGTGACTTGAGGAACGAGATCTTCACGTCCTTCGGCCATTCGTCCTTGGGAAGCTTCTGGTCCACCAGATAGTCCGCATAGGAATTGCCGACGCAGATCACCTTGCTCGGCTGCACCACCGGCGGCAGCAGGCGAACGCCGTCGAGCGCAACGACCAGCGGCGCAATCGACCCGGGCGAACGCTCACACGCGTCGCGATGCTCGCGTGCCCATGCGATCGCCTCGCGGAATTGATCGAGGCCGCCGTGGTTCTGGCGGATGAAGAGTGCCATGTCGAAGGGCACGAGCGCGGCCGCGATGTCCGCCGCGTGCACGTTGCGTTCGACTTCGAACAGCCAGCGGGTGACGACGCGGCGCAAGTCCCACATTGCGTCTTCATCGGCAATGCCGATCCGCGGTCCGTCCATCCAGTACGTCGCGAGATTCATGTCGGGTGCCTGTAAGCGGCGCAGCGCGCCACCGCCGAAATCACTTGCGGATGAACAGGTCTTCGGCGATCCGGTTGAGCTCCTTGAACCGCTCCGGCGAGATCGGCGTATAGGGACGAAGCTGCGGATAGTCGGTGAGCTTGATGTCGTAAGTGCCCTTCGTGTTGCCGAACAGCCGGCCGCCCTCGGCCTTGTCGAGGCGCTCCTGCTGGCTCGCCTGCGTCAGGTAATCCATGTAGAGCGCGGCCGCATACGGATGTTTCGCGCCCTTCACCACCGAGAACGTGATGCCTGTTGCAAAAAGCGGTGTCTGCAATACGAAATCGACCGGTGCGCCCTGCTTCTTCAGCAGCACGGGGCGATGCGCGCTGAAGTCGAACGCGACGTCGAATTCTCCGGCTGCGAGTCCCTGCGCGAGCGCCGCCGTCGAGCTGTAGAGCCGCGGCCGGTTCGCCGCGAGCTTTTTCAGCAGATCCATCGCCGGCGCTTCGCCGAGCGACCCGATCAGCCCGTTCATCATGTTCTCGAGGTGCGTCGTCGTGCCGATGTGACCCGCCCACTTCGGGTCCGCCACCTCCTGCAGCGTCTTCGGCGCATCCTCGCGCTTGACGCGATCGGTGCGCCACGCGATCGTTGTCGGCAGCGACTCGTAAACGATCGCCGTCCATCCGTCCTTCACGCCGCCGAGGCGAAAGCGCGGGTCG
>Ga0247829_10001000_pt1 | contig 12213 bp, 9 predicted proteins | sample 12C_Control_Day4_FD_207765 | JGI IMG/M metagenome (GOLD analysis project Ga0247829, IMG submission 207765) | Soil microbial communities from agricultural site in Penn Yan, New York, United States - 12C_Control_Day4 | ecosystem: Environmental > Terrestrial > Soil > Agricultural land | place: USA... | reverse complement strand
CTGCATGAAGGGGCGCGGAAACTACCTCTGCCTGCACCGGTTCGAAGCCTTTCGCGAGACGAGTGCCATCCGGTCCTGGGACGAGACGCTGCACATCCGCATCCTCGAGCGCTGGCTTGCCGAGACCGAGACCGGCGATCGCGCCGAAGTCGAGGACCTGCCCGAAGACCTGCCCTTCTGGAGCGACATCGCCGCGACGACCGAGAACTGTCTCGGCGCCGAGTGTCCGCGCTACAGCGACTGCTTCGTCGTCAAGATGCGCCAGCGCGCCGCCGAATCCGACGTCGTCATCGTCAACCACCATCTGCTCTGCGCCGACGCCGCCGTCAGGCAGAGCAACTTCGGCGAAGTCATCCCGCGCTGCAGCAACGCCATCGTCGACGAGGCGCACCAGCTCGAGGATGTGGCGACGCAGTACTTCGGCCTCTCGGTCAGCAGCTATCGCGTCGAAGACCTCGTCCGCGACGTCGACCGCGCGATCGGCGCGCGGCTCATCACCGACGGCGAGCGCCGCGACCAGATCAACGCCGACGTCCGTCGCATCCGCGACGACTCGCGGCGGTTCTTCTCGGCGCTGCAGATGCTGCGGTTCGACGGGCCGGCGGCGCGCGGGTCCGAGACGCGCATACGCGTGAAGCGATCGCATCTCGCCCCGCTCGGCGACGATGGCGCGACGCTCAGCGCGGCGTTCGAGGCACTCGAGGCGGACATCGCGCTGACCAAGGAGGTGCCGGAAGACGTGCTGGCGCTCGGCCGCCGGGCAGCCGAAATCAAGAACGATCTGCGGTTCCTGCTCCGTGCCGACGACACCGCCTACGTGTACTTCCTCGAGACCCGAGGCCGGGGTGTCTTCCTCAGAGCATCACCCATCGACGTCTCGGCGACCATCCGGGACCTGTTGCTCGACCGGATGGACGCCACGGTGCTGACCTCGGCGACCCTCACCGTCGACGGCGCGTTCGACTACGTCAAGGGGCGCCTCGGCGTCGGCCGAGCCATCGAGCTCAAGCTCGATTCCGAGTTCGACTACGCGCGCCAGTCGATCCTGTACCTGCCCCTGGGCATTCCGGACCCCCGGCAGCCGTCGTTCGCGGCCGCCGCGGCGCGGGAGGTTGTCAGTATCCTGAAGCTGACGTCGGGGCGCGCGTTCGTCCTGTTCACGAGCTACGCCAACCTGCGCGAGGTCCATCGCCTGGCGGCCGACGAACTCGAGTACCCCATCCTCGTTCAAGGCACGGCGCCGCGCTCGGCCCTGTTGCGCGACTTCAAGGCCACGCCGCACGCCGTCCTGCTCGCCACCTCGAGCTTCTGGCAGGGCGTTGACGTCGTCGGCGAGGCACTGAGCTGCGTCATCATCGACAAGCTGCCGTTCGCGTCCCCAGGCGATCCGGTGACGGCGGCGCGAGTGGAGGCGATCGGCGCGCGCGGGGGGTCGCCCTTTGGTGAGTACCAGATTCCGCTGGCGATCCTCACCCTCAAACAAGGGCTCGGCCGTTTGTTGCGCCACCGGCAAGATCGCGGCGTGCTGGCCGTGCTCGACCCGCGCCTGAAGACCATGGGCTACGGCCGGCGCTTTCTCGCCTCGCTGCCGCCGGCGCCAGTGACACACGACGTGCTCGACATCGCGCGCTTCTTCAAGGAATATGCGGCCGATGACGTCGACGATGCCCCCCTTGATGAGGAACTCTAGCTCGTCACCAGAGGGCGCAGCCGTCGTCCGGCCGATTCTGAAGTGGGCCGGAGGCAAGCGGCAGTTGCTGCCCAAGCTTCGGCCGTACTATCCGTCGAGCTTCAGCCGTTACATCGAGCCCTTTCTTGGCAGTGGGGCGGTGTTTCTGGACTGCCACAATCGCGGGCTGCTGGACGGATGCGAAGTACACCTCTCCGATATCAACGCGGATGTGATCGGGTGTTATCGCATGGTCCGTGATGACATCGAGGCGGTCATCGAGGCACTGCGGGCGCTCGACGCCGGCCACCGCGCCGATGGGACGCGACATTTCTATGCGGTTCGTGACGAGCAGTTCAACGCGCTCCGGCGTGACATCCACGCTGCGCCCGACCCGGCACACGCCTACACGCCGGGCCTGGCGGCCATGCTCATTTACCTCAATCGAACCGGCTACAACGGGTTGTTCCGCCTGAACTCGCGCGGCGGATTCAACGTCCCGGTTGGACGGTACGCGCGCGTCACGATCTGCGATGCTCCCAACCTCAGGCGACTCTCAGCGGCGTTGCGCCGCCCCGGATTGACGGTCGAAGTGAGGCGGTTCGAAGAGGCGATCGGCGACGGACGGACAGGGGACTTCGTTTACCTGGATCCGCCCTACGCGCCGCTCAGCCGTACCTCTCAGTTCACCTCCTACACCGCGGCCGGGTTCGGTCCCGACGAGCAGGCGCGCCTCCAGCAGGCGGTGGTCGGCCTCGCGCGCCTCGGCGCGCGCGTATTGCTAAGCAATTCGACCGCGCCCGACATCCGTCGTCTCTACGCCGACAACGTCGAGGCGAGGTCCGCCGGCCTGCGGGCAAGAACCGTCGATGCCCGCCGCGCCATCAACTCGCGCGCGTCCGGCCGCGGCGCAGTGCGCGAGTATCTCATCACGAACATCGTGTAAACTGAGGCAATCGTATGGGTTTCCGCGCGCGCTGCGGTTGGTCGAGCCGGACTTGGTTTGACTTGAAAGCAGGCGTGGATTCGGCCGCGCCTGCGGCTGCTGCCGAGTTCTCGCTTGGTCGAGCCGGGCCGGACGTGAAGAGAATACAGGTGCTCCAATCGGTAGCGCCTGCGGCCTGAGCGCGGCGCGAAGCCGCCGCGCGAAAAGCGAGCGGGGGTGGGGCCCCGCGAGCACTAATAGATGGAGGTTCGAATGACAAGGGCACGCATGGGGTTGGCGCTCGGTGCGTTCGTGCTGGGCCTGACGGCCTTGTCGACGATCGGCTACGCGCAGACCGGACGCTTGAAGGGCAAGGTCGTCGACGCCGAAAACAAGCCGGTCGAAGGCGCCGTGATCAGCATGGAAAGCAAGGAGATGAACCGGAAGATCGCCACGAAGACCGACAAGCGTGGTGAGTACACCCAGTTCCTCGCGCCCGGCACGTACATGGTCACTGCCAGCAAGGGCAATCTGAGCGAGACCTTCGAAGTCAGGGTCAGCCTCGACGAGAAGGATCAGAACTTCACGCTCAGGGCCGGCGGCGGTGGCGGCGCAGTATCCGATGCGGATCGCAAGAAGGCGGAGGCCGAGTCGGCCGCGGTCAAGGCCCTGTTCAGCGAGGGCGTGACGCTCAGCAACGAGGGCAAATACGACGAGGCCGTCGCGAAATTCAACGAGGTCTTCGCCAAGGCTCCCAAATGCGTCGAATGCCAGACCAACATCGGCGCGGTCTACCTGCGCAAGAAAGACTACGACGCGGCGGAAGCGGCCTACAAGAAGGCGCTCGAGGTGAACGCGAGCTCGGCGGAAGCCTACATGGGCCTCGCCAACGTTTACAACGCGCAGAAGAAGTTCGACCAGGCGACCGAAGCGGGCGCTCAGGCGCAGAAGTTGCTCGCCGCCGCGCCCGGCGGCGGTGGCGCCGGCGGGGCCGCCAACGCGTCCGCTGTGTTCAATCAGGGAGTCATCGCCTGGAATGCCGGCAAGATTCCCGACGCGCAGAAGCTCTTCGAGCAAGCGGTCGCCGCCGATCCGAAAATGGCCGAAGCGCACTACTGGCTCGGCATGGCCATGGTCAATCAGGGCAAACTCCCCGAGGCCGTCAAGTCCTTCGAGGAATACCTGAAGCTCGACGGCTCGGGGCAATATGCCGAACAGGCCAAGGGGATGCTGGCGGCGATTAAGAAGTAGTTCAAGGTTCAAGGTTCAGGGTTCAGGGTTGTTGAGCCTTGAACCCTGAGCCAGCGCTATGTCTATCGCCAGCAATCTAGCCGAGGTCCGGGAACGGATCGCGGAGTCGGCCCGTCGAGCGGGACGACAGCCATCCGAAATCACGCTGGTTGCCGTGTCGAAGACGTTCGCCGCCGATCGCATGCGCGAGGCGTGGGTGGCCGGGCAGCGGGAGTTCGGCGAGAACAAGGTACAGGAAGGCCTGCAAAAGATCGCCGACACCGCCGATAGCCCGGCACGGTGGCATCTCATCGGCCACCTCCAGTCGAACAAGGCGAAAAAGGCGGCGGCGGCGTTCGCTTGTGTCCAGTCGGTCGACTCGGTCGAGCTCCTGCAGCGGCTCGACGACGGTGCCGGCCAGCGGCCACCGGGCAGCGCGCCGCTCGAGGTTCTGGTACAGGTCGACTTCGCCGGCGAGGCCACCAAGTTTGGCGCACCGCCCGACGTGGCAGAGCAGACGGTTCGAGCCGCAGTCGGCGCGAAACACGTGCAACTCGTCGGGCTGATGCTCCTCCCGCCCTGGAGCGATGACCCCGAACAGGCGCGACCGTGGTTTGCCCGGCTGCGCGAGTTCCGGGATCGGCTGGCTGGGGATCTAGAGAAGGACGGCATCCCGGCCGCGCACCTGCTTCGGCACCTGTCGATGGGGATGAGCCACGATTATCAGGCCGCCGTCGAGGAGGGCTCGACCATCGTCCGGGTCGGCACGGCGATCTTCGGCGCTCGACGAGCGCCTGAGCTCGTCGCCGCAAAGCCGCAACCGGAAGGCCCGTGAAAGCAGAGTGTCGTCAGTAGAACCGGCGCGAGCGCAGCGAGCGCTGCCAGGTCGTGGGGGTGGGGCCTCACGACAAACCAAGAGAAGAGGACCCGATGTTCGACCGCACGAACCCGCCAGCCAGCACGTCAGCCGCGAGCGCCGGCTCATCGCCGGCCGAGCGCGTGATGCGGATCGCGCCGCTCGACCTGAAACAACAGCGGTTCCGCACCCAGCTGCGCGGCTTCGACCGCACCGAAGTCGTGGCGTTCCTCACTGAGGCCGCCGACGATTACGAGCACGCGCTACGCGAGATCGACCGCCTGCGTCAGGATCTCGTGCGACAGGAAGCCTTGCTCGGGGAGCATCGCGAGCGCGAGACCAACCTCCGCAACACGCTACTGACCGCGCAGCGCCTGGCGGACGAAATCAAGGAATCGGCCCAGACCGAATCGAAGCTCATCATCCGGGAGGCGCAGGGACGCGCGGATCTCCTGCTGCAGAAGGCGCAGGGCCGGCTCGAGGAGGTCGAACGCGACATCAACGAGCTGCGGCTGCGCCGTCGCGACGTCGAGGGCTCGCTCGAGGGTTCGATTCAGTCGCTCTACCGCGCGCTCGAGTTCATCCGCGAACAGGACCGTTCCGACGACAAGGTCCTGCTCCACCGTCCGCGGCAGGCGGACGGCGGGACGGCGGCCGCACCCACGCAGCGGCCCAGCGAAGCGGCGCGGGCGGCTGACGAACGGGGCTAGACGACCGGCCCCGTGCTGGTTCTCCGCCACTGCCGTCAGCTCGTCACCTGTGCCGGACCCGCGCCGCGGCGCGGAGCCGACCAGGGTCGGCTCGAGGTCATCGCCGACGGTGCCCTCGCGACTTCGGGCGAGCGCGTCGTCTATGCCGGACCCGCGGCCGATCTCGAGCGCACCGTCACGATTCCCGGCGACGCGCGCGTCGTCGACGCACGTGAGTGGTCCATCCTCCCCGGCTTCGTCGACCCCCACACGCACGCCGTCTTCGCCGGCGACCGGCGGTCGGAGCTCCGCCGCCGGCTCGCCGGGGAGAGTTACGCCAGCATCGCCGCGAGCGGCGGCGGCATCGTCTCGACCGTGACCGCCACGCGGGCCGCGACCGAAGACGAGCTGACCGCGCAGGCGCGCGCCCGGCTCGATCGCATGCTCGCGTGCGGCACGACGACGTGCGAAATCAAGAGCGGTTACGGCCTGGACGTCGAGACTGAGCTGAAGATGCTCCGCGTCGTTCGACGACTCGACGAGTCGCACCCCATCGATATCGCCGCGACTTTCATGGGCGCGCACGACGTACCGATCGAACACCGATCCGGCCGCGCACGTTACCTCGATCTCGTCGTCGACGAGATGATCCCTGCGGTCGCCGCGGCGGGGCTCGCCGAATGGTGCGACGTCTTCTGCGAGACCGGCGTCTTCACCGCCGACGAGTCGCAACGGATTCTGGTCGCGGGACAGCGTGCCGGCCTGAAAGCGCGCATCCACGCCGACGAGCTCGGCGCGAGCGGTGGGTCGCAGGTGGCCGCCGCGGTCGGGGCACGGTCCGCCGACCACCTCATCTTCGTGCCGCCCGACGGGATTGCGGCGATGGCTCGAGCCCATGTCGTGGCCACGCTTCTGCCGACGGCGGCGTTCTACCTCAAGCTCGGACGCTTCGCTCCCGCGCGTGGCTTGATCGATGCTGGCGTCGCCGTCGCCCTCGCGACCGACGTCAACCCCGGCGGCGGGTTCTCCCCGTCGATGCCGTTCGCGGTGACGCTGGCCTGCTTTGCGATGGGCCTGACGTTCGAAGAGGCCCTGACTGCCGCGACCATCAACGCCGCGTGGTCGCTCGACCGGGCGGACGAGGTCGGCTCGCTCGAGCCCGGAAAGCTGGCGGATGCCGTGCTCGTCCGCGGCGACGCCACGGACCTGCTGCATGTCACGACTGCCGGCACCAGCGTCATCGCCGGAGTGCTGAAACGGGGAACCTTCGTAGCTGGAGAGATAGGAATCACCGCATGACGCTGACGAGCAAGACTGTGACTGAGCTGCTCCAGGAATTCCGGTCGCCGGCACCCACGCCTGGCGGCGGCTCGGCCGCGGCGCTCGCCGGGGCGGTGGGCGCGTCGCTCCTGGCCATGGTCGCCGGCCTCCCCAAGCCGCGCGCGGAGACCGACGAAGACCGCCGCCGCCTGCGCGACGCAGGCGAGCGTTGTAGCGCGCTCGCGCTCGACCTCGAAGCACTGGTGGACCGCGACAGCGAGGCGTACGAGCTCGTGGTCAGCGCCTACCGTCTACCCAGGGGCACCGAGGACGAAACAGTTGCTCGCGCGCGGGGAATACAGGAGGCGCTCAGGGCGGCCATCGCCGCGCCGCTCGACGTCATGCGTGCGTGCGGCGCCGGGCTCGCCTGCGGACCCGTACTGCAGGCGCACGGTAACGCGAACGCGTCGAGCGACGTACAGGTGGGGCTGGAGCTGCTGCGCGCGGGGCTCCGAGGCGCGCGCCTGAACGTCGAGATCAATCTCGGCGGCGTGAAGGATCAGACCTACGCCGCCGACGTCGCCGCCGAGGTGGCCCGGCTCAGTGAATCTGGTGCAGCAGGCGCTCCCAGCGCGTCCTCGTGAAGAAGTGGGTGACGACTGAGACGAGCCGGCCGACCGTGGCGCCGACGCCGCTCTCGGCGAAATCGTCGCGCTCCGATTCGTACGACCAGTAGATCATCATCGCCTGGCCCTTGACGTAGTGGCGCGGCAGGAAGCCCCAGTAGCGGCTGTCCTGCGAGTTGTCGCGGTTGTCCCCCATGACGAAGTACTGGCTCGGCGGCACGGTGACCGGGCCGTAGCGCTCGCGTACGTCCATCGATGTCACCTCGGACAAGTCCGACGCCGGCGTCAGGAAGTGGACGTAGGGTTCGTCGAGGGGCTGGCCGTTGACGTAGACCTTCTTGGCTCGCAGCTCCACCGTGTCTCCCGGCAGGCCGATGACTCGCTTGATGAAGTCGCGCTCGGGCTCCTCGGGATACTTGAAGACGACGATATCGCCGCGGCTGATGTCGCGCACCGGCAGCAGCGCGCGGTCGAGCGTGGCGGTGGGCCCGAAGACGAACTTGTTCACCAGCAAGTGATCGCCGATGAGAAGGTTGTTCTCCATCGAGCCGGTCGGAATCTTGAAGGCCTGCACCACCCAGGTGCGCACGAAGAGCGCCAGGATGACGGCGATGACGATCGACTCGAAGTATTCGCGGAGGGTGGATTTCCGAAAGGCGGACGGCATCTACTCCTGCCCCACTTTACTCAGTGCTCGTGGGGCCCCACCCCCACTCGCTCTCGCGCGGCGCCCGCCTACGCTCTTCGAGCTTCGGCGAGGTCTCGCCGTAGCCTTGGCGAAGGCGGAACTGCGCGCCGCGCTCGGGCCGCAGGCGCTTGCTGTCGGAACATTCATTCCTGCCCCACTTTGAGTACCGCCAGGAAGGCTTCTTGGGGAATCTCGACTCGGCCGACGCGCTTCATGCGCTTCTTGCCTTCCTTCTGCTTCTCGAGGAGCTTGCGCTTGCGGCTGATGTCGCCGCCGTAGCACTTCGCGAGCACGTTCTTGCGCAGCGCCTTTACCGAGTCGCGCGCGATGATGCGGCTGCCGACGGCCGCTTGAATCGCCACTTCGAACATCTGCCGGGGAATGAGCTCGCGCATCTTCGCCGCCAGGGCGCGGCCGCGCGTATAGGCGGAATCGCGGTGCACGATGGTCGAGAGCGCGTCGACGGGCTCCTCGTTGACCAGGATGTCGAGCTTGACCAGCGGCGACTCCCAGTAGCCGGTGACGTGATAGTCGAGCGACGCATAGCCACGCGACATGGTCTTGAGGCGGTCGTAGAAGTCGAGCACGACTTCGTTGAACGGCAGCTCGTAGGTGACGAGCACGCGGTCCGACGACAGGTACTCGATGCCTTTCTGGATCCCACGCTTGTCCTGGCAGAGCGAGAGGATGCCGCCGACGTGCTCGGAGGGCGTGAGAATCATCGCGGTGATGATCGGCTCCTCGAACTTCACGATGCGGCCGGTGTCGGGCAGCTTTGCCGGGCTGTCGATTTCCTGTACCGCGCCATCGGTCGTGGTCACACGGTAGAGCACGCCGGGCGCCGTCGTGACGAGGTCCTGGTTGAACTCGCGCTCGAGCCGCTCCTGGACGATCTCCATGTGGAGCAGGCCGAGAAAGCCGCAGCGGAAGCCGAAACCGAGCGCCGCCGACGTTTCCGGCTCGAAGAAGAACGAGGCGTCGTTGAGGCGCAACTTCTCGAGCGCCTCGCGCAGCTGCGCGTACTCGCTGCCCTCGACGGGATAGAGCCCGGCGAAGACCATCGGCTTGCTGACCTTGAATCCGGGAAAGGCCTCGGCCGTCGGACGTGCCACCTCGGTGATGGTGTCGCCAATCTGCGCGTCGCTGACGGTCTTGATCGCCGCGAACACGAAGCCGACCTCGCCGACGCCAAGCTCGGTCGCAACCGTGGGCTTGGGGGAGAACGTGCCGACCTGCTCGACCTCGAACTCCTGCCCCTTGGCCATCAGCTTGATCTTCAGGCCCGGCTTGATGATGCCGTCGAGCACGCGCGTCAGGATGATGACGCCGCGATAGGCGTCGTACCAGGAGTCGAAGATCAAGGCTTTCAGGGGCGCGGCGGGATCGCCCACCGGCGGCGGCAGCCGCTTCACAATCGCTTCGAGAATCTCGTGGACGCCGGTGCCTTCCTTGGCGCTGGCCAGAATCGCCTCGCTGGCATCGAGGCCGATGATGTCCTCGATCTGCCGCTTCGCCTCGTCGGGCTGCGCGCCTGGCAGGTCGATCTTGTTGATGACCGGAATGACCTCGAGGTTGTTCTCGACCGCCAGGTAGGCGTTGGCGAGCGTCTGTGCCTCGACGCCCTGCGACGCATCGACGAGCAGCAGGGCGCCCTCGCACGCGGCGAGCGAACGGGTGACCTCGTACGAGAAATCGACGTGCCCGGGGGTGTCAATCAGGTTGAGAACGTAGACCTGGCCGTCGTCAGCCTTATACGTGAGCCGGACCGCGTGCGCTTTGATGGTGATCCCGCGCTCGCGCTCGAGATCCATGCTGTCGAGAACCTGCGCCTCCATCTCGCGGGCCTGCAGGGCGCCCGTCATCTCGAGAAAGCGGTCGGCCAGCGTCGACTTGCCATGGTCGATGTGGGCAATGACGGCGAAGTTGCGGATGTTGCGCGGATCCATGTATTGGGAACAGGTGATTATAGCTTGGCTCTAGGCTTTAGGCTCTGGGCTCATGCAGGAGCCGTCTGCCAGGAGCGGGCCGGTCCTGAGTCGGAGAGCAGGCTTTCCCGGAGCCCAAAGCCTAAAGCCGAGAGCCTATCTCTGATCCAAGGCCACGAACCGCTGCGGATAGGCGGGACCGATGTAATCGGTTCGTGGCCGGATGAGCCGGTTGTTCGCGTACTGCTCCAGGCAGTGCGCCGTCCAGCCGGAAATGCGGCTCACCGCGAAGATGGGCGTGAACAGGTCGATCGGGATGCCGAGCGTGTAGTACGTCGATGCGGAATAGAAGTCGACGTTGGGATAGAGCTTCTTCTCGCCGGTCACGAGTTGCTCGATGCGGCGCGACATCTCGAACCAGCGCGTGTTGCCGGCGCGTTTGCCGAGCTCCTCGGACATGCGACGCAGATGGGTGGCGCGCGGGTCCTCGGTGCGATACACGCGATGGCCGAAGCCGGGGATCTTGACCTTGCGCGCGAGTTTGCCGCGAATCGCATCGTCGATGCGCTCGGGGGTCGCATCCTGGCCGATCTCGATGAGCAGGCGCATCACGTCGGCGTTTGCCCCCCCGTGGAGCGGGCCCTTGAGCGCGCCGATCGCGCCCACTGTCGCCGAGTGCAGGTCAGTGAGCGTCGCTGCCGCGACGCGCGCAGCAAACGTCGAGGCGTTCAGCTCGTGATCGGCGTGCAGCACGAGCGCGATGTCGAACGCCCTGATCGAGAGCGCATTCGGCCGCGTCCCGGTCAACATATAGAGGAAGTTCGCCGCGTGCCCCAGCGCCGGATCGGGCTGGATCGGTCCGCCGCCGGCTTGCAACCGGCCGTAGGTCGCCACCAGGCTCGCGAGCTGCGCCGTCAAGCGCACCGCCTTGCGGTAGTTCGCCGCCTGCGAACTCTCCGCCGCCTCCGGGTCGACGTGACCAAGGATCGAAGTCAGCGTGCGCAGTGCGTCCATGCCGTCCGAAGGCGGCAGCTGCTTCATGAACCGCAGCACCGGCTCGCCGAGTGGCCGCGCGGCGGCGAGCTGCGACTGCAGGTCGCCGAGCTCGGCGCGGTTCGGAAGGCGTCCGTGCCAGAGCAGGTAACAGACCTCCTCGAACGTCGCCCCCTGGGCCAGATCGTGGATGTCGTACCCGTAGTACGCGAGCACACCACGATCGCCGTCGAGATAGCAGATGGCCGACGTCGCGGCTACGACGTCTTCGAGGCCAGCCTTGGGCTTCGCATCGGTGGACATGGGGGGATTCTATCAAGAAGGCTCTTGGCTCTCGGCTTTAGGCTTCAGGAAGCGCATTGAGATCTCAGTCGTACGACTGAGATCTCAAGCTTTTCCTAGAGCCTAGAGCCAAAAGCCGAGAGCCTGAGCCGCCGCCCTACTTGGCGATTTCCGGCTCCTGAATCATGTCCTCGTCGGTGAACTGCTGGAGGATCGAGAGCAGTCCCGTGTAGAGGAAGCCGACCTGGAAAAGCATCAGAAACGGCAGGGTGCCGTAGATCTGATTCGACAGGGCGTAGAAGACCGTGGCGGTGAAATAGAGACCGAGCGCCAGCTCCACGAGCGGCTGGACGCCGACCGACTGGTGATATTTCTTTCCCGCCCAGTCGTCGCCGCTGCGCTCGATGCCGTACTTCGGGGTGCGCGCGAACTCGCTCTGCTTGCCGAACATCGCCTCGAGAACGGCGCGCGTATTGTTCACGCAGAGACCGATGCCGATCGACATCAGGAAGGGCAGGTACTTCAAGCGCTGCTTCCAGTCCGTGTAGAGCTCGCGTTGCGAGACGATATAGAAGTTGCCGACCGACGCCGTGGCCGCGAGGAACAGCGGAACGTCGATCAGCATCATCTCGGACCAGCCCATGCTGTAGCGAACCACCATCGCCGGAAACATCAGCAGCGACAGCAGCGACATCAACAGGTAGTTGAAGTTCGCCGAGAGGTGAAAGAAGGCCTCCACCTTGACGGCAAGCGGCTGCGACGACCGCAGGATGCGCGGCATCAGCTTGATGCACGTCTGGATGGATCCCTTGGCCCAGCGGTGCTGCTGGGACTTGAAGGAGTTCATCTCGACCGGCACTTCCGCCGGCGAGACCAGGCCCGGCACGAAGATGAATCGCCAGCCGCGGAGCTGGGCGCGATAGCTCAGGTCGAGGTCTTCGGTCAGCGTGTCGTGCTGCCAGCCGCCGGCGTCGCCGATCGTTTCGCGCCGCCACACCCCGGCCGTACCGTTGAAGTTGAAGAAGCACCCAGCGCGATTGCGTCCGCCGTGCTCGAGTACGAAGTGGGCG
>Ga0247829_10000999_pt1 | contig 12226 bp, 11 predicted proteins | sample 12C_Control_Day4_FD_207765 | JGI IMG/M metagenome (GOLD analysis project Ga0247829, IMG submission 207765) | Soil microbial communities from agricultural site in Penn Yan, New York, United States - 12C_Control_Day4 | ecosystem: Environmental > Terrestrial > Soil > Agricultural land | place... | reverse complement strand
GCCTCGGTCCCTCCGCGCCCATAGGAGGCCGGTCCGGGATCGGCGCCCGCACTGTCCGGGCCCACCGTGATGCGCTGCATCCGATCGGCGCGGGCGATCGAGCCGCCCCCCGCGCCGATCTCGACCATCTCGATGACTGGCACGCGGACCGGCAGGCCGCTGCCCTTGACGTTGCGATAGGCGCGCGCGATCTCGAAGGTGCGCGCCCGCTCGGGCTCACCGCCGTCAATGAGACTGATCTTCGCGGTCGTGCCGCCCATGTCGAAGGACAGCACGCGCTCGAGCGCGCGCTCCCGCGCGATCCAGGACGACAGCAGCGCGCCGCCGGCGGGCCCGGACTCCACGAGCCGCACCGGAAAGCGCGCGGCGATCTCCAGCGTGGTGAGGCCGCCGCCCGACATCATGAGCAGCAGCGGGCAGGTCATGCCGAGCGAATCCAGCTCGGCACGCAGCCGGAGCAGGTAGCCCTGCATCATCGGCCGCACGTAGGCGTTGGCGCAGGTCGTCGAGAAGCGCTCGTACTCGCGAATTTCGGGGCAGACCTCGCTCGACAGGCAGATGGTGATGGTGGCCGGCAGTCGGGCGCGCAGGATCTCGGCGGCGCGTCGCTCGTGCTCCGGCCAGGCGTAGGCGTGCATGAACCCGATGGCGACTGCGCCGACCCGCTCGGCGCTCAGCCGCTCGCCGACGTCGCGCACCGCCGCCTCGTCCAGGTGACGGAGGACGCGTCCGCGACCATCGCGCCGCCCAGGCACCGTGTAGCGGAGCGGGCGGGGGACGAGGGGAAGCGGCCGCTCCATGTAGACGTCGTACTGCTCGAAGCGCTTCTCGTACCCCATCTCGAGGATGTCGCGCATCCCCTCGGTGGTGACGAATGCGGTCCGGGCGCCCTTGCGCTCGATGAGGGCGTTCGTGGCCAGGGTCGTGCCGTGGACGAAGACCGAGACCTCCGACGGCGGGAGTCCGGCCGCCGCGAGCACGCGCCGGATCCCCTCGAGCACGCCGACCTCGGGCGCCGGCGTCGTCAGCACCTTGACGGTGTCGCAGCCCGTCGGGCTCTCGAGGACGACGTCGGTGAACGTCCCGCCGATGTCGGCGGCCAGGCGCGCGCGCATCAGACCGACACCTTTGCGAATCGCGGCTCGCGCCAGACCTCGGACTCGAGCACGAGACGGAGGCGGGAGATGGCGACCCAGACATCCTCGTGGCTGATCGCCACGGGCGAGATGCCAAAGCGGATCACGTCCGGCTTGCGGAACGAGCTCACCACGCCGTGCACGAGCAGCGCTTCCGAGACCGATCCCGCGCCGGGGTGGCTGAAGCCGACGTGGCCGCCCTGCTCGTCGTAGTTGCGGGGCGAGGTGACGTGAACACCGAACTTCCCGCATTCCTGCTCGAGCAGCGTGATCGTGAGGTCGGAGAGCGAGCGGTGCTTCCACGCGAGGTCCTCACGCTTGACGTCGCGCCAGATGTCGACCGCCGCGCTCATCGCCTCGTTGGCGATGATCCCCGGCGTGCCGGTCAGGTGCCGCCGCACGCCGCGCAGGGGCTCGTAGGTGGGCGCGAACGCGAACACGTCGGCGTGTCCCATCCATCCGGCGATCACGGGCCATGCGCGCTCCTGATGCCGCGGATGCACGTAGAGCCAGGCCGGCGCCCCCGGACCGCCGCAGAGGTACTTGTAGCCGCAGCCGACGGCGAAGTCGGCGCTGGTGCCTCCGAGGTCGACGGGGACCGCGCCGGCCGCGTGCGAGCAATCCCACATCACGAGTGCGCCCCGAGCGTGGGCCAGCGCGTTGACCTCGGCCATGTTCCAGCGCCGGCTCGAGCGGTAGTCGACGTAGCTCAGGTAGAGGACGCCCACGTCGGCCCCGAGCGCGGCGTCGAGTTCGCGCGCCTCGTCGACGCAGCGTACTGAGGCGCCGCCGCCCGCGAAGCGCGCGAGCCCTTCGGCGACGTACCGGTCCGTCGGGAAGTTGTACGCCTCCGTGACGATCACCGGCCGCGAACGATCAAGCTGCCAGGCGTAGCCGAGGATCTTGTAGAGGTTGATCGTGGTATTGTCGCAGAACACCACGTCGCCCGGCCCGGCGCCGAGGATGTGCGACAAGCCTTCGCCCATCTTCCAGGGCTTCTCCAGCCAGTCGTAGCGGTTCCAACCGCGCCGGCGGGCGTCCCGCCAACCGTCCAGCATCACACGCTCGACACGCGCCGGCGCATCCGCGGGCATCGCGCCGATGGAATTGCCGTCCAGGTACACGGTGTCCTCGGCCGGCCGGGCGAAGCGGTCACGCACCCCACGTAGGGGATCACGAGCGTCCAGGGCGCGGCAGTGCGCGAGGTCGATCATGGGCGTGGACCTTTCCCGTTGCCGAGCAGCGCCTGCACCAGGAGGATATCGACGTCGTGGCAGGCGACCAGGCGTTCCCAGCGCGCATGGCTCATCGACGCATCACGCCACGCGACGAGCGTCACCAGGCACGAGCCCCGGTCGCGGCCGGTCGCCTCGCCCGGAACCACCCGCGCCATCACGCGCGGGGCGAGCGAGCGCTGGCTGGTTCCCACGTGGTAGTCGACGATCAATCGAACGACATCGGCGACCGGACGGTAGAGGACTTCCGTCCCGTCGAAGAGCGACCGGCCCCGGAAGAGGTTGCGTCCCACCTTACGCGCGTCGAACGACCCGAGCGCCCACCGGCCCACCGCGAGCCCATCCGAGAGAAACGCGTAGGCGCGTCGCGCCGGCACGGCGCACTCGGCGGTGGCGCAGTGCGAGAGGGGCGGCACGTCAATTCTCGACGCGCTTGAACAGGGCCTGCATGTCCTCGATGGTGATGATGCGGTCGGTCACGATCTGGCCGTCCTTGATCTTCCACACGAGCGCGGGCCCGGTCACGTCGCCGTTGGCGTCGAACTCGATGGGACCGGTTGCGCCGAAGTACTTGATCGGCTTGCCGGCCTTGATGAGCTCGAGCGCCTTCTTGAACTCTGCGGGCCCGGTGCCCACGGCGGCGCCGCCCGGGACGTGCACGCGCCGCACCGCGTCCTTGATCGACGGGCCGGAGAGATCCTGGGCGATGTTCATCGCCAGGGCCATGACCATCAGGGCGTCGTACTGCGTGTGCACGCCGGGTCCCTTGGTGTCGGCCTTGAACTTCTCCTCGAACGACTTGTTGAACGCGTCGACGTGCGGGCCGGCCACCTGCGCGTTGTCCATGCCGAAGAAGTCCTCGACGAACTTGAGGCCCACGCCGTTGACAAAGTCCATGGTGCGCATCGAGTTGTTGAGCGCGACCTGCTTGGTGCCGCCGAGCGACAGCCACTCGCGCACGATGGTGACGGCGTCCTTGGGAAAGCCGATGAGCAGCAGCGACTCGGGCTTGGCGGCGAGCGCGCGCGTGACCTCGGCCCGGTAACTCGGCTGGTTGTCGTTGTACGGCACCTCGGCGATCACGTCGCCGCCAAGCTTGGCCACCGCGACCTTGTAGAAGCGCAGCATGTCGGTGCCGAAGTCGGTGTTCACGTAGATGACCACGGTCTTCTTCATACCGCGGCGCACGGTCTCCGACGCCGTGGCGTACGCCTGGGTCTTGCTGGTGGGAATGGTGCGGAAGAAGTACCCGCCGCTCCGCCCGTCTAGCGTGAAGGTGCTCGCGGTCGAGCAGCACGTGATCTGCACGACCTTGGACGGCGCCGTCACCGAGGAGATGATCGGGCCGGTGACGCCCGAGGAGATCGTGCCGGTGAACGCCGGCACGCGCTCGACCTCGACCAGGTACTTGGCGGCATCCACGCCCACCGTCGGCTGGCCCTGGTCGTCCCGGAGGATGAACTGCACGGGACAGCCCTTGACGCCGCCGCCCTGGTTGACGTGCTCCATCGCCAGCTCGGCCGCCTGCGCGATCTTCTTGGTGATCGGGGCCATCGAGCCGGTCAGCGGGAGCACGCCGCCGATCTTCACCGGGCAGCTCTGTGCGGTCGCCGTCGTCGCGAACGGCACCCCCACCGTGAATGCCACGGCCCCCACGACCGCGCTCAGTCTCCGTCGCTGCATGGTGTCCTTCCTCCGTCGAGCCGGTCGACAGCGAGAGGGAGCTTAATCGTTCACGTGCCGCGAGACAACCGCGGCCTCACCGATCAGCCCGCGCGGGCGAAAGAGCAGCGCCAGCATCAAGAGCAGGCCGATCAGGATGACCTGGATCGCGGCGCCCTGCGCGGCGTGGCTCGGCGGCACGAGCTTGGAGACCGCCACCCCCGAGCCCGCCCACAGGGCCCAGACGACCAGTGCCCCGAGCAGGGCGCCGCGGTTGTTGCCGCTGCCGCCCACGATGAGCATGGCCCAGACCTGGAAGGTGACGATGGGCAGGAAATCGAAGGGGCTGACGAAGCCGATGAAGCTCACGTAGAGCGCACCGGCCAGACCCATGAGCGTTCCGCCCAGCACGAACGCCTCGAGGCGGAACCGACGGGCGCTTTTACCGAGCGCGACCGCCGCGGTCTCGTCCTCGCGAATCGCCTTCAACGCGCGGCCCCACGGCGACATCAGGACCCGCTCGAGCGCCCAGTAGACGGTCGCCATGAGCACGATCATCAGGCCGAGAAACCACAGGTTGAAGGCGAACGGCGTCTCGAACAGCTGCGCCAGGGGCTTGCCGATGCGCGTGAGCCCCTGCGAGCCGCCGGTGAGCGGCTCCCAGTTGAGGGCGACCAGCTGGATCGTGACGGCCACGCCGAACGTGGCGATGGCGAGATAGTCGCCCCGGAGACGGATCGTGATGAGGCCGATCAGCCAGCTCGCGAGCCCCGTCGCGGCCATCGCGGCCAGCACCCCGACGAGCCAGGGCAGGCCGAGATTGCCGACGTACTGGGGCTGCGGCGCGGCCGTGAGGATCGCGTGCGTGTAGGCGCCGATCGCGTAGAAGCCCACGACGCCGGCATTGAACAGCCCCGTGAACCCCCACTGTAGATTCAGGGCGAGCGTGAGAACGCCGAGGATCAGCACGATGCACGCGAAGAACACGAGGTAGGCGAGCATCTAGTCTCGCCCGCCGAAGATGCCTTGTGGCCGCAGGAGGAGGATCGCGAGCAGCAGCAGGAACGGCATCGCACCCTTGTAACCCGGGCTGATCACGAGCAGCGAGAGGTTCTCCGCGAGTCCGACGAGGAACCCGCCGAGCACGGCGCCCGGGAGGCTTCCGGTGCCGCCGAGGATCGCCGCCGCGAACAGCGAGAGCAGCAGGTTGAAGCCGATCTCGGGGTGGAGCTGCGGCGTGAGACCGGTGAACACCCCGGCGAACGCCGCCAGTGCCCCCGAGATGATCCACGTGAGGCGCACCACCGCGTCGACCTCGATCCCGCAGACCTGGGCGAGCGCCGGACTCTCCGCCATCGCACGCATCGCCATGCCGGTGCGGCTCCGGGTGAGGAACACGTGCAGGGCGACCATGGCGGCGATGGCCAGGCCGAGGATGAAGATCTGATCCGGCAACATGCGCACACCGGGCAGCAGCTCCGCTGCGATCTGCAGCTCGCGCGTGTAGTAGTGCGACTGGTGTCCCCAGATCAGCACGATCAGGTGGCGCATGACCAGCGCGGCCCCGAACGCAGCGAAGACCATCGTGAGCGGCGGGGCCGCGCGGCGTCGCAGCCGCCGGAAGACGAGCGTGTCGATGGCCCACGCGGCGAGCCCGGTCAGCACGGCCGCAACGAGCGCGGCGGCCAGCAGTTGCCAGCCGAACGACAGCGGCCCCGTCGGCGTGCCGGGCCCCGCGAACACGACGACGACCAGCGCGATGTAGGCGCCCCACGTGAGCAGCTCGGAATGCGCGAAGTTGGCGAAGCGCATGATCTCGAGCGTGAACGTCACGCCGATCGCGCCCAGCGCGATGATCGCGCCGGTGAGCATGCCGTCAGCGAGTGCTTGAGGGATCGCGGCGCTCATCGGCGGCCGCCGAGGAACGCCTCGGCCACTCGCGGCTCGTCGAGCAGGGAGCGCGCCGGGCCCCCGAAGCGGGTGCGCCCTTCGGTCAGGACGTAGCCGCGGTCGGAAACAGACAGCGCGGCCCTCGCGTTCTGCTCCACCATCAGCACGGCGATCCCCGTGTCGGCCAGCCCGCGAAGCTGGCGAAAGACCTCCTCGACCACGCGCGGCGCGAGCCCCGCCGTCGGCTCGTCGAGCATCAAGAGCGTCGGGTCGGTCATCAGGGCGCGCGCGATCGCGAGCATCTGCCGCTCTCCGCCCGACAGCGTACGGGCGCGAAGCGCACGCCGCGCCGCGAGCGGCGGGAACAGGGCATAGGCGCGCTCGAGCCGGTCGCTCACCGGGCCCGGGATCACGTGCGCGCCCACCTTGAGGTTCTCGTGCACGGTCAACGTCGTGAACACGTTGCCGGTCTGCGGCACGAAGGCGATCCCCGACGACACGATCTCGTGTGCCGGTAGCGCCGTCACGTCCCGGCCGTCGAGGCGTACGTGCCCCCCCTCGGTGGTGATCAACCCGGCGATCGCCTTGAGCAGCGTGCTCTTCCCGGCGCCGTTGGGGCCGATGAGCGCGACGATCTCGCGGCGAGCGGCCTCGATCGTGACGCCGTGCACCACGGGGAGACCCCGGACGTAGCCAGCAACGAGGTCGGACACGTGGAGATAGGAGGCCGCGATCATGCGGGCAGGTCGCCCAGATACGCGTCGACGACCCGGCGGTCCTTGCGCACACCCGCGGCGTCGCCGTGATAGACCACCTTGCCTTGGGCCATGACGGCGATGGGGCGGCAGACGGTCATCACGAGGTCGATATTGTGCTCGATGACCAGAAACGTGACCCCGCGCTGGTTGAGTCGCACGATACGCTCGACGAGCGTCTCGAGCAACGCCGGGTTGACGCCCGCCGCCGGCTCGTCGAGCAGGATCAGCCTCGGCTCGGCGACCAGCACGCGGGCTAGCTCGAGGAGTTTCTGCTGCCCGCCCGAGAGTCGTCCGGCCATCTCGCTCGCCTTGCCGGCGAGATCGCACAGCTCGAGGATCGCCATGGCCCGATCGCGCGCGAGACGCTCCTCGCGCCGCACACGCCCGGCGCGCACCCAGTTGTTCCAGAACCCCTCGCCCGCCTGGTGCGGCGGCACCAGCATCAGGTTCTCGAGCACCGTCATCTGCGGGAACGGCCGCGGCACCTGGAACGTGCGGGCGAGCCCCTTGGCGAAGATGCGGTCGGGCGTGAGCCGGTCGATGCGCTCACCAAGGAAACGGATCGCGCCGGCCCCCGGCGCGAGCGCGCCCGCGATCAGGTTGAAGAGGGTCGTCTTGCCGGCGCCGTTAGGACCGATGAGGCCGGTGATGGTGCCCGCGTCGATCGTGAGGTCGACGCCGTCGACGGCGCGCAGATTGCCGAATGCCTTGACGACTCCGGACAGTTCGAGCATGAGGGCCCGATTATGACAAAGTCCGAGTGCCACATGGTCGCGGTGGGTAGGTTCTTCGACACCTCCTGGCGCAATCGCAACCATGGTTGACGACCACGCCGCCACGCGCGTACGGTAGCCGCGCGCCAACTCTCAAGGAGGCTCGCGACATGGACCAGCCCCGTCTCGGCGGCAAGATGAATCGCAGGCGGTTTCTCAAGACAGCCGCGGGGACGACCGCCGGCGCCGCGCTGAGCGCGTGGTCGCTGAAGCACCCGATGCCGGCCAAGGCCGCCTCGGCCGACCGCGCTCGTGCCGCCGAGCCGAACCCCAAGCGCGGGGGCGTGCTCAAGTGGGCGGGACCCGCGGAAGTGGCGCACTTCGACGTGCACCAGGGGGCGTACCGCTTCATCCTGGGACAGATGCACAACAACCTCGTACGCTTCAACCCCGCGGATGGCCTCAAGACGATCATTCCGGATCTCGCGGAGAGCTGGAAGGTCTCGTCGGACGGCAAGACGTACACCTTCAAGCTGCGCGACGGGGTGAAGTTTCACGACGGCACCCCGTTCAGCTCGGCCGACGTGGTGGCCACGTTTTCGCGCATCATCTTCCCGCCGGCGGGCATGGCCAGCATCTACAAGGACCAGTTCACGGCGGTCGCGAAGGTCGAGGCGATCGACCGGCTCAACGTGCGATTCGTCCTCAAGGAGCCGCAGCCGTACTTCCTCGAGCTCTTCACGCCCTCGTCGATGATCATCTACTCCAAGAAGACGCTCGACGAGAACAACCAGGACCTCCGCAAGGTGATCGCGCCCGGGACCGGCGCCTTCATGTTCAAGGAGCGCAAGGTCGCTGAAAAATGGGTGATGGTGCGCAATCCCAACTACTGGGACCCCGAGATCCCTTATCTCGACGGCCTCGAGATGCTGCACATCCCGGCGTGGACTGACCGGGGCACCGCCGTGCTCACCGGCCAGGCCGACTACTCGCCGAACGTCTCGCTCGAGACGCACCAGGAGGGGACCAAACGCAAGGACATCGTGGGGACCGTGCGGTATCCGGGCGAGTTCAACTCGTACCAGGTGCACATCAACAACGAGCGCAAGCCCTTCAACGATCCCCGAGTCCGACGCGCCATCAACCTGGCAGTCAGTCGGCAGAATCTGATCAAGGCGTTCGGCACCCAGGAGCCCATCGTGCTCACGCGCTGGATGACCCACGCCACCGAGTTCGCCATCCCACTGAAAGAGCTCGAGGCTCTTCCCGGCTATCGCGCGGACAAGAGCGCGGATCTCGCCGAGGCGAAGAAGCTGATGGCGGCCGCGGGCGTGGCCGACGGCATCAAGAACGTCGACTTCGTGTCGGCCTCGGTCGCGCCGCACGCCGAGATCCTGGCCCCCGCGTTTCAGGACGAGCTGCGGCGCACGCTCGGTATCGAGACCAAGATCCGCGTGATGGAGCGGGCGCTCCTCATCGAGGAGCTGAAGAAGGGCACCTTCGACATGATGGTGCAGACCGAGTACCGCTCGCCCATCGGGGATCCCGGGCCGGGCTGGGAGATGTGCCTGAAGACGGGCGGCTCCCTGAACTTCTCGCGCTACTCCAACCCCGAGTTCGACAAGCTGCTGAAGCAGATCAACAGCGAGACGAACAAGGCCAAGCGCAAGCAGCTCTTCGCGCAGGGCATGGTGCTCCTGGACCAGACGGTGCCGCTCTACCTCATCGGGTTCACCGACCACTTGCCGATGTGGCGCACCACCGTCAAGGGCCACAACAGCGAGGCCCGGGTCTTCTCGGAGCTCGGCCGCGTGGACACCTTCTGGCTGGACCGATAGCGGCAGCCTGACGGAGACGAGCGGAGCGACGGCGGATCCATGCGCAAGTATCTTGCTCAGCGCCTGCTCATCGCCATCCCGACGCTCTTCGGCGTCACGCTGCTCATCTTCATCGCCATGCGCGTGCTGCCGGGCGATCCGCTGGCGGCGATCTCGGGCGAGGGCGGAGGCATGTACGTCCTCAGCAAGGACCAGCTCCAGGCTGCCCGCGCGAGTCTGGGGCTGGACCGGCCCTACGTGGTGCAGTACCTGGACTGGCTGAAGGACATCCTGCGGGGCGACCTGGGGAAATCGTTCTGGCGCGGTGAGCCCATCCGCGAGCTCATCTTCCGCCGGGCGCCCATCACCGGACAGATCGCGCTGATGGCCGTCATCCTCTCCTGGGTGATCGGGGTGCCGGTGGGCGTGCTCGGGGCGGTGTGGCGAAACTCGCGGATCGACTACGCCGTCCGCTTCGTGGTCACATTTTTCATGGCGATCCCCAGCTTCTGGGTGGGGCTGATGATCGTCCTCTCGCTGGTCCTCATGATGACGTGGAGACCACCCCTGACCATCGCGTACCTCTGGGACGACCCGGTCCGCAATCTCCAGATGACCGCGGGGCCGGCCCTGGCCCTGGGGATCGCGCTCGCCGCGATGATGGCGCGCATCACGCGCTCCTCGGTGCTGGAAGTGCTGGGCGAGGACTTCGTGCGCACCGCCCGGGCCAAGGGCCTGCGCGAGGGCATCGTGGTGCGGCGCCACGCGCTGATCAACGCCATGCTGCCGATCATGACCGTGACGGGGACGGCGCTCGGCGCGCTGCTCGGTGGCTCGGTGGCAGTGGAGCGCGCATTCGGCGTCCCCGGGCTGGGTCTGGCCCTGGTGTTCGCCGTGGCCGAACGGGACTGGATGCTCATCCAGAACCTCGTGCTGCTCTACGGCGTCGTCTTCGTCCTCATCAACCTGGTGGTCGACATCAGCTACGGCTGGTTCGATCCCCGCATCCGCTACCAGTAGCCCGCTCCGCGCTGATGGCCGTGGTGCGCTTCGTCCGCTCCTCGCCGCTGGGCGGTGTCTGTGGGTTACTGTTGCTGCTCATGGTGTCGGTGGCGGCGATGGCGGAGCGGCTGGCGCCTCACAACCCCCTGACGGCCAACTACGCCCTCACGCGCGATCCGCCGCTGCGCAGTCACGTGCTGGGCACCGACCACCTCGGGCGCGACGTGCTGAGTCGCATCATCTTCGGTGCGCGCGTGACCCTGCTGGTCGCGATCACCTCGGTGCTGCTCGGCGATACCATCGGATTCCTCTGGGGCGTGTCGAGCGGCTACCTGGGCGGCCGGGTGGACCTGATCAGCCAGCGCGTGCTCGACGTGCTGATGTCGCTGCCCGCCCTCATTCTCGCGTTGCTCCTCATGGCGGCGCTGGGAGCCGGGCTCTCCACGGTCATCATCGCCATCGCGGTGACCCGGGTGCCGCTGAGCACCCGCGTCGTCCGGTCGATGGTGCTCTCGGTGAAGGAGCTCGCCTACGTCGAGGCGGCCGGTGCGCTGGGGGCGTCCGGCGCGCGCGTCGTGGCGCGGCACGTGGCGCCCCAGTGCGTGGCGCCCTTCTTGATCATCACCACCGGGCACCTGGGCGCGGCCATCTTCATCGAGGCGGCCCTGAGCTTCGTGGGGGTGGGCGTGCCGCCGCCGACGCCGAGCTGGGGCAACATGCTGGGCGGCGTCCTCGCGGAGGCCTTCAAGCCCCCGTGGTGGATGGTCGTGTTCCCCGGGGCAGCGATCACGGTGACGATCCTCGCCGTGAACCTGTTCGGGGACGCACTGCGCGACTTCCTGGACCCGAAGCTGAAGTGAGGCTGCGCTTGAATGCTTTTCGCTCCATGGCCGTCGCCAGCGTGGTCGCGACGCTGCTGGCGGTGGGCTACACCGGAGCCGGTTCGGCGCGCGGGAGGCCGGCGCGATTCGTCCCGGTGGCTCCGGGCATCGCCCACGCGACCTTCGAGGTCCAGCCGGACAACGCCGAGGCGTTCACCGGCCACGCGTTCAACGTCGACCTCGACGTGGTTGATCTCCGCCTCATCCCCGCCGGCGGCCCGTCGTCGCGGCGCCCCGTCGCCGAGATCGTCGCGCAGTATCCGGCCGTCGTCGCCATCAACGCGAGCTTCTTCGATACCGATGGCCGGGCAATGGGCCTCGCCGTCGACGAGGGACGAGTCCTGGGCAGCGGCAAGCGGCGGACCTGGGGCGCGCTCGTGATCGATGACCGGAATGCGCGGATCGTGCTCGGCGCCGAGATCAACGATGATCGCGCCCATCGCCTCGTCGTCCAGGGCATCCCGCGTCTCGTGGTGGAAGGGAAGATCCAGGCGCTGAAGCCGCAGGTCGCGGAGCGGACGGCGGTGTGCGCCAAGGGCAACGTCGTCGTCCTCGTCGTGTCGACGAGGACCGAGACGACTCCGTTCGCACAGTTTCTTGCTGACCCGCCCGATCAGGGTGGCCTCGGATGTCGGGACGCACTCAACCTCGATGGCGGGCCATCGACGCAGCTCGTGGTGAAGCTTCCCGCCCTGCGGCTGTCGGTCCCGGGCGGGGGCGGCGTGCCCAACGCGCTGGTCGTGACTCCCCGCCCGACGTGAACCGGCGAGAAGCCGCTACGGCATCTCCCAGCTCTTGCCGTCCCAGGCGATGACGTCTTCGAGCAGCTTGCTCACGCCGGCCGCATAGGTCGCGAAGAGGTATTCGCCCTTTTCCGCCGTCGCCGCTTGAGGATGGCCGATGTGTCCGGTCACCGTGCGGTCCTTCGTCGTCCAGCCGCGGTAGGCCGGTTCGAAGCCAAACGCGAAGCTCACCGGCTCGGCCCGCGTGAAGTCCTTCACCAGTTGCGGCGCCAGCCGCAGCATCATCGACGTCTCCCACTCGCAGGCGTGCCCCATCTGCGACTGCACCAGATCGGGCCGGCCGGCGTTGGGGTTGGCGTTGTCCCAGTACGAAGCGAACAGCAAAAGCA
>Ga0247829_10000997_pt1 | contig 12261 bp, 9 predicted proteins | sample 12C_Control_Day4_FD_207765 | JGI IMG/M metagenome (GOLD analysis project Ga0247829, IMG submission 207765) | Soil microbial communities from agricultural site in Penn Yan, New York, United States - 12C_Control_Day4 | ecosystem: Environmental > Terrestrial > Soil > Agricultural land | place: USA... | reverse complement strand
AGTATGAGCGCTGCGAGCCAGCCATACATGATGATCCCTGCGAGGCAGACAGCGGTGCCACCCAACAGAAAACTCAGCTTTAACCAGCCGCGAAGCTCGTGGTGCTCGAACACACCCGCGGACCGCAGCTCGGAGCGAAGGGAGCCAAGCTCGGGAACTGCTTGCATCTGATGGGGAATACAATGCGCCCGGTCACAAACGCGAGGGCTGTGTGTCATGAAATGAACAGCGTTTTGCAGTGGCATGGTTGCGAGGCTGGTTGGTCCCCATTGCGCCGCGCCTCGTTCTCTGACCTGCACTGACCGGCGCCGCTGTGAGCACATCGCGGCACAGCGGCCGGTCGCATCCTCCATTGCAACGCTGGTAGCGTTTACGCATGCGCAAGCTGATTGGAATCTCCCTCGCGCTTGGCCTCCTGTCCGGCTGCATCGTGCAGAACCGCGGCCGCCGACCTCCCCCGTCGCGCCGCTCCAGCGCGTCGTGCCCGCCGGCCCACCACTGGAACGGCTACCGGTGCGAGCACAATGGCCGCCACCGCGGGCACGACAAGCACCGCTGATCGTTCACGGGGCGGTGCCGGGGCCCACCATTTCGCACGCTTGGCGGATCGCCGTGCGACATTCCGGCCGAGCTCCCACCAGGGTGCATGACCCGACCCTGCGCCTCCTCTCCCTGATCGCCTACAAGCTCGCGTACGTCCGGCGACCACCAGCCAACCCGCGTCTCCTATGCATCGACGTACACCGAGCGCGCGTGCTCGCGGGTCACGCACAGGCTGCGCGTCGTGTTCGAGAACATCGAGGTCGACAGCGCGGGCGGCGACCTCGGTGATGACCTCGAGGTGTTCGGTTCGGTGAGCATCGCGAGCGACCGCGAGCAGAAGGCGGTCGTGGTGTGGCCGGTCGCGCAGTATAAGCGGATCGCGCGGTTCCTTGAAGCGCTCGGGAACCGACGCGCTGCGCCGGTGTCTCAGGCGCATGCTCCGGCGTGCCTCGGTCGTCGTGCCCGTCCTGCTCGTGGCCGCGGCCGCGCATGCTGATTCGCTGCGCGCGACGCGCCAGCAGCCGATGCTCGAGGTCTCGCACACCGTCGATCTGCGGGTCGCCGACGGAGTCGCCACGTACACCGTGCGGCGGATGTTCTCGAACCCGGGCACCGTCGCGGATCAGGTGGAGCTCGAGGTCGACCTGCCGTACGGCGCCGCCGCGACCGGGCTGCGCATCCGCGCCAACGATCGCTGGTACGCCGGCGTGCTGATGGAGCGCGGCAAGGCGGAGGCGCTGTATCGCGAGATGACCGGCTACGGCGAAGCGCAGGCGAAGGATCCGGCGCTGCTGTCGTGGATGTGGGCGGACAAGCTCGCGCTGCAGGTGTTCCCGGTGATGCCGGGGACGGTCTCCACCGTCGAGTACACGCTCACCGCACCGACGCGCTACGAGGGCGGCCGCTACCACGTCTCGTATCCGCGCACCGCCGCGAGCGAGAGCACCAACGAGCTGCGGCTCGCGACGCCCGTCGTCACCGTGCATCCCGCGTGGGGCGATGCGCGCACCGAGGTCATCGTCGATGGACGGCGCGTCGGACGCGACGTACCCGTCGTGCTGCTCGCCCCCACCGCGCCGGCCGAGCCGACGTGGGCCGGAGATCTCGAGCTCGATCCAACCGCGAGCTACGTCGCGAGCGAGCTCGTGATCCGTGAGTCGGTCGCGAGCAAGCGCACGTTCGCCGCGGCGAAGCTCTCGATCTCGCTGCAGCACACGTACAAGAGCGACCTCGAGCTCGCGCTCGTGACGCCGCAGGGCGCGTCGGTCCCGGTGCACACGCGCGAGGGCGGTGACGCGAACGATCTGCGCGGCACGTACACCGTGGAGCTCCCCGAAGGCACGCACGGCGCGGGCACGTGGCGTCTCGTCGTGTCGGACCACGCGGCGCGCGACGCGGGCACGCTGGACGCGTGGACGCTCGAGCTCGGGACCGGTGTGGCCACGACCCGCGCGGCCGCCCAGGACACGCCGAAGTTCATCCCCGACGCGCCCGAGAGCGAGAGCGACGCAGGTGTCGCGACGATCTCGATCGCACCTCCCCCGATCTCGACGCTGAAGGCGCGGCTGGGCAAGGCGGTCGCATCTGCGAAGCACGCGTTTTCGCGGCTCGAGCTCGATCTGGCGCCGCAGCTCGTGCCGGTGCCGAAACGCGCCCAGGTGGTGTTCGTGCTCGACACGTCGTACTCGCAGGGCGCCGAGGGCGTCGGGGCGCAACTCGACATGGTGCGCGCGTACCTGACCCACGTCCCCGATGCCGAGGTCGAGCTCGTGACCTACCGGCGCCGCGCCGAGCGTGTGTTCGGGCGCTTCGTTCCCGTCGCGGACCTCCCCGACGCGCTCGCCGTCGCGAAGTACCGCGGCAAGCTCGCGCTCGGTAACGGCAGCGCGCTCGACGACGGCGCGCGCCTCGCCGCCGCGGCGCTCGCGGATCGCAAGGGTCCGCGCCGCCTCGTGCTCGCCACCGACGAGCTGGTGCGCTCGACGCTCGATCAGGCGACCGCGCTCGCGGCGCTGTCGACGCTGTCGCGCGACACCGTCGTCCATGTCGTGGTGCCGGAGGCCTTCGGTGAGGAGGGCGGTCGGTTGCTGCGGCGCGACGACGGCGCGTTCGCGATGCTCGCCACCCGCCACCACGGCATCTCGGTCACGCTCGAGGGGCTCGGGATGACGACCTCCAAGGCGCTCGCGCCCGTCGTGCTCGAGCTCGTGCGCCCCACGCGAATCGAGAAGGTCAGCGCGCCCGGGTTCGAGCTCGAGTCCGACGTGCTCGTCGAGGGCACCGGCGTGCGGCTCATGCACGACACACCGGACGCGCCCGACAAGGTCCGGATCACCGGCATGATCTGGAGCGATCCGTTCGTGCGCGAGGTGCGGGTGAGCCAGCCGTTCTCGGTGCAGACCGCCGCGTTCGTGTTCGGCGCCGACGAGCACCAGCAGCTCTCGGAGGCCGAGCAGTACACGCTCGCGATGAAGGGCCGTGCGGTCTCGCCGGTGACCTCCTACGTGGCGTGGGAGCCCGGCGTGCGCCCGTCGACGATCGGGCTCGACGACGCCGACCTGTACGGCGGGCTTCTGGGAGACGGCCGCGCAGGCTTCGGCGCCGGCGGAGGCGGGTTCGGCGGGATGCCGCCGGACCTCGCATCGCTGGTCGACACCTCGGCGTGCGTCGAAAAGTTCCAGCCCTCCGCGCCGTGGAGCGTCCGGCTCTGGGTCGAGACCACGCGGGACGAGATCGTCAGCGTCACGAACGTGTCCAACCACCCGATGGCGGCATGCCTGGTCGAGACGGTGTGGAACGTGCGGCTCGGCGCGGGCTTCTTTGCAGCTCACCAGACGCACGCGGTCGAGCTGTCGGGCCCGTGATCCGATAGACTCGGGTGCATGGGTAGGCGCAGCGACGACGACGCCGATGGCACCGTCGTCGACATCAAGCGCACGGAGCTCGGCGTCGGCAAGAGCGCACGCCGTGAACCGCCTGCCCTCGCCGGCAAGACCGTGCTCGGGCGCTATCGCATCGAGGCGCTGCTCGGCAAGGGCGCGATGGGCACCGTGTTCCGCGGGGTCGACGAGAAGCTCGAGCGCGAGGTCGCGATCAAGGTGATGCACGACCACCTCGGCGCCGAGCCGACGATGCTGGCGCGGTTCCAGCGCGAGGCGAAGGCCGCGGGCCGGCTGCAGCATCCGAACCTCGTCTCCGTGCTCGACGTCGGCGCCACGCCCGAGGGCCTGCAGGTCATGGTGCTCGAGCTCGCACGCGGCCCCGCGCTCGCCGACCTGATGACCAAGCCGCTGCCGCGCGCGCAGATCATCCACCTCGTGCGGCAGCTGCTCTCGGGGCTGGCACACGCGCACGAGGCCGGCCTGATCCATCGCGACCTCAAGCCCGCGAACGTGCTCGTCGAGCACGCGGCCGGCGGGACGGAGATCGCGCGGATCGTCGACTTCGGCATCGCGGTGCTGCGCGATCCGGACGACACCGTCGCCGGCGGCAAGCTGACCTCGACGGGACAGGTGCTCGGCACGCCGGTCTACATGGCGCCCGAGCAGGCGACCGGTGACGCGATCGATCACCGCATCGATCTGTTCGCGCTGGGCGTGATCGTCTACGAGATGCTCGCCGGTGCGTGGCCGTTCGACGGCAACGCGATCGAGATCGCGCTGGCCAACATCTCCAAGGATCCGCCGCCGGTCGCGGTGCGCTCGCCGGGCAGCGATCCGGATCCGCTGCTCGAGCGGTTCGCCCGCAAGCTGATGGCGCGCCAGCTCGACAAGCGGTTCTCCTCGGCGCACGCCGCACTGGACGTGCTCGAGCTGCTCGAGACCGATCCTCAGGCCGCGGCGCTCGCGCTCGGGATGATCGACGTCAGCAAGTCGCTCGGTACGATCACGCTGCCGCCGATCAAGTGAGGTCCCAGCACTGCCGCTCGCCGCGCAGCGCCTCGAGCGCCGATGGCAGCGTGCCGAACAGCGGCGACGGCAGCGCGTCGAGCGCGTACCAGTCCCAGCTCTCCACACGCTCCGGCTCGCGCACCTCCGGCTCGCCGCCCACCCAGTCCGCGGCGAACGCGATGTCGATGTAGTGGCGCGGTGCGTACTGCGCGATGTTGAGCACGCGCAGGAACCGGATCGCGCCGAGCTCGAGCCCGGTCTCCTCGCGCACCTCGCGCCGCACGCACGCCTCGAAGCTCTCGAGGTGCTCGAGGTGCCCACCGGGCGACGCGTACTCGCCTTCGCCGTGCGCACCGCGTCGCTTGCCGAGCAGCACCTTGCCCTGCTTGAGCACCACCACCCCGATCCCGACGCGAGGCACCGCGAACTGATCCGACATCGCCTGCGATTCTAATGCGTCGCGACGTGCTCGGACCAGCGCGGCGCGGCGTCCTTCCCGTCGAGGAACGGCAGCGCCGCCGTCACCAGCGCGGGGGACATGAACAGCTCGTAGTGCGTGACGTTCGGCAGGATCGCGAGCCGGTTCTTGCCCATGTGCTCGCGCTGCCACCCCGCATCCTTCAGGCCGCCGCCGAGCAGCTTGTAGAACTCGACGACGTGCTCGGGGCGGTACATGTCGCTGTCGCCGAACACGAGCATCACCGGCATCGTCAGCTTCTTCACATCCTCGCGGTAGTCGTACGGCGATCGCATGAGCTCGCCCATGCGATCGAGCAGCGCCGGGAACTCCGCCGGGTTCGGCGCGACCGCCGCGTACGACGTGTACATCGGGGTCTCCTTCATCATGTCGGCCAGCGCGCCGCTCACCGCCGCCTGCTGGGGCAGCATCTCCGGGTAGAACCCGTCCTGCGCGAAGCCCGCCGACGCGAGCACCAGGCGGCGCACCTTGTCCGGATGCTGCACGGCGAGGCGGAAGGCGACGCCACCGCCGAACGAGTACCCCAGCGCATCGACCTGCCGGTACCCGAGCTGCTCGATCAGCGCCGCCATGTCATCGCCCTGATCGGTCAGGCTGATCTTGCGCGTGCCGAGCGGTGTGCGCCCGTGGCCGTGGAGGTCGACCGCGATGATCTGGCGATGCGCGGTGAGCGCCGGGAGCAGCGGCCGGAACATGTCGATCGAGCCGAGGCCGCCGTGGAGCAGCAGCAGCGGCTCACCCTTGCCGTGCACTTCGTAGTAGTAGGTGACGCCGTTGATCGCGGCGCGCCCGCTCTTCACGGGCGCCGGCGTGGCGGTGGTCTGAGTCGTGGGGGCGTCGGACTTCATCACGGGCTCCTTGGTATGGGCGCAGGCGCTCGCGAGGACGAGCAGGATTGCGGAGAGTCGGGTTCGCATATCTCCGCGACGAACGACTCACCGGCGGATCGACACGGCGGGAGAACTTTTTCGCAAGACCGCGAATACAATGAAGGCGTGCTCGCCCGAGCTTGCATGGCGTTCGCGCTGGTCACGGCCACGACCAGCTGTGCGAAGCGCGGCGCGGTGGCCTCCGACCGCAGCGCGCCGCCCGTGGAGCCCACCGGCGCGGGATGCCTCACGCATGCGAAGGTCGAGAACCTCCTCGAGCAGCTGCGCGCGTCGACGACGCCGGACGCGCAGCCCGCGCAGCTGCGTCTCGTGACCGCGGAGTGCAGGAAGCGCGCGTACGTCGTCGGCCCGTCGCGCTTCGTGTTGTGGGAGTCGCGCGGCATGTTGCGCGGCAAGGCGACGAAACGGTCGTATCCGCAACCATCGCCCGCGTGCATCGAGCGTGGGCTGGCGATGGCGCGCGACCTCGCCCCCTTCGCCGGTGCCATCCTCGACCGCGAGGTCGCGCAGAACGCCGAGCTGTGGCGCGACCCCGACGTCGGCGCGGTCTCGTATCTCGAGTGCGAGCGCGACCAGCCGTCATTCGACTCGATCGCGACGATGCTGCACGAGACCAACCACCGGATCAGTCGGGGCGCCTGCGTGTTCGACTTCTCGACGGGCCGCGAGCTGTGCTTCGCGCTCGCCCACGACCTGCCGCCGGGCACGATCGCCGCCTATCCGAGCGCACCGGTGCAGCTCGATCCTCAGGCGGCGCGCTGGTTCCAGCACGTGCAGGCGCTCTATCTCGAGCAGAACGGGCAAGGCATCCGCGAGCTCGTCGACGAGGTGATGGCGTATCGCGTGGAGGCCGAGCTGCACGCGATCGGCGTCGCGCGCAAGGTCTATCCGAAGCCGGGCGCGACGACCTACATCAACATGACGCAGATGATGGCGCTCACGGTGCGCTACCTGAACGAGCTCGCGCGCCACCATCCGGCGATCGCAGCCGCGGAGTTCGGACCGCAGACCGCGAATCGCGCAGCGACGCTCGCCGTGCTCGATCAGGCCGAGGCGACCTACAAGCGCTGGCTCGCCGCCGTCAAGACGCCCGGCAGCTACGAGCGAACGTTCTGGGACGACTACCAGCGCGGCCGCGCGCAGTGGCTCCTCACGCGATAGAACGCAGTGTTGTCCCGACTCCGGTGGCTCGGGGCTCACCGATCACGTAGACGTGGGCGCATGGCAAACGACAAGCTGGTGCTGATCACGGGAGCGACGGGACAACAGGGCGGCGCGACGGCGCGCGAGCTACTCGCGAAGGGCTGGAAGCTGCGCGCGATGACGCGCAAGCCCGACGGTGACGCGGCCAAGGCGCTGGCCAAGGCAGGCGTCGAGATCGTCCAGGGCGACCTCGACGACGACGCCTCGCTCGCCGCCGCGCTGAAGGGCGTGTGGGGCGTGTACGGCGTGCAGAACACGTGGGAGGCCGGCGTCGAGCGCGAGGAGGAGCAAGGCAAGCGCCTCGCCAAGGTCGCGCGCGACGCCGGCGTGCAGCACTACGTGTACGCGTCGGTCGCGTCGGCGCAGCGCCAGACGGGCATCCCACACTTCGAGAACAAGTGGCGCGTCGAGGAGACCGTGCGCTCGCTGAAGTTCCCGTCGCACGTGATCGTCCGGCCCGTGTTCTTCATGGAGAACCTCGTGAGCCCGTGGTTCCTCCACGGCGACACGCTCGGCGCCGGGATGGATCCGAAGACCTCCCTGCAGATGATCGCCGTCGCCGACATCGGCAAGTACGGCGCGCTCGCCTTCGAGCGCGCGAACGAGCTCGCAGGCGCCGAGCTCGACATCGCCGGCGACGCCGCGACCATGCCGCAGGCCGCCGCCGCGCTCGGCGAAGCGCTGAGCAAGAAGCTCACGTTCGTGCAGTACCCGATCGCCGAGGTGCGCAAGCAGAGCGAGGACATGGCGCTCATGCTCGAGTGGTTCGATCGCGTCGGCTACAACGCAGACATCGACGGCAACGCCCGGAAGTACGGCATCCGACCGACGAAGCTCGCCGAGTGGGCGCGCACGCAGGCGAAGAAGTAGCGCGGGCGCTAAGGTCGCGCGGATGGACACGGTCCTCCTCATCCACAGCGGAGGCTTCACGTCGCGGCAGTGGCGCAAGCTCGCCGATCGCCTCGCGCCGTCGCATCGTGTCCTCACGCCGGACCTCCTCGGCTACGGCCCCACGCCGTGGCCCGCCGGCCGGCCGTTTCACTTCACCGAGGATCTCGCGATGCTCGCGACCCTCTTCGACGAGCCCGCGCACCTCGTCGGGCACTCGTACGGCGGCTTCCTCGCGCTGAAGCTCGCGCTCGAGTATCCCGATCGCGTCCGCTCGCTCGCCGTCTACGAGCCGGTGGCGTTCGGCATCCTCGACGAGCCGGCCGACGCACCGTTCCGCGACGAGCTCACGCGCCTGCCTCCCTACGTCCCCGACGCCGAGGGTGCCGACGAGGTGTGGCTCGCCGCGTTCGTCGACTGGTGGAACGGCCCCGGTGCGTGGTCCCAGCTCGCCGAGCCCACCCGGCGTGCGTTCCGCAGCGTGGGATGGAAGGTCTCGCGAGAGGTCGCCTCGCTGGTCGACGATCACACGGATCGCACGAGCTACGCGCGCATCACCGTCCCGACGCTGCTCCTCGGTGGCGAGACCTCACCTGCCACCGAGCGCCGGGTGCTCGCCAAGCTCTCTGCGACGCTGCCGGCCGCCACGCTGCACACGTACGCCGGCCTCGGTCACATGGGGCCGATCACGCACGCCGACCTCGTCAATGACGCGATCGTCGAGCACCTCACGCGCGTCGCTTCACGAACCTCGCGCTGATCGCGACCACGGCGACGCCGCCACGCTCTCGAGCGCGTCGGAAGGGGTGGTGCCCAGTCCCGGAATTGAACCAGGGACACGCGGATTTTCAGTCCGCTGCTCTACCAGCTGAGCTAACTGGGCAGTTGCGGCAGGCAATCTACATAGCCGCCTCGGGTTTGGCAACCGCCTCGCGTGGCGATCGCGTGGAATCCTGAAGGCTTGATGGGTTCGCGGGCGGCGGAGTGGCACAATGGAGATCGCTCATGGCCTCGAGGGACGGCAGCGATCCGGCTGCGGACCGGCACGTGCCGGTACCGATCGAGGGCGATGGATCCGAGCTCCTCGGGATGATCGTCGACGGGCGGTACCGGCTCGACACCACGCTCGGGCGCGGCGGCATGGGCCTGGTGTTCAAGGCGCACCACCTGGGACTGCGGCGTTCGGTCGCCGTGAAGATCCTGCACCGCGCGCTGGTCGCGAACCCCGACGTGCGCAACCGGTTCGAGCGCGAGGCGCTCGCGAGCGGCAAGATCGATCACCCGAACTGCGTGAGCGTCTACGACAGCGGGCGGCTCTCGGATGGCTCGCTGTACCTGGCGATGGAGCTGCTCGACGGCAAGTCCCTCGCGGACGTGCTCGAGAACGAGGGCCAGATCGCGCCCGGCCGAGCGCTGCATATCCTGGCGCACATGCTGCGCGGGCTCGCGCACGTGCATGCGGCCGGGCTCATTCACCGCGACATCAAGCCCGAGAACATCTTCCTGATCACGCAGGGCGAGGACGTCGACTTCGCCAAGATCCTGGACTTCGGCATCGCGAAGGGCATGACCGCCGCCGACCTCGACGACGGTGTGAAGCTCACGCAGGCAGGCATGGCGTTCGGCACGCCGATCTACATGGCGCCCGAGCAGGCGCTCGGCAATCCGATGGACGGCCGCGCGGACCTGTATGCAGCGAGCGTCGTCGCCTACGAGATGCTGTGCGGCCAGCCGCCGTTCTACAGCAACGACAAGCTCGAGGTGATGGCGATGCACACGTCGCGGCCCGTGCCGCCGATGCGCCAGCGCCTGATCAAGAACGGACGCACCGTGCCCGCGTCGATCGAGCGCCTGATCGTCAAGGGCCTGACGAAGCAGCCCGGCGAGCGCTACGCGAGCGCGGAGCTCTACCTCGCGGCCGTCGAGAGCGCGCTGCACACCCCGGACGGCGGGGTCACCGACGTGAGCGTCGAGCGCCCCACGACATCCACGACGGGGAGTCAGCCGCTCGTCAGCGACGACGGGGTCGTGAACATCACCGGTGGCAGCGAGGCGATCGCCGATGCGATCGACGAGGCACTGAGCGGACCGACGGTGATGAAGTCCGCGCTGACGCCGACGCGGCCCTCGGCGGCGCCCACGCCCATGCGCGGCATCGCAGCGCGCCCACCGCAGGGCGGCGTGTCGATCGGGCTGCCGTACACGGGGCCTCAGGGCGAGCCGATCTTCGGGCTCACGCCGGAGCAGCGGCTCGCACAGAGCGTCGCGGCCGCGCGCAGCGATGCCTCGGGCGTCGCGGGCGCACTCGAGCCCGATGACACGCGCGCGGCGACGCGGCCTCGCCTCAAGGAGCCGTCATCCCGCCGCCAGTGGCTGATCTATGCCGGCATCGCGGCCACCGCGGTCACCGCGGGCGTGGTGATCGCGATCGTGACCGCGTCGCCGTCCCGTGACGACGACGAGCTCGATCCCGACTCCGCCGCCGGCATGGCGAAGGCGGCGCTCGATCGCGGCGACCCGGCGAAGGCGGTCTCGATCCTCGAAGGGAACAAGGTCGCGATCGCGAACGATCCGATGGCGCAGCTCCTGCTCGGTCACGCGCATGCGGCGCGCCACACGAGCGAGCCGAGCCTGGTCGCGTACGGCCGCGCGCTCGAGCTCGATCCGCAGCTCGAGACGGACGCCCAGCTCCGCGCCGGGCTGCGCGCGATGGCCTCCGACGCCGACGTGCGGGTCGGCGCCGTCGCGTTCGAGCTATGGGTCGCACGCACGTCGGACCCCGCCGCCAAGCCGGCGCTGCGCGATGCGGCGATCGGCGAGAACCTCGCGCGCCGGCATGCGCTGCGGCCGGTCGTCGAGCGCCTGCACCTGAGCGACGAGGTCGACTGGCTGGTCGCCTACTCGCGCGATCTCGACGACGAAGCGACGTGCGAGCTGCGCCGGGAAGCGGTCGCCAAGCTCCGCGCACTCAACGATCGACGTGCGGTCCCCGCGATCGAGCGCGCCGTGGTCCGCAAGATCAAGAGCGGCTCGCTGCGCGGCAAGCCGTACAGCCCCTGCCTGCTCGGCGACGCGAAGGCAGCGATCGCATATCTGAAGAACCTGCCGGCGAAGCCGTGACCGAGCTCGCCCTTCCGGATCTGCCGCGCTGGGTCGAGGCCCACGGTCTCGCCGCGGATCCCACGAGCTGGCGCCGCACGCTCGGCACCGGCTTCGCCGTCGGCAACGATCACGCGCGCCTCGTCGTCGTCGGCGGCGATGCGGAGGCGGCCGCGGTCGACGAGCTCGCCCGCGCGTACGATGCACATGCGCTGCTCGTGGCGATCGAGCGCGAGGACCTCGCCGCGACCCTGCGCGCCGGGGGCCGCCCTGTCGTCCGCGCCGTGCTCCACACGCTCTCCGAGCCGGACGCCCTGCCGGAGCTCGAAGGTGCGTTCCCGCTCCCCGAGGATGTCACGCTCTCCCACTTGCCACCGGCGCTCGCCGACGAGCTGTCCGCCGCGCGGACGAAGCACACGATCTGGGCCGCATGGGTCGATGGCGAGCCCGTGAGCTTCGCGTACGCACCATGGCGCAGCCCGTCGTGGTTCGACGTCTCCGTCGACACCGCGCCCGGCGCACGCCAGCTCGGGCTCGCGACCGTCGTCGCCAGCGCGATGATCCGCGAGGAGCGAGCGCACGGCCGTGAGCCCGTGTGGGGCGCGACCGAGGACAACGTGGCCTCGTTGCGCCTGGCGAGGCGGCTCGGCTTCGTCGCGTGCGACGAGCTGTGGGTGGCGCCACCGGCGGTATAAGCTGCGGCCATGCGCGCGCTCCTGGTGCTCGGGTTCCTTGCGATCGCGACGCCCGCGCACGCCGAGGAGCCCGAGGTCAGCGATCGCACGCTGTTCTACGTCGGGCTCGCGATGGCGCCGCCGACCTACCTGGTGGGCGTCTCGCTGCACGAGGGCAGTCACGCGCTCGCGGCCAAGCTCCTCGGCGGCACGGTCGACGAGGTCCACTTGTTCCCGCCCGCGCGCGATCCGCGTAGCGGCCGGTTCCGCATCGGTTGGGTCTACGCGCGCGGACTGCGCACCCGGACGCAAAAAGCGCTGTTCCTCTCGGCGCCCAAGATCACCGACGCCGCGCTGCTCGGCGGGTTCGCGGCGCTCGCCTTCACCGACGCGTGGCCCGACAGCCGATGGGGCGGCCACGCGCTCACCGTGCTCGCGACCGGGCTGTGGGTCGACTACGCCAAGGACATCTTCATCTTCCACGGGGGCAACGACGTCGTGAAGACGTTCCGCCTGTGGTGCATGACCGGGTGGCGGCAGGTCCCCGCGCGCCTCGTCTATGGCGCCTCGATCGTCGGGCTCGGCGTGATCCTCGC
>Ga0247829_10000996_pt1 | contig 12265 bp, 6 predicted proteins | sample 12C_Control_Day4_FD_207765 | JGI IMG/M metagenome (GOLD analysis project Ga0247829, IMG submission 207765) | Soil microbial communities from agricultural site in Penn Yan, New York, United States - 12C_Control_Day4 | ecosystem: Environmental > Terrestrial > Soil > Agricultural land | place: USA... | reverse complement strand
GCAGCGGCGACCGACCCGATCTCGCGTGCGCTCGACCAGGCGCGAGGCGTCCTGCCCGATCAGGGCCCGATCGGCGTGTTCATCCATCACAACACGTTGCACGCCTTTCAGCACCAACCGTTCCACGATGGGGTGCAGGCCGGCGCCGATGCGCTCGGTGCGCGGCCGTACCTCACCCTTCACGACTTCCGTGCGGCGCACCGCTCTGGACGCATCGCGGACATGGACCTGCGGCACGAGATTGCGCGCCTGCTCGGCCAGCGGGCGTCCGAGCCGATCCTTCGCGGGCTGACGCGCGCGGACTTGTGGCATCAGTTGCTGGTGAGCGACACCGACACCGAGGATGCGGCGGGCCTCGAGTTCACCGTTCGGACGGGGATTGCGCCGCAATGCGCAGATCGCCCCCGTTGGGATTCGTGCCGAAGCCGGGTGACCGCCGGCCCGTTTCGCGCGACGCCCGTGGCAAGGGTTCCCCAGCGGCACAGGGACGTGCTGGTGGCACTCGACTGCGGCGACACGGACCCGGCGCTGCATGGCGAGCTGATTCGGCTTGGCTCCGGCTACCTGGACCAGGGCCAGGCCCATGCCCAGCTGCCGGGGCGCGAGCACGGCTTCTTCCGGGCGGTCTCGGCCTTGTACGCTGCTGGTGGCGCGCCGCCACTCGCATGCCGCGGCGCTGACGCGGACTTCCGCGCGGCTCACAAATCCAGGGCGTCGGCGCGATCGGCGATTGAGTCGAGTCTCGCGGGACTCGGGGTCACTGGAGACGCAGTGGGGCCGTTCCTGCTGGCCGCGGCCCTTGCCCTTCCCGGTTGGGCGGGGATGTTCGCCCGGCTGGAGCATCACCCTGATGAACACCCGGACGGCCCCCCTGCGTCACTCGAGGATTTCCTCGCCGTCCGGCTGGTCCTCGAGCGGCGGGCGGTGGAGCAGGCGTGCGGGCAGCGCCTCGACCCGGCGTGGTCCAGCCTCAGGCACCGCATGCCAGCGCCCCGGGCGCTCCCGCTCGTGGTGGAGTCGGCAATCCTCTGGAGCGTGGCGGCGGCCGCGGGGTGGTCTCCCGAGCGAATCGCGGCCCTGCGCGACCACGAGCTCGCGCGATTGTGGGAGGAATGTGACGCCTGTCCGGACATCGTGAAGCGGCAGGTGTACCAAGAGGCGTACGAGCGCACCTATCGCCGCCAGATCCTCGACGCGCTGGCGGCCCGCCGCGCCCTGCCAGAGGATGGGGGCGCAGAGCGGCCCGCCGCACAGTTCGTCTTCTGCATCGACGAACGCGAGGAGTCCATTCGCCGGGCGCTTGAGGAACAGCACCCGGGCTACATCACGTTCGGCGCCGCGGGCTTCTTCGGCGTGGCCATCGACTACCTGGGCCTGTACGATCGCGAGCCTGCCGCCCATTGCCCGGTCGTCGTGATTCCGGGTCACGAGGTTCACGAACAGCCGGTCTACACCGATCTGGGCTGGCATGCGCTCCGCCAGCGTCTGCGGGATCGCTGGCATGCGCTGGAGCGCCGAGCGCTCGCGGCGTCCCGGACGCTCACGGGAGGCGCCGGCCTCTCGTTCCTGCTCGGCCCGGTCTCGGCCGTGAAGACATTGGCGCACGTGATTGCCCCGCGTGCATCCACCCAGATCGGCGACCGCCTGATCTCCAGGCTCGCTCCACCGCCAGGCACCAGGCTTTCCGCCATCCGTGTCGAGGGTGCGGCACCGCCCGCCGCTCGTCGCAAGCCGCTGGGCTTTTCCCTGGAAGAATCGGTCGATCGGGTGACGGCGATGCTGACCAACATCGGCCTGGTCGGTGATTTCGCGCCGATTGTGATCGTGCTCGGCCATGGATCGACCAGCCTGAACAACCCGCACGAATCGGCCCACGACTGCGGCGCGTGCGGCGGACGGCGAGGCGGCGCCAACGCGAGGCTGTTCGCCGACATGGCCAACCGGCCAGACGTGCGCGAAGGTGTCCGGCGCAAGGGCATCGACATCCCCTCTGGCACATGGTTCGTCGGCGCCCTGCACGACACCGCGAGCGACGAGGTTCGCTACTTCGACCTCGAATTGCTGCCGGTGTCCCACGCCTCTCGGTTCAGCGAGGCCTACGACGCCCTCGATCGCGCCCGGCGCGACAGCGCTCTCGAACGCTGCCGCCGTTTCGACGACGCACCGCTGGACCTGAGTCCCGAGGCTGCTCTGCGTCATGTCGAGGCCCGATCGTCCAACCTCGCACAGCCCAGGCCTGAGTACGGTCACTGCACCAACGCGATCTGCATCGTCGGCCGACGGTCGCTGACCAGAGGTCTGCATCTCGACCGGCGGGCGTTTCTCGTCAGCTACGACCCCACGATCGATCCCACGTTCGCGATCGTCGAACGCATCCTGGCCGCGGTCGGACCGGTTGGGGCAGGCATCAGCCTCGAGTACTACTTCTCATCCGTCGACAACGAGCGGTTCGGATGCGGGACGAAGCTGCCGCACAACGTCACGGGGCTGATTGGCGTCATGAACGGCCATCAGAGCGATCTGCGGACCGGGCTTCCGCTGCAGATGGTGGAGATCCACGAGCCGATGCGGCTGCTGCTGATCGTCGATGCCACCCCGGAGGCGCTGCTGGCCGTGGCCGGACGGCAGCCCGAAGTCGCCGAGCTCGTCGTCAATCAATGGATCCAGCTCGTGGCCGCCGACCCGGGGACCGGCACGATGCACGTATTCGAGGACGGGCGATTCGTTCCCTATGAGCCCGCGCCGACACTGCTGCCGGTCGTGGAACGGTCGGCCGAGTGGCACATGCGGACCCGCGACCATCTTCCGCCGGCGCTCGTCCGACGCGCGCTGCCGGAATCGGCCGTGGGGCCGGGGCATCGACCCGAAGCCGAAACCGTGGTCCTGGCTAGGGGATGACGATCCTGCATCTCGCCCTCGCTGTCGCCATCTTGGCGCCGCTGGCCGCTGTAGCGGTCCTGGGGCTCCGCGTCCTGCTGGGGGACCGTCATCCCTCGGAGCTCAACACGTTTCGCACCATCGGCGCTGGGCTTCTAGCTTCTCTCGTGGCCTCGGCGGTCGTCGCGGGAGCGTTCGCGGGCCTATGGGCCCCTTCGTATCGCGGCGACATCGAGTTCGGTGACTGGCTCAGGATCGGCGACTTCGTCATCCCCGGCGTGCTGCTCGTGGACGGCATTTCCGTGACGATCTCCGCCTTCGCCGCGGCCCTCACCGCCGTAATCGCACGGTTCTCACGCAGCTACCTCCACAAGGAGCCCGGCTTTGTGAGATTTTTCGTGCTGCTGGGCCTGTTCGCTACCGGCACGCAGCTCGTCGCGCTCGCCGGCGCCCTTGAGCTCTTCTTCGCGGGATGGGAGATGATTGGCATTGCGTCGGCCTTCTTCATCGGGTTCTTCCATGAGCGAGACGAGCCGGTGCGATCCGCCGTCCGCGCGTTTGCGACATATCGCCTCTCGGATGCGGGTCTGCTCATCGCGACGGTGACGACGTTCGAGCTCCTCGGTTCCGCACGGTTCTCCGCGTTCGATCGGGCGGCCAGCCTGCCGCCGGCCGAATCCAGCATCATTGCGCTGCTCTTCCTGGTGTCCGCGATGGGCAAGTCCGCGCAGTTGCCATTCTCGGGATGGCTTCCCCGTGCGATGGAAGGGCCGACCCCCTCGAGCGCCCTCTTCTACGGTGCGGTGTCCATTCACGCTGGCCTCTTCCTGCTGCTGCGGGTGTGGCCGGTCCTTGAAGTCTCGATCATCGCGCGCTCGGTGGGAGTGGCGGTCGGACTCGCCACTGCGCTCTATGCGGCCGCCGTCGTCCGCGTGCACACCGACGCCAAGGGCGCCCTGGCACACGCGACGCTCGCGCAGGTCGGCCTCATCCTCACCGAAATCTGCCTGGGATGGACGACGCTGGCTCTCGTGCACCTCGTATGTCACGCATTCCTGCGGCTGGGCCAGTACTTGAAGGCACCGAATACCATTCACGACACCCACAGGATGGGTCATCAGCATGCCGGTGCCGGCTGGCTCGAGCGTGCGGCGCCGACCGTGGCCGCGCGCGTGTACTCGGCGTCGCTGCATCGGCTGCGCCTGGACGATCGCATCGACTGGGCGTTCTCGCCGGTCCTGCGCGTTGCTGAAGCGCTCGATGGTGTCGATCGCTGGTGGCGTCGCGTGCTGTCGGCAGACGGAGGCGCCCAGTGAATGCGGAGGTGGTCGCCCTGTCTGCCCCATGGGAAGCGCTGATCGTGTGCTCGCTGCTGCTGTTCGCGCCGGCGCTTGCGTCCCAGCGTCCGATGCCCGCATGGCAACTTGGCGGATGCGCCATGACGCTCGGCATGGCGCTGTTCGCCTCCAGTGGTACGGTCGCGTTCGCCGCAATTGCACTGGGTGGGCTGCTTCATGCCGTCGAAGCCTGGCATCAGACGCGGACCGGAGCGATCTTCCTCGCCGCATCTGCGCTGCTCTGCTTCGGCGCATCGGCCGCGATGGCGGGCGCCCAACTGACCGCCGCATTCCTGCTCTCGTGCCTCGCGGTGGCGCTTCGCGCAGGGGTATTACCGTTCCACGTGGGTGTTGCCGCGCTGTGCGACCGTGCGCCGGTCGTCCAGACGCAGCAACTGGCCTCCGCCATAGCGCTCGTCTTCGTGCACCTGCGATTCGTGGACCATCATGCGACGGCGGTGGAGCTGGCGCCGCTGCTCGTCCGCTACGGTGCGGCGGCTTGCTTCATCGCCGCCCTTATGACCCTGGTGCAGCGCGATCTGCGCGGATTGTATCGGGGCACGACCGGCATGCACGGCGGCATGCTGCTCGCGGCCATGGGTGCCGCCAGCCTCGGGAACTTCGCGGCGGCCTTGCTGGTGGCCGTCGCCATGGGACTGGCCCTTGGAGGGCTGGGCCTCGTCATTACGTCGCTCGAAGCGCGCGTCGGCCCGGTGGCTTTCGCCGGACCTGGCGGACGCGCGCGGACGTTCCCACGGCTTGCCGCGGCATTTGCGCTGTTCGGTGGCGCGGGAGTGGGTCTGCCGGGGACGGCTGGCTTCGTGGCGGACGATTTGCTCCTGCACACGCTGTGGATGGAGAGCCCGGTCAGCACCGTCACCGTAATCCTGTCCAGCGCGATGCTGGCCGTGGCGACGCTGGTGGGGTTCTCGAAGGTCTTCCTCGGACGGACGACCCCGTCGCTCGCGCCGGACCTGCACGCCCGCGAACGGCTCGTGATGGTGATGCTGCTGGTGGGGCTCCTGACGCTGGGATTCGCACCTTGGGCCCTCCTCGGCCCAGCGGATGCTTTCCTGAGCGGCGGAGGATAACCAGCGCCCGCGCTTTCACTTCACTGTTTCTTCTCCCTGGTCACTTTTCTTCCCCGGCCCATGCGCGCACCCGCTCGGCCAGATACGGGAAGAAGGGGTTTGAAGTCAGCCGGATGAAGGTATCGGCGCCGGCGATCAGAACCGCGCGCTCTCCGCGCGGGTTGAGCCGTCCCAGGCGGAACAGCCCGCTTCCATCTTCGACCGGATCGGTCCCGTACAACGGGTCGTCGACGGGGAACGGAATCGCGATGTGCGTCAACGAGAACACGCCGGGTGGCCACGAGAGATGCAGGTCGCGGTCCGCGAACGAGCGCTCCCCGTGCTCGATGGTCCGGGCGACGATGTCGGTGCTGTCGGTCGATCGGTTGGTCAGGAGCGTGCGCCGGTAGTTGCGTGAGGTCCCGTCGAACAGCCGCTCCACGAGCGTCAGGTCGTCGGCCCGCACGAACGCGTTGATGCCGGCGCGATGATTGAGATCGAACAGCACGAGCTCGCTTCCGTTTGACGGCAGCCGATCATAGAGGGCGTGGACGACAGCCGGCGTGCTCACCGTCGCGTCGACTGCCGACTGAAACGTGAGCATCGGCGGAAGGGCGGCGATGCGCCCATCTTCGTCAAGCCGGGTCAAGTCGCGGAGCAGCGCCCGGGTGAGCGAGGCCGTTTGAAAGGCGGCGTTGGCCGGAAAGGAGTTGTACTTGATCGGGTTGTACTCCGGCAGCACATCCAGCCAGCGGGCCTTCTCGAAGTAGGGGACGACACCCAGCCGGCTTATCCACCAGGCCAGGCGTGCCGCTGGTGTCACCCCAATCATCGGCGAGAGGAGCAGCAGCCGCGATGGGCGGGGATCCTGCGGACGGTCGAGCGCCTCGGTCGCGTATTTCACGGCCAGCGCGCCGCCATTCGAGTAACCGACGAGGAGCAACGGGCTATTAGGCCCGGCCCGCTGGCGGGCGTGGCGCATGCCCATTCGGACGGCCGCCAGCCAGTCTGCCCAGTCGGCGTCGATCAGCCCGGCTGGGACGGTGCCATGGCCAGGCATCCGAAGTGCGAGCGTGTAGAACCCCTGCTCGCGCAGAAGCTCGGCAACTGCCCGCATGCTGTACGGGGAATCGGTGAGACCGTGCACCAGCACGGCCGCGCCTCGCAGATCGGCCGGCTCCAGCTCGAACGTGCGATTCCAGTTCCGGCCGAGTCGTGAATAGTGCGTCAGGCTGGAAGCAAAGTAGCGGTTGACCGGCGTCTGATCGGCCTTTACGAGGTCGTATTCCAGCCTGTCGACTTGCGCAAAAACCGCGTCCTCGCGACGGAGCCACTGCTCGAACGTGAAGTCGTCTCCAAGCTCGCCGGCATCCACATCGTCCGGGATCAGTTCGTGCCACGGCTTCAGGTCCGGATGCCGCCGCCGGGCATCGACGGCGCCACCGATTACCAGGGTCGCGAGCACCAGCAGCACGGCCCACACGAGACGGATTGCCCATCGCTTCACAGTCCGCACGGCTCGAGTCTATCGCTTCCGTCACGCCGGCTCTGTACCCTCTTCCTTCGACGGCCGCGGCAAGGCACAATCGTGAGCATGAGACAGGTCCTCCTGAGCCTGGCGCTGCTGCTCGCCGGCGCGGGCGCCTGGCCCGCGGCCGCGCAGAACGGACCGAGCTCGTGCTCGGTGACCGGCCAGAACCTGTACGTGCGGGACGTGATGCAGGACCTGTATCTCTGGAACGAGTTCCTGCCGACCGTCAACCCCAGTACCTTTTCATCACCCGAGGCCTATCTCGAGGCCGTGCGGTATCGGGTGCTCGACAGCCGGTTCAGCTACATCACCTCGGCGGCCGCATCGAACGCCTTCTACAGCGACAGTCAGTTCATCGGCTACGGTTTCGCGACCAGCCTGCAGGGTGAGGAGCTGCGCGTCCTGCAGGTCTATCCCGACAGCCCGGCGTCCGAGGCCGGATTGGCCCGCGGCGACTACATCCTGGAGGTGGACGGACGCTCCGTGGCCTTCCTCGTGGCGTCCGGGCAGATTGGTTCGGCCTTTGGCGCCAGCGAGATTGGGATTTCGTCGGAGATCCTGTTCCGGTCACCGGCTGGCGGGGAACGTCGGCAGCGAATGACGAAGCGGCCCGTGACCATTCCGACGGTGTCGCTGACCCGCGCCTATGACGTCGACGGCCGGCGCGTCGGCTACCTGTTCTTCCGCAACTTCGTCCGGCCATCGGTGGCCGCGCTGAGCGAGGCGTTCGATGCCCTGCACCAGGCCGGCGTCACCGAGCTCGTTCTCGATCTCCGTTACAACGGCGGGGGGCTGGTCGACGTCGCGGTGCACCTCTCGAGTCTCATTGGCGGCGTGCTGACCGCCGGTCAGCCGTTTGCCACTTTTTCGCACAACGTTCGCAACGCATTCCGCAACGAGACGCTGCGCTTCGCCGATGCCCCATCATCGGCGCCTACCTTGTCGCGGCTGATCGTCATCACCTCCCGATCCTCGGCCTCCGCGAGCGAACTGGTCATCAATGGGCTGCGGCCCTTCATGCCCGTTGTCCTGGTCGGAGACGCCACCTACGGGAAGCCCGTTGGGCAGTACCTCATCGAGTTCTGCAGCAAGGTCCTCGCACCTGTCTCCTTCTCGCTCAAGAATGCCAATGGCGAAGCGGACTATTTCGATGGCTTCGCTCCCACCTGTGTGGCCGGCGACGGCATCGAGCGTGAGCTTGGCGATCCTGAGGAGGCCTCGCTCGCCGAGGCCTTTCACTTCATCCGCCACGGGAGCTGCAGCGCGATTCCGGAATCGGCCAAGGCCCGGCGTCCTGCCGCCGGACCCGACCGGAGAGCGGTCGGCTGGCAATCGCTCGTCAACGCGTACTGAGCCGCGCAGCCTGGGGCCGCGGCGCGTTCAGTCGGACAGGCTTGTGTTCCTCCTCCTGCCGGGATAGCGTCTGACCATCGTGTGGAACCCCCATCACGCGGAGGTAGGGCCATGACGTCGGCGCGGATCTGGCGAACGCTGCCATGCATCGTTCTGCTCGTGATGTCGGCGTCAGCCCAGGCCTGGGCGCAGGCGTACCCGAACGCCAAGACCGGCGGCAACTACATGCACAATTACCTGCTGCCGCCGGCGGCGAGCAGCACGCCGTGGTGGCCGGCCTGGTCGCCCGACGGGCAGTGGGTCGCCTTCGCCATGGACGGCTCCCTCTGGCGCATGCGGGTGAACGGCGGCCGCGGCGACGGCGTCGCCGAAGAGATTTTGCGTGACAGGGAATATCTCTCGTCGCCAGAGTGGTCTCCCGACGGCCAATACCTGGCGTTCACGGCCGACGATGACGGGAAGAGCATCAACCTCCGGGTCCTGCATGTGGCGACCGGCGTCGTGACGGCAGTGACCAGTGGCGCGTTCGTCAACATCGAGCCCGCGTGGTCGCCTGATGGCCGGCGCCTCGCCTATGTGACCACCGCACCCAACGGCTTCTTCAACGTCGTTGTCGCGGCCATGTCGGACGGGCGGCCGACCGATCAGGTCCAGGTGACCGTGGATCACCGCTTTGGCGGACCGCGGCTGTACTTCACCGACGAAGACGTGCACCTCGCACCGGCCTGGTCACCCGATGGCCGCGAGCTATTGCTGGTGTCGAACCGGGGTATTCCGCTCGGGTCGGGAGGCGTCTGGCGGGTAGCGGTCGAGCGCGACGTGATGAACACCGGACGTGCCAGGTTGATTCACAAGGAGGAAACGCTGTTCCGGACGCGTCCGCAGTGGTCGCCGGACGGGAAACGGTTCGTTTACGCCTCGCACCTCGGAAGCCAGTTCACCAACCTCTTCGTGCTGCCGACGACCGGCGGCGAGCCCTACAAGATGACCTTTGGCGAGTACGACACGTTCCTGCCGCGATGGTCCCCGGACGGCGAATGGATCGTGTGTATCTCCAACGAGCGCGGGCTCCCGCAGCTGAAGTTCCTCAAGGCATGGGGCGGCGAGGCGCACCTTGCGGCGATCACCAGCAAGAAGTGGAAGTCCCCGATGGGCCGGCTGGACGTCCGGATTGTCGACGAGGGTGGGCGCGAGACCGAAGCGCGCGTCTACCAGACCGCGGCGGATGGCAAGCCGTATACCCCGGCGGACTCGTACGAGCGTCTGTCCGCGCTCTCTCGCCACCTGTTCCACACCCGGGGCCGGTACGAGGCGGAGGCGCCGCCCGGGCCCTTCCGGATCGAGGTGACCAAGGGTTTCGAGTACGCGGTCGCCCGCCAGGACATCGAGGTCAAGGCCGGTCAGATCACCCCCGTGACCGTGACCCTCACACGACTGGTGAATCTGAAGGCGAAGGGCTGGTACTCCGGCAGCAACCACGTGCACATGAACTACGCCGGCAATCTGCACAACACGCCTGGGAACATGATGATGATGGCGGCGGCCGAGGACATGGACATGTCCAGCCTGCAGATCGCGAACAAGGACAACCGCGTCCTGGACTACCAGCACTACACGCCCGGCCAGGATCAGCATCCCGTTTCCACGCGCACCCGGGTGATGCACGTCGGGCAGGAGTATCGGCCGCCGTTCTATGGACACATCTCGCTGTTCAACCTGACGTCGCACCTGATCTCGCCGTTCGTAACAGGCTACGAAGGCACCGGGGTGGAAAGCCTGTATCCCTCGAACACCGACATCTTCCGCTACGCGAAGGAACAGGGCGGCATCGGTGCGTACGTCCATCCGTACTACGGTGACGCCGACCCCTTGGAGACCGGGCTCGGAACCGCCAAGACCTTCCCGGTCGACGTCGCCCTAGGGGCGGTCAGCTATCACGAGCTCTGGTCGCAGAGCGCCGGCAACGCGCCCCTCGAGGTCTGGTACAAACTGCTCAACAACGGCTTCCGGGTTCCGGTAACCGGTGGTGAAGACTCGATTTCGAGCCTGCATCGCGTGGAGCTGGTCGGCTCGGTTCGCGGCTACTTCCACCTCGGGACCGCGCCGCTGACATGGGTGGCCTGGATGAAGGCGATGCTGGCGGGCCGCGGCTTCGTCACCAACGGGCCGCTCATCGAGTTCACGGCGAACGGCAAGGTGATGTCCGGCGAGGAGATCGCCCTGCCGGCGGCAGGCGGGACGGTGTCGTTTCAGGCGACGGTGACGTCGCTTGCGCCGATCGCGCGCGTCGAGCTGGTCTCGAACGGCCAGGTCGTGCACGGCGTGGACGTGACGGCCGGCCAGCAGACGGTGAGCTTCGCACACACGCTGCGGGTTTCGAGCTCGTCCTGGTATTCCCTGCGAGCTGTCGGTGCCGCCGACACCTTCCCGGTCGAGAACACACGGCCGCTCGCGGTCACCAATCCGATTTACGTGATCGCCGGTGGACAGCCGATCCGCGACAAGGGGGCCGCGGCCTACTTCGTAAAGTGGATCGATCTGCTGACCGGCATGGCCGAGGCGCATCCGGGATGGCGCAGCGACAAGGAGAAGGCGCACGTGCTCAGTCAGTTCAAGGAGGCGCGCGACGTCTTCGTCGCCCGCGGCGCCGAGGCCGCGAAATAGCACGCGAAACCGGTGCCCGAGTATCCCGACATCGAGCTCTACCTGCACGCGCTCGCGCCGCGCGTGTCAGGTCAGCCGCTGACCCGGATTCGGCTGGCCAGCCCCTTCCTGGTGCGCTCCATCGATCCCCCACTCGAAACCTGTGCCGGGCGCCGCGTGGTCGGACTGCGACGCCTTGGCAAACGGGTCGTCTTCGAGCTCGACGCGGAGTACTTTCTGATCATCCACCTGATGATTGCCGGCCGCTTCCGCTGGCGCGAGGTAGGCGCGAAGGTGCCGGGCAAGGTCGGCCTGGCGGCACTCGATTTTCCCAGTGGCACGCTGCTCCTCACCGAAGCCGGCTCGCAGCGGCAGGCTTCGCTGCACGCCGTGCGCGGCGCGGCCGCCCTGGCCGCCCACGATCCGGGCGGTGCCGACGTCTTTACCCTCACGCTCGATGAATTCGATCGGCAGCTCCGGCGCGAGAATCACACCCTGAAGCGCGCACTCACCGACCCGAGACTCTTCTCCGGCATCGGGAACGCCTATTCGGACGAGATCCTTCTGGCGGCTCGCCTGTCGCCGCTGCAGTTGACGAGCCGGCTCGAGCCCTCAGCGGCGGCGCGATTGTTCGACATTACCCGGACGGTGCTCCGCGCGTGGAAGGACCGGCTGATCCAAGAGACAGGCGGGGACTTCCCCGAGAAGGTGACGGCCTTTCGGGAAGGTATGGCCGCGCACGGCCGGTATGGCCACCCGTGTCCCGTGTGTGGGACGTCGATTCAGCGGATCAGGTACGCCAGCAACGAGGCCAATTACTGCCCGACCTGCCAGACCGGCGGGCGCCTTCTCGCCGACCGCGGCCTGTCGCGCCTGCTGAAGGGGGACTGGCCTCGGACCCTGGAAGAGTTGGAGCGAAGGAAGGCCGGGCCCTAGCGTGGTGAAAGAATTTCCGTCGTCCTGCATTACCCCTCCACTTCGGCGGTCTGAGTCACCTCCCCGCCCGGTGCCGGCGCCTCGTCGGGCCGAATCTCGCGTTTGTACGTCAGGCAATCGGCCAGGTAGTCCAGCGCCGCTCCATCAGCGCGGTTCAGCAGCATCTCCAGCGCCGAACGCGGGTGGGGCGGCTCGGCTTCACGAAGCTGCATTGACGGGAAGCTGCCATCCTCGCGCCGCCCGACGTCTCGACACCAGAAGTCGAGGTGCCACCTGGTGAACTGTCGTACTCGGGCCAGACCGTGGTCGTCCTCTCCCCAGTGCTCGCGGGCGAGCGTGACGTAGCGTCGACCGACCTCGACGCGGTGATCGGCCTGCACGTCAAGGTACGTACCGGCATGCTCGCGGAAGATCCACGGCCGGATGAGCGCCGCCCGGGCGGTCATCACCGCGGCGCACCCCGACCGCGTGCGGAGCGGCTCGACCTCGTGGCCGAACAGCACGTCACCGTTGCCGAT
>Ga0247829_10000994_pt1 | contig 12268 bp, 12 predicted proteins | sample 12C_Control_Day4_FD_207765 | JGI IMG/M metagenome (GOLD analysis project Ga0247829, IMG submission 207765) | Soil microbial communities from agricultural site in Penn Yan, New York, United States - 12C_Control_Day4 | ecosystem: Environmental > Terrestrial > Soil > Agricultural land | place... | reverse complement strand
CCCTCATCGTCGTCGACCGCACCGAGCGCGAATTCATCCGGGCGCTGCACGAGTCCGTGCGTTTCGTCCCTTTAAAATCCGGCGTCTCGGACCCAAGGCAAACCTGATGACCGGTCGCATTTCCCAGATCGCGCTCGTTGTGCTGCTCGGCCTGTGGCTCGCTGGCTGCACGTCGGCGCGCCATCGTGCGCCCGTCGAGGAACGCGCGCACGGTGCCGCACCGCCTGCGCCGGTCGCCTCCGCGCCGGTCGAGGCGCCGCCGCCGCCGGTCGTCGTCGAAACCTTGCCGCAGCCCGGGGGCTACGTCGTCAAGCCGGGCGACACGCTGATCCGCATCGGCCTCGAGACGGGCCAGAACTGGCGTGACATCGCGCGCTGGAACAACATCGAGCCGCCCCACGTCATCGAGGTCGGGCAAAACCTGCGCGTCACCCCGCCGGGCGTCGATCCCACCATCGTCGCGTCGCGCGGCGTGCCAGCGTCGAAGGTCGAGACGCGGCCGCTCGACGCCCCGCCGGTCGCTGCACCTCCCCCGGGCGCCAGCGGGCCGGCAGCGACGCCGCCGGCCGGCAAGCCGCCCGTCGCAGCCGCATCCGGGCCGTCCGGTCCGCGCGAGCCCGATGAAGACATCAATTGGGGCTGGCCCGCCAACGGCGCCGTGGTCGCCACGTTCGACGAAGCGCGCAACAAGGGCGTCGCCATCACGGGCAAGCCCGGCGACCCCGTCGTCGCCGCGGCCGATGGCCGCGTCGTCTACGCCGGCTCGGGGCTGCGGGGCTATGGCAACCTGGTGATCGTGAAGCACAACAACACCTACCTCACCGCGTACGCCCACAACCAGGCGCTGCTCGTCAAGGAAGACCAGGTCGTCCGCCGCGGGCAGAAAATCGCCGAGATGGGCTCCAGCGACGCCGAGCGCGTGCAACTGCACTTCGAGATCCGCAAGCAGGGCAAGCCGATCGATCCCTCGCGGCTCCTCCCGCCCCGCTAGCGCACGAAACTCCCAGGACCAGTGGCATGGCCAGGAAACGCGAGACCACGCGCAACGGACATGCCGCTGATGCGCCGAGCCGGCTGGACACCGGCGATGGCGATGCGCCTCCGATGGTTGCGGAGGAGCCGGGCGACGTCATCAGCGTGGCGGCCGTCGAGTTGCCGCTCGGCGAACCGGACGTCGGCAACACGCTGCAGACCTACCTTCGCGAGATCCGCCGCGCGCCGCTGCTCACCCCGCAGGAGGAGTACGCCACGGCCGTGAGGGCCCGGGCCGGCGACTTCGAGGCCCGGCAGGCCATGATCGAGCGCAACCTCAGGCTGGTGGTCAGCATCGCGAAGAACTACCTCGGGCGCGGGTTGCCGATGACCGACCTCATCGAGGAGGGCAACCTCGGGCTCATGCACGCGATCGGCAAGTTCGAGCCGGAGCGCGGCTTCCGCTTCTCCACCTATGCCTCCTGGTGGATCCGCCAGAACATCGAGCGCGCGATCATGCACCAGGCCCGGCTGGTCCGTCTTCCGGTGCATGTGGTGCGCGATCTCAACCAGGTGCTGAAGGCGCGTCGGGCGCTCGAAGCGGAGGGCGCTCGCCACGCCGACAACGCCGATCGCCCCGTGCGGGTGGAGCAGATCGCCGATGCACTCAACCGGCCGGTCCAGGAAGTGAGCGACCTGCTCAAGTTCGCGGAACAGCCGGCCTCGCTCGACGCCCCGCTCGAGCGAGACGCCAGCGAGTCGATGCTCGACACCGTCGCCGACGACCAGGCGATGGATCCGATGGGCTCCACGCTCATCCGCGAAGTCGAGCAGCTGCTCAACCACGGCCTGTCGGAGCTCAACGATCGCGAGCGCGAGGTGCTGTCCGGCCGCTACGGCCTGCGCGACCGGGAGCCCGAGACGCTGGAAGTGCTGGCCGAGCGCATGGGCCTCACGCGCGAGCGCATTCGCCAGATCCAGCAGGAGGCCCTGCTCAAGCTCAAGCGACGCATGATGCGGCAGGGCATCGACCGCGATTCCATCTTCTGATGTCCTGGCCCGTCCTCGTCTTCGACATCGAGACCGTTCCCGACATCGCCGGCCTGCGCCTGCTGCGGGGCGCCGATGCTTCGCTCAGCGATGCCGAGGTGCACGCGCAGGAATGCGCGGAGCGCACCGAAAGCGGCCGCAGCGAATTCCTGCCGCATCACCTGCAGCGCGTGCTCGTCGTCTCCTGCGTCTATCGGAGCGCGGAGGGCCTGCGCGTGCACTCCTTCGTCGACCGCGAGCCCGGCGGCCGCAGCGAAGAGGCGCGCGTGATCCAGCAGTTCTTCTCCACGGTCGAGAAGAAGGTGCCTCAGCTCGTGAGCTGGAACGGCGGGGGCTTCGACTTGCCGGTGCTCCACTACCGCGGCCTGCGCCACGGCGTCGTGGCCAACAAGTACTGGGATCTCGGCGAGGACGACCGCGAGTTCAAGTGGAACAACTACATCAGCCGCTACCACATGCGCCATCTCGACCTCATGGACGTGCTGGCGATGTACCAGCCGCGCGCCAGCGCGCCGCTCGATGCCATGGCGCGCCTGTGCGGCTTCCCGGGCAAGCTCGGGATGGACGGATCCGCCGTGCACGGGGCCTATCTCGCAGGCCGCATCGAGGAGATCCGCCGCTATTGCGAGACCGACGTGATGAACACCTACCTGTTGTACTGCCGCTTCCAGAAAATGCGCGGCGGGTTCACCGAAAATGAATACGAGCGCGAGATCGCCTTCGTGCGCGAAGCACTGGCGCCCATCGACGAGCCGCACTGGAAGGAATACCTGGCGGCGTGGACGGCATGACCGGCGCCGACGAGTGGCTGAAGGTCGAGTCCCTCGACCTCGAGGCCCAGGGCGTCGCGCACCGCGCCGACGGCAAGGTGGTCTTCATCGAGGGCGCGCTGCCGGGCGAGGAAGTGCAGGTGCGCGTCACCCGGCGCAAGAACCAGTGGGAGCAGGGCACCATGACCGCCCTGCGGCACGAGAGCGCGCAACGCGTTCAGCCGCGATGCCCCCACTTCGGCCTGCACGCGGGCGCCTGCGGCGGCTGCAAGATGATGCACCTGCACCCCGCGGCACAGGTGGCGGTGAAGCAGCGCGTGCTCGAAGACAACCTCCTGCATCTCGCGAAGGTGAAGCCCGAGCGCATCCTGCGCCCCATCGAGGGGCCCGCGTTCGGCTACCGCTACCGCGCCCGCCTGTCCGTGCGGCACGTGCCGAAGAAGGGCGGCGTGTTGGTGGGGTTCCACGAACGCAAGTCGAGCTACGTGGCCGACATGCAGCAGTGTGCCGTGCTGCCGCCGGGCGTGAGCGCGCTGCTGGTGCCGCTGCGCTCGCTGATTGGCTCGATGGAGGCGCGCGACCGCCTGCCGCAGATCGAGCTGGCTGTCGGCGATGGCGTCACGGCGCTCGTGCTGCGCCACCTGGAGCCGCTCAGCGCCACCGACGCCGACCGCCTTCGCGCCTTTGCGCGCCAGCACGCCGTGCAGTGGTGGCTGCAGCCCAAGGGGCCGGACACGGCGCACCCGCTGGACGAGGGGGCGGAGCTGTCCTATGCGCTGCCGGAATTCGGCATCACGATGCCGTTCACGCCGACCGATTTCACGCAGGTCAACCACCAGATCAACGACGTCATGGTGGGCCGTGCGATGCGGCTGCTGGATCCGCAGCCGCACGAGCGCGTGATCGACTGGTTCTGCGGCCTCGGCAACTTCACGTTGCCGATCGCCACCCGCGCGCGCCAGGTGCTGGGCATCGAAGGGAGCGCAACCCTCGTGCAGCGGGCGGGCGACAACGCGCGCCGCAACGGACTCGATCAACGCGCGAGGTTCGCCGAGTGCAACCTCTTCGAACTCGCGGCGACGGATCTCGTCGCCTATGGCGCGGCCGACAAGTGGCTGGTCGATCCCCCGCGCGAGGGCGCCTTCGCGCTGGCCAAGGCGCTGGCGGACCTGGCCTCCGGCCCGCCCGCCGGCTGGCCGCCGCCGCAGCGCATCGTGTATGTCAGCTGCAACCCCGCCACGCTGGCGCGCGACGCCGGCCTGTTCGTTCACCAGGCGGGCTACGCGTGCAGCGCTGCAGGCGCTGTCAACATGTTCCCGCACACCGCGCACGTGGAGAGCATTGCCGTCTTCGACCGCCGAATCGAGCCATAGAAAAGGCCCCCGAAGGGGCCGTCTCTCAAGGTCTTGCGTGGATCCGGCTCCGCCGGTCCGCCGCAAGGGCCCCCTCGGGGGCAGCGACCAGCGGGAGCGTAGGGGCTAGTCTCTCTCTCCGCCGAAGATGCCGAGGATCGCGAGCAGGCTCTGGAACACGTTGTACAGGTCCAGGTAGATCGCGAGGGTGGCGCTGATGTAGTTCGTCTCGCCGCCGTCGATCACGCGCTTCACGTCGTACAGCATGAAGGCAGAGAACACGCCCAGGCAGAGCACCAGCAGCGTGAGCATGAACGCCGTGGACTGCAGGAACACGTTCGCGATGAAGGCGAAGAAGAGGATCCAGGCGCCCACCATCAGGAACTTGCCGAACCCGGACAGGTCGCGCTTGATCACCGTGGCCAGCGTGGCCATGGCGAAGAAGATCGCCGCTGTGCCGCCGAAGGCGTACATGACCAGCGACGCGCCGTTCGACAAGCCGAGCACGGCGGCCAGCATGCGCGACAGCATCAGCCCCATGAAGAACGTGAACGCGAGCAGCATCACCACGCCGGTGGACGAGTTCTTCGTCTTCTCGACGGCGAACATCAGGCCGAACGCGCCGACGAGGAACACCACCAGCCCCATGCCGGGGCTCAGGGACGACACGATGCCCGTGGTCACGCCGATCCAGGCGCCGAGCACCGTGGGCAGCAGGGAAAGAGCGAGCAGCCAGTACGTGTTGCGCAAAACCCGGTTGCGCTGTTGCGCAAGCGCGCCCGCACCGGCGTTTCCGGTGTAGACCGTTTGCAGGCTTTCGTTCATGCGACCTCCATGGGGTGTAAAAGACAGTGGGCGGATGCTCCGACCCGCGCGCAGGATTCTAGTTCCCCACATGGGGGCTTAGAGTCCGGATTCCATGCCTGATTCACAAGGAAAACCCGTGGAAAACAAGCCGTTTCTCACGCTGGACGACGCAAAGCGCATCGCCGGGGCGGCGGAAGCGGAGGCCCGGCAGCACGGCTGGGCCGTAACGATCGCGATCGTCGACGATGGCGGCCACCTTCTGTGGCTGCAGCGGCTGGACGGTGCACCGCCCGTTTCGGCGCAGATCGCGCCGGCCAAGGCACGCACCGCCGCCATGGGCCGCCGCGACAGCAAGGCGTACGAAGACATCATCAACCAGGGCCGGGTCGCCTTTCTCAGCGCACCGTCGCTGGAGGGCATGCTCGAAGGCGGCGTGCCGATCATGGCGGGCGGCCACTGCGCAGGTGCGGTCGGTGTCAGCGGCGTCAAGTCCCACGAGGACGCGCAGATCGCCCGCGCGGGCATCGCTTCGGTGCTGCCCTGAGTCCGGCGGGTCGCGCCGCTATAATTCCGCGGTTTGCCTGCCACCACCGCCGCCCCAGCAAATCTCGAAGCCTACATCGATGCATACATCGATGTAGGCTTGTTGCGGGCGCGCACTCACCCGGAGTTCTCCGTGCTGCCCGTCCTGCCTCCCGCCCTGCTCGCACTCGCAGACGGCACGGTCTTTCGAGGCACGTCCATCGGCGCACCCGGCGTCACCGTGGGCGAAGTGGTGTTCAACACCGCGCTCACCGGCTACCAGGAAATCCTCACCGATCCGAGCTATTCGCAGCAGATAGTCACGCTGACCTACCCGCACATCGGCAACTACGGCGTCAATGCGGAGGATGCGGAGGCGTCGAAGGTCCATGCCGCGGGCCTCGTCATCAAGGACCTGCCGGTGCGCGTGTCCAGCTTCCGCGCCGAAAGCTCGCTGTCGCAGTACCTCGAGCGCGAGGGCACCGTGGCCATCGCCGACATCGACACCCGTCGGCTCACCCGCGTTCTGCGCACCCGGGGTGCGCAGAACGGTTGCATCGCTTCGTACTCGGCGGGCACGTCCATCACGCCCGCGCACATCGACGAAGCGGTGTCGCGCGCCCAGGCCGCGCCGAGCATGAGCGGCCTCGACCTGGCGCAGGTGGTCTCGGTGGATCGCCCCTACGAATGGACCCAGACCGAATGGCGCCTCGGCGCAGGCCACGGCACGGCCGGCGCCGCGCGCCGCCATGTGGTCGCGTTCGACTACGGCGTCAAGCGCAACATCCTGCGCATGCTGGCCGAGCGCGGCTGCCGGGTCACCGTGGTGCCGGCACGCACCACCGCCGCCGAGGTGCGCGCCCTGCGCCCGGACGGCGTCTTCCTCTCCAACGGCCCCGGGGATCCCGAGCCGTGCACCTACGCCATCTCGGCCACCCGCGAGCTCGTCGAAGCGGGCTTCCCCACCTTCGGCATCTGCCTGGGCCACCAGATCATGGCGCTCGCCTCGGGCGCGAAGACCTTCAAGATGAAATTCGGCCACCACGGCGCCAACCACCCGGTGAAGGATCTCGACACCGGCCGCGTCAGCATCACCAGCCAGAACCACGGCTTCGCAGTCGACGAGAGCACGCTGCCCTCCAACCTGCGCGCCACGCATGTGAGCCTGTTCGACGGCACGCTGCAGGGCCTCGCGCGCACCGACCGCCCGGCTTTCTGCTTCCAGGGCCATCCCGAGGCGTCGCCCGGACCGCAAGACATCGGCTACCTGTTCGACCGCTTCGTCTCCATGATGGGCGAGGGAGCGCCCCATGCCTAAGCGCGACGACCTGCGCAGCATCCTGATCATCGGGGCCGGCCCCATCGTCATCGGCCAGGCCTGCGAGTTCGACTATTCGGGCGCCCAGGCCTGCAAGGCGTTACGCGAGGAGGGCTACCGCGTGGTCCTCGTCAACAGCAACCCGGCGACCATCATGACCGACCCGGGAATGGCCGACGCCACCTACATCGAGCCCATCACGTGGCAAATGGTGGAGAAGATCATCGCCAAGGAGCGCCCCGATGCGCTGCTGCCCACCATGGGCGGCCAGACGGCGCTGAATTGCGCACTCGACCTTCACCGCAATGGCGTGCTCGAGCGCTACGGCGTCGAGATGATCGGCGCCAACGAGCACGCCATCGAGAAGGCCGAGGACCGCCTCAAGTTCAAGGACGCCATGACGAGCATCGGGCTCGATTCCGCCAAGAGCGGCATCGCGCACTCGATGGAAGAAGCCTGGGCCGTGCAGAAGCGCATCGCCGGCGAGACCGGCGGCACCGGATTCCCTGCCGTGATCCGGCCCAGCTTCACGCTTGGCGGCACCGGCGGCGGCATCGCGTACAACCCGGAGGAGTTCGAGGAGATCTGCAAGCGCGGCATCGACCTTTCCCCCACCAGCGAGCTCCTGATCGAAGAGTCGCTGATCGGCTGGAAGGAGTTCGAGATGGAGGTCGTTCGCGACCATGCCGACAACTGCATCATCGTCTGCTCGATCGAGAACCTCGACCCGATGGGCATCCACACCGGCGACTCCATCACGGTGGCGCCGGCGCAGACGCTCACCGACAAGGAATACCAGCTGATGCGCAACGCGTCGATCGCGATCCTGCGCGAGATCGGCGTGGACACCGGCGGCTCGAACGTCCAGTTCTCGATCGATCCGCGCACGGGTCGGATGATCGTCATCGAGATGAACCCGCGCGTGTCGCGCAGCTCCGCGCTGGCCTCCAAGGCCACCGGCTTCCCGATCGCGAAGGTTGCCGCCAAGCTGGCCGTGGGCTACACGCTCGACGAGCTGAAGAACGACATCACCGGCGGGGCCACGCCGGCGAGCTTCGAGCCGAGCATCGACTACGTCGTCACGAAGATCCCCCGCTTCGCGTTCGAGAAGTTCCGCGAGGCCGATCCCACCCTGACCACGCAGATGAAGTCGGTCGGAGAAGTGATGGCGATCGGCCGCACCTTCCAGGAGAGCTTCCAGAAGGCGCTGCGCGGCCTCGAGACCGGCATCGACGGCCTGACCGAGCGCGAGACCGATCGCGACGAGATCGTGGAGCAGATCGGCAACGCCGGCCCCGAGCGCATCCTCTACATCGCCGACGCCTTCCGCATCGGCATGACGCTGGAAGAGATCAACGAAGAAACGGCCATCGACCCGTGGTTCCTGGCGCAGATCGAGCAGCTCGTGCGCATCGAGCAGTCGCTGGCCGGACGCCGCTGCGATTCGCTGTCCGCCGACGAGCTGCGCTACCTCAAGCGCAAGGGCTACTCCGACCGGCGGCTCGCCAAGCTGCTCGGCTGCGACCAGCATGCCGTGCGCGCGCTGCGTCACGCCCACGGCATCCGCCCGGTCTACAAGCGGGTCGACACCTGCGCCGCGGAGTTCGCGACGCAGACCGCCTACATGTACTCCACGTACGACGAGGAGTGCGAGGCGGAGCCCACGAACAACCGCAAGATCATGGTGCTGGGCGGCGGGCCCAACCGCATCGGCCAGGGGATCGAGTTCGACTACTGCTGCGTCCACGCCGCGCTCGCGATGCGCGAAGACGGCTACGAGACCATCATGGTGAACTGCAACCCGGAGACCGTGTCCACCGACTACGACACGTCCGACCGGCTCTACTTCGAGCCCGTCACCCTGGAAGACGTGCTGGAGATCGTCGACAAGGAGAAGCCGTTCGGCGTGATCGTGCAGTACGGCGGCCAGACGCCGCTGAAGCTCGCGCTCGACCTGGAGGCCAACGGCGTGCCGATCATCGGCACCTCGCCCGACAGCATCGATGTCGCGGAGGACCGCGAGCGCTTCCAGAAGCTGCTGCACCAGCTCGGCTTGAAGCAGCCGCCGAACCGCACTGCGCGCACCGAGGAGCAGGCGATCGAGCTGGCGCACGAGATCGGCTACCCGCTGGTCGTGCGACCGAGCTACGTGCTCGGCGGCCGCGCGATGGAGATCGTGCACGGCGACAAGGATCTGGAGCGCTACATGCGCGAAGCGGTCAAGGTGAGCGAGAAGTCTCCGGTGCTGCTGGACCGCTTCCTGGACGATGCGATCGAGGTCGACGTCGACTGCATCAGCGACGGCCGCGAGGTCATGATCGGCGGCATCATGGAGCACATCGAGCAGGCGGGCGTGCACTCGGGCGACTCGGCGTGCTCGCTGCCCCCGTACTCGCTGTCGCCTGCGCTGCAGGACGAACTGCGCCGCCAGACCGCCTTGATGGCGCGTGCGCTGAAGGTGATCGGCCTGATGAACGTGCAGTTCGCGATCCAGGGCGAGGGCGACGACGCGGTGGTTTTCGTGCTGGAAGTGAACCCGCGCGCCTCGCGCACCGTGCCTTTCGTCAGCAAGGCGACCGGCCAGCCGCTGGCCAAGATCGCCGCGCGCTGCATGGCGGGGCGCGCGCTGTCGGACCAGCCGGGCGTGAAGGGAGAGGTGATTCCGCCCTACTTCAGCGTCAAGGAAGCGGTGTTCCCGTTCAACAAGTTCCCCGGCGTCGACCCCATCCTCGGCCCGGAGATGCGGTCCACCGGCGAGGTCATGGGCGCCGGGCGCACCTTCGGCGAAGCCATGCTCAAGAGCCAGCTCGGCGCCGGCTCGCGCCTGCCCTCCAAGGGCACCGTGGTGATCACCGTGAAGAACGGCGACAAGGCCCGGGCGGTGAAGGTCGCCGGCGACCTCTACAACCTCGGTTTCTCCCTGGCCGCGACCAAGGGCACGGCGGCCGCCATCGCCCAGGCCGAGCTTCCGGTGAAGACGGTGCACAAGATCAAGGATGGCCGGCCGCACATCGCCGACCTGCTCAAGGCGGGCGAAGTGCAACTGGTGTTCAGCACGGTGGACGAGACGCGCACTGCGATCGCCGACTCGCGCTACATCCGCACCGCCGCCATCGCCCAGCGGGTGACCTACTACACGACGATGGCCGGCTGCGAGGCCGCCACCGAGGCACTCAAGCACCAGGACGACCTCAGCGTCATGTCCCTCCAGGAGCTTCACGCCCAACTCCAGTAGACTTGCCGCCTGTGCTTCGCCAAACGCGCCTCGGGCGCGTTTTCACTTTTGGATCGCCGAGAACATGGCCACCATTCCCCTTACCCGACGCGGTGCCGAGAAGCTCAAGCAGGAGCTCGCGCAACTGAAGAACGTGGAGCGCCACGCCGTCATCCGCGCCATCGCCGAGGCACGAGCGCAAGGCGACTTGTCCGAGAACGCCGAGTACGACGCCGCGAAGGACAAGCAAGGCTTCATCGAAGGGCGCATCCTGGAGATCGAAGCCAAGCTCGCCACCGCGCAGGTCATCGACCCGGCATCCCTCGATGCGGATGGCCAGGTGGTGTTCGGCGCCACGGTGGCGCTGGAGGACGAAGCCACCGGCGCCGGCGTCACGTACCAGATCGTCGGCGACGACGAGGCGGACCTGAAGCAGGGGCTGATCTCCATCAGCTCCCCGATCGCGCGCGCGCTGATCGGCAAGGTGGCGGGCGACGTCGCCGAGGTGCAGGCCCCGGGCGGCCTGAAGCACTACGAGATCGTCGACGTCCGCTACGTCTGATGTGATGGCGCTGGCCCGGCTGCGTGTGCTGCTGCCGGCGCTGTGGGCCGGCATGGTGCTGTGCGTGGGCCTGCTGGCCGCGCCGGTGCCGTTTGCCACGCTGGCGCCGGCCGAGGCCGGGCGGGTGGTCGCCCGGCTCTTTGCCTACGAGGCCCATGCCAGCCTGGCGGCTGCGCTCGTCTTCGTGATGCTGGAGCGCCGGCTGGGCGGCGGGGCGCTGGGCGGCAACACGGTGCTCGCGCTGGCCGCCTTGTTCTGCACGGTCGCCGGCCACTTCGCGGTGCAGCCGATGATGGCCGCCGCGAGGGCGGGCCAGGGCGCCTTGGGATTCGGCGCGCTGCACGGCATCAGCGTGGCGCTGTTCGCGCTGAAGGCCGTGCTGGTGCTGGTGCTGGCGTGGCGGTGCGCCCTGCCGGGTGGCGCGGTCAGTTCGCCTGGGCGGCTTTCTTGACGCTCCCGGCGCGCTTTTTCGCGCGCTTGATCGAGCCGCCGGCGGTGACGCGCTGGTTGCCCATCACCGTGACCTTCTTCACCTGAGGGCGGTGATTGCCGCTCTTCGAGAACTTGATCAGCTTCACCACCTTCGGCCCGGCGCGACGGTTCTCGCGTTCCACCCGCGGCGTTTCGGGCAGCGGCCGCCACAGCACGAGCAGCTTCCCGATGTGCTGCACGGGCGCGGCGTCGAGCGCATCGGCGAGCCGTTCCAGGATGAGTTCCCGAGCGGCCCGGTCGTCGGAGAACACGCGCAGCTTGATCAGGCCGTGCGACCGCAGCGCGGCATCTGCCTCCTTCGTGACGGCCGGAGTCAGCCCGTCGGCGCCGATGGCCACGACCGGGTGCAGATGGTGCGCTGCGGCACGGTGTGCCTTGCGTTCGGCGGGCGTCAGGAAGAGGGCGGGCATCTCCGTATTATCGCTACGCCCATGAAGATCAAGACCCGCAGCAAGAAAGTGAACAAGGCCTGGCTGGCCGATCACGTGAACGACCCCTACGTGAAGCTGGCCGCGAAGGATGGCTACCGCTCCCGGGCCGCCTACAAGCTGCTGGAGATCGATGCGGCGCTCCAGCTGCTCAAGCCCGGCCAGGTGGTCGTCGACCTGGGGGCGACGCCGGGGGCCTGGAGCCAGGTGCTTCGGCGCCGGTTCGCGCCCGACGGCGCGGCCGCCGGCGAACTGCGCGGCACGATCATCGCGCTGGACCTGTTGCCGTTCGAGCCGATCGAGGGCGTCGTCTTCATCCAGGGCGACTTCCGCGAGGCTCCCACGCTGGAGGCGCTCGAGCAGGCCGTGGCCGGGCGGCCGGTGGATGTGGTGCTGTCCGACATGGCACCGAACCTGTCCGGCATCGAGAGTTCGGATGCCGCCCGGATGGCCGATCTCGTGGAACTGGCGGTGGATTTCAGCGCGCGCCACCTCCGGCCGGAGGGCGCGCTTGTGGCCAAGGTCTTTCATGGCAGCGGCTACAGCCAGCTGGTGGAGGTGTTCAAGCGGCACTTCCGCACGGTCAAGCCGGTCAAGCCCAAGGCCTCGCGCGACAAGTCCGCTGAAACCTTTCTCGTCGGAATCGGTCTGAAACGAGGCGTGCCACCTTGACTTGCGTCCAAATGTGCGCAAAGACCCGCGATTCGCGGGGGCCGGGCAAGCGGGCTGCCAAGCTTGTTCCGAATAGAATCGTCCCCAATTGCCGTGGTAGCGCCCCAAC
>Ga0247829_10000991_pt1 | contig 12272 bp, 11 predicted proteins | sample 12C_Control_Day4_FD_207765 | JGI IMG/M metagenome (GOLD analysis project Ga0247829, IMG submission 207765) | Soil microbial communities from agricultural site in Penn Yan, New York, United States - 12C_Control_Day4 | ecosystem: Environmental > Terrestrial > Soil > Agricultural land | place... | reverse complement strand
ACTGGGCGACGTAGCCCGACGGATCGATGCGCGCACCGATCACCGTCGTGCGCCCTGACTTCACCGCGGCGGCAAGCGCATCGCCCAGCCCCTTCTCGGTGTCGACCACCGTCGCGTCGCAACCGAAGGCCGTGCCGAGCCTCTCCCAGTCGACGCCGCCGAGCTTCACGCCGTGCAGCGGGATGCCCTTGATCTCCTGCTTGACGCGGATGAGGCCGATCTCCTCATCGTCGAACACAACCACGATGATCGGGAGCTTCTCGCGCTGCGCCGTCTGCAGCTCCGCCACCGCCATCAGGAACCCGCCGTCGCCGGCGAACGCCACCACGGGGCGGTCGGGATGGACGAGCCGCGCCGCCATGGCGCCCGGCACCGCAAAGCCCATGGAGCCCAGCCCATTGGAGGCCAGGAACTCGCGCGGCCCGTAGGCCTCCCACTTCTGCACCACCAGCAAACGGCTCGCGCCCGCATCGCAGGTGGCGATGGTGTCGCGTGGCAGCACGGCGCGGGCAACCTCCATGGCGCGCTGCGGGGAGAGGCCCGTGCTCGGCACGTCGAGCGCGTCGCGCACCTGCTGGCGGAAGGTCCTGGCCGCGGCCTCGCCCCAGTCGCCGCCCTCCGGCGCCCATTCGACGAACGCCGCCAGCAGCGATTTCATGTCGCCGACGATCTCGGGGTCGGCGGGGACCAGAGCATCGAGGCTGGGCACCGGCGAGATGGCGAGCACTGGTAGCGTGTAGGGCCAGGGCTTGGGCTGCAGCTCGACCGCGTCGAGGCCGACGGCGACGATCAGGTCGGACTGGTTGATGAGGTTGCGCTCGATCAGCCCGCCGATGATGCAGCCGGCCCGCAGCGGGTGGTCCTCGGGGATCGCGCCCTTGCACTTGGGCGTGGTGAGCACCGGCGCGCCGAGCCGCTCGGCGAAACGCACCATCTCGGGCGCGGCGCGGCCCCACAGCACGCCGAGGCCCACCATCAGGATCGGCCGCCGCGCGCGCTTGAGCATGGCGAGCGCCGGCTCGAGATCGCGTCGGTCGGGCCGCGGGCTCACGGTGTTGGGCATGAGCGGCGGCTCGGCCACGTAGTCGCCGGCCTCGCGCGTGGTCTCGCTCTGCGGCAGCTCGAAGTGCACGGGACCCGGAGGCGCGCCGGTCGCCGTGCGCATGGCGCGGCGCACCTGCTGGCGCACGACCTTGGCGTCGATGGTGGTGCTCCACTTGCAGAGCGGGGCGTAGACGGCAAGCTGGTTGATGCGCTGCCTGAGCCCGGTCTCGTAGGTTGGCCGCGAGTAGGCATCCGTGATGGCGATCAGCGGCGCGCGGTCGAGCAGAGCATGGGCGATGCCGTTGACCATGTTGGCGGCGCCCGGCCCGCGCGTGGAGAGACACACGCCCGGGCTGCCGGTGAGCTCGCCCCAGGTCGCGGCAAGCATGGCGCCCGCCACCTCCTGCTTCATCAGCAGGAAGCGCATCTGCCGCTGCCGGCCGGCCTCCATCAGCTCGACGGACTCGCCGCCCGGATGTCCCACGATGAAGGGCGTGCCCGCTTCCTTGAATGCGGCGGCGAGCACCTCGACGGTTGTAGCCACGCTGCCAGCCCTCCCCGGACGTCCGTCTCTCTTGGGAGGCAATCTATACGAGGCAGGCCCCGCGCGCATGCGCAGCGTGCAGGGCTGCCGCGCGATCGGGCGCGCCAGGCAATGCCAAGTTCACAAAAGGGGGGAAGGTAGCCGGTCGCTACGCGGCGCGGGCGCGGCTACGCAGGTAGCTGTCGAAGATGGCGATGACGTCCCCGTGCGTGCCGGTGTCGTTGACGCGCGACAGGCTGCCGCCGGGCTCCCGCATGGCCGCCGCCGCCTTGTCGGCGAGCGCGATGGACTGGCGCTTGTCGCCGGTCATCTCGTAGGCCGCTCGATTGAGCGCACCCCAGAGACAGAACTGCACCGCCTCCCGCGACCGCCAGCTGACGGCGTTGCCACTCACGTCCCTGGCGAACTCGCCCTGCGTCCACGCCGCCGGGTCCGCGATCAGCGCACGCGCCTGCTCTATGACCTGTCGCTCGAGTGGCTTCGACATGGCTGCGGAGACCCCTCAATCAGGAGGCGAAAAACCCTGCCCCGGCACGTGGGGCTTGTCGCATCGTTCTGCAAGACAAAGCAAAACGCACGTCGCCGTTCCATCCTATATGGCCACAGCTGGCGCGCAACCGCCTGTTCCCCAGGGAACAGCGCCGGCCAGGCCACGCAGATTCGTGCTAGCCCGGCGGACGGTCGCTGAACAGGAAGCCGCCCTGGCCTTGGATTCCTTGGAGCTTTCGACGATCTGCACCAGCACCGCTTCCGGCTTGACGTTGAAGTTCTTCACGACGGCGTCCGTGATCTCCTTCACCAGCATACGCTTCTGATCGAGCGTGCGGCCTTCCACCGCATGAACGTAGACTTCGGGCATCGCATCCTCCGGCTTTGCTTGTGCAGGCTCGCCACTTGATCCTACGAGGCTGCGGCGCACCTGACCAGCGCCCGTTGCGGTTGGCCATGCAGGGCGTGCTGGCTATGATCGCTCCCAACCGACGCAGGGCGAGACGATCGTGCGCAAGCAAGAGGGCGTGCGCGAGCAAGAGGGCAAGTGATGCACACCACCAGGATCGGAGACTACAGCGTCGGCCGGATCACCGAGATCCAGTTCGCGCCGTTCGCCGCGACCGAGTTCTTTCCGGCCGCCACGCCGGAGATGGTGCAGGCGGCGAGCCGGGCGCTGCCCGGGCGCTTCAGCGACGACGGCAAGATCGTCATGAGCTTCCACGCCTTCGTGCTCAGGACCGGCCGCCACACCATCATGGTCGACACCTGCTGCGGCGCCGACAAGCCGCGTCCGGGCCGCGAGCAGTTCAACGTCGGCAAGCAGGACTTCATCGCCGGGCTCGCCGCCGTCGGCGTCAAGCCGGAGGAGGTGACGCACGTCATGTGCACGCACCTGCACTGGGACCACGTGGGGTGGAACACCAGGCTCGTCGACGGCCGCTGGGTGCCCACCTTCCCGAACGCGAAGTACATCATGGCCAAGCGCGAATACGACTACTGGGACGGCGTCTACGCCAAGGAGAAGGGCAAGCAGGACAACATGCACGCGCTGGGCTTCGAGGACAGCGTGCTCCCCGTGATGCGAGCCGAGAAGGCGATCCTGGTGGCCGACGACTACGAGCTCGACAAGGGCATCTCGCTCGAGCCCTGCCACGGGCACTCGCCGGGGCACGTGGTCATCAACGTCGCCTCGGGCGGCAAGAAGGGCGTGTTCATCGGCGACGTCATCCACCATCCGATCCAGCTCCTCCATCCGGAGCTGTCGACCCGGGCCGACTTCGACCAAAACGCCGCACGCGCGAGCCGCACGGCGCTGATCGAGAAGCACGCGGGCACCGGCACCCTCGTGCTGCCACAGCACTTCGCCACCCCGACCTGCGGCACCATCGAGCGCGCCGGCGGCGCCTTCCGCTTCGACTTCATCCAGGGCAGTTGACCTTGCGCGGGAAAGCACCGTTGGGCCCTACGCAGCGTCTCGCCGAGTTCGTCGCGGGGCTCGAGTTCTCCGATCTGCCGGACGCCGTCGTCGCGCAGACCTGCGATGTCGTGCTCGACACGGTCGGCTGCGCGCTCGGCGCCTGGCGGGACGATGCGGAGAAGGCCGAGATCGCCCGCAGCCTGGCGCTGAGCTTTGCCTCGGCGCCTGCGGCCGCCGTCTGGGGCGGAGGCGGCGCGCAGGCGGATGCGAGCCTGGCCGCACTCGCCAACGGCATCCTCGCCAACGCGGCCGACTTCGACGACACCCACAAGCGCGCGCTGCTGCACACGGGCTCGGTGATCGTGCCGCCGGCGCTGGCGCTGGCCGAAGCGCTGAAGCTCGACGGCAGGTCGGTCGTCGCCGCGGTGGTGGCGGGCTACGAGGTGGCCGTGCGCGTCGGCATGGCCGTGATGCCCACGCACTACCGCTTCTGGCACTCGACCGCCACCAACGGCACGTTCGGCGCCGCGGCGGTCGCCGCCCGCGCGATGGGTCTCGACGCGGACAGGGCGCAGATGGCGCTGGGCTTTGCCGGCACGCAGGCGGCCGGCCTCAACACCTTCTTCACCTCGGGCGACTTCACCAAGAGCCTGCATCCCGGCAAGGCCGCCTTCAACGGCGTGCTCTCGGCGCGGCTCGCGGCGCTCGGCGCCAGCAGCCCCCCGACCATGCTGGAGCATGAGAAGGGCTACCTGCAGGCCTTCTCGCTCGAGCCGAAAGCGGCGGCGCTGACCGAGGGGCTCGGGCACACCTGGGAGATCCTGCAGAACGGGTTCAAGTTCTTCCCCTCGATCCTGGCAAGCCATGCGGCAATCCAGGCGACGCTCGACGTCGTCGGCGCGCACGACGTGAAAGCTGCCGATATCGCCGCCATCACCAACGAGACCTACGCGACGGTGGCGAGCCACTTCTCGGCCAAGACCGTTACGACGGCGATGGGCGCGCGGGTGAGCGTGCCCTACTGCGTGGCGGTTGCCGCCCTCGACCGCGAGGTCGGGCAGGCGCAGTTCGCGCCCGAGCGCGTGGCAAGGGCCGACGTGCAGGACCTGCTCGGGCGCACCGACGTCGTGGCGGTGCCGGAGCTGACGAAGCTCTACCCCGAGAAGTTCCCCGCGCGCGTCACCGTCACGCTGCGCGACGGGCGCAAGCTGACCGCCACGCGCCACTTCCCCAAGGGCGACCCGCAGGAGCCGCTGACGCCCTCCGAGATCGAGGCCAAGTTCCTCGCCAACGCCGCAGCCCGGCTTTCCAAGGCGCAGGCCGCGGAAGCCGTGCGCCTGATCCGAGGTCTGCCCGGGCTCAAAGACCTCGCTCGGCTTCACGCTCTGCTGGCGATGTAGCGGGCGGCGTGCGGTCCGTCGTGCCGACGGCGATGCCGCCGAGGATCAGCGCCATGGCGACGATCAGCGACGGGTCCAGCGCCTCGCCCAGTGCGAAGGTCGAGAACAGCGTGCCGACCACCGGCGTCGCCAGCACGCCGAGCGAGGTCGTGATCGCCGGCAGGCTGCGGTTGACGGTCGCCATCGCCCAGTAGGCGACGACGATGCCGAAGATGCTGGCAAACAGGAACAGCCCCACGAGCTTGGGGTTCCAGTCGATATGGCGCGGGGCGCCTTCCAAGGCGAAGGCAAGCGCCCCCAGCACGACCATCGCCACCAGCACCTCCCAGAACACGAGCTGGAACGGCGTGGCGATCCAGGTGTGCGCGCGCACGTGCAGGATGCTCGCGGCCCAGCAGAAGGCGCCGAGCAGGATCATGCCGTTGCCGAGCACGGCGTTCCTATCGCTCCAGTCGAAGGCCAGCGGGTTGAACATCACGGCCAGCCCCGCCACGCCGATGGCGACGCCGAGCGCGCGCCGCGGCGTGATGCGCTCCCCCAGGAACAGCCGTGCGCCGGGCACGACCCACAGCGGCGCTGTGTAGCCGAGCACGACCGAGCGCCCCGCCGGAATGAACTGGATGCCGACCGCCAGCAACGCGGCGAAGATCACCATGTGCAGCAGCGAGATGTTGAGCACGACGATCCAGTCGCGGCGCGGGGGCAGGATCAGGTTGCCGGTGGCGATGAGGACAACCAGCAGGGCCACGATGGCGATGACCGAGCGGATTGCCGACGCCCACAGCGGCGACACCTCGGCCACGATCGCCTTCATCACCGGCCACGTGATGCCCCACGACAGCACGACCACGGCAAACAGCAGGATCGCCGCGGTGCGGGAGAGCGTGGCGTTGGTGGTCATCTCGTAGGTCGGGTTGGCGCGGGCAGCGCGGTTGAGAGTCCGTCTCGACGTAGAACCGCGCGTAACCCGACATGGCCTCGGCGATTGGCGATGTTGGGTTACGCGCGGATCGACGTCACGGAGCACGATGGTAGAGCACTGCCCGCGCTAACCCAACCTACATTGCTACCACGCCTTGAACGGCGTCTCGGCGACGGGGGTCTTCGGCGGCTTGCCCTCGGCGAAGGCGGCGAGGTTGTCGACCACCAGCTGGCCCATCATGCCGCGGGTGTAGGTCGAGGCCGAGCCGACGTGCGGGAACAGCGTGACGTTGTCGAGCTCGAGGAAGGCCGGGTTGATCTTGGGCTCGCCGACGAACACGTCGAGGCCCGCACGGTGGATCTTCCCCGCCTTCAGTGCCGCGATCAGCGCCGCCTCGTCGACCACCGAGCCGCGCGCCATGTTGATGAAGATGCCGCGCGGGCCCAGCGCCTCGAGCACGGCGGCGCTGACGATGTTCTGCGTCGCTGGCCCGCCCGGCAGGATGGCGATCAGCGTGTCGACGTCGCGCGCCATGGCGACGAGATCGTTGTAGTAGCGGTTGGCGACGCCCTTCTGCGGGTTGCGCGAGTAATAGCTGACCGGCCGGCCGAACGCCTCGATGCGCCTGGCGATCGCCTGGCCGATGCGGCCGAAGCCGACCATGCCGATGGTGCGGTCGCGCAGCGAGGCTGCCGTCAGCCGGTAGTCGCCCTCGCCGGGCCAGCGGCCGTCGCGCAGCCACTTCTCGGCGTCGTAGAACTCGCGCACGGTCGTCAGCAGCAGCCCGAGCGTTGTGTCTGCGACCTCCTCGGTCAGCACGTCGGGGGTATTGGTGACGATGATGCCGCGCTTGGCGGCCGCCGCCACGTCGATCGAATCGTAGCCGACGCCGAAGTTGCCGATCACCTTCAGGTTGGGGCAGAGCGCGATCATCGCCGCGTCGGTCTTCACGCCGGTGTGGCTGCCGGTGCAGATGGCGCGGACGTCGGGGCCCACCTTCTTCAGCAGCGCGTCGCGGTCCCCCGCCTGGTGCAGCCGGTGCACGGTAAACGATTTGTCGATGCCCTCGTCGATTAGCGACATCATCGGGCCGGTCGACAGCAGGGCAGGCTTCGCCATGGGGGCTCTCCGGAAAGGCGGGTCCTCGCCTCCTAGCATTCCCCGGCGCGGACGTTCAATGTTATTGGCAGCGCCGGAATAGGTTGCGGAGCGCGGCGCACCTACCCCACATATGGGACATGACCCACGACGCCTACGACGTCGCCATCATCGGCGGCGGGCACAACGGCCTGACCTGCGCTGCCTATCTGGCGGGCGCCGGGCTGCGCGTCGTCGTGCTCGAGAAGAACGCGGTGGTCGGCGGGGCGGCCGTCACGGAGGAGTTCCACCCGGGCTTCCGCAACTCGGTCGCCGCCTACACGGTGAGCCTGCTCAGCCCCGTTGTGATCGCCGATCTCGAGCTCGAGCGGCATGGCCTGAGGATCCTCGAGCGACCGGTCGCCAACTTCTGGCCGGTGGACGAGCGGCGCTCCTTGCTGATGCCCTACGGCATGGTTGCGAGGCAGCGCGCAGTGGCGGCGTTCTCGGCCAAGGATGCCGAGCGGCTGCCGGCCTACGACGCCGCGCTCGAGCGCGCCGCGGACTTCCTGCGCGCGCTCGCACTCAAGGCACCGCCCAACGTCGGCGGCGGCATCCTGGAGCTGGCGGGCGGCGCGGGCTTCGGCCGGCGGCTCATGGGTCTTCCGCTCGCCGACAAGCGCATGCTGCTCGACCTCTTCACCAAGAGCGCATCCGACTTCCTCGATCAGTGGTTCGAGAGCGACATCCTCAAGGGCGCGCTCGCCTTCGACAGCATCGTCGGCGCCTACGCCAGCCCGCATACGCCGGGCACGGCCTACGTGCTGCTGCACCACTGCTTCGGCGAGGTCAACGGCAAGAGCGGCGTGTGGGGCCATGCCGTCGGCGGCATGGGCGCCATCACCAGGGCCATGGCGGATGCGGCGCAGACGCGCGGCGCCGGCATCCGCCTCGAGGCGCCGGTGGCCGGCCTCATCATCGAGGACGGCAGGGTCGCGGGCGTGCGGCTCGCATCCGGCGAGCGCATTGCCGCACGCACGGTGGCCGCCAACGTGCCGCCGAAGCTGCTGTTCCGCGATCTCGTGCCGGAGGGCGCCGTCGAGCCGGAACTCGCGGCCCGCTTCAAGGGCCTCAAGTCGGGCTCGGGCACCTTCCGCATGAACGTCGCCCTGTCCGAGCTGCCGGACTTTTTGTGCCGGCCCGGCAGGCAGCAGCAGGACCACCACGGCTCCGGCATCGTCATCGGCGCCACCATCGACTACCTCGACCGCGCCTATACCGATGCGCGACGCCACGGCTGGTCGCGCGAGCCTGTTGTGGAGATGCTGATCCCCTCCACGCTCGATGCCTCGCTCGCCCCCGCCGGCGGCCACGTGGCGAGCCTGTTCGTGCAGCACGTGGCCCCGCACCTCCCTGCCGGCCGCAGCTGGGACGAGGCCAAAGCCGAGGTCGCCGATCTCGTCATCGACACGGTCGCCAGGCATGCCCCCAACTTCAAGGCCAGCGTGATCGGCACCCAAGTGCTCTCCCCGCTCGACCTGGAGCGCCGCTTCGGCATGGTCGACGGCGACATCTTCCACGGCCAGCTGACCCTCGATCAGCTGTTCTCCGCCCGCCCCGTGCTCGGCCACTCCGACTACCGCATGCCCGTGCCCGGCCTCTACCTCTGTGGCTCCGGCGCACACCCGGGCGGTGGTGTCACAGGCTTACCGGGGCGCAATGCGGCCTTTGGAATCATTCGAGATTTCAAGCGCGGCCGCTGGCGCGCCTCGCACTGACGGCTCGATTTTCCCGCGCGAACGTCCTATATTGGGTGCATCGGACAAGAGGCAGGGCCTAGAACCCTAAAGACACACATGAGCACGCCCCGACCACGCCCCCAGGTAATGAAGCTGACCGACAAGGCAGCCGCGCGCATCAAGGCCATCATGGCCGAGAAGGGCATCGGCAGCGCCGGCCTGCGAATCGGCGTCAAGAAGGGCGGCTGCGCCGGGATGGAATACACAATGGACTGGGCGTCCGAGCAGAAGCCCTATGACGAGGTGATCGAGAGGGACGGCGCGCGCGTGCTGATCGACCCCAAGGCCGTCATGTACCTCCTCGGCACCGAGATGGACTACAAGACCGACAAGCTCTCGGCCCAGTTCGTGTTCTCCAACCCGAACCAGACGAGCGCGTGCGGCTGCGGCGAATCGGTGAACCTCGCGCCCGCGCCCGGCGACAAGCTCGAGGCGCTGCGGAGCTGATCCCGGCTAGCGATGTGCGGCCTCGGTCCTGGCCTTCGCCGGGACCATGACTTCTGCGCGCCTGAGGACGAGGCCCAGCGCGGCGATCAGCACGATCGGCGTGAGCGAGACGAGGGTCATCTCGGCGATCGAGCGCGCCGCCAGCGGCAGCACCCATAGCGCTGTCAGCATGGAGACCTCCCAGGGCGCGAAGCCCTGGCGCAGCCCGTGCGCCGCGAGGAAGGCAATGGCGGGCGCCAGCACGACCAAGTCGTAGTCGAGGAAGTAGGGCGTGGCGATCAGGCTGGCCAGGATGAGGCCCGCGGCCTTGAGCTCGAAGACCGCGCTCGAGCGCCACAGCATCACGATCGCCACGGCGCAGCCGAGCGCAACCAGCATCTGCGCCGCATTCGCGACGGCCATCGGCACGCCGATGAGCCGCAGCCCGGCATAGACGCTCTGGATCTTGTGGAAGCCCGGCGCGCCCTCCATCACCACGCGGCGCGCCATGCCGAGCGAATGCCAGAATGCGGTGAACACGTCCGGCCCGAAGGCAATCGATGTCAGCCCGGCGACGGCGAGCACGGTGACGGCGGCAGCCGCGATCGTGCGCCAGCGCCCGGTCGCAACCAGCGCCAACGGGAGCAGCAGCCCGAACTGCGGCTTGTAGGCGAGGCAGCCCAAGAGCACGCCGGCGAGCAGCGGCCGGCGGTCGAGCACGAGCAGCGCGCCGCCCAGCAGCGCCGCCGTGATGAACCCATTGTGGCCGTGCGTGACGTTGACGAACACGGCCGGGAAGGCGAGCGCCGGCAGCCACGCCTCGGGCCGCCCGGCAATGCGCGTGACGACGGCGAGATAGGGGAGAAGCGTCACGGCCTGGTAGAGCGCGAGCGCGGCGAGAAAGGGGAGCGTGGCGAGCGCCGCCGCCAGCAGCAGGAACATCGGCGGGTAGTGCCAGCCGAAATAGGGGATGTCGGCGCGGCCCGATACTTCTTTCTGCACGGCGTGGTGGGCGTCGAAGTCGTAGGCTGCGCCCGCCTTGCCATCGAGCGCCAGCCGCCCCGCCGAATAGACGTTGGCGAAGTCGGTGCCGAGCGGGCGCCCGGCGCGGTCGACGAGGCCGTCGGAGGTCGCGAGCAGCGCGACGATGGCGACCGCATAGGCCGCGAGCAGCAGGATCGAATAGACGCACAGCCGCTCGCGCGTCACGAAGCTTCCCGATCTCAGCGCCTGCAGCATAGCGCAGAGGCTAGGCGCCCTCGCCTACGGAATGGTTAAGGCGCCTGTCATTCCCGCCAAGCGCAGCGCAGAGCGGGAATCCAGCCTCAGACACCACAATCGTCATTGATCGCCGCTGGATTCCCGCTGACGCGCTGCGCGCTCGCGGGAATGACAACGCGCCCTACTGGATGAACGGGTTGTTCTGCCGCTCCTCGCCGAGCGTGCTCATGGGGCCGTGGCCGCAGATGAACACGAGGTCGTCGCCGAGGGGGAGCAGCTTGGTCTTGATGGCCGAGATCAGCGCGTCGTGGTCGCCGTAGGGAAAGTCGGTGCGGCCGATCGAGCCCTGGAACAGCACGTCGCCGACCAGCGCAAAGCGCTGCGCGTCGTTGACCAGCACCACCGAGCCCGGCGAATGGCCCGGGCAGTGCAGGATCTTGAACGTGTTGCCGGCCACCGTCACGGTGTCGCCCTCATCGAGCCAGCGGTCCGGCGTGACATTGCGCATGCCGGGCACCCCCATGCTCAGCCCCTGAGCGGCGAGGCCATCGAGCAGGAACTTGTCGGCCTGGTGCGGGCCCTCGATGGGGATGCCGCCGAGCTTCTCCTTGAGCTCGGCCGCGCCGCCGGCGTGATCGAGATGGCCATGGGTGAGGATGATCTTCTCCAGCGTCATGCCGGTCTGCTTGATGCCGGCCTCGATGCGGGCAAGGTCGCCGCCGGGATCGACCACGGCGCCCACCTTGCTCGCCTCGTCCCACAGCAGCGTGCAGTTCTGCTGGAACGGCGTGACGGGAACGATGGCGGCTTTGAGCGGCATGTGGGGGTTGCCTCGCGCTGCGGAGGGGCCAGTCCTAGTCGAAGCGGAGGGGGCGGTCCACCACAGTATTACCGCCGGGCGAAGACAGAATGGCATCCCATGAGGCAGCGCGTCAGTACGCCCTATCCATACGGTAGTTGGCCTGTCGTGCCAACTGATCGAAGGTGAACACGGCAGGATCGTCACTCTTCCCAAACTTGCTAATGAACCGCTTCTTCTCTTCGAGATTCAAGAGGCCCCATCTACCAAGAATAACCGCATATTGAACCACAGGGTCCGCGGCGCCACCAAAACTTTCCCACATTTGTCGAAGACGTGTCTGGTCTCCGAAACGATATCCAGAATTGCTGGTCTGCACACCGTCGTACAGCACCAATCCACATGCTCGGTCGATTAAGTCACGACAAAAGGTTAGCTTGTTTGCACCCAACCATTCCCGCCAAGAGTCTATTTGTGTCAGAGCGGATTGTAGCCGCCGGGCGGGTGATAAGGCGCTCGTGAGTATAGGTTCATGGGCAGTCTCTATCTCGATGAGACGGACACCTGCCCCGCCTTGGCTAACCTGGACGATGGCGAAGTCCGCGACATATTTCGTTCCAATTTTCGGCTTTGCGATCAAGGCCAAGTCACCAGCATCGTTCATTCCAAACAAGCCCATCAAGAAACCAGGACGCTGAATTAGAAACGTCTGTAGTTCCTCTTCCGGAGGATCTTTGGAGAGCACCGTACACAATGCATAGAGGTCTTGCGCATTAGGCGGCTGGCAACGGAGTCCGGTGGCTTCGAAATAGAGATCGGTACCCAGAGAGAGAATTGACTCGAGAATCTCCTGCGCCGCTGGTGACAGCGCCTCTAAGGTCTGGCTCTTCTCTTCCTCCTGCTTGATTGGCATGGACGCCTCACATCTCGCGCAGGCCGTGCGCGATGATCTTGCGCATGACGCTCGGCAGGGCGACGCGGTCGAGGTCGCGGCGGGGGACCCATTCGCAGCGCTGCGGATCGGCCCAGAAGGTGAGCGCCGCGTCGATCCCCACCAGTGAGCGATAGACCAGCGACTCGAGCTTGAAGTGCGTGAAGGTGTGGCTCACCACCCCCGGCACCCCCCACCAT